>Ga0209487_1000423_pt1 | contig 38712 bp, 42 predicted proteins | sample Poulit2012_FD_187524 | JGI IMG/M metagenome (GOLD analysis project Ga0209487, IMG submission 187524) | Agricultural soil microbial communities from Georgia to study Nitrogen management - Poultry litter 2012 (SPAdes) (version 2) | ecosystem: Environmental > Terrestrial > Soil > Agricultural land...
AAAAGAACTATAACACTAAATATTATGCCCTGCAACTTCGCCCGACACCCCACAACCAACTCCCAACAATAAACCCTGATTCCGGGTTAACCCTAGGAAATGGAGCAGGAGGAAAAGAACTATAGCATACGCATAAGATTTAGTATAGTAAGCGAGTTATCCCATCTTCAACCTCTACATTTCTATAGGCCATCCTTGTTTCCCTACCTTGTTGCTCTCTTGCAGCGCAGCTGGAAGCTGTTCGCTACCATTGCCAAAATTATTGTTCCCGTGATGTTTTTAGTCCACTTCGCCGATCAGTTCGGCGTTGTTCAGGCTGCCGGTGAAGTTCTTGGCCCTCTAATGGCATTATTCAACCTTCCTGCGGAGGCAGGTATTATTTGGGCCACCAATATTCTTGTCGGTATTTACGGGGGGCTGGCATCACTTGCCACCCTTGCACCCACACTAGAGCTAACGCATGGCCAGTTGAGTGCTCTTGCGGCAATGATCCTCATCTCCCATAACATTCCCGTCGAGCAATCTATCGTACGCAAAGCAGGCGCAAGCTTTTTATGGACCGCTGTCATTCGTATTCTTGTTGCAGCGACCTACGGGGGTTTGGTGGCCTGGCTATCCCAGCTAAGCGGCTGGTTGAATACCCCGGTTAGTTTGACATGGATGCAGGGATCGGAGTTGATCGGCAATGGTGATCAAGGTTTCTGGTCGTGGCTGCAAGGGGTAGCATTTTCATTGATCTTGACCTTTGGGATTATTGTGGTGCTCGTTCTCGTTCTGGATCTTTGTGACCGGCTACGAATTACACAACGCATCACTGCCCTCATCACGCCCTTGCTAAAACTTTCAGGCCTGCACGAAAAAGCTGCGCCCGTCACGACGGTGGGGGTTCTACTTGGCTTGTCTTATGGCGGGGCACTCATCATCGAACAGGCGGATCAAAATAATTTCTCACCCCGGACGCGTTTTTTAGCCCTTAGCTGGCTATCCTTAAGCCATTCTTTAATTGAAGACACGGTACTTCTCATGGCCGTTGGTGCGAATATTTGGGTTATTTTGGTTGGCCGACTATTGTTTACCATGGCCGTCGTAGCATTGTTGGCACGCCTTACGCTAAGCGGACCGTTCAAGCTGGCTGAACACCCTGGCCCGCAATACGCTAGCGCAACCAAGCAGTGAAGTTGTTTTTGAGATGCTGCACTTTCGGCGCAATCACCAGTTGACAATAGCGCTGGTCAGGATTGCGGTCATAGTAATTATTGTGAATTTCCTCTGCCTCCCAGAACGTTGTCGCAGGCTTTACCTGCGTCACAATGGGTGCTGAAAAATTCTCCGCCATTTCATCAATGACTGTTTCAGCCAACTCCTTTTGCGCCGCATCCGCATAAAAAATAACCGAGGCATATTGCGTGCCTATATCGGCCCCTTGGCGATTGAGCGTGGTTGGATCATGGGTTGCAAAAAACACTTCGTAAAGCTGGCGAAGGGTAATTTCCTGAGGGTTGAACGTAATACGTATGACTTCAACATGCCCCGTTTGGCCGGAACATACTTGCTCATAACTGGGATTTTTCAAATCCCCACCGCAATATCCTGACTGCACCTCGCGTACGCCACGCAGGCGCTGAAATACGGACTCCGTGCACCAAAAGCAACCGCCTCCAAGAATAATTGTTGCTGTCATACGTCCTCCCTAATCATCACTGTTCACCAAAGACAATATCCATGCCGCGATACGTTGCGCATCCTCGGAGCTAAGGTGCGTCTGGGCAGGCATGGGAACGGCCCCCCAACGCCCACGACTTCCTGTCACCATGCTATTAACCAGACCCGGCTCCGGCGATTCCAGTTTAGAATAACGTTCAGCAATCGCCCTGAATGATGGCCCCACCCGTTTCTTGTCAACCTGATGACAGGCTAAACACCGGTTATCTTTTACCTGCGTTAGCACCGTCGATTTGGCGTGCGTTGACACCGGCCAGCTTGCAGCAATACTCAACAATGCCAGCCAACAACCCCTCACGTAAAATCGTTTGATACTCCTCATGGTAACTCTTATTTCACTGTCATTTTTTTATGCTTACTCACCCAAACTTCGATCCAATCGCCGTGCAATTAGGCCCTATCAGCATACACTGGTACGGCCTGATGTATTTAGTCGGCTTTGCAACTGTTTGGCTTTTAGGGCGCTACCGTATCGCCAAAGGTGACGCGACGATCACCACGAAATCCTTTGAAGATTTGATATTTTTTTGTGTCTTGGGCGTCGTGATTGGTGGCCGTCTTGGCTATATTTTATTCTATAAGCCTGGCGCCTATCTCACCAACCCCATCGCCATTTTTTACGTCTGGGAAGGTGGCATGTCCTTTCATGGAGGTCTGCTGGGTGTGATCGCCGCCATGATATGGTTTGCTCACCGGGAACGATATTCATTTCTAAACGTGGCGGATTTTCTTGCACCGCTGATTCCTCTGGGGCTAGCCGCCGGTCGGCTGGGGAACTTTATTAATGGTGAGCTGTGGGGACGTCCTTCAGACCTCCCGTGGGCGATGGTATTTCCGCTTGCAGGGGATGACATTACCCGTCACCCGTCCCAACTGTATGAAATGCTGCTAGAAGGGGTGTTGTTGTTTATTATTCTATGGTGGTTCTCCGGTAAACAACGAAAAACAGGCCAAGTCAGTGGCCTGTTTCTAATCGGCTATGGAAGTTTACGATTCCTGGTTGAATACACGCGTGAACCGGATACCTTCCTGGGGTTGTTTTGGGGACTATTGTCCATGGGTCAGCTACTTTCCCTGCCCATGATTTTTGCTGGAATTGCCCTATTTATTCTTTCTCGAGATAAATCGATCCCCGCACCGTAACCTGGATGCTTTCCGAACCGCTTTCCAGTGTTAAGGCTTCGCTGCTATCGGACGCAACCATTGCCGCCATGCGCGGCATAGGCATGGGCTGATGGCCGGAGCCATCCAGATCAACCTGGCGGACGCGATAATCCTCAAAGCCCAATGCTTTGGTGAGGGTGGCTGCCCGGTGATGGAAAGCAGCAACAGCTTCTTCGATTAGCTGCTCGTCATATTTTTCCCGTTGTGCATCGGATACAAAAAAGCTGATGTCGGAAATGACAAGATCTTCACCCATGTCTGCTGCAAGCTGCGACGCTGCCTCAAAATCCTCCGACTCCAGCACCACGGCACCTTGACCGCGCCATTCCACAATCTTGCCATCTTTATTGGTTGGCCAGACGCGATAATTCCCCGTGTAAACTTTCACCCCATGGTCGTTGGCTTTCGCCGTATCCATGGCGCGATTGATTTTTGGATTTAACTGTTGCGAGACTTCCTGTTGGCTATCCGCGGAAACCGTGGCTGTTAGTGTGAGGCGGACTTTGTCTTGTTTAACTTCAGCAACGGCTTGTGCCTGCAATGATGCCTGCGGATTCTTATACGATGATGGGGTTGACGCGCCCTGCTCTGCTGCCTGGACACCCGATAACCCTAAGACTAACGCTAAAATGCCACCTCTTAAAATATTTAAAGGCATGCAACCGCTCCTATCAAAAAAAGCAAAAGCCCGGTAATTCGGGCTTTTGCTGAGAAATTGCCCCACCTGTGCCGTCTAGGCCGTCACCTTGAACCCGAGGTTCAGGGTGGTCGCCTTCAAACAAGCTTCGGGTTCCCTGGCAAAGAGGGAGCGCGCCCACTTGAGAATCCGGCAACCTAATCATATAGCATTGGTTCTAGGATTGCTTGGCCACGTCACGGACACGGCAGGGACTAAGCTGATATCTTTAAATTACACCCTATGTTAACAGACTATCTGGTTTGTTTCCTATGCTCCGGGAACTGTGTCCAATAACTGATTAATTGCGTCAATGCGAGTTTTGAACTCCCCCAACGCTGCATCCCCAAGAACGCCACCGGGCGCTCGGGTCGATAACAACTCAACCGCAATCTGGATGGATGCCATCACCGCAATGCGCTCGTTACCGGTAACCTTACCCGCCGCCTTGATGGATTGCATACGTTGATCAACATGGCGTACCGCTGCGAGCAAGCTATCCTTTTGCTCCGGAGCACAGGCCAAGGAATACTCTCTATCTAAAACCGTAATGTCTAATCGCTCAATCATGAGAACTCCTGTGACGAACCCGGTAAGCGTACCAGTAAAGAATCAATCTGCCCACGTGCTTTTTCAGAAGCGGAACGCAAAGCCTCTACATTTTTTTGGCTGTTCGCTAACGCTTGCTCGGCCGCGAGGTGACGCTGTCGACTCTGCTCAAGCTCAAGCTGCAGTTGCTGTTGCGTTTGTTGCGCATTTTCACGCGCTGCCTTAAGCGTCGACTCACTTTCTGCTACAGTAGCAACGAGAGAATCCACTCTACTTTCGCGCTCACTAACAGTGTCTGCCAGTCGGTCGCGTTCGGCCTCCAAAGCTTTGATCTGGGCTAACAGGTCGCTTTGCTCTGACTGCAACCGCTGCGTTATAGCGACCAATTGCTTAATTCGATTGGTTAAAGCGTCAAGATCTTGCAACATAGGCATAATAGGTAAGAGGGTGGCAATTCATAAACAATGGGTTATTGATTATCAAACACTCTCATCATAACCCTTTAATCTGAGACAATTGTAGTTTCGCTTTGGTTTTTCAAGGAGCATAAAATCATGACAAATTCCATACCCACGCGTGAATACGATAGCGTACCACCATTAAATGTTGCATTCATCGGCCTAGGCGTAATGGGCTTTCCCATGGCTGGGCATCTGGCACGCGCAGGACACAAAGTGACGGTTTACAACCGCACGCAATCAAAAGCGGAGCAGTGGCAAAAGGAGTTCGGCGGCAATACCGCCCCCACACCCCGTGAAGCCGCTGAAAACCAAGACATCGTATTTTGTTGCGTTGGCAATGATGACGACCTGCGCGCTGTTATTCTTGGTGAAAATGGCGCGCTTGCTGGTATAAAAAGCGGGGCTTTATTGGTGGATCATACCACTGCGTCAGCTGACGTTGCCCGCGAGATTTCTGCACTGGCAAAAGAAAAACAAGTCGGCTTTGTTGACGCCCCGGTTTCAGGCGGTGAAGCTGGCGCCGTGAATGGCGTACTAACCGTAATGTGTGGTGGCGAGCAAGCACACTTCGACACCATGAAACCCGTCGCCTCAGCTTACGCCCAGGCCACCACGCTATTAGGAGAGGTAGGTGCCGGGCAACTCTGCAAAATGGTCAACCAAACTGCAATTGCCGGACTCGTGCAAGGTCTTTCGGAAGCCATCGCCTTTGGGCAGGCAGCCGGCCTGGACATGGAAAAAGTCTTACAAGTCATTGGTAAGGGTGCAGCCCAAAGTTGGCAAATGGACAATCGAGGCAGCACCATGGTGAAAGACGAGTTTGAATTTGGCTTCGCGGTTGACTGGATGCGCAAAGACCTTGGACTTGTTATCAATGAGGCAAATCGCAATGGAGCACGCATGCCCATTACTGCCTTAATTGACCAGTTTTACGCAGATGTCCAAAAGCTGGGCGGCGGCCGCTGGGATACCTCTGCCCTGATTAAACGTCTACGCTAATCAAGCAGTAGCAACGCTATGTCATCACACAACGTAGCGTTGCAAGCCCTTTTCATTTGGAGTCCGATAAATGTTGCGGTCGGGAGGATGGGAACTGAGCATCCTTGCGGCGCTCAAACCGCCGACCATATCCCCGGTGTCGTAAATAGCGGGTTTCTTTACGTCGCTGAAATAATATTCTGGCCAACTCGTTTAAGGCTTGAGTGTAAACATCCCGTTTAAACTCAATTACCGATTCAAGTGGCACCCAATAATGGTTCCAGCGCCAGGCATCAAATTCTGGATGTGGCGTTGCTCGTAATTGAACATCGCTGTCCCGACCCAACATTCGTAACAAAAACCAGATTTGCTTTTGCCCTTTGTAATGCCCTCTTGCGTCCCGTCGGATAAAATGATCGGGCACGTTATAACGCAACCAGCCACGGGTCCGTCCTAATATGCGAACATGCTCCGGAGATAACCCTACCTCCTCATGAAGCTCACGATACATTGCCTGGGTTGGGTTTTCCCCATATTTAATCCCCCCTTGAGGAAACTGCCAAGCATGCTCTCGTATCCGTTTACCCCAAAACACCTCGTTTTTCTTATTGACGAGGATAATTCCTACATTAGGACGGTAGCCTTCTCGATCTAACATAGGCCACCTTAACAAATTAAACATTCATACTTCGATTATACGTATCTGTAAAGAACCTCACCATGTACGCTAGTAAAACCCATATCAATACGCTTAAAGAAGCCCCAGCCGAAGCCGAAATTGTTAGTCATCAACTAATGATTCGTGCTGGCATGATCCGACAAGTTGCGGGGGGTATCTACACCTATATGCCACTAGGCCTAAAAGTCATACGCAAAATCGAAGCCATTATCCGCGAGGAAATGGATGCTGCGGGCGCAATAGAGCTCCTCATGCCCATTGTGCAACCCGCCGAACTGTGGCAAGAAACCGGACGCTGGGAGGCGTATGGGCCGGAATTGCTGCGTATCAAAGATCGTCATAAACGTGATTTCGTTCTCCAGCCAACTTCCGAAGAAGTCATTACGGATATTGCCCGTCATGAAATTCATAGCTGGCGCCAGCTCCCCATAAACTTCTACCATATACAAACCAAGTTCAGAGATGAACGGCGGCCCCGTTTTGGTCTGATGCGCGGTCGAGAATTCACCATGAAGGATGCGTACTCCTTTGATACAGATGAGGCCAGCGCAAAGGTCAGTTATCAGGCAATGTACGACGCATACACACGCATATTTACCCGCCTGGGGCTAAATTTCAGGGCTGTTGCTGCTGATACCGGCGCCATCGGCGGCTCACTGAGCCACGAATTTCAAGTCATTGCCAGCACCGGCGAGGATCGCATTGTCTACAGCACAGACACTGATTACGCTGCCAATATAGAACTGGCAGATGCCCCTTGTTTAATTGATCAGCGTGCGGCGGCAACCAAGCCACTGACCAAAACCGCGACACCGGAAACCACCACTTGCGAAGCCGTCGCTGAATATTTAGAGCAGCCAGTAACGACTACCGTTAAGTCCGTGGTCATGAAAACTCTAGATGATGATGGAGAACCAAAAGAAACAGTACTGCTTTTAGTTAGAGGAGACCATGACGTTAACGATGTGAAGGTAGGGAAACTCCCCGGATTCGAACAGGGATACCGGCTTGCCAGTGAGACCGAAATTAAAACAAGCTTTGGCTGTACGCCAGGTTATTTAGGCCCGATTCAGCCCCTTACGCCACTACGCGTCATCGCGGATACCACGGTAGCCAATATGCATGATTTCATTTGTGGGGCCAATGACTCAGGCTACCACTATACAGGCGTCAACTGGGGAAGGGATCTGGCAGAGCCTGAAATTGCCGACATCCGCAATGTTGTCGCTGGCGACCCGCACCCAGCGGGCGGTACGCTTGCCATACAGAAAGGCATTGAAGTTGGCCATGTCTTTTTTCTCGGAGATGAATACTCACGCAAGCTTGGCGCTAGCTACCTAGATAAAGACGGCAAGTCCGCTATCCTGCAAATGGGCTGCTACGGCATTGGTGTAAGCCGAATCGCCGCCGCTGCTATTGAGCAAAACCACGACGATAAGGGGATTATTTGGCCTGCCAACATGGCACCCTACCAAGTTGTGATTTGTCCAATTGGCTGGGGACGCAGCGCACACGTCAAACAAACTGCCACCGAGCTCTATAAAACCCTACGGCAACGCAATATTGAAGTCATTCTAGATGACCGAGACCTGCGCCCCGGAACAATGTTTGCTGACTGGGAGCTTATTGGCATTCCCTGGCGTATCACCATCGGCGATAGAAACCTTAAACAAGGGGTCGTAGAATACCAACACCGGCGCGATTCCGAGAGCTCAAGCTGCCCAGTGGAGGATGTTTTGGAACACATAGAAACATCTTTAAGTGGCGTATAAAGCCATGGATGCAACAAAACCCATGACAATACAATCTGGCAAGTCAGGCATAGAGACATTTAGTTGCCGTATTTATTATGAAGATACTGATGCGGGCGGTATTGTGTACTACGCTAACTACCTTAAATACTTTGAGCGAGCCAGAACGGAGTGGTTAAGGAAACAAGGCGTGGAACAACGTTCTTTGCAGCAAACATTTAACTGTCTATTCGTTGTACGGGATGTTGCCATACAATACAGCAAACCAGCGCGTCTGGATGATGTGATTACCATCTATACCCAAGTTAAAAAACTCGGGCGAGCCTCTATTGTGTTTCACCAGCAGGCAATGCTTAAGGAACTGGCATTATGCCAAGCCAAGGTTACGGTATGTGCTGTCCACGCCCATACATTACGACCTACCCCGTTGTCTGCTGAACTTTATGCCACTTTACAACATGCAGGAAAATAACTATGGAAGCTTCTAGCGACCTGTCGCTACTCTCTTTGCTGCTGAATGCCAGCATCCCTGTTCAACTGGTCATCCTGTTACTGCTGGCAATTTCTGTTCTCTCATGGACGTATATTTTCAGTAAGCGGGCAATGCTAAAGCGAACCAACGAACAAACACGACGATTTGAAGATGATTTCTGGGCGGGCGGTGACTTGACTGTGCTTCAGCAGGCCGTCTCCAGTCGCCGCACGGAACATGGGGCACTTGCCCGTATTTTCGATGCCGGGATGACAGAATTCATCAAGGCACGTAGAAGCGGTCTAACTGCTGAGCTGGCCTTAGATGGACCACGACGAGCGATGCGCGCGGCTTATCAACGCGAGCTTGATATCCTGGAGCTACGGTTAAATTTTCTTGCATCCGCTGGATCCGTCAGTCCTTATATCGGGCTGCTTGGAACCGTGTGGGGTATTATGCACGCATTTATTGGCCTCTCAACCATGCAACAAGCCACTCTGGCAGCCGTTGCGCCTGGCATTGCAGAAGCCCTAATTGCGACAGCCATCGGTCTGTTTGCTGCGATTCCAGCGGTGGTCGCCTATAACCGCTATACCAACGAGATCGACAGGATTGCGCTACGTTTTGATAGCTTTGTAGATGAATTTTTAAATATTCTCCAACGACAGGTACGCTAATGCCTTCGCTTAGAACCAGCCGCTCAAATCGCCGGCGCCTCACCAACGAAATCAATGTGGTTCCCTACATTGATGTCATGCTGGTCCTGCTTGTCATTTTTATGGTAACCGCCCCCATGATTACCCCTGGGCTTATCAACCTGCCCAGCGTTGGCCAGGCATCCGAAATTGACGCAAAACCCCTGGAAGTCCAAATTAAGGAAGATGGTGAAATTGCGTTGCGTATGCGAGAAGGAGGGGCTGAATTTGAAACTGTGAGTGAAGACCAATTAGTAAGCGAGATTCAATCCATGGCCGAATCAAACACACCCGTTGTCATTGCTGCGGATGGGCGTGTACCGTATGAAAAAGTTGTAAAAATCATGGATGAGTTACGGGCGGGTGGGGTAGAGAGGCTTGGCTTGCTTGTTAACCAAGGCTCAGAAAGTGCTGATAATTAATGTGAATCCGCCATGATGTCATCCAAGCTCCGTGGCCTATCCAAAAGCCAGCAAGCCATACTAGACCGGGATCAACGGCGTGGGCTTACGTACGCCATTATTCTTCACGTGGTTGTAATGCTGGTCTTGCTGATTGGCCTGGTATCTGCCCCTAGTACATCCAACCCAGTCCAGGTTGAACTTTGGATGCAGGGGGATGATCCAGATGCTGTGCCCGAGCCAAATGAAGAGGAAACTGCAGTAGCTGAAGAGGATGTTGAAACAACCTCCGACGAAACATCGCAGTCCGAACCAGAAGCGACTCCAACAACAGAAGCTGAGGATACAGTTGAGCCCGAACCAGAGCCTGAACCTGAACCTGAACCTGAACCGGAACCAAGCCCCGAGCCTGAGCCAGAACCCGAGGATGCAGTTGAGCCTGAACCCGAACCAGAGCCTGAAATAGAAGAGGCCCCAACCGTTGATCCAGACATCGCGTTAGAAGAAATCAAAAAGAAAAAAGAAGAGGCTGAACGTAAAGCCAAGGAAGAAGCCGAGCGTAAGGCCAAAGAAGAAGCTGAGCGTAAGGCCAAGGAAGAAGCCGAGCGTAAAGCCAAAGAAGAAGCTGAACGCAAAGCCAGGGAAGAAGCTGAACGCAAAGCCAAGGAAGAAGCTGAGCGTAAAGCCAAAGAAGAGGCCGAACGCAAAGCCAGGGAAGAAGCTGAACGCAAAGCCAGGGAAGAAGCCGAGCGTAAGGCCAAAGAAGAGGCTGAACGTAAAGCTAAAGAAGAAGCTGAGCGCAAAGCCAAAGAAGAGGCCGAACGCAAAGCCAAGGAAGAAGCTGAACGCAAAGCCAAGGAAGAAGCCGAGCGTAAAGCCAAAGAAGAGGCTGAGCGCAAAGCCAAGGAAGAAGCCGAACGTAAAGCCAAAGAAGAAGCCGAACGTAAAGCCAAAGAAGAAGCTGAGCGCAAAGCCAGGGAAGAAGCCAGGAAGAAAGAAGCATTACGTGCCGCCATGCGTGGTGATGTCTCAGGCGTAGCTGGACTTGAAGGCGGTAGCGCTGACAGAAATCAAGCAGGTGGCGGTGGTACCGACAGCGGTTATGGTGCCCTTGTCAGGAACTGCGTACGACCTCGAGTCGTCTATAACGTTCCGCCAAGGCAAGGCTCTAGCAACCCAACGGTACAATACAGAGTCACCCTTAGTGCCAGTGGCGAGCCCACCAACGTCCAGATTCGTCGGTCCTCTGGCAATCGTCGTTTTGATGATGCGGTACAAAAAGGTATTGCGCGATGCTCGCCCTTCCCCAAACCCCCCAGTGGAAAATATCCCGAGTATATTGATGGTAATTACAGAATGTACGAGTAACAGGAGAAACCAATGAAATCCGTTGTTTCGATAACATCGGTAGTCAGGCGACAGCTGAGGTTATGGCAAGACCATCTGCTCGCCTTACTACTCCTCGCAGGATTACTTGCCCCTGCCTACGGTCAACTTAGGGTTGATATATCAGGCGTGGGCGCAACCCAATATCCAATTGCTGTAGTGGAATTTGAAGGAGACTCAAAAACCAGTGAAGTTGCCCAGGTAATTCGCGATGATTTAACCCGCTCAGGTCTTTTTCAACTCATCCGGTCTTCCGGCACCAAGCTTAATGTTAATAGTGAAATAAAACACGATAGCTGGCGTGACCGTGGTGCCGACTATATTGCCTATGGCTCTATCATGTCACAAGGCGATCAGTACCGTGTGGAATATCGGCTTGCAGACACCAGTCAAAAGAAATCGCTGGATGGTGTAGCTTTTTCAGGCTCTGAAAAAGAACTTCGTCGTATTTCTCATCAAATCGCCGATCGCATCTATGAAGAAATTACAGGCATCAAAGGCGTATTTTCTACCAAAATCGCCTATGTCTTACAAACCGGTGATCGCTACGAACTACAAGTCGCCGATGCCGACGGGCAAAACCCGCACGTCGTGCTCCGATCTAAACACTCCATTATTTCGCCCGCGTGGTCACCCGATGGCAAGCAACTGGCCTATGTCAGCTTCGAGCTAGGCAAACCGGTTATTTATGTACAAACCTTATCCACCGGAAAGCGTGAACCAATTGCTAACTTCAAAGGCAATAACAGTGCACCCACCTGGTCACCCAACGGCGATCAATTGGCCATTGCTCTGTCAAAAGACGGGATCTCACAAATATACACCGTTAACCGGAAAGGGTCAGACCTTAAACGCGTAATGTCCTCACCCCTGATTGACACGGAGCCCCGTTATACGCCCGATGGAAAATCTTTAATCTTCACCAGTGACCGCAGTGGCAATCCACAAATCTACAAGGTGCCCACAACAGGCGGCGATGTCCAACGCTTAACGTTCAAAGGGAACTATAATATTTCACCGGATATCTCTCCTGATGGAGAGACCATCAGCTTCGTGACTCGAGAATCGGGGAATTACCGTATTGCCCTGCAAAACTTGCAATCCGACTCCCCCAGGACACTTACGGATGGAACCGATGATCAGTCTCCTAGCTTTGCTCCCAATGGAATGCAGATTCTCTATAGTGCAGTCGAAGGGGGGAAAAGCGTACTAGCAGTTACCTCTATTGATGGCCGTGTTCGCCAAAAGCTATCCGCGCTAAACGGCAATGTTCGCGAGCCGGTATGGGGTCCCTTTACCAACTAACTTGTATATGACGATTGTTACTAAGGAAGAAATATGAATTCACGCATTCTAAAATATCTTGCAATTACTGCATTTGCCAGCATACTCGCCGCCTGTAGCTCTGTTCCTCTCGATAAGGATTCTTCACGAGCCGGGGCTGACGATCGGGATGCTACCGGCACCAGTGGCGTTGCGATGGATCCCTTCCATCCAGAAAGCCCCCTGGCACAAAAACGCTCTGTCTACTTCGAGTTCGATAGTTACTCCATCCCCTCACAATATCGGGATGTTGTAGAAATGCATTCTCGCTACTTAAGTGAGCATGCCAATCAAAACGTTCGTATTGAAGGTCACGCCGATGAACGCGGCGGCTCAGAATACAACTTGGCACTCGGACAACGTCGTTCCGATGCCGTCCGCCGCATGATGACATTGCTGGGCGTCAACAGCGATCAAATTGAAGCCATCAGCTTTGGTAAAGAGCGACCAAAAGCGTTGGGCCATACCGAGGCTGACTACGCTGAAAACCGTCGTGCAGACATTATGTACCAACGTTGATATCCTCCTCACCCCCAAGGACCCGGCTTTTCGTTCACTTGGGGTAAACTAGGCAATAACTCTTGCCAGGCATTACAAGCGCCGTGACGGCAAGTCACGGCGTTTTTCATAGGAGGTCTCCTAATTACCATGAAACCATCACTATTATTTTCGCGCCCTGCACTCGCTATGAGCCTAGCGTTACTACTCGGTATGAGCTGGCCTGCCAAAGCCTTTCCAGACGACGAAGCCAGACGTGCGATTCTTGATCTACGTGAGCAAGTCCATCAAATGGCGGAACATGAACGTCGTATCCGACTTGATTTTGCGGAACAAATTGAATCCCTGCAGCAAGAAGTCATGAAGCTTCGGGGAGAAATTGAGCAGTTAAAATGGGCCACCAGAATTGACAAACGGGCCGCAGATGATGCATCAGATCAAGCAATGGAAGACATCGCCGATCCGCAAGAACAAGCAGCCTACGAACACCCCATGGAACGCTTCCAGGCCGGCGAATACCAAGCGGCAATCGATGGCTTTGATACCTTTCTGGACGCCTATCCAGACAGCACATTAGCGCCTGAAGCACGCTTTTACCGCGGCAGCAGTCAATATGCAGTGAAATCATTTAGCGCCGCAGTCAAAGGCTTGCGGGAAATGATAAAAGACAGTCCGGATCACGCCCGTGCGCCGGATGCTTTGCTGATTATCGCAGCCAGCCAAATTGAAATGGATGATCTATCGGGCGCAAAAACAACACTGGAGCAGATCACCAACGACTACCCCGACGCATCTGCTGCAGATACCGCTAAAGAGCGCCTAAAGCTGCTGTAGCCCCTACCGCAACGCAATGCCGTCATCCGACACGCCTACATCACGAAAAGGCTGCGGCTGCCCGCCGCAATCTGTCATTGACGGCTTGCCATTCCACCGTTAGTGGAGGCTGTTCAATAATAATCAGGGAATAGCCGGCATTATCCAGCGTGCGGATCTGCTGGTAAAGTGCTTGCGCATAAGCCACCGGATCTTTGGCAGCCTCATGAAAAACCACACCAGCCACTGTTGCATATTGGCTGGCATCAAACACCAGGGCTGCTACCTGCGATGGGGCTTCCCGGGACAGTGTTTGCGAAAGATCCATTAAAACGGCCGGGATTGCAGCAGACGAATATAAAGCCAAAGGTGTTACGGGCGCATAATGTGCTTTTAAGCTACCGGAGACCTGAGGCGAGGCTTGATCCGGTAACTGTAACGGCTGGTTTAATACGGCTTCAATCTCTTGTGCCCGAATGTGCCCGGGTCGAAGTAAGCGCGACCCGCGATCTGCTTGGGAAACATCGACAATTGTTGATTCAATACCAACGGCAGAAGCCCCCCCATCGAGTATCATGAGCTCAGATTCTGGTTGGTCTGGAAACTCGGACCGCACATGACTTGCGCGCGTTGGTGACACATGGCCAAAGCGATTGGCAGAAGGGGCCGCAACCCCTCCATTCCCGCCCGCCTTTAAGGCGCTAAATTGCGATAACAGCTTCTGCGCTACCGGATGGCTGGGGCATCGCAGGCCTAAGGTAGGCTGCCCCCCACTTACAACACTGGGAATATGCGCAGCCCGCGAAACAATGAGCGTTAATGGACCAGGCCAAAAAGCTTGCATCAAAGCACGCGCTTGAGGCGTAAGATCTGCCGTCCAATAGTCAATATCTGCGGCGGGTGGTAAGTGGACGATCAGTGGATGATTCCCGGGTCGTTGCTTTACGGTATAAATTTTTTGAATCGCCTCGGTGTTCTCCGCATCTGCACCCAAGCCATAGACTGTTTCTGTGGGAAACGCGACAAGTCCCCCCCGTAATAATTGTTCGGCAGCACGCTGAATGGCAGCATCACTCACCCAAGAGTCCGCTGGATGTGAGGGTGATAAAGGCATTTATATACTCAAGTGCAAAATATTGGCAACAGTGGACGCCCGTTCGTACGCCAGATCAGCTGTCTCGGCAACCACATTTACATGGCCCATTTTACGCCCCCTGCGCACCTCGGTTTTTCCATACAAATATAAATGCACTCCTGGAATAGCAAGGAGTTGCTCCCAGGCCGGCGTGACAACTTGTTTACTGCGTGGATCAGGAAACCAAACATCCCCTAAAAGGTTTAACATCACCGCGGCCTGTTTATTTTGCCCAGACCCCAAAGGCAAGCCTGCCAACGCGCGCACCTGCTGCGAAAACTGGCTCTCCTCACATGCATCCAGCGTATAGTGTCCACTATTATGGGGCCGGGGTGCCATTTCATTGGCGAGCAGACGGCCATCTTGCAATACAAAAAATTCTACACATAGCACGCCGGTATAGTTAAGCTTGTTAGCAATGGCGCCCGCGGCTTCTTGTGCCTGGCGCTCCAGCTCGGGGCGTTGTGCAAATGCATCCGATACCGATACTGATAAGATACCCGAAGTATGGCGATTCTCTACTGCAGGATAAAAGATCACATCACCCTCACAGCTTCGTACCAAAATCACTGACGCTTCGCTTACAAGATCCACTTCCCTTTCGAGCACGCAATCAACTTCCCCAAACTCACGAAATGCCGACAATGCTTCTTGCCGATTGGCAACACGTGCCTGGCCCTTACCATCGTAGCCAAACCGTGCCGCTTTTAAAATTGCCGGGAAATAAGCAGCATCACATTGCTCAAGCGCTGCCGCCGTACGAATCGGTAGATAGGGCACCACATCTACGCCCGCATCCGTAAAGAAGGCCTTCTCTCGGATACGATCTTGAATAATTTCCACGGCTGCCGCATGGGGCCTTACGATCACATCCTGAGCAAGCCGCTCCAGTGTGTCTGCGGGAATATTTTCAAATTCAATGCTAACCGCCTTACAACGTTGTGCAAGCTGCTCTAACGCGTGGGAATCAAGATAATCGGCGCACAAATGCCAATCCGCCACACGCCCTGCAGGGCTCTCGGCGTCGGGATCCAGGACGGCAACCTTATATCCCATTTGCTGGGCGGCATGGCAGAACATACGGCCCAGTTGGCCGCCTCCCAGCATTCCCAGCCATTGCCCGGGGAGGACGTCAGCCGCGGGGGTTTCTTGATGATTGGAAGGTGCGGATGTCATCGCATACTCTCGTTAGGTGTTGGCGGACTGATCTGCGGGCGGAACTCTCATATCACGTGCCCGCTGGGTTTGGGTGGCGCGATAGCGGTTTAACTGCACGCGCAAGGCCTCATCCGTTGTTGCCAATGCTGCCACCACATGTAACGCTGCATTTACCGCACCCGCCTGGCCTATTGCAAAGGTTGCAACAGGAACCCCTTTGGGCATTTGTACGATAGACAACAAAGAATCTTGGCCCTGTAAATGTCGCGATGGGACGGGCACCCCATAGACAGGAACTGGTGTAAGGGCCGCCACCATGCCCGGGAGGTGGGCAGCCCCTCCTGCACCGGCGATAATGGCCTTTACGCCACGATCTGCCGCTGTACCCGCATAATCCACCATATCGTGTGGCATGCGATGAGCAGATACAACACGGGCTTCATAGGCAATCGCAAACTGCTGTAATACTTCTACGGCGCCTTGCATGACAGGCCAATCACTGTCAGAGCCCATGATCACACCAACCAAGGGGGTGTCGACGGTCATGTCATCTTCCTTATTCCACTAATTTCTGTAAGGCCTCTTGATACTTGGCTGCCGTTTGCGCAATCACGGACGCTGGCAAACGAGGCGCCGGCGCCGTCTTATCCCAATCTTGCGTCAATAACCAATCACGCGCGAACTGTTTATCGAATGACGGAGGATTACTGCCCACCTGATAACGGTCAGCAGGCCAAAAACGGGAGGAATCGGGGGTTAATACCTCATCTATTAGATGCAGTCGATCTTGATCATCCAAACCAAATTCAAACTTTGTATCGGCAATGATGATGCCTCGCGACAGCGCGTACGCCGCCGCCTGCTGATAAAGCTGGAGTGTGACCTCACGAATTTCCCGGGCGCGCGCGTCCCCAATCCGATCCACCATCTCCTTAAAGCTGATGTTCTCATCATGTTCGCCAACGGCCGCCTTTGCTGCAGGCGTAAAGATTGCTTCCGGAAGTTGCTGGGAAAGCGCTAAACCAGCCGGTAAGCTTACCCCACATACCGCCCCCGACTGCTGATAGTCGGTCCAGCCCGAGCCACTTAAATAGCCACGCGCAACCGCTTCTACCAGGACAGGACGAAGCCGTTTGACCACCATGGCGCGCCCTTTTACCTGCCCATAATCCTGAGCGGACACAACCTCAAAGGGATCTATCCCTGTCATGTGGTTTGGCAACACGTCCCGAAAATGTTGTAGCCAGAACTCAGTGAGCTTGGTGAGAACCTCACCCTTACCCGGTATAGGATCCTCAAGGACCACATCAAAGGCAGACAATCGATCGGTGGCGACAATAAGCAGTTTATCGTCGTCAACCGCATAGATGTCACGTACCTTACCTTGCGCCAGCAATGGCAAAGAGCGCAGACGGGACTGATAAAGCGGTTGCGTCACAAGCGAGACATCCTTTCTTTATAAAATAACTTGGGCCAAATCACCCGCCGCATAGCGCGTGGCCATTTCATCCAAGCTTACAGGTTTGATTTTATCCGCATTTCCGGCAGTCCCAAATTGTTCATAGCGCTGAATACAGATATTCTTTGCCGCCTCACGTGCGGGCTTAAGGTATTCGCGCGGGTCAAACTTTTCCGGGTTCTCATGCATGAAACGACGGATAGCAGCCGTCATGGCAAGTCGGATATCCGTGTCGATATTCACTTTCCGGACCCCAAACTTAATGGCTTCCTGGATTTCTTCGACCGGCACACCATAAGTTTCTTTAAAGCTTCCACCGAATGTGCGAATCTCATCGAGCAACTCTTGCGGAACGCTTGAGCTTCCGTGCATGACCAGATGAGTGTTGGGAAGGTGCGCGTGGATTTCCTTGACCCGCTCAATGGATAAGATGTCCCCCGTGGGTTTACGGGTGAATTTATATGCCCCATGGCTGGTCCCAATGGCAATGGCAAGAGCGTCCAGATCCGTCCGGCGCACAAAATCCACCGCTTGCTCCGGATCCGTCAGCAATTGCTCTCGCGTCATGGTGCCCTCGGCACCATGGCCATCTTCCTTATCACCCATCATGGTTTCCAGCGAACCCAAACAGCCCAGCTCACCTTCAACAGTTATGCCGCGCTTATGTGCCATTTCGACCACTTGTCGCGTAACATCAACATTATATTCATACTCGGCAATGGTTTTGCCATCGGCTTCCAGGGAGCCATCCATCATGACGCTGGTGAACCCCAGCTCAATGGCAGAGCGACAAACCTCCGGGGATTGCCCATGGTCCTGATGCATCACCACTGGAATATGCGGGTAGGATTTCACCGCCGCCTGAATAAGAGACTTTAAAAAGGTTTCCCCGGCATACCTGCGAGCGCCCGCAGACGCTTGCATGATCACGGGACTATTGGTTTTATCTGCCGCCTCCATAATCGCCTGGACCTGCTCCAGGTTATTAACATTAAAAGCGGGAATGCCGTAACCGTGCTCAGCAGCATGGTCCAGCAATTGACGCATGGATACTAGGGCCATGTCATGACCTCCTTCGTATAAACTGTTTTACACCCAAGTGGCGCCTTATTCACGGCGCGCCGACTTGGGACGAAAAGCTTTCACCTTAGCATCGTGGGTTTCAATATACGGCCCACCGATAAGATCTATGCAATAAGGCACGGCGGCAAAAATACCGGCGGCGATCTGCTTGCCTTCCTTGTCCTTCAACCCTTCTAATGTTTCCTGAATGGCTTTGGGCTGGCCAGGAAGGTTAATGATTAATGCGGCATGCTGCCCAACCTCGCGTAACACCGCAACCTGTCGAGACAATATGGCCGTTGGCACAAAATGTAGGCTGATTTGTCGCATCTGCTCGCCAAAGCCAGGCATCTCACGCGTGGCAACGGCTAATGTCGCTTCTGGGGTAACATCGCGCCGCGATGGCCCCGTACCACCCGTTGTTAATATAAGATCGCAACCCACCTCATCAACCAACTCACGCAACGTTGCCTCAATGGTTTGCTGCTGATCAGGGATTAATCGGGTGGCGTATTGAACCGGCCCTTTTAACGTACTGTTAAGCCAGGATTCCAGCGCGGGAATCCCTTGATCCTGGTAATCACCACTTGCCGCACGATCAGAAACGGATACCAAACCTACAATTAATTCATCGGGATGTGAACGTTTCAGACGCTTCTGTTCCGACATAATTCCTATCCTTAGTTATACGGTTACCTTAGCTTATTAGCGATTAGCGCGATGTTGCAATACCTCTATGGCGGGTAAGACCTTGCCTTCCAAAAACTCCAGAAAAGCACCGCCCCCAGTGGAAATATAGTTTACCTGGTCAGCAATCTTGAATTGACTGATCGCTGCTACGGTATCCCCGCCACCCGCGAGTGAGAAGCCATTAGAGGCCGCGACTGCATGGGCAATCCTTTCCGTACCGCCAGCAAACGCGGGGTATTCAAACACTCCTACCGGTCCATTCCAGACAATGGTACCTGCCTGCTTTAGGATGCGTACCAAATTATCAGCGGTGCGCGGACCAATATCTAAAATCATATCGTCCTCTTGCACATCAGCCACCAAACGCACTGTGGCCGGCGCATCTTCGGCCAAGCGCGGGGCGCAAACCACATCCACCGGTATGGGAACGGCTGCACCGCGCTCTTGCATCATTTGCATCACTTCACGCGCTTCTTCCAGCCGTGCGGGCTCGGCAAGTGACTGCCCAATCGGCAAACCACTCGCAAGCATAAAGGTATTCGCAATACCGCCGCCCACGATCAATTGATCGACTTGGTTCGCCAGTGTACGTAAAACCGTGAGCTTGGTGGATACCTTGGCCCCTCCCACAATGGCTACCATAGGGCGCCGGGGTTGCTCCACCCAGCCCGCCAGGGTCTGCAACTCCGATTGCAACAGCGGCCCGGCACAAGCGATGGGTGCATAACGAGCCGCCCCATGCGTTGTTGCCTGGGTTCGATGGGCGGCACCAAACGCGTCATTCACGTAAACATCGCACAAACTCGCGATTTTGCGTGACAACTTACTGTCATTCGCTTTTTCGCCTTTGTTAAAGCGACAATTTTCCAACAACACAACCTCGCCAGGCGTTACCTCCACGCCATCCACCCAGTCGCGGATTAATGGAACAGGGCGGCGCAACAACTCGGACAAACGCTGGGCTACGGGTGCCAAACTGCTCGCCTCAGAAAACTCCCCTTCCACGGGCCGGCCCAGATGTGACGTCACCATCACCGCAGCGCCATTATCAAGCGCCATATGAATGGCTGGCAGCGATGATCGTATGCGCGTGTCATCACTAATCACACCATCTTGCAAGGGAACGTTTAAATCCGATCGAATAAATACACGCTTGTCACGCAATACATTTGCCGTGGCCAGCGAAGCCAGGGTTTTAACAACAATCATAAGGGCGTCTAGTAAACCTTAGTGAGCTTGCATCAATGCCACGACAGTATCCAACATACGGCAGGAAAATCCCCATTCGTTATCGTACCAGGCGGAAACTTTCACCAAATCCCCTGAGACCCGCGTTAAGCTTGCATCAACAATGCTGGACTCGGAGGTATGATTAAAGTCTACTGACACCAAAGGGGCGTCGTTATACCCCAATATGCCTTGTAACGGGGCTTGCTGTGACGCAGCTCGTAGTATTTCATTAACCTCGTTAGCCGTTGTGGAGCGCGCTGGCACAAACGATAAATCAACCAGCGATACATTAATGGTAGGCACACGAATGGCATAACCATCCAACTTGCCATTCAGCTCCGGCAGCACCAGGCCAACCGCCGATGCGGCACCCGTTTTTGTGGGAATCATGCTTTGGGTAGCCGACCGTGCACGGCGTAAATCTTTATGGTGCACGTCGGTTAGAACCTGGTCGTTGGTGTAGGCATGTATCGTTGTCATTAATCCATTCACCACCCCAATTTCCTGATGCAAAGGCAGGAGCAATGGTGCCAGGCAATTCGTGGTGCACGAGGCATTGGATATAACGGTATCACTGGCTTTAAGAATGTCATGATTTACCCCATACACAATGGTTGCGTCAACATCCTCTCCACCTGGCGCTGAAATAATCACTTTTTTGGCACCGCTACGCAAATGAACACTGGCTTTCTCTTTGCTACGAAATGCCCCTGTGCACTCCAACACAACGTCAACGCCCAAATCCTTCCAAGGCAATTCTGCCGGATCACGGGTGGAGAAAAGAGGAATTCTATCGCCGTTCACGACAAGATGATCCTCTTGTAACTCAACCGCGTACGGGAAACGGCCATGCACAGTATCGTATTTCGTCAAATGTGCATTCGCCTCTGCCGCCCCGGTAGCATTAATGGCAGCAATCTCAATGTCATAGGGGGTCTCTGCTTCATACAACGCCCGTAAGACGTTGCGCCCAATGCGCCCATAGCCATTAATTGCGACGCGTATGGTCATACTATTCTCCAGTAATCAATTGTTTAACAGCGGCCTCTACTTGCTCGGCCGTTAAACCAAAATAATCAAATAAAGTAGCAGCAGGGGCAGATTCCCCATAGGTATCTATACCAATGACGCGGCCATTACGCCCCGTATACTTATACCAGCCTGTGGTGCTCCCTGCTTCAACAGCAACTACTGGCAAGCCCGCTGGTAATACCATTTCACGCCAATCCGCATCCTGCGCATCAAAACGCTGGGTGCAAGGCATGGATACTACCCGCACAGGGATATCTTGGGTTGCAAGTGCCTGTTGCGCTGCCAAAGCCAGGGTTACCTCTGAACCGGTGGCAAGAATCACGGCCTGTGGCTGCCCAACCTCCCGCAAAATGTACCCCCCACGAGCGATATGCTCAATGGTGGTTGCATCCCGCTCAATAAAAGGCAAGCTCTGGCGTGATAGCAATAATGCACTTGGCCCACTGCCGTCCTTCACGTTCATTCCCACACTGGTGGGCCGCTCTAAAGCTTGTTGCCAGGCAACCGCTGTTTCTGTTGTATCACAAGGGCGCCATACCTCCAGATTGGGAATCAAACGTAAACTCCACGCATGCTCAACGGCTTGGTGCGTCGGACCATCCTCACCCAAACCAATGGAATCGTGAGTGAATACGTGAATCACGCGTTGCTTCATGAGCGCAGCCATACGAAGCGCATTACGGGAATAATCGGAAAAGGTTAAAAAAGTTCCCCCAAAAGGAAGATACCCCCCATGCAAGGCAATGCCATTCATGATGGCCGCCATTCCAAACTCCCGGACACCATAATTAATATGGCGCCCTGCCTGTATCGCAGCGTCCCCGCTGCGAACACTTTTAACATCCGGCCAATCGGTGTAATTGGAGCCGGTGAGGTCAGCCGACCCTCCAAGCATTTCAGGCAAGATTTCAGCAAATGCCTGGATCGCGAACTGAGAAGCCTTGCGACTCGCCACTGTTTCTGCTTTTTCTGCTGTTCGTTGGATAAATGCCGCTGCTTTTGAGGTAAAGTCCTTGGGGAGCTCGCCCACACAACGCCGCATAAAGTCCGCCGCTAACGCTGGGTGCGCCTGCTCATAAGCTGCAAATGCCTGTTGCCACGCATCCTCCCACTGCTGCCCTTGGGGCCGGGCATCCCAAGCCTGATAAATTTCGTCTGGAACCACAAATGGTGCATGGGGCCAGTCCAGCTGTTGGCGCGTTGCCTGAACTTCTGCATCCCCTAACGGGGCACCATGCACTTTTTCGGAGCCTGCCAAGTTAGGCGCCCCCTTACCGATCACCGTGCGACAACAAATCAAGGTTGGTTTACGACTGTTTCTGGCCTGTTCTTTGGCCTGCTGGATAGCCTGATCCACCGCTGCGACATCGTGACCATCTACCGCACGAATAACATGCCAACCGTACGCTTCAAACCGTGCGGGTGTATCGTCGGCAAACCAGTGTTCAACCTCGCCATCAATGGAAATTCCATTGTCATCGTAGAAAACGATCAAGCGGGATAGGCCCAGCGTGCCCGCTAATGAGCATGCCTCATGCGAGATACCCTCCATGAGGCAACCATCGCCTATAAAAGCATAGGTAAAATGATCAACAATGGTGTGGCCGGGGCGATTAAACTCTTGTGCCAGCAAGGCTTCTGCCAATGCCATGCCCACCGCATTTGCCAAACCTTGACCCAGCGGGCCTGTGGTTGTTTCTACCCCAGGCGCATAGCCCACCTCTGGGTGACCAGGTGTTTGTGACTGTAATTGGCGAAAGTTCTTAAGCTCGGATATGGGTAAGTCATAACCCGATAAATGTAATAGCGAATAGAGCAGCATAGACCCATGGCCATTGGACAATACGAAACGATCTCGATTGGGCCAGGAAGGATTCGCTGGATTATGTCGTAGATGGCGCCCCCATAAGGCTACGGCAATTTCTGCCATCCCCATTGGCGCCCCCGGATGCCCCGATTTTGCTTGCTGGACAGCGTCCATGGATAATGCGCGTATCGCGTTGGCCATCAACGCATCGGGGGCAAGCTTCACACTCATGTCAATACTCTACTGTAGAATGAAAAAGTTTCGGTAGCGCATGATTTTAACATTCAGCCGCAGAACGCCCACGTCTACATATTCCTTGATCAGGGTGACAACCGCCCTGGACAGTTCTACACTACGACCAGCAACCATTAACGCCAACACTTCACCCTCTGATTAACCGCTTGTTCTGTTATGCGCGCGCCCCGCTTTTTTTGCCCATTTGCCCTTCAAGCTCATACTGAAATCACACTTCCCGAAGCCTTAAGCCATTATGCCGGACGTGTTTTACGCCTAAGTAGTGGCGCAAATATTACCCTGTTTGATGGCCGCGGAGGAGAGTTTCCCGCCACTATACGTTTTCAAGATAAGCAAGCGATTGCCACCCTTGGCCCTCACCATCCACGAGAGGCCGAACTGGCGGGCCAGCTCCATGTGATGCAGGCGCTGGCAAGTGGCGACAAGATGGATTGGATTATTGAAAAAGCAGTGGAGCTTGGCGTTTCTGAGTTCACGCCCATCGCCGGCGACCGCAGCATTGTCCAATTAAAAGGGGAGCGGCTGCAAAAGCGCATGGCCCATTGGGAACGCATTGCCCAAGCTGCCAGTGAGCAATGTGGGCGTAATCGGATTATGACCATCCACCCATTAGCGACCTTATCCGTCGCGCTACCCCAACTCCCGCCCAATGACAACAGGCAAGTGCTTTTTTGCCACCCGGATTACGGAGAACCGTTAGATGCTGCCCTCCGTGACCAGGGCTCTATAGAAATGCTCACGCTTGTTATTGGACCAGAAGGCGGTTGGTCGCCGCAAGAGCTCGATATTGCCAAACAACACCATCTGGCACCTATTCAGTTTGGCCCCCGGGTACTGCGCACGGAAACGGCTGGCATTGCACTCGCGGCTGCCAGCATTGCGCTGCTGGGGTGGCATCAGATATCGTCCTCGGTATCGTCGATATCCTCATAACTATCGTAATCTTCCGCTTCATCGAAGTCGTCAATATCGATCAATAAACGTCGCCCCTCGGTGTGCGATGTTTGCGCTTCAACGGGGTCCGCATGCGGCCCGGCATGTTCAACGCTGTAGCAGAACACCTTGCCCTCATCGGTTGCGTGAGCGGCGGCCTCATCAAACGTCGCCAGAATTGCCTGAGCGTGCTCTCCTAGTATGGGATCACCCGTGTGGAGTTTGTCCAGCCACAAATACAACCCCTGCTTTTCCTCAAACAAGCATTCAGTCAGACACTCATAAAGCGCCTCTAAATCGCTCCCCAGAAATTCGTGATAATCCACCGCTTTCACAGTCGCCCGCAACACGGCAGACCGGCTTCGTGCTTTATCGCACGCGACCACAAAAGTTCCTAATCCCAGATCTGCTGCTGCGGATAACATTGCCTCACGGACGGTGGCTTCCACCTCGATAAGTCCATTTTTTTTAAAAGCCTGCGATAAGGCCTGTGCTGAGCTCATACCGATCACTCCCTAAAAAATGCTTTGACCTCGTCCACCCTTTGGAAAGCATCCCGTCGCCCTAAGGCAATTAACTCCTGGGTGTACCCTGCCTCAAATAATAAGTATGAAATAAGTGTGCCCCCGGTAGCAGGGCTCGCACTTGACGATACACCAAGAACACGAAAAAGGGTACGGGCAGCAGGCGGTAAGCGATCAAAATGTTCCAGCGCAATATCATCGAGGGAGCGACTGGGCGTAAATACCAATGATTTCAACAGCCTAAGTGAATTTTCAGAGCGTTGTTTTTTATCCAACAGCAAGAGCAGCTCATTGATTCTGTGCATGCGCTCGATATCCATATCAAGGCCATCCACAAAGATATTAGACAGCGCATGGCCACCGATTAACGCCAAACTGGGATATTCGCTATCGACTTGCTGCCCACGCTCGGAAAGGGAGGGTTCATCAGCACCTGTACCAATCACCACCACACGCTCGGCACCCAGATGAATGGCAGGGCTAAGCGGTGCAAGCTGCCGCATGGAGCCGTCACCGCACCAGCGCGTACGCCCGCGCACCAAGAGCGGTTGGGCGGGAAACACAAAGGGAATCGCACTTGACGCCATTAAGTGATCCAGACCAATCCGCCCTGGGATCGCTTTACGATCCGAGCGCTGCCAAGGCTTAATGGCGATATTAGAATGGTAAAAAGTGAGGTGATCCCCGGTGTTATATGCAGCAGCCGTTATCGCCAGCGCATCCAACGCCCCCGTAGAGATGTTGGTTGCAATTTGCTCAAAATCTATGGTTTGCTGCAGTAACCGACGCAGGGGGGAATTATCCAAGAAGGAGCGCGGCCCACCGGCTCTAAGGCGCGGCAACACCCAACCCAGCGAAAGCATTCCCAACCACCGCAGACCTGTTCGCAGCAAACTGACACCATCGGCTCCATACACATCCCCCGTTTCTAACGCGGACCATAGTGCCGTTAGCCGTTTTTTCCCCGCATGGATATGATGGGCATGACTTGCCAGCGATGCGGCATTAATCGCGCCTGCCGACGTTCCACAAATCACCGAAAAAGGTGCGAGATAGTTGGCTTGTTCGTCGGGATCAAGAATGTCCAATAATGCCGACACCACCCCAACCTGATAGGAAGCACGCGCGCCCCCACCGGTGAGCACCAGGCCTGTAGGAGCCGGGTGCTCCCCAGAGCCATCATGAAGTTTCTCGCCGGTTAGCATCTAATACCGTCAGTGCCGCCATGTTAACAATACGACGTACAGAAGACGTCGACGTAAGGATGTGAATAGGCGCATTCACGCCTAACAAGAAAGGGCCCACCGCAACATTATCTCCAGCGGCAACTTTAAGCAGGTTGTAAGCGATATTGGCTGAATCAACGTCGGGGCAAATTAATAGGTTTGCCTCGCCCGATAACGTGGTGCTGGGTAGAATACGACGTCGCAACTCCTCATTAAGCGCACAATCCCCATGCATTTCACCATCTATTTCAAGCTCTGGATCCCGCTCACGAATAATGGCTAACGCCGCTTGCATTTTATGGCCGGAGGAGGCGCCATCGGTACCAAAGTTGGAGCGTGACAACAGCGCAGCTTTTGGAACCATGTTTAAGCGACGCATTTTTGCTGCCGCTGCCAAGGTAATCTCCGCAACCTCTTCTGCCGTGGGATTATCGTTGACATGTGTGTCTGCCAATACCAGGGTACGCGACTCCACCAGCAAAATGTTCATGGCGGCATAAATGTTTGCCCCTGGCTCCCGATCAATCACCTCATCAATAAAACGCAAATGATTGCCATACGAACCAATCGTACCGCATACCATTCCATCGGCCTCACCCAAACGAACCATCATGGCGCCAATCAAGGTAAGCCGACGGCGCATTTCAACCTGCGCCATTTCGCGTGTTATCCCGCGTCGATTCATAATGTCCCAGTACGCATTCCAATAACGATTAAAGCGGTCGTCATGTTCCGGGTCGGTAACCTCTACATCGACACCCAACCGGATTCGCAATCCAAATCGCTTAATACGATTCGCCAATACGGCCGGGCGGCCTACAAGAATCGGAAACGCGAGCTTTTCATCAACAATGATTTGTACTGCACGCAGTACCCGCTCGTCTTCCCCTTCTGTAAACACCACACGCGACTTGCCACCGTCTTGAACCAGTTGCTTAACACCCGAAAACAACGGTTTCATAAACGCACCAGAACGGTGAATAAACTGCTGTAATTGATCGGTGTAGTTCGCTAAATCTTCAATAGGACGTGTTGCCACCCCATCATCCATGGCGGCCTTTGCAACGGCCGGGGCAATACGGGCAATCAGTCGGCTATCAAAAGGTTTAGGAATAAAGTACTCTGGCCCAAAAGACACGTCTTGCGTGCCATAAGCCATGGCCACATCGTAACTTTGCTCCTCCTGTGCCAATTGGCAAATTGCCAGTACGGCCGCTTTTTCCATACCACGGGTAATCGTGGTAGCACCGACATCAAGCGCTCCTCGGAAAATGTAAGGGAAACATAGAACGTTATTCACCTGATTTGGATAGTCTGACCGCCCAGTGGCAATCACCACATCATCACGGACCCCATGCGCGGCCTCGGGCAGAATTTCTGGATTCGGATTTGCCAAGGCCAAAATCAGTGGATTGGCAGCCATACGCGCTACCATTTCCGGCTGCAACACCCCGCCGGCAGACAGCCCCAGGAACACATCGGCCCCGTCAATAATCTGGTCCAGGGTACGCAGGTCTGTGTCGCGCGCATAACGCTCTTTGCGCTCATCCATCAGAACTTGACGGCCCTTATAAACAACCCCCTCAATGTCAGATACCCAGATATTTTCGCGGGGCAAGCCAAGCTCGACTAATAAATCCAGACAAGCCAACGCTGCCGCACCCGCGCCAGAGACCGCAAGTTTAATCTCGGACAGCGCCTTACCACATACTTTCAAACCATTTAGAAATGCCGCTGCCACACAAATTGCAGTGCCATGCTGATCATCGTGAAACACGGGAATTTGCATGCGTTCCCTAAGCTTGCGTTCGACAATAAAACAATCGGGAGCCTTGATATCCTCCAGATTAATGCCACCAAACGTTGGCTCTAAGCCAGCAATAATCTCTACAAGCTTATCGGGATCACTCTCATCAATTTCGATATCAAAAACATCAATCCCCGCAAACGCTTTAAATAAGACGCCTTTTCCTTCCATCACTGGCTTGGAGGCCAAGGCGCCAATATTTCCCAAGCCTAAAACTGCCGACCCATTGGTAATTACACCAACAAGGTTGCCACGTGCCGTGTAGCGAAAAGCATTTTGCTCATTGGCAACAATTTCCTCACAAGCTGCCGCCACACCGGGGGAATATGCAAGGGATAAATCACGTTGATTAGAAAGTTCTTTGGTAGGTTTAACCGAGATCTTCCCGGGTTGGCCTTTCTCATGATAGTCGAGTGCCGCTTGACGAAAAATAGTGTCCATGATGTTCGCAGATAAAGGTAACAGGAATCTTCATTCTAGCGCCTGAATGCATCTTAGAGTATGGGCATGCAGGTTTTAGCCGCATGTAGTAAAGATATCATCCGGATCAAAGGCTTGTTTAATGGATTGCTCCAGAGCAGCCGCAGCCGTGAGCTCCTCTGGCGCCATCGCAAGGCCCGGTGCCGGGTCGCTATCGGGGCCGCCAACCGCGTGGAATTTTCGACGGTCCAGTACCACCCACTCTAGCCAGCCCAGTGCTCCCTGATGCCCCAACAACAGCTGTGCCAAATTCACTTCCTGTGCTTTCAAGGCGTCCAGACGGTATCGCAATGGCCACTGCGGCCGCGCTAACCAGTGTGCCATATCAGAGGAATAAGTTAAGCGAAATAGCTGAGTCACCAGCGCTTGAGAGCGCCAATCTTTTAATGCCTGCCGATCGTCGCTGGCAAAGGGTCCTAACGTTACGGGCACGGCATCACTGAGGCATAAACGGGCCTGCAACACTCCCGAGCGCCGGGTTTCCCTGGTGGGATAGCCTGTCCAGCGCGGGGTTGCTAACCATTGGCCAAGCGTCAGTGCCTGTGGGAAGGCATCAAACTGCCTCAGGCCAGCCGTAACCAGTTGCTGCATACGAACCCCAGCACATGCAAACCAACGATGCCCCTGAGCATCCAGGGGTTTGAGCTGGGAAAGCTGCTGGCCAGGGACAACCACCACCAGCCGCGACCCAGGTGGCAGCTCCGGTGGCACAAAGCCATCCAGCACAAGCGTCACCTCATAGCGCCTCGCCAACGCCAGCAAATGATAAATATCTTGATTACTCTGTACAATTAAGCGACCAGCCGAGGCCTGAGGGGAAATGGTGAGCTCCGTGAAATCCCCGCGAATACAACGCTGTAAGCGCTGTATAAATTGCTCCCAAGGGTTTGACGCCACCCGTGGTCCGCGTAAAAACGCACGTCGGGAGGCCGAATGCTGGTAAGGCTTTTTCATCATTGAATCACAACACCTCGTTAATACCTATGCTCGCGACTCGCACAGATCACATCATGCCATTTTATGCCGTTGAAGTCTTTAAGCAGGCAAGCGCCCTTGCTGCCCAAGGCCGAGACATTATTAGTCTGGGTATTGGGGAGCCGGATTTCACCGCGCCAGCGCAGGTTGTAGAGACACTACAGCGAGCATCGGAAGCGGGACTCAGCGGGTACTCCGAACCTGCCGGCCTTAGCCTGTTACGAGAGGCTATTGCCCAATACTACGACGCGCAATTTCACACAGCAATCGATCCAGGTCGAATCATTATTACCGCTGGCGCGTCAGGCGCCTTAATGCTTACCACCATGGCTCTCATTAATCCCGGTGATGAAGTTTTAATGCCAGACCCGTCTTACCCCGCCAACCAAAACTTTATTACCGCCGCTGGAGGCGTGCCTAAATTGATTGCCTGTGGCGCAGAGCAACGTTATCAATTGGATGCCGATAGCATTGCCAAGCACTGGGGGCCCAACACACGAGGCGTTCTTATCGCATCGCCCAGCAACCCTACCGGCACGACGATTGATCACGCCGTCTTGCGCAAGCTTATAGACGCGGTACAGGCGCGCAACGGCTTTATCATCATGGATGAAATCTATTTAGGGCTTTATTATGAGGACGCACCGCGCAGTGCACTCACCCTGGATGACGATATTTACATTATTAATAGCTTTTCTAAATATTTTCATATGACCGGATGGCGCCTGGGCTGGATGATCATCCCCAACGCTGCCATTGCTGCCATTGAAAAAATGGCAGCCAGCTTGGCAATTTGTGCGCCAACCCTGGCGCAGCATGCTGCGCTAAGCTGCTTTGAACCGGAAGTCATGCAGATCTATGAGAAACGTCGCCTCTCGTTTAAGCAACGACGTGATTACTTGATTCCTGCATTAGAACAGCTTGGCCTGAAAGTGCCCGTCCACCCGGATGGTGCCTTCTACATCTACGCTGATATTCGCGAACACAGTGACAACAGCCTTGAGTTTGCCCATAAATTGCTGAATGAAGCCGGGGTGGCCGCCGTACCGGGCCATGATTTTGGCCCCGCTCACGCCCAGCATGGGTTGCGCTTTTCTTATGCCACCGGTTTAGATCGCTTGCAAGAAGCCGTGGAGCGTATGCAGGCCTTTCTAGCGTAAAGCCCAAGGGCTTAGTCGGACTCAATGGGAATGCCGGAGGCGAGCGCGATACGCCGCCATTCGGCTTTGACTTTGGCGCCGTAACCCCCATCGCCGGGACCAGTCGCACCAACATAACACGCGAGTGCGCCATCAATTGACCCCCTGCGCTCCAAACAATTGGCCAGTATCTGCGTACCCACCTGGATATTGGCCAAGGGATGAATTGCTGCCAGCGGCCCTTCCCCAAACGCCTCAAATTTCTCTTTATGTACCCGCGTCATTACTTGCATTAACCCTTGCGCGCCAACATGGCTCTCTGCATAGGGGTTGTAACGCGACTCAATGGCAATGACCGCAAGTAGCAGCTGTGGATCCAGATCTTTTTCGCGACCAACGGTAAACACGGTACTTACAATAGCCCCCGCAACACTGTTGGCAATTTTGTATTTACGGGCAAGATAATTGCGCAGCGCCTTTGCTTGTGCCCGACTGACTCCAGGGATGGATGATTCCTCTTCTGATTCCACCAACGCCTGAGTAAAATTCAAATGGGGCACCGCAACACGCTCTCCCTTGACGACCTCGTCTGCAACCACCTCATTTGCCTTATCTGACCACGTCAACTCATCCCGCTGCATGATGGATAAGCCCGATGATGATTCATCCGTGTTTTTTTTACTTAACGGCGATAGTACCGTCACTCCATCCGCAGACAACCGATAGCCCTCGGTTTGTAAACTGGCGGTTAATGTGCCATAAAGATGGTGGACTTGGTCCCGCGCGGGCGGTAACGCCAAGGCCACACCGGCGGTAACCAGCAACGCAATTCCAATATAGAGGGCGCTAAGCTGAACCAGGGAACCCAAGAGAACAAAAAGTGAACGTGTTATTGATGGCATGCTGATGTTAAGCTTCACACTCATACGAACAACTGTAACCCGAAATGGGAGCAAATGGTGAAATACCGGGACTTGAGAGACTTTATCGCACAACTTGAGAAAACCGGGGAACTCAAACGAATTACGACCCCCGTTTCTACCCACCTTGAACTAACGGAAATTAGCGACCGGGTATTACACGCCAACGGACCTGCCCTGTTATTCGAGCAAGCCCAGCACCAAGGAAAGCCGGCCACAATGCCAGTGTTATGCAATTTGTTTGGCACGCCAGCACGCGTCGCCAAAGGTATGGGCGCCGAAGAAGTGAGCGCATTACGGGACATTGGTGCCCTGCTCGCTGCCCTGCGGGAGCCGGAACCGCCACGAGGGTTTCGGGATGCCGTGGGAACCATTTCCATGCTGAAATCTGCCCTCTGGGATATGAACCCCCGCACCGTTAGAGCGCCCGCATGCCAGGAAATTGTTCTGGAAGGCGATTCAGTAGACCTTAATACGATCCCGCTACAACATTGCTGGCCGGACGATGTGGCACCACTACTTACCTGGGGACTGGTGATCACCAAAGGGCCCCATGCCCGGCGACAAAACCTCGGTATTTATCGGCAACAGCTTCTGGGGCGTAATAAACTGATCATGCGATGGCTTTCCCACCGTGGTGGCGCTTTGGATTTTCGAGACCATCGTCTTAGTGCGCCAGGCACACCGTTTCCCATTGCTGTGGCATTGGGCGCCGATCCGGCGACCACGCTTGCCGCCGTTACACCGATTCCAGACAGCCTGTCCGAATATCAATTTGCCGGGCTGTTGCGTGGTGCCCGGACGGAGATTGCCCACACCATTGGTTCATCACTTGCCGTTCCCGCTTATGCGGAAATCATCTTGGAAGGTCATATTTACCCCAGCGAAGAACCTGCGCCAATGCCGGCCCACGCTCATCCCGACACGCCAGAGGCACCACAAACGGGCTATGAGATGGCGTTAGAAGGCCCATACGGCGACCATACGGGTTATTACAATGAACAGGAGTGGTTCCCCGTCTTCACCGTTGATCGCATTACCATGCGCCGCAACCCTATCTACCACACAACCTACACGGGTAAACCGCCCGATGAGCCGGCGGTATTAGGGGTTGCCTTAAACGAAGTCTTTGTCCCGTTACTCAAGCGACAAATTCCAGAGATTGTTGATTTTTACCTTCCTCCAGAAGGCTGTAGCTACCGACTGGCCGTTGTGTCTATGCGCAAGCAATACGCTGGCCATGCGAAACGTGTCATGTTTGGTGTCTGGAGCTTATTGCGCCAGTTCATGTATACCAAATTTATTATTGTGGTGGATGATGATATTGATGTACGCCGCTGGACAGACGTTATCTGGGCCATGACAACCCGTATGGATCCGGTGCGCGATACCGTGCTGGCTGATAATACGCCCATCGACTATCTGGACTTTGCCTCACCGGTGTCGGGCTTGGGTGGAAAAATGGGCCTGGATGCCACAAATAAATGGCCGGGAGAAACTCAACGCGAATGGGGGCGCCCCATTACGATGGATCCGCAGACGATTCAGCGGGTAGACGCGTTGTGGGACGAGCTTGGCCTGTAGGACTTGCGGCCCGTTCTGAAGGTCGCAGGCGGCGCACCAACTGCCAGCCAAGAACGCCGATAGCTACCAACCGCCAAGTGGTGCCACCTGTTGACGTTTTCATTGCCTGGCCCAAGGAAAATACCCCTCGGGTAAGGTAAGGATAACGTTTCGTGAATGCAAATACGGGAACTAGCCTGAGTAATGTTTGAACCATCGAGGGTTTGCCACCCTTACGAGCAAAGTAGGGTCGAACCGACGCCGGCAATAAAATGGATGCTTTGGCCTGTTGTGCCTGGTGCAACAGGAGTTGCCGTTCTGCTTGTGCTTGCGCCTGCAATAAGGCGATTCGTATCTTGCGTTCCTGTGCTGTCATGGCTTACTTATCCTGAGAATCGGCGTTGATCTGCCGCAGCATGTGAATATCACGCCGCAATTCATCGCGCGTTGCTTGGAACGGCAGTGGCGCTTCCCGCAAGCTTTTTCGTACTTTAAACAACAACGCAAGCCCAATTGCCGCATATCCCGCGGCAAGTAAAACAAGCGCAAAGTAACGATGCTCGGTAGGCCATACCGCCATGGCAACCGCCACCGTAAACACCACGATCGCTAACAAAACAAACACGGCCGCACCAATGCCAAAGGCGAGCAGAGCCAACAGATGTGACTTTTGCTCTGCCGCCTCTAGTGAAAACAGCTCAAGCCGGGTACTAATCAGTTCTGCAAACGCCGTGGTGATTTCTCCAACAGCTTGTCGTAATGACATAGATGCCTACTGGTTTACATTACCGCCGGGACACTAGCAGCCCCAGGACCATGCCGGCAAACCCGGCAGCGGCAATGGCTTGCCACGGCTTATCATGGACATAGTCATCGGTGGCCTTAACCGCCCGACAGCCCTGTTCCATGAGGCTATCTTGCGCATCCTGAAGCCCTTTGCGTGAGTCCGTCAGAATTTCCATAGCTTTTTCACGTAATTCTGCCGCCTTATCGCCTGATGCATCAGCCGCTTCCTTAAACAGCTTTTCTGCATCGTCCAGACTTTTGCGCACAGACTCAATAAATTCCTTTTCTGCAGACTTTAAACCATTTTTTTTGGTAGCCATTGTGCATTCTCCTAAAAATAAAAGGTCTTACCCGCCATAATACACGTTTACTTGCGAGAGGGATTAATCAAGAATTTGCCGCGTACCAAAAATGCGATCCCCCGCATCCCCTAAACCGGGGACAATATAGGCATTCTCATCCAAATGCGAATCTATAGACGCGGTATATATCAACACATCCGGATGCGCCTGTTGCACACGTTTAATCCCATCGGGCGCAGCAACCAACACCAGCGCACGAATATTCTGACAACCCGCTTTCTTCAATAAATCAATGGTGGCCACCATTGATCCGCCCGTGGCCAACATGGGATCGATAATAAGAGCCAACCGCTGGTCCAATTCAGCCACCAAGCGTTCAAAATAAGACTGTGCTTGCAAGGTTTGTTCATCACGCTGTATCCCTACCGTACTGACCTTGGCACCGGGAATCAGTGTTAATACCCCTTCCAACATCCCAATACCAGCACGCAGGATGGGCACCACCGTGACTTTTTTGCCCGCCAGTTTCTCCACTTCCACGTCCCCGCACCACCCTTTGACGGTCGTCGGTTCTAGCGGAAGATCTTTAGAGGCCTCATAAGTTAATAATGCCGCAATTTCCTGAGACATTTCTCGAAAATTCTTGGTGCTTAGATCGGCCTTACGCATTAAACCAAGCTTATGGCGGATCAAGGGGTGGCGTATTTCATAGACAGACATGAGATTTCCAGGGATTCAATAAAAAAATGACAGGTTTATTGCTGCGCCAGCCAATCCACGACAGCATCCTCAAAAGAGCGGGCAGCAATGGCATTTTGACCGTTAACAAGACTTACTAATATGTAGCGCTTACCACTTTCACTTAACACATAACCGGCTAACGCCCGGGCGTCCCGCAAAGTACCCGTTTTTAAATGTGCCCGGCCCTTCGCTGCGCCGTTTTTCATGCGTCGACGCAAGGTACCGTCCACACCGGAAATCGCCAATGAGGATAAAAACTCTGGCATCAATGGCGAGTGCCACGCCGCGTCCAGCAGCTGCGCGAGCCCGCGGGCCGTGAGCCTGCCAGTGCGTGATAAACCTGAGCCGTTATCAATATGCCATCCCGCTGTATCCAGCCCTTGGCCTTGCAATAAGCGTAGCGTCGCTTGCGCAGAGGACTGCGCCGTTGCGCCTTGCCCCTGAAGTTGCGCACCAATACTTAACAGCAATGTTCTCGCCATAACATTATTGCTCTGCTTATTAATTCGCCGTATTAGATCGGATAAGCTATCGGACACATGCCACACCAAGGGCTTTGCACTGGCGGGCATTTTTCCAAACCGGACATCACGCGCCAGGGTACCCCCAAGCTCCCGCCACAGCATCTTGAATACGGCGGTAAAATACGCCTCCTGAGACAACGCTAAACGCCAAACACTAAAAGCATCGCAGCTCCCCGCGACCTTGCCGGTGACTCGAATGGCAACCCCATCGCCTTGAGGTTCCAGCCGGGTTTGCACCTGGGGTGCCCCAGGGCAGCGACCGGCCGCCCATTCGGGACTTTCTATTACGCGTACGCCTGGCAAGGGCGGATCAATTACCGATACCCATTTTTTACCGTGAGCATCCGGGTAAAACAGCAGACGCACAGCCCCTAACCCCACCATCATGGCGTCAGGTGCCGCATTGTAGGGGCGATCCCCAGCATTATCAAAAGCATTGGGATCAATCGCCACCTCACCAAAAATAGACTTATCCACAACCACGCTGGATAGGTTTTTAATGCCACGCAAACGCAGTTCCCGTAGCATCTGCCACAAATCGGTTTCGGAGAAGAAAGGATCGCCCGATGCTTTGATATACAGTGGCCCTGAGAGCGTTCCTCGAGGCTCGATTTGCCCACCCTGCTCCGCCATAAATGCAGTGCGCCACTGGTACTCCGGCCCAAGGCCCGATAAGCCCGCCCAGGTGGTAACCACTTTCATGACAGAGGCGGGATTTCGCGGCGTATGCGCGTCAATCGCAATCTCAGGCTCCGATTTTCCAACCTCATGCACATAGAAGGAAAGCGCGTCCTGCGGCAATCCCGTTTGCTTCCATGCCTGCTGTAATGTGTCGGGCAGGGCTTGGGCATTTACTGACCCGACGCCCATACTAAAGGCAACGATAAAACCGACACACAAAAACCAGAAATAATGCAAATTGCCACCGCGTTGCATTGACTGACTTATAAAAAGCTTAAAATACTGGCGCATGAACAACCTTTTTACCTATACCGTCCTGTGACCAACGACCTGACTCTTGCAGATTTTGACTACCACCTTCCCGATGACCTGATCGCGCAACAGCCATCAACCCAACGAACGGCTTCTCGACTCTTGCACCTGGATTCTTGTGGAAAGCTTCATGATAAAACGTTTAAGGATTTTACGCGTCTTTTACGTTCTGGGGATTTATTAATATTTAATAACACCAAAGTGATTAATGCGCGACTGCTGGGTAAGAAACTCAGTGGGGGTCGCGTCGAGGTGCTAATTGAACGTATCACGGGCACACACACAGCCGTGGCACATATCCGCAGCAGTAAGGCCCCACGCGCTGGAACGGCGTTGTTATTAGAAAACCAGCTCACAGTTACAGTTACGGGGCGCCAGGCAGCACTCTTCCAGCTGTCCTTTCCTGATCACGTCGAAAAACTTCTGGATCAATTCGGCAAAACCCCCTTGCCCCCTTATATTCAACGTCGCGCAGATGCGCACGATTTACAACGCTACCAAACCGTTTATGCACGTAAGCCAGGAGCAGTAGCGGCACCAACTGCGGGGCTGCATTTTGATCAAGCAATGCTGGATACCTTGGACACCCTTGGGGTACAGCGGGCATTTGTCACCCTTCATGTCGGCGCCGGAACCTTTCAGCCAGTGCGGGAACAGCATATCCGTGACCATGTAATGCACGCCGAGCGCTACCTTATCCCGCCTGAAACCATCCACGCCTTGCGGCAAGCCAAACACGAGCAACGCCGTATTATCGCGGTAGGAACCACCTCGGCGCGTACGCTTGAGGCCGCGGCAGAACCACTAAGCCTGCGGGGCCCTGAAGCCTCTGACACCCAAACGATTGCGGCGGAGACGCAGCTTTTTATTACCCCCGGCTATCAATTTCAATGGGTTGATGCATTGCTGACTAACTTCCATCTCCCCCAATCCACCTTATTAATGATGGTAAGCGCCCTCGGTGGTATGGCGGCCATTCAGCGTGCTTACCAACACGCGGTCGCTGAGCGCTACCGATTTTTTAGCTATGGCGATGCCATGTTTATAGAAACGCCACAACGATAACGATAGAATGACTACCTCTGGATTGACTTTTACACCCCTGGCCCAGGAAGGCCAGGCGCGACGCGCCCAAATTACCCTCAATCACGGTACCGTACAAACGCCCATGTTTATGCCAGTGGGCACCGCTGGCAGTGTTAAAGCCATGATCCCCAGTGAGCTAGAAGCCATAGGCTCGCAAGTAATTTTAGGCAATACATTTCATCTCTGGCTACGCCCAGGCACGGACATCATAGAAAAACACCAGGGGCTGCATGATTTCATGCAATGGCAGCAACCGATTCTTACCGACTCTGGTGGTTTCCAGGTGTTCAGCCTGGAGGGGTTACGAAAAATTAGTGAAGAAGGGGTACGGTTTGCCTCGCCAATTGATGGTCAACGACTATTTCTAACCCCGGAGACCTCCATGCAAATTCAAACGGTGCTGAACTCCGACATTGCCATGGTGTTCGACGAATGTACGCCTTACCTGATCAAGGGCAAGCCCGCCACATATGATGAGGCGGCAGCGTCCATGCGCATGTCCCTACGATGGGCGAAGCGTTCGCGTGAGGAACACCGGCGCCTGGAAAACCCTAACGCCTTATTCGGTATCATTCAAGGAGGTATGGTTGAGACGCTGCGTGATGAATCGCTCAGTGGCCTGGTTGATATCGGTTTTGAAGGCTATGCCATTGGCGGTTTATCCGTGGGGGAACCAAAAATCGACATGATGCGTATTCTCGCCCACATCACGCCCCGGATGCCGGCCTTGGCACCGCGCTATCTCATGGGCGTGGGCACCCCTGAAGACCTTGTCGAAAGCGTTGCCTTGGGAGTAGATATGTTCGACTGCGTTATGCCCACTCGCAACGCCCGCAATGGTTGGTTGTTTACCCGCTACGGGGATATTAAAATACGCAATGCCCGTTACCGTGACGACACCCGACCGCTCGATGAGACATGTGGCTGTACAACATGCCAACAGTTCTCGCGCGCGTACCTGCATCACTTGCAACGGGCCAAGGAGATTACGGGGGCGAGGCTCAACACCTACCACAATCTGCATTTCTACCTTACCCTTATGGCTGAGATGCGCACCGCAATCGAGAACCATCAGTTTGCGCAATGGCGCAAACAATTCCATGCAGATAGGGCAAAAGGAATCGACTAAGCAAAGACCCGGTACAATATCCCGTTTACTTCTTGCGTATAAAAATCTGCATTGACCTTTTTCAGGAGCTATGAATGCCTGCCATTGACATTTTAAAACTGATTACCGCACAAGCTGCTGGCGACTCAGCCAACCCACTATTGGGAATGGCGCCCATTATTTTAATGTTTGTGGTGTTGTATTTTTTA
>Ga0209487_1000424_pt1 | contig 38711 bp, 28 predicted proteins | sample Poulit2012_FD_187524 | JGI IMG/M metagenome (GOLD analysis project Ga0209487, IMG submission 187524) | Agricultural soil microbial communities from Georgia to study Nitrogen management - Poultry litter 2012 (SPAdes) (version 2) | ecosystem: Environmental > Terrestrial > Soil > Agricultural land...
TTCACAGAGTAATAGCTGACTTTATGGTGCAAGGTGGAGATCCACAAGGAACAGGAACTGGTGGACCTGGATATCAGTTCGACGATGAGTTCCACCCAGAATTAAAACACGATACCCCAGGTGTTCTGTCTATGGCAAACGCTGGACCTGGAACAAACGGAAGTCAGTTCTTTATTACCCATGTGGAAACTCCATGGTTAGATAATAAACATACGGTGTTTGGAAAGGTAGTAGAAGGCCAAGATGTTGTAGACGCTATCCAACAAGGAGATAAAATTGAAAAGTTAGAAATAGTTCGTGTTGGCGAAGCAGCAGAAAGCTGGGATGCTGTAGCAGCTTTTGAAAAGTTTGTAGCATCAAAAAAGGAACGCGAAGCGGCAGCTGCTAAAAAACAAGAAGAGCAAATGCGTAAGTTGACAGAAGGTTTTGAAAAAACAGCCAGCGGCTTACATTATAAAATAACGGAAACAGGATCGGGAGAAAAACCAACCAAAGGTGATACAGTTTCGGTGCATTACACTGGAATGTTATTAGACGGTACGGTCTTCGATTCTTCGCATCAAAGAAATCAACCTATTGAGTTTCCAGTAGGAACAGGACAAGTAATTTCTGGTTGGGATGAAGGATTATTATTGTTTGCCGAGGGAACGAAAGCAAGATTGATTATTCCATCGGACTTAGCTTATGGAAGTCACGGTGCAGGTGGAGTTATACCTCCAAATGCTACTTTGATTTTCGATGTAGACTTAGTAAAAATAAAGTAATTACAACTTATTCCATTAAAACAAGTAAAGAGCTGTTTACAGCTCTTTACTTGTTTTAATAATTTTATTATATCTTCCATTTTATATTACACCCCATACTTGGTATTTGAGTTTTTAAAGGAGGGTTGTTATTTAGTATCGCATCTAGTGCTTGGCGTAAATCTATACCATTCACAGGAATACTATTTCCCGGTCTAGAACTATCTAATTGGCCACGATAAACCAGCTTTAAATCGGTATCAAATAAATAAAAATCTGGAGTGCATGCTGCATCATAGGCTTTGGCAACCTCTTGGGTTTCATCGTATAAATAAGGGAACGGATAGTTGTTCTCTAAAGCTACCTTTCTCATTTTCTGTGGTCCATCTTGTGGATAGTTCTCCACATCGTTACTGCTAATTGCGGCAAAGCCAAAACCTGTAACGCGATAATCATTGCAAAGCCTGACTAACTCTTTGTTTACATGTTTTACATAAGGACAATGATTGCAGATAAACATGATGACTGTTCCTTTTTTGCCACGAACATCTTCTAAGGAAATTAAATGATCGTTTACAGTATTCGGTAAAGTAAAGTCTGGGGCTTTAGTTCCTAAGGGTATCATATTTGAAGGAGTTACTGCCATAAGTTGATTGAATTATTTGAAAGGTTAAAACTATTTAACTCTATTCACATCATTTTAAGGGTTTTAAAAGAAGAGTAGAGTTTGCATAAAGATACAATTATTAATTGTATCCACATCTTTCAGGAGCGTAGCTAACAAGAGTATGGATACTGAGATGCTATTTGTTAATTAAATGTAAATTCAACTATCTATGGCTCAATACGATCGCTTATTTCGTAACTTAGAAAGTCATAATCAAAAAATAATTTAACTTCATGAAGACTATATCTTTAACTGATTTACAAAAATCAGGAGAAAACATTGCTCGATTGCCATTCAGCATTCGAATATTATTGGAGAATGCGCTTAGAAATAAAGACGGCTTTAGTGTTACCCAAGAGCACATAGATACATTGATGCATTGGAATGCTAAGGGAACGGATTCCGAAGTACCATTTAAACCAGGACGTGTGCTTATGCAAGATTTTACTGGCGTACCTTCTGTAGTAGATTTAGCTGCTATTCGTGATGAAGTCAGACGACATGGAATGGATGGTTCAAAAATAAACCCTTCTATTCCTGTAGATTTGGTTGTCGATCACTCAGTTCAGGTTGATTTTTTCGGCACAGATTATTCCTATCAAAAAAATGTGGAATACGAATATCAGCGAAATAGTGAACGCTATGAATTTCTTAAGTGGGCACAAGGTACTTTCGATAATTTCTCGGTAGTTCCCCCTGGAATGGGAATTTGCCATCAAGTAAACTTAGAATATTTAGCACAAGGCGTTATCGAACGAGATGGGTGGTGGTTTCCAGATACCCTTGTTGGTACAGATTCCCATACTCCCATGGTCAACGGAATTGGCGTATTGGGTTGGGGCGTAGGTGGTATCGAAGCAGAAGCTGCCTTATTAGGACAAGCCGTGTACTTTAAATGCCCAAGAGTGATAGGTTTAAAACTAACTGGACAAATCGGAGAAGGAATTACAGCTACCGATATGGTACTGTCTATTGCTAATGTTTTACGAAAATATGGCGTAGTAGGTGATTTCGTAGAAGTATTTGGCGATGGCTTAGAGCATTTATCTGTGCCAGATAGAGCAACAGTTGCCAATATGTCGCCTGAATTTGGATGTGTGGTAACTTATTTTCCAATAGATGAACGCACCTTAGAGTATATGCGTACTACCAATAGAAGTGAAGAAGTAGTAAATAGGGTGGAGAAATACTGTAAAGAAAATATGCTATGGCGTACAGGTAAAGAAAAGATTGATTATACCGATGTAGTAGAGTTAGATTTAAGCAGTTTGGTGCCAGTAGTTGCTGGCCCAAAACGTCCACAAGATAGAATTAAGGTAACAGACTTAGAAGCTAATTTTCCTAAACTGCTAAAAGACGAATCAGATAGAGATTATGTATCTATTGAAGATCGTAACGAAGGAGACTGGTTAAACGAAGGCGGATCAGGAACTGAGTATGCTGTTAAAGAAAAACGGAAAACAGTGAAAAAAGTAACTGGATCTGAATTGCGTACCGTTCGAATAAAAGATAAAAATGAAGAGTTTTTACTTCATGATGGCTCCATTGTTATTGCAGCAATTACTAGTTGTACTAACACCTCCAATCCGAGTGTTATGATCGGTGCAGGATTAGTAGCTAAAAAAGCTATAGAAAGAGGTTTAGATACAAAACCATGGGTAAAAACTAGTTTAGCTCCTGGTTCCAAAGTAGTAACCGATTATTTAGAACGAAGTGGGTTGTTGAATGAATTAAAAGCACTGCGGTTCCATACGGTAGGATATGGATGTACTTCGTGTATTGGAAATAGTGGTCCATTACCTCCCGCAATTGCAGAAGCTGTTACCAAGGAAGACTTAGTGGTTGCTGCCATTTTATCGGGAAACCGAAATTTTGAAGCACGTGTTCATGCACAGGTTCGTATGAACTTTTTAGCATCACCGATGTTGGTTGTTGCCTATGCTTTAGTGGGTAGAATAGATGTAAATATTCTAGAAGAGCCTTTAGGCTACGATCCAAACGGAGAAGCTGTATACTTAAAAGATATATGGCCAACACAGAAAGAAATACAAGATGTAGTAAAAGCTACAGTGAAAGAAGAGGATTTTGAAAGTGCTTATAAAGTGATTTTCGATGGTGAAGAGCAGTGGCAAAACTTAAAAGTAAATAAAGGAGATTATTACGATTGGAAGGAGGATTCTACCTATATAAAGGAAGTTAGTTTCTTTAAAAACTTAAGTAAAGAAGTACCTACTGTAAGCGATATAGATAATGCTCGTGTATTGTTGAAGTTAGGCGATTCTGTTACTACCGATCATATCTCGCCAGCTGGAGCATTTGATAGGAATTCCTCTGCAGGAAAATACTTAATGTCGTTAGGCGTAGAACCAAAAATGTTCAACTCTTACGGTTCTCGTAGAGGGAACCACGAGGTTATGGTTCGTGGTACTTTCGCTAATGTGCGTATTAAAAACGAGCTTACGGATAAACAGGGTGGATTTACTACCTATCTTCCAAACGGAGAAACGATGAGTGTGTACGATGCTGCAATGGCATATAAAAACACCAACACGCCTTTGGTAGTTTTGGCTGGAAAAGAATATGGAAGTGGTTCTTCTAGAGACTGGGCTGCAAAAGGACCATCGTTACTAGGAGTAGAGGTGGTAATAGCAGAAAGTTATGAAACCATTCATAGGAGTAATTTGATAGGTATGGGAATTTTGCCATTGCAATATGTAAAAGGGGAAGGTGCTGCTACCCATGGTTTAACTGGAAGAGAGATCTATAGCTTTAAAGGAATATCGGCCGGATTGAAACCAAGACAGTTGATAGATGTTATTGCAAAGGATCCAGAAACAGGAAAAGAAATCCATTTTAAGGCCAAGTCTCGATTAAATTCCGAGATTGAAATAGCTTATTATGTGAATGGCGGAATATTGCAATATGTAATGAGAAAACACTTCCAAAAGGAGGGGTAAGAATTGTTCACTATTGATTTGTAACTAACGGAAAGTGCAAGCTGCTAATAAGCTGGTTTGCACTTTTTTCTTCTCCTAATATAATATCACCATTCTTATCTTTTACTACCACATTCAATTGCCAAATTCCCAAATCAATAATCTCTATTCGGTTCTCATATCTATTGGAATACGATTGAAAAGGTAAGTCTACTACCTCATCGTGTACATAATCATCCTTAGAGCACCAAACTAGAATAGTTAGATCCTTTACTATATGATAGTTAGATCCTTGTTTTTTATAAAGCATTAAGGAGCAGTTATTAAATCCGTTTATTGGTTTGTAGGGGTTCGTAAGTGTTATAAGGTATTCTTTGCCGTTTGATCCAAATCTTTCTTCAATGGTTATTCTATTTTCATCGGGATTAAATAGGCTCAGATTTGTATTTGATTCATAAGTTGTACTTTGAATTTGATAAGTAACATTTAAAGTCCAGTCTTTAGAAAATGCATTCTTTGGAAAAATAAGAAAGCTGTTGTATACATCAGGATTGTCAGTGCTTTGAACAATTTCCGTTATAGGTGCTATACTACTATCATTAGCTACTGCCTGCCATTGTATATCTGCATAAGATATATACTTATCATTTTTATCTTTTATTTTTATGAGTATGTCATTAAATCCTTCATACAGTACCGAATCGCGAGAATATAATTCTATTTCATGAACCTCATTCGAAAAAGAATAAATCAATTGTCGATCCTTTAAAGGATTGTTTTCAAAAATAATATCACCAGACTCTGTTTCACTTGCGCAGGATATAAACCCTAAAAAGGAGATGAGGGGAAATAGAATTAAAAAATAACGAAGCATAAGTGAAAATAATTTTATCTATGAATTCAAATATAAGGCATTCTGTGCATAGTTTTATGTGATTTTGAAAGGAATAAAATCCGAATTCAGGACGTTTTATAAGGCGTATATCTTCCAAAAAGCTGAAAAAACCTTCGTACCTCTATGCTATATAAGGGTTTGTGAAATTAACATTTTTATAGGTAAATATATTTTGAAATATAGCCGAATATTCATCTTGTTTCATTATATTATAAGCAACAAGTTTTTATGTAGAAATATAAAAATATTTTTATTTCTGAAAACATTTCCCTCTGTCTAAAAATGTAACTCACTGGCTTTTAATCTGTTATAAATATATTTTGTAAACAATTTAATATTTATCGAAATATACTTGACAAATATTTGTGCAGAAAGGTTTAATATCTATCTTTGCTATTGTTTAAAAAAGTATCGATTTAAACAATTATTTTTAACCTTTAATTTCCTTCCTTTTCCATGGCAGAAACAGCAATTTTAGAAGACAGAAAAGTCTACACCTACGAAGAAGCTCATGCAGCTTCTTTAGAGTACTTTGGCGGTGATGATTTAGCCGCTACAGTTTGGATAAATAAATATGCTTTAAAAGATTCCCAAGGCAATTTATATGAGAAAACTCCAGATGACATGCATTGGCGAATTGCCAATGAAGTGGCTAGAATAGAAAAGCGCTACAAAAACCCTTTGTCGGCACAAGAGATTTACGATTATATTAAAAACTTCCAATACATTGTACCGCAAGGAAGTCCAATGGCAGGTATTGGGAATCCATATCAGATAGCTTCTTTGTCGAATTGTTTTGTGATTGGAAATGAAGGACAATCGGATTCCTATGGAGGAATAATGAAGATTGATCAAGAACAGGTGCAGCTCATGAAGCGTAGAGGAGGCGTAGGTCATGATTTATCGCATATCCGACCGAAAAGCTCTCCAGTAAAGAACTCTGCACTTACTTCCACTGGAATAGTTCCTTTTATGGAAAGGTATTCAAACTCTACTCGAGAGGTTGCGCAAGACGGTCGTCGTGGTGCTTTGATGCTGTCAGTTTCAATTAATCATCCAGATGCAGAAGATTTCATTGATGCAAAAATGGAGCAAGGTAAGGTAACTGGTGCCAACGTTTCGGTTAGAATCGATGATGGCTTTATGAAAGCTGTGGAAAACAAAGAAACCTACCAACAGACCTATCCAATTTTCAGTAAAAATCCAAAGTATACTCAAGAAATAGAGGCTGGAAAACTTTGGGAGAAGATAGTACACAATGCATGGAAATCAGCCGAACCTGGAATTTTGTTTTGGGATACCATCATACGCGAATCTTTACCAGATTGCTATGCTGATTTAGGATACCAAACCATATCTACAAACCCATGTGGTGAAATTCCACTATGTCCGTATGACTCTTGTAGACTACTAGCAATAAACTTATTCTCGTATGTAAACAATCCTTTTGAAGAAGATGCTAGTTTTGATTTTGAATTGTTCAAGAAACACATCGGCGTATCGCAGCGAATAATGGATAGTATCATTGATTTAGAATTAGAGAAAATCGATGCTATTCTTGAAAAAATTGATAGCGATCCTGAGTGTGATGAGGTGAAGCGAGTAGAGCGTAACCTTTGGAAAAACATTCAGCATAAAGCAAAAGAAGGACGTAGAACAGGAATTGGTATTACCGCAGAAGGAGATATGTTAGCTGCTTTAGGTTTTAAGTATGGAACTGAAGAAGCAAATTCTTTCTCCGAAGAAATACATAAAACTATTGCACTTGCAGCATACCGTGCATCGGTAGAAACTGCTAAAGAACGTGGACCGTTCGAAATTTATGATGCAAAAAGAGAAAAAGATAATCCATTTATGCTTCGTCTTAAAAAGGCAGATGAACAGCTTTACAAGGATATGGTAAAGTATGGTAGACGTAACATTGCGCTACTAACTATTGCACCTACTGGGACTACTAGTCTAATGACGCAAACCACATCTGGAATAGAACCAGTGTTTATGCCAGTATATAAGCGTAGACGTAAAGTGAATCCAAACGATAGAGATGTACGCATTGATTTTGTAGATGAGGTAGGTGATTCATGGACAGAGTACATTGTATTCCACCATCGCTTTAAGCAGTGGATGGAGGTAAAGGGATATGATACTACTAAAAACTACTCGCAAGAAGAAATAGATAAATTAATCGAAGAGTCACCTTACCACGAAGCAACCTCTAATGATGTAGACTGGCTAAGTAAAGTTCGCATGCAAGGAGCCGTACAAAAATGGGTAGACCATTCGATTAGTGTAACGATAAACCTACCAAATGATGCTACCGAAGAGTTGGTTGGAAAACTTTATATGGAGGCATGGAAAGTAGGATGTAAAGGTGTTACGGTTTATAGAGATGGATCTAGATCTGGGGTGTTAATCAGTAATGAAGAGAAGAAGTCAGATGATGAAATATTGAATATTTTCCCTACAAAAAGACCTGATGTCTTAAATGCTGATGTTGTACGTTTCCAAAATAACCGTGAGCGTTGGATAGCGGTAATTGGACTTATAGACGATAAACCGTATGAAATATTTACTGGTCTAATCGACGACGAAGATGGTTTAGTGTTGCCAAGATGGGTTGAAAAAGGTCTGGTGATTAAGAGTAGGAACAAAAATGGTAGTTCACGATACGATTTTGAATACGAGAACAAACGTGGTTATAAAACACGTATCGAAGGATTATCGCATAAATTTGATCCTGAGTTCTGGAATTACGCTAAGCTTATTTCAAGTACTCTTCGTCATGGAATGCCGATAGACAAAGTAGTAGAGCTTATTAACAGCTTACAACTCGATAGCGAATCTATTAATACATGGAAGAATGGTGTAGCAAGAGCGTTGAAACGCTATATTGCAGATGGAACGCAGGCAAGAAAGGAGAAGTGTCTGAACTGTAATTCAAAGAATCTTATTTATCAAGAAGGATGCTTAACTTGCAAGGACTGTGGGTCTTCTAAGTGTGGTTAATTAAACTTTCTATATTATATTTTAAAACCGGAATCGTTTTGGATTCCGGTTTTTTTATACACAAAACTCAATGCACAAAGTTAAATACAAGCTTTTTATATGCCGTTTTAATACCACATTAAAATGGCTAACAAGGAGCTAATCGAGATAACAATCCACAAGGTGCTGCCTAGAATCATAGGTTTAATCCCAGCAGCTTTCACTCGATTCTTAGATAAGCTAGTACCAATTAAAAATAAAGTCAATACTAATAAGCTGCGGGATATACTTGTGATTTTAATGGATAATGACTCAGGAAAAGGCGTGTAAGTATTGATTAAGATCGCTATTAAGAAAAGAAAGATAAACCATGGGGTTTTTATACGCTTCTCTTTTCCTTTAAACAATAAAATAGAAAATAACGATAGAGGAATAATCCATAAAGCCCTAGCTAGCTTTACTGTGGTTGCAATGCTTAGAGCTTCATTTCCGTACGCTTGTGCTGCACCTACTACCGAACTTGTATCGTGAATAGCAATAGCCGACCATAGACCAAAATGATATTGCGATAAATCTAATAAGCTTCCAATATAAGGAAAGAGTAATAAGGCGATAGCATTCAAAATAAACACAACTGCCAAAGCAATAGATATGTCTTCGTTCTTTGCTCTAATAACTGGTGCCACTGCAGCTATAGCGCTACCACCACAAATAGCAGTTCCAGAAGATAGAAGGTGGGTTAGTTTTTTATCTAGTTTGAATAATTTACCCAAAGCAAATCCTAGAGATAAAGTGAGAACGATAGAAAATAGAGTGAGGAAAAAGCCATCTTTTCCAGCTGCAAGTGCTTCGTCCATATACATGCCAAATCCCAAACCTATAACAGCAATTTTCAATAACCATTTTACTGCTTGCTGACTTACATTGGCATAGGGATGTTGGAAAATCAAAGCATACCCAATTCCCAAGGTTAAAGCTATAGGACTGTTTATAAGTCCTGATAAACTAAATATAATTAAAACAAAAAATAAGACTTTACTCAATATGGATATAGGGTGCATTTACATTTAGTTTAATGTAAATATCCAACATATTTTTAGATAATTAGGATACAGATTGGTGATGCAGTATAATCAGATGTTATAATGCACTGATTTTATACTCCGATTTAAAGAATGATTTCAGTGTAGTTACTGCTTTGGTATGAATGCCATGAAGGGTTGCAAAATAAAATATCCGTTGCATATCTAAATTCTCAACATCTACAATACGGAATTTATTGCTTCGCAACTCCTCTGCAATGGAGTGTATAGAAAGAAAGGCAAAACTGTTACTGTGTAGAAGGTAGGATTTAATACTTTCGGAGCTACCTAGGGTAATATCTACTTTTAAATCTGTTGGCTGAATATGGTGAGCTTCTAAACTTTGCTCAATAATTTTCCTAGTACCTGATCCGATTTCTCGCATAACCAAAGGTAAAGAATTTAGCTGATTTAACTGAATTGTCTTCGTATCGGCTAGTGTTGTATTATTGACTTTGGTTACCAATACTATTTCGTCTTTTACAAAAGTTTCATAGTGTATAGACGGATGGGTTGCAGAGCCTTCGGTAAAGCCTAAAGAAACTTTTTTATCTAGGAGTAAAGACTCTATATTTTCGGAGTTGTCACTCAGAAGTTCAAACTTAGTATCTGGATAGTTAGCTTTTAATTTGTAGAGTAAAGTAGGCAATAAGTATTGTGCTATAGTTGTGCTAGCCCCCATGGTTATCCTTTCTGGAAAAATATTGCTAAAATGTTGAAAGCTAGTTTCTAACTCATGGTAGAGTTCTAGGATTCTATTGGTATAGTCTAAAAATAGCATACCTTCATCGGTTAGACTAATTTTGTTCCCCAACCGATTAAACAACGCTTTCTCATATTGTTTTTCTAGTTCATTTATATGTCTAGTAACAGCGGGTTGTGATATGTATAAAGCCTTGGATGCTTTGGTAAAGCTGAGGTTGTCGGCAACGTTTTTAAATACTAAAAGTCTAAAGTCCATAATTAGATAATATTTGAAACACACTTAGTAGTGTGGATTTGAAAGCAAGTCACTAAACCACTTTGATATTTAAAGCAAGGGCGAAAGAAGTCCTGCAATTTTCTCAAAAAATGATTTTATTTTATTTCGTTGTAGCCAAGCAACAATATCTAATTGCTCAGAACTCTCAAGGTCTTCGTCAAATTGTTTGCGAAGCTCACGTGTTGTTTCTGAGTTATATATAACAGCGTTCACTTCAAAGTTCAAGTCGAAGCTTCTATAGTCTAAATTGGCTGTGCCTATAATAGAAAGCTGATTGTCTATAGCTATAGTTTTAGCATGTATGAACCCCTTTTTGTAGCGGTATACTTTAACTCCTGACTGTAAAAGCTCTTTATAATAAGATCTAGATGCAGCATCTACTAGCATAGAATCGGATTTATAAGGAACCAAAAGCTTAACATCTACACCGCTTTTTGCCATTACACAAAGTGCGTTTTGCAAACTCTCATCGGGAATATAATAGGGGGTGGTAGCATAGATATATCGCTCAGCATTGTGAATTGCCTGTAATAGTGAATATAAAATTGTAGGCGTAGGATAGTCTGGTCCTCCAGCTGCGATTTGTACTGATTTATCCCCTACAATATTGTTTAGCCCATTAAAAAGCTCTGGGGTAAGTTTAATAGGTTTGTTAGAGCAAAAATTCCAGTCTGCTAGAAAAACAGCTTGTAAGCTTGCAACAATCGGACCTTCTAAATAGATATGTGTGTCGCGCCAGTATTTATTGAAAGAATTAGGATTGTTGTATCGGTCGCTCCAATTTATACCGCCTGTAAAACCGATTTCTCCGTCAATAATAATGAGCTTACGGTGATTCCTATAGTTTACTCGGTTGGCTAAGTAGATCAATTTAATTTTGTAGAACGGATAAATTTCAATTCCATGCTCTCGTAGCCTTGGTACTACTGTTTTGCGAATGGAACTACTACCAAAATCATCGTAGATAATACGAATGTGAACCCCTTCTTTTGCTTTTTTTATAAGTAGTTTTTCAAGTTTTTCAGTTACCTCTCCATCCTCCATGATATAGTATTCCAGATGAATACTTTTGGTAGCCTTTTCAATAGCTTGAAAAACTTTTGGGAACTTTTCTTCTCCGTTCTTAAGAATTTCCACCTTATTTCCGCCTGCGAGAGGACTGTTATTTGCTCGAAATAAGAACTGCGGTATGCGTTTGTCTAAATCATCGAACTTCTCATCCTCAAAGGTTTTAATGCTTCGTTCATGCATTAGTTGAATTACCATGCTTTGTAGGGAGCCACTAGCTAAGATTTTCTTTGAATAAATCTGACGCTTCTTGTAGTTTACTCCAACAGAGAAGTAAATGATGACACCTATAAACGGAAGAAAAATTACGGTGAGTAAATAGGCTAAAGACTTTGTACTACTTCTTGTATCAACAATAATGCGGTAGCTGGTAAAAACAACCAGTACCACGTATAAAGCCTCCAGCGCAATTAACCACCATTTCATTTGACCGATGAAGGTTTTAGTAATTCATGTGAGGAAACAAGGGTAGCGCCTTTATCCTCTAATTCTTTAAGCGCCTTTAGGTCGTCACCAGGAGTTTGGTTTACAGCCTTTACTGCATCTGTGATTATATAAGTTTTTATGTTGTCTTTCAACGCATCCAATGCTGAAGCCTTTACACAGTAATCTGTAGCAATTCCTACAATATAAAGTTCCTCTACCTTATTATCTGTAAGGTATTGTGTTAGATTTTTATTGGTAGCTTCAAAAGCGGAGTAGCCATCGTCTTTATTGTCAGTACCTTTGTAAAATATATCTTTTATTTTATCGCTCTTTAAATTCTCTGGGAAAGCGGCGCCTTTTGTGTTTGCTACGCAATGTACCGGCCAATAGTCAAAATGCACAGACTTTTCTGGGTGCCAATCCTTGGAAGCTATAACTAGAGGAAAGCTATTCATTAAATTATTAATAATGGGTATAATCTTATCTCCTTCCTTAACTCCTAAACTGCCAGCTGGTAAGAAATCATTTTGCAAATCAACTATCAATAAAGCTCTCATAAATATAAATTTAAAAAATATTGTTGGTTTGAAAACAAAGATACAGATTGTATGTATAATATTGGTGCAGCCTTGGATAATGCTTCTAACATTAAATGTGTGTTGTAGATTAAATCCACTATTTTTGTAACTGAAAATGCATAATAACATTAAAGTACAAGCTACATGCTTAAAAACATAGATAATACCAACTTACCATCTATTTTAGATAATGACTTTTATAAATTCACCATGCAGGCTGCAGTGGTGAAGTTATTTCCGGATGTGAAAACTAGGTATGACTTTATAAATAGGGGGGAGCATGAGTTTCCTGAAGGATTTGGCGAAGCGTTACGGGAATCGGTGAACGCTATGGCTCAACTAAAACTTAGCAAAGATGAAAAGCAATATCTTATAGAAACTTGTCCTTATTTAAACCCTGCATATATCGATTTTCTTGCAGGCTATCGTTACGATCCTTCAGAGGTTTTTATACAGCAAGAAGGCAGTGAGTTAGAAGTGTATGTTATGGGGTATTGGTACAGAACCATATTGTGGGAGGTGCCATTACTAGCATTGATTAGTGAATTATATTATAAATACACTCATCAAGAACGTTGGGAAAACGAAAGGATAATAAATAATACTAATCAGAAAACTGAGCTGTTTAATGAACTAAATGTTCAATACGCTGAGTTTGGTACGCGAAGAAGACATTCGTATAAGGTGCATAGAAAAGTAGTCGAGGCTCTTTCCACATGCAACAAAAAGGGATTTATCGGTTCAAGTAATGTTCATATGGCAATGTTATATGGCGTAAAACCTATTGGTACGCATGCACACGAATGGTTTATGTTCCATGGAGCGCGATATGGATTTAAAATGGCCAATGCTGTAGGATTAGAGAATTGGGTGCAAGTTTTCCGTGGTGATTTAGGTGTGGCCTTATCCGATACCTATACTACCGATGTATTTTTTAAACAGTTTGACAAGAAGTTTGCTAAGCTCTTCGATGGTGTTCGTCATGATAGTGGCGATCCTATTGAATTTGCAAATAAAACAATAGAACACTATGAGTGTCATGGTATAAATCCCCTGTTTAAGTTTATTATCTTTTCGGATGGATTAAATCCTCAAAAAATTAAAAGTATTACAGAAGCAACACAAGGTAAGATTGGTATTTCTTTTGGAATTGGAACCAATCTTACAAATGATGTCGGTCTCGAGCCAATGAATATTGTAATAAAACTCACCGAAATTATGTACGATAATTCCGAGTGGATTCCGGTAGTAAAACTTTCTGACGAACCTAATAAAGTAACTGGAGACCCAAATATGGTCAGATTGGCAAAGGAACTGCTGAATATTTCATAATTCTTCAATCGTTTTTACGCAAGGGTGTTAAAGTTTTGGTGAAGAGCGTTTAAAGTGTCATATTGTAGAAAATAAATTGCTGTTTTGGGTAATTGCACAACTACTTATATGCCTAAAGCAGCGTGTAAAACCAAACATAATTAATGAAAGTATTTAAAGAGGAGTTATCGTTAGATGCATTGCGAGCGATACAAAATGAGCGATTAGTAAAAACAGTAGCCCATGCTTATAACAATGTACCACAGTACAAAAAGAAGTTCGATGAAATAGGGCTAAACCCCGAAGATATTCAATCTTTAGACGACATTCACAAACTTCCATTTACTACAAAAGAAGACTTTAGAAAAAACTATCCATATGGCATGTTTGCTGTACCAATGGATAAAATAGCAAGGATTCACGCAAGTAGTGGTACTACCGGTCAACCAACCGTAGTAGGCTATACCAAAAATGACTTAGATGTATTCGATGAGGTTGTAGCGCGTTCTTTGTACGTTGGTGGAGCAAGAGCAGGAATGAAAATGCATAATGCTTATGGTTATGGACTGTTTACAGGTGGATTAGGAATACATGGTGGAGCAACTAAATTAGGCATGGCGGTTATTCCGGTGTCTACTGGAATGACCGATAGACAAATTACGCTTTTAAAAGAGTTTAAACCAGAGGTTATTTGCTGTACACCTTCTTATGCACAGTTTCTAGCACAAGAATGTCGTAAACGTGGAATAGATACGAAAGATTTAGCGTTAAAATATGCAGTTTTAGGTGCTGAGCCTTGGACGGAGTCAATTAGAAAGCAAGTAGAGGCTGGACTTGACGTAAAAGCTTCTAATATTTACGGACTTAGTGAGGTTATTGGACCAGGAGTTTCTCAAGAAAGCGTAGATGAGCAAGGAACAGGGAGTTATATTTGGGAAGATCACTTTTATCCAGAAGTGGTGGATAAAGATACTGGAGAACCATTGCCGTATGGCGAGAAAGGAGTATTGGTCTTCACAACACTAACAAAAGAGGCGCTTCCAGTGTTGCGCTATTGGACAAACGATATTTGCTCAATCCAATACGATGAAAATAGCAAGTTGCCTTATATCAAAATGTCGAATATCAAGGGTAGAGCAGACGATATGCTGATTGTTAGAGGGGTTAACTTATTCCATACACAAATAGAAGAAGTGTTGTTTAAGGTAGATAAAATAGTACCAAACTATCAAATCCATGTAGATAGAGTAGGAAATCTTGATACTCTAAGCGTACATTGTGAAGTTAAAGAAGGGGTTTGTGTAAGTGATGAAGTATTAATAAAACAATTGCGTTCAGAGCTTAGAATGAAGATTGGAATCTCATGTGACGTTCAATTAGTTTCTCCATATAGTATGCCAGCAAGCCAAGGAGGTAAAGTTCAAAGGATATTCGATTCAAGGAATATTTATTAAACTATCCTAATAAAGCAAATAAAAAAGGTCGCATAGTTTGCGACCTTTTTTATTTGCGTCTTCTTAAAAATTAAAGTTATATTTCATCAAAACTAACGTTTGTGAAATCACTTATGTCTGATTCTACTTCATTCGACACCTCTTCACCCTCTTCTTGGTTGAAGTTTCTTTGATGACGTTCGCTAATGACTTCTTCACCCTTTTCTTCGATGATGAAATCTGTCATCTCTTTTAAATTCTCTTGGAAGTCTTTAAAATCTTCTTTATACAAATAAATCTTGTGTTTTTTGTAGTAGAACGACCCGTCTTCATTCGTAAATTTTTTACTTTCTGTCAGAGTTAAATAATAATCTCCAGCGCGTGTTTCTCGTACGTCAAAAAAGTAAGTTCTTCTTCCTGCTCTCATTACTTTAGACTGTATCTCTTCTCTCTCCACTGCTCGTTGCTCACTCATAATAACTATTGATTAATAAATTTAAATTAATTATCGATGTGCCAAAAATCTAAAAAAAACTAGAACTATGCTAATATTAAATAAGATTTATTTTTCTAGAAGTTGTTTGGCGTATAGGCTCTTATAATAGCCATCTTTTTCTATTAATTCTAAATGCGTTCCTTCTTGAATTATTTCGCCGTTTTCCAATACAAAAATCCTGTCTGCATTTTTAGCCGTAGAAACCCTGTGACTGACTAATAAGGTGGTTTTATTAGTCGATACATTTTTAAGATTGTTTAAAATTGTTTCTTCAGTTTCTGTATCTACGGCCGATAAAGAATCATCTAATAATAATATAACCGGGTCTTTAATAAAGGCTCTTGCTATAGAAACACGTTGTTTTTGGCCACCGCTTAAGGTAATCCCACGCTCACCTAATATTGTGTCGTATCCATTGCTTAACCCAATAATGTTATCATGCACTGCAGCTTGTCTGGCGGCATTTTCTACTTCTTCTAGTGTAGCATCTTTCTTGCCAAAACGAATGTTATGCTTGATGGTGTCGCTAAATAAAAAGGAGTCCTGTGGCACATAGCCAATTGCCTCCCTAAGAGATTTTAAATGTATATCTCTTGCATCTTTATTATCCAATAAAATTTTCCCTTCCGTTGGATCGTATAACCTTCCTATTAAATCTAAAATAGTAGATTTTCCAGAACCGGTATTCCCCATAATAGCAACTGTCTCGCCTCTTTTTATATGGAAGTTCACGTTGCTCAACGCCTTTATCCCTGTGTCTGGATATACAAAACTTACATTCTCAAAAGTTATATCCCCATATAATTCTACTTTGGTATCGTTGGGGCTGAGAATTTCAGGAACAGTCTTTAAAAACTCATTGATACGCTTTTGCGATGCCTCGGCTCGTTGTACCATAGAAGTGATATATCCTACTGAGGCAACTGGCCAACTAAGCATGTTGACATATATTAGAAACTCCACTACAGTACCTAAATCAATAGTGCCATTTATGTACTGTTTTCCTCCTATATAGATAACAAAAGCATTACTAAGGCCAATAAGAAGAATCATGAGTGGAAAAAATAAGGCTTGTACTTTTGCAAGGTCTATGTTTTTCTCCTTACTGCTTTCTGCTAATTTTTGAAAGGAATCGTAATGGCGCTCTTCTATTCCATAGGCTTTAATGATACGGATACCGCTAAAACTCTCTTGTGTTGCAGTAGTGAGTTTAGATAAGTATTGCTGAACAATAGTAGATTTTTGATGTATGGCAATACTTAATTTATATATAGCAAAGGATAGAATAGGTAAGGGAGTAATAGTATAGAGCGTAAGTATGGGAGCTTTGATTAGCATATAGGTTATTACTACTATAAATAAAGTTATGGTAGTTGTACTATACATAAGAGCAGGTCCTGTATACGAACGAACGCTAGAAACATCCTCACTAATACGGTTCATAAGATCTCCTGTTCTGTTTTCCTTATAAAAACTTAACGATAGATTTTGGTAATGTGCAAACACCTCGTTTTTCAAATGGTACTCAATATATCTAGAAACCACAATAATGGTTTGTCGCATTAGAAAAGTTAGGAATGCTGATAGTAGGGCAGCTCCAATAACTATAAGGATATTATTAAGCATCTCCGATTTTATATAGGCCATATCGGTAATTTCACCTTCTAAGCCTGCTCGAATCACATCGATGGAGTTTCCAATAGTCATCGGCACAAGTAATCTGAATAAGGTGGCAATTACGGTTATTAAAAGCCCAAATAGCAAACGCCATTTATACTTAATAAAATACTTGTTTATGTATTTAAGTTCTTTCATAGGTATTTACTAAACATGCAATTAAATTCTATGACAGTATAATGTAGTCAAAATTAATTCGAATTTAGTGCTTAGCGGATTGGCAAAGGTAATTTAAGAATTTTAGTTTAAAAAATAAGTTGGACATTACTATGGTGGTAGGGTGTAAAGGGCTGATAGTTAGTAAAGAGGAAATCTTTAACTTTAAGCTTTCGTGTAAGTTTATAATTGTAGTATCTTTGCCGCACGAATCGATTTATAAATCATTCATTCAAGTTCTTATAAATAAATATATGCTTACGCGAAGACATATCAGGGTAAAGGTGTTGCAATCCATTTATTCTTTTAATCAAAATAAAGATCGGGACCTTGGTGTTCAAGAAAAATTTCTGTGGTATAGCATTGAGCAGATGCGAGACCTCTATTTTGTACAATTACAATTGTTTGTAGAAATAAGAAAACATGCAGAAGTTTTTAGAAGTAGATCAAAAACTCGTTTCATTAAAGACGATGATTTAAGCAGTAAAAGTACCAACTTTATAAACAACAAGCTGTTACTTCTTATTGAGAATCATGAGGAAATAGCCGAAACAGTAAAAAAGAAAAAGCTTAATTATTGGGAGTTAGACGACGAGTTCGTACACGCTTTTTTCAGTAAGCTTCGGAGTAAAGACTGGTTTCAAAAGTATTTGGCAGTTGAAAACCCAAGTTTTAAACAAGACAAAGATGTGGTGATTAAATTGTTCCGCGAAATCATTGCACCAAGCGATAAGCTATATCAATTTTACGAGGATAAACGATTGACTTGGACCGATGACTTTCCACTAGTAAATACCACTATTGTTAAGCTATTCAGAAAAATCAATCCAAATAACTCCACCTCACTACTCATTCCAGAATTATATAAAGGATATGATGATAGAGAGTTTGCTCGAGAGTTACTTCTAAAGGTTTTATTGAACGATGATACTTTGTCCGAAGCGATAAAGGGGAAAACACCAAATTGGGACCAAGATAGAATTGCTGCCATAGATATGATTATCTTGAAGATGGGTATTGCCGAGTTTCTTTACTTCCCATCTATTCCAGTTCGAGTTACGATTAATGAGTACTTAGAAATTGCAAAAGAATACTCTACTAATAAAAGTAGCTTATTTATTAATGGAATACTTGATAAACAAGTAAAAGAGTACAAAAAAGAAGGAGTACTAAATAAAACTGGGAGAGGACTTAGATAATCAAGAAAATTAATTATTTTTAGCGCTAAATTAAAACTATTAAAACACAAATAAAATGAAAAAGTCATTAATTCTTTTAGCGACGGCTGTTGCTTTTAGTTTGTTTTCTTGTAAAGATAACGCTGTAAATAAAGTAGAAGAGGAGAAAGTTGTTGCTGCTGAGCAACGAGATGAAAGTATGGAGACTTTTCCCGTAATGTCATTTGAAGAAGAACAGTTTGATTTCGGGGAAATTGTGCAAGGAACACATGTAGAACACGTGTTCTCGTTTACCAATACTGGTGATGCACCTTTGGTAATTACCAATGCTAGAAGTAGTTGTGGCTGTACCGTACCTGAATATCCTAGAGAACCAGTTGCTCCAGGTGAAAGTGGTGAATTGCTAGTTAAGTTTGATGGAAGTGGTAGAGGTACTGTAAATAAGAACATTACACTAACTACCAACACAGAAAAAGGTATGGAGAGGTTGAGAATAAGAGCTACGGTAAACCCGAAGCAATAATATAAAAGAGAAGAAGTTATTTTAATTTAGATAAAGATTAATAGTACTATGGGAGAATTAGGTAGTTTTTTACCGCTGATATTGATGTTTTTGGTGGTATACTTATTTATGATAAGACCACAAATGAAACGTCAGAAAAAAGAAAAACAGTTTATCGAAGATTTAAAAGTAGGCGATAATGTGGTTACCAAAAGCGGTATGCATGGAAGACTGAAAGAGCTTTTAGATGACGGTACTTGTATTATAGAAACACAAGCGGGTCGTATAAAGTTCGAAAGGTCTACTATTTCTATGGAGTTGAGTACTAAGGAGTCAACTGCTAAATAAAAGGAATAGCTTTTTTTAAACAATATATAATTAAGAACGCCACTCAAAATTTTGAGTGGCGTTCTTAATCTATCTGTACTTTAACGTAGCTTACTTCTTCATAGTGGCTTGTAGTTTAGCTATGTTTACTATTACTTCCGTTGCCTTTAGCATACTTTCTACTGGAACAAACTCATAGCGTCCATGAAAATTATGTCCTCCTGCAAAAATATTCGGACATGGCAATCCCATAAAGCTCAACTGCGATCCATCGGTACCCCCACGTATCGGCTGAATGAGAGGTTCGATATCTAATTGTTGCATAGCCTCTTTGGCTAAATCAACGATATGCATTACTGGTTTTATTTTTTCGCCCATATTGAAATATTGATCGGTAATTTCTACCTCAATTCTATCACTACCTAGCTTCTTGTTAATCGACTCTGCAACATCTAGTATTTGTTGTTTTCTAGCTTCAAATTTTTCCTTGTCATGATCGCGAATAATATAATGTAGTTCGGTAAAATCTACCTTTCCTTCTATAGTATGTAAGTGGAAAAAACCTTCCCTATCTTCTGTGTGTTCAGGACGTTCATTTTCAGGTAATGCATCAATAAACTGTTGTGCGATAAAAATACTATTTACCATTTTATTTTTAGCATAGCCAGGATGTACAATTTTTCCCTGAATCTTTATCACAGCAGCAGCAGCATTAAAACTTTCATACTCCAATTGGCCAATTTGTCCGCCATCCATGGTATATGCCCAGTCTGCATTAAATTTAGCAACATCAAATTTGTGTGCTCCTCTTCCAATTTCTTCATCCGGAGTAAATCCTACACGGATAGCTCCATGCTTAATATCAGGATTTTCTATTAAATATTCTACTGCCGACATGATTTCTGCAATACCAGCCTTGTCATCGGCTCCTAATAAAGTAGTTCCGTCTGTAGTTATAAGTGTTTGCCCTTTATATAAAAGTAAATCTTCAAAGTCCTTTGGTGAAAGTACAATGTTTTTATCCTTATTCAGAAGGATGTCTGTTCCATCGTAGTTTTCCGTTATTTTCGGATTAACATCTTTTCCAGTAAAATCTGGCGAGGTATCGAAATGCGAAATAAACCCGATGGTAGGTGTTTCATGCTCCACATTACTAGGGAGAGTTGCCATAATGTAAGCGTTGTCGTCAATACTTACATCTTGCATCCCCATTTCTTTCAACTCTTTTACTAGGAGGTTAGCCAAATCCCATTGCTTTTTTGTACTAGGGGTAGTTTGGCTATTCGGATCGCTTTCGGTATCGATTTTTACGTATCGAATAAATCGATCTACCAATCTTTTTCTATCTATCATTAGTATTAAAATTTATTTACCAAGGTATTTTATTAAAAAAAATCAGGTTTTGAATACCTGTTTAGTGCAAAGTAACATATTATCACATCAAATAATTACTTAATAAATGGTATTTTTGAGCAAACTTCTAGTGTTTACATTATTTTAAATTATGTATAAGAAAATTATTCGCCCACTTTTATTTCAATTCGATCCAGAAAAAATTCATGGATATACATTTCGAATGATGCGTACTATGCGTAGCCTTGGCCTATTAAAACCATTTTTCGGTAATAAGGTAAATGAAGATAAAAGATTGGCGCGAGAAGTGTTTGGGCTTAGTTTTCCAAATCCAGTAGGATTGGCAGCTGGCTTCGATAAAAATGCAGAGGCATACCAGGAATTCTCTCAATTAGGATTTGGTTTTATAGAAATAGGAACCGTAACTCCAAAAGCACAGGTGGGGAATCCAAAAAAGCGATTATTCAGGTTGATTGAGGACGAGGCGGTAATAAACCGGATGGGGTTTAATAACCTAGGAGTAGAGGCTGCAGTGAAACAGTTAAAGAAAAATAACGGTAAAGTTTTAATTGGTGGCAATATTGGAAAAAATAAAGACACTCCAAACGAAGAAGCTGTATCGGATTACCTTATCTGTTTCGAAGCATTATTTCCGTATGTAGATTACTTTGTGGTCAACGTAAGTTCACCAAACACACCAAACCTAAGGGACTTACAGGATAAGGAACCGCTTACTAAATTACTTCTTGCTCTTCAGAGAAAAAATGAGGAAAAAACAGAACGAAAACCGATTTTATTAAAAATAGCACCTGATTTAAGTGATAGTCAACTTCTAGATATTGTAGATATAGTTAAAACCACATCAATAGATGGTGTTATTGCAACAAATACCACTATAGGCCGGGAGGGTTTAAAAAGCACAAATAAAAAAGAAGCAGGTGGGTTGAGTGGTAAGCCATTAACAGCTAGGTCTACTGAAGTAATCCGATTTTTAAATAAAAGTAGTAAAGGAGAATTTCCAATTATTGGAGTAGGAGGCATACATTCTGCCGATGATGCGCTCGAGAAACTAGACGCTGGTGCAAGTTTAGTACAGCTATATACAGGGTTTATTTACAATGGGCCTAAACTTATAGCAGAAATTAATAAAGCGATATTAAATAAATAGCACAAATAAAAATTAGCAAATAACATGTCTTTTGAGATTTAACTGATTCTAATTGGCTTTTAATCAATCTTAAATAGGTCATGTTGAGTAAAAATAATATTTATAACATAAGTTTTACCATTAGGAAAATGGTATCTTTATAATATGCAACAAGTCAAGATTATTGAGTGTCCAAGAGACGCAATGCAAGGAATCAAAGATTGGATACCAACAGAAAAGAAAGCACAGTATATACAAGCGTTACTGCGATGTGGGTTTGACACGATAGATTTTGGGAGTTTTGTATCACCCAAGGCAATTCCACAGATGCGTGATACAGCCGAGGTGTTGGCAAAGCTAGATTTAACCAATACAACAAGTAAACTGTTAGCAATTGTAGCAAATTTACGCGGAGCACAAGATGCTGTTAAGTTTCCGGAGATCGATTATTTGGGATATCCATTTTCTATATCCGAGAATTTTCAGATGCGAAATACACACAAAACAATAGCAGAGTCTGTAGAACTGTTGCAAGATATATTAGATATAGCAGGTGCAAATAACAAAAAGGTAGTAGCTTATTTGTCCATGGGATTCGGAAATCCTTATGGCGATCCTTGGAATGTAGAAATAGTAGCAGAATGGACAGAGAAACTGTCGGCTATGGGGGTAGAGATTATATCGCTTAGCGATACTATCGGAAGTTCCACTCCTGAAATAATCACCTATTTGTTTTCAAATTTAATCCCTGCTTATCCGCAAATTGAGTTTGGTGCCCATTTGCATACCACTCCAGATTCATGGCAAGAGAAAGTACACGCAGCAGCACAAGCAGGTTGTGTACGATTTGATGGTGCTATACAAGGATTTGGTGGATGTCCAATGGCTAAGGATGATTTAACTGGCAATATGCCAACGGAAAAGCTTTTGAGTTATTTCCAAACAACTAAACAAGATACGCAGGTAAATGCGATACTCTTTGAAAGTGCCTATAATGAGGCATTAAAAATATTTTCTAATTACTTCTAGTTATGAAACGATTAAACGTAATACTATTAATCTGGGTAATTGCTGTGTTTTACTCATGTAAGCCAAAGCAAATTCTTAGCAAAGATGCGGATGTACCCATGGAGGAAACGGTTAGCTTTAAGCTGATACAACTCAATGATATTTATGAAATATCACCTACTGGAGGAGGTAAGTATGGTGGAATGGCACGTGTTGCACATATTCGTGATTCTATTAAAGCTATAACACCTAATACCTATATGGTAATGGCTGGAGACTTTTTGAATCCATCCTTAATAGGCACCATGAAGCACAAAGGGGAATCAATAAAAGGCAAGCAAATGATCGAAGTGATGAACGCTATGGAATTTGACTTGGTTACTTTTGGGAATCACGAATTCGATTTAAAGGAAGAAGAGCTGTTAGCAAGATTAGAGGAATCTGAGTTTGCCTGGACTTCTGCAAATGTAGAACATGTTACCTCTGAAGGAAATAAACCATTTTATTATAATAAAGATGGTGAAATGACGCCTATTCCTACAAGATACATAATCGATGTGCCTATCGATGGTGAAGAAACTTTGCCAGTTGGCTTTTTCTCAGTAACAATAAACTCTACACCACAAGATTACGTGTATTATAAAAATTACTACGATGCAGCTCATGAGGCTTATGATGCGTTACAGTACGAAGCTGATGTCATTATTGGTTTAACCCACGTTTCCTTAGGAATGGATAAAGACTTAGCAGAAAGTATGGAAAACGTTCCCTTGATTATGGGAGGTCATGAGCATTATAACATGCTAGTGCCAACAGTAAATGGTACTATAGCAAAAGCCGATGCTAATGCCAAAACAGTATATGTTCATACGGTACAATATAATCTAGAAACAAAACAAACAAGTATTCACTCAGCATTACTACCTGTAAATGATAAAGTAGCTTCTCAACGAAAAACTCAAAAAGTAGTAGCTAAATGGGAGAAGATCTTAGAAAAAAAATTAAATGAGTTTATAGAAAACCCATCAGAAGTAATATACTACGCTGAAGAGGCATTAGACGGAACCGATGATGCAAGTCGAAGCGAACAAACCAATTTAGGCAACATAATTACGAAAGCCATGATGGCTGCCTATAACAATGAGGTGGATGCTGCTATGGTAAACGGAGGGTCGATAAGGATAGATGATAAATTAGAGGGAAATATTAGTAGTACAGATATATTTCGTGTATTGCCTTTCGGAGGAAGTGTTGTAAAAGTAGAAATGAAAGGAAGTTTGCTTGAGCAGGCGTTAAATTACACCGAAACAAAATCAGGTACTGGCGCCTATTTACAACGTTATAATTTAGAGCGTAAAGACGGGCAATGGTATGTAGCAGGAAATCCACTAGATGTTGATAAAACATATAAAATAGCCATGTCCGACTTTTTATTAACAGGATACGATATTCCTTTCTTGACAAAAGAAAGCGAGGGCTTAATCTCGGTATATGAACCAACAAAAGACGAGGTGGCTACTGACCTTAGAACTGCTATAATCAGTTACTTAAAAGAAGATAAATAGTTTTAATGCTAAAGTTTTTGAAGTTATATTGTTAGACGTTGTTGTACTACGTCCAAATATACATCTAAACATGTTTATCTTAATAGGTTATCAAAAAACATAGGAATGGAAATTAAGTAAGACTCTTTGAGTTATTAGCTTTACAATTAAAATCAAATAACTTACTAGGATTAGATGTATTCTAATAGAAAACATTTATATTTGCATGCAATTAATCATAGAAACTACAATTCGACTTCCCTCGATAAAAAATTAATTGCAATGGACATACATAGCCAAAAAATTCTACAAGAAGCTCTAACTTACGATGACGTACTCTTAGTACCAGCATATTCCAATGTGTTGCCACGAGAGGTATCTTTAAAAAGTAAATTCACTAAAAATATAGGGCTGAATATTCCGATTATCTCTGCCGCAATGGATACGGTAACCGAAAGTGCAATGGCTATTGCTATTGCAAGAGAAGGTGGTATTGGTGTTTTACATAAAAACATGAGCATCGAGCAACAAGCTATTGAAGTTCGAAAAGTGAAACGTGCCGAAAGTGGTATGATCCAAGACCCTGTTACATTAAATATTGATGCGACCGTCCAAGATGCACAAAATACTATGAAGGAATATAGTATTGGTGGGATACCTATTATTGATAAAGATGGTAAACTTTTGGGTATAGTGACCAATCGCGATTTACGATTCCAAAAAGAAGGTAGCCGACCTTTAAAGGAAGTGATGACCTCTGAGGATTTAGTAACAGTAAAAAAAGGAACCTCTTTACAGGAAGCAGAAAAAGTATTGGAAGAACATAAAATTGAAAAGCTACCTGTAGTCACAGAAGATAATAAACTGTTAGGGCTTATAACCTATAGAGACATAGCTAAGCTTACGCAAAAACCAAATGCAAACAAAGATTCCTATGGTCGCTTACGAGTGGCTGCTGCGGTAGGAGTTACAGGCGATGTTATGGAACGAGCTCAAGCTTTAGTTGATGCTCATGTTGACGCGGTGATAATAGATACCGCACACGGACATTCTGAAGGGGTGATTAAAGTATTAAAGCAAATCAAAAAGTCTTTTCCAGAAATAGATGTGGTAGTTGGTAATATAGCTACTGCCGAGGCTGCTAAGTTTTTGGTGGAAGCTGGAGCCGATGCTATTAAAGTTGGAATAGGTCCAGGTTCTATTTGTACTACCCGAGTGGTAGCAGGAGTTGGATATCCTCAATTCTCTGCAGTGCTAGAAGTAGCAGCAGCTATAAAAGATTCTGGAATTCCAGTGATAGCCGATGGCGGTGTGCGATATACAGGTGATATTGCCAAGGCGATTGCAGCTGGAGCCGATAGCGTAATGTTGGGATCGTTGCTGGCAGGTACTAAAGAATCGCCTGGAGAAGCGATTATTTACGAAGGAAGAAAATATAAGTCGTATCGCGGAATGGGATCGATAGAGGCTATGAGCAAAGGATCAAAAGATCGTTACTTCCAAGATGTGGAAGACGACATAAAAAAATTAGTTCCAGAAGGTATTGTGGGGAGAGTAGCCTACAAAGGAACATTAGAGGAAAGTATGACACAATTCGTTGGTGGACTTCGAGCTAGTATGGGATATTGCGGATCTAAGGATATAGAAACCTTGAAGCAAACTGGTAAATTTGTGAAAATCACCGCTTCTGGAATAAACGAAAGCCATCCACATAATGTTACAATAACAAAAGAATCACCAAATTACTCAAGATAATTAGAAGCCTATTTGGTGGCAAAAAAGTGGTTTAAAAGTATAAACTTTTAAACCACTTTTTATTTGTAATGTTTAAAGTATTAAAGATAAGGGATAAGGTTATTTTCTAAACTATGCTTATAAAACCAGGTTTTATAACTTGCTTTCTATATGCTTATTAATTCTTGGAAACATCCCTTCAAAACTTGCATGACTATTGGTTTTTCATATTTTTGCTTAACTAAAATTATTTCTATGAAGCGCTTATCCGTTATCACTTTTTTATTGATGTTCTTAACTGCATCCTTAGCTTGGTCACAGAGCAGAAAGAAGTCTTTCTTATATATTGATGAGCAACCAGTTGAAAAGGAAGAAATTGTCCGTTTATATAAGAAGAATCTTGATGTAATTACAGATGATAAACAAAAGGACTTAGATAATTACTTAGATTTATATATTACTTATAAATTAAAGTTAGCCGAAGCACGAGAACTAGGTCTAGATAAGGATACTGAATATCTAGAGGAAATATCGACCTATAGAAAAGAGACTACACTTAGCTATTTAGAAGAAAGCAATATAACAGAAACTATCTTAGAAGATTTATATCAACGTAGTAAAAAAGAAGTGCACGTAAGCCATATTCTTATAAACTTGCCTGCATATTCTTATGGGAAAGATACCATAAAGGCGTACGAGAAAATAAAAGCATTGAGGGAAAGAGCTATTTCCGGAGAGGATTTTAATCAGTTGGCGGTTGAAAATTCCGATGACCCAAGTGCGGAAGGTTCGAAAGGAGATTTGGGCTTTTTTAGTACAATGCAAATGGTAATGCCTTTTGAAGAGGCAGCATATACAACGCCAATTAATGAAATATCACCCATTATACGCTCAAACTTTGGATATCATATTTTAAAAGTACATGGGGAACGCCCTGCAGAAAACAAATTGAGAGCTGCGCATATTATGGTTATGAAGTCTAAGGACAGTCTTACAGGTGATAAACGTATTCAAGAAGCATATGAAGCATTGCAAGGTGGCAAATCGTTTTCTGATGTAGTAAAGGAATATTCACAAGACGAGGCTACTAAGAATAAAGGAGGAGAGTTAGAGCCATTTGGAAGAAGTGATATCAGGCTAAAAGTTTTTACAGATAATGCCTATAGTTTACAAGAAGGAGCATATAGTAAACCATTCGAGTCAGATATTGGTTGGCATATTGTGAAGCTTATAGAACGATTACCACATCCAACTAAAGACGAGAAATTAGAAGAGATAACAAAATTCTTAAGTACAGGTAGAGGAAATCGATATTACGATCAGAGAGTTTACAATAGATTACTTGCTAAATTAGAATACAATCTGCTTGCAAACGCCTATATCGAGGACTTGCTATTAGAAATAGACCGAAAATACTTAATGAGTAAAGTAGAACCAATTGCTTTATCGAAAGAAAAAAACAAAAAAATGTTTACTTTAGATGGGCAATCCTTTTATTATAATGACTTTTTAGAATACCTAAGCGATAAAGTCCAGAGCGCTACTAGAGGAATGCGAACCCCACAAATTCTTGAGAATGCATTTGAAAAATACAGAAATGAAAAGGCCTTAGATAGCTACTCAAATAAGCTGTATGAAGAGAATCAAGAATATGCAGCTTCTTTAGATGAGTATAATAATGGAGTTTTATTGTTTAACTTAATGCAAAAACAAGTTTGGGGAAAAGCAGCAAATGATACTATTGCCCATAAAATGTATTATAATAAGAATAAAAAAGAATTCGATCTGCCAGAAAGGTGGGAGGTAGCGGTATATAGTACGAATGACAAGATTAAAGCTAAAGCAATACACGAAATGTTAGAATCTAGCGTTGAAGAAGAGGAGGTGATAAAAGAATTTAATATTGTGCCTACTTTAGAAGTTTGGTCTAAAGCTTCTGATGAAGTTAGGATAGCATACTTTAAAACAGGCCAATCAGTTGCTTTAATTCAGGAAGGACAAACATATCAAGTAGTCAAGTTGCAAAAGCACATGCCTTACGAGGAAAGAGATTTTATCACGGCTAGAAACGATGTGGTACAAGCCTATAGCAAAGCCTTCGAAACACAGTGGCTAAGTAACCTTCGTGAAAAATACAAGGTTAAGCTAAACAAAAGAAAATGGAGAAAGTTAAAAGCCAGTCTTTTATAAGATTTCACTTAGTAGTCTTAAATATAATTGTGCTTCTAGTTTGGAGTTGCGGTTTCAATAAGGAACAGAATAAAACTCCTATTGCTAGTGTAAGCGATAAATATTTATACTACGAGGATATAAAAGATATCCTTCCCAAAAGTGCAGATAAGACCGATAGTGCAGCGATTATAAATACATATATCAATCGGTGGGCCTTGGAACAACTATTACTTGGGCAAGCGAAATTAAACTTGCCAATTGATACGCAAGAGGATTTCCAAAAGATGGTAAAAGAATATGAGCGGAATCTCTATACAGAAGCATATAAAAACAACTTTGTTGCAAAACAATTAGATAGCACGGTAAGCGATACAGCAATACAAAGCTATTATGAGAAAAATAAAGAGAACTTTCATTTGAATAATCAACTTCTAAAAGTACGATATGTTGCTTTAAACAAGGAATACTCAGATTTGGATGAAGTAAAAGAGCGTTTAAATAGGTTTGACGAAGAGGATAAAGAAGAATTGACAAGAAAAAGCTATCAATTCAGACAAATAAATCTAAACGACTCGGTCTGGATAAGAAGAGATGTGTTATTGGCAGATTTTCCATTTATTAAAGAAAGCGTAGAGGAATTAAAAAAAGATAGATTTCTTGAACTACAAGATTCAATAGGAGTATATTTGCTAAAAGTTGAAGATGTTTTAGAGCGAAATGATGTTGCTCCTTTGGCATTTATTAAGCCAACTATTAGGCAAATTTTACTGAATGCACAAAAGTTAGAGTTAATAAAAAAATTAGAAAAAGATATTACAGAAGATGCAATTAAAAATAAAAAGTTTCAAATTTATGCACCATAAGAACTGGTTCTTTATACTAGCACTCTTCTTTCAATTTAGTGCGTATGCACAAGAAATGGGAGTAATTGATACAACTGGGACTGTTAAGCTAAGTGAAAAGGAAATTCCAGCTTTAAAGCAAAAGGAAAAAGAACCAATGCGTGAAGCAACACGATATAAGGTAGAAGGCATTAGTGCAGTAGTAGGTAGTTATATGGTGCTAGATAGTGATATAGATAAAGCACTATTAGAAATGGAATATAGTGGAGTTTCCCTTGAAGGAGTTACTAGGTGCGATCTTTTAGGAAAACTTATGGAGGATAAACTCTATGCCCACCATGCAATCGTCGACAGCTTACAAATTGATGAGGAACGCATCCGATCGTATATGAACCAACAAATAGAGCAAATGGTTGAACAAATGGGCTCGGAAGATGCTTTGGTGGAATTCTATAGAAAAGAAAGTATGGACGCCCTGCGGAATGAACTTTTTGAACATCACAAATCCAATGAGTTAGCCAATATGATGCAGTCCTCTGTAGTCGAAAATATAGAGGTTACTCCAGAAGAAGTGCGTCAGTTCTTTTATAATATTCCAAAAGACGATCGACCATATATAAGTACCGAAGTAGAACTTGCGCAAATTGTGTTTGAACCTAAGATTTCTGAGGAAAATAAACAAAGTGTAATCGACAGGTTAAACGAAATGCGTGAGGACGTACTAGAAGGAAATTCTAGCTTTTCTACTCTAGCAGTTTTGTACTCTAAAGATCATGGGTCTAGACAAAATGGTGGAAAGCTACCTAGCATGCGAAGAGATTCACCATACGCTAAAGAGTTAAAAGACCACGCTTTCTCCTTGCGTAAGGAAGGGGATATAAGCGAACCGTTCGAAACAGATTTTGGATTTCATATTGTGTATTTGGATAAGATTCGTGGACAAGAAATAGAAATCCGTCATATTTTATTGTATCCAAACGTCTCACAAAGTGCAATTGAGGAAGCAAGACAATTGGCTGACTCGGTAAGAACAGAAATTTCAAATGGGACGATAAGCTTCGCTGATGCAGCAAGAAAGTATTCCGACGAAAAAGAAACACGAACAAATGGAGGTCAACTGTTTAATCCACATAATTTAGATACGCGTTTTGATTTAACCAAGTTAGATTCCGAACTCCACTCGCAAGTATATAATTTAAAGGAGGGCGAAATATCACCAGTAATTATCGATCAAGATCAATTTGGAAAGAGCCTTTATAAAATTATTAAAGTAACAAAAAGAATAGAAGAGCATCCTGCAGACTACCAATTAGATTTTGTGAAAATTAAAGATCTAGCTTTACAGCAAAAGCAAATAAGAGAATTGCGTAAATGGAGAAAGGAAAAAGTAAAGGAAACCTACATTCATATTAATGCAGATTACGAAAATTGTAAGTTAGAAAAGGATTGGTTAAGTTCGTTGAAATAAAAAACTAGATTTATGTCGGATGTGACTGCATTAAAAAAGCTGGTAGAAAAACACGAACAGCTTAAACATGAAATAGCTAAAGTAATAATAGGACAGGATAAGGTAGTAGAAAACGTGTTGAACGCTGTTTTCTCTGGAGGCCATGTTTTATTAATTGGAGTTCCAGGTTTAGCTAAAACTTTACTGGTACATACCGTTGCCGATGCTCTGGGCTTAGACTTTAAGCGCATACAATTCACACCAGACTTAATGCCGAGTGACATTTTAGGTTCTGAAATACTAAACACAGCTAGAGAGTTTGAGTTTATTCCAGGTCCTGTATTTTCTAACCTGGTACTCGCCGATGAAATTAACCGTACTCCGCCAAAAACACAAGCAGCACTTTTAGAGGCAATGCAGGAAAAAAGTGTTACAATTGCTGGTAAACGATACGCGTTACAAGAACCATACTTCGTTCTAGCTACTCAAAACCCTATCGAACAAGAAGGAACTTATCCATTGCCCGAAGCACAGCTAGACCGTTTTATGTTTGCGATTCAATTAGACTATCCTAGCTTCGAAGAGGAAATCGAAATCGTTAAAAGCACTACCAAAGAGCAAACACATACAGTAAATGCCTTATTTACCGCCGAGGAAATTACAGAGTTCCAAAAATTGATTCGACGCATCCCAGTGGCCGATAATGTAGTGCAATATGCAGTTTCTATAGTGAGTAAAACTCGACCAAATGCCGATTCCGCCTCCGAACTTGTAAAAGAATATATTGATTGGGGAGCAGGGCCAAGAGCCTCCCAAAACTTAATTATAGCAGCGAAAACAAGAGCTGCACTTATAGGAAAACTTTCTCCCGATCAAGAAGACGTTAGAGCAGTAGCCTTAGAAGTATTACAACACCGAATATTGCGAAATTATAAAGCGGAAGCCGATGGCGTAAGCATGGAGAAAATTATACAATCCTTGTTTTAATTAAGCGTAAGCTACTACAACAATTAAAACTAAAAATAAAGCGCCAACAACAGCGCTTAGAATTAATCCTCTAAAGTTATAAGTTGAAAACGAGACTTTTACTTAATTAGAGTAGATAAGTCATTTAGCCATCTATTTCCTTTTTTTGGCGATTTGTAACCGAATTTTCCGATAATTCTCTTCAGCAACTGATTTGGTTGATTGCTGAATTATCATTATTTCGTATGTAAAAGTAGTGTTGTGTTAAATTAGCCTAGCTTAGTGTTTGTGTTAATGCGAATAACTAAGCGTATCTTCCAAATAGGTTGATATCTTTCAAGTGATGTTTTTATTTTGTATTTTTGTATCACTAAAAAAGAACATCAAAAAATATTACTTATGGCATTTGATATCGAAATGATTAAAGAGGTATACTCTAAAATTGCTGAGCGTGTAGACAAAGCACGTGAGCTAAAGGGAGGCCCTCTTACACTTTCAGAAAAAATACTTTATTCCCATTTATGGGATGGCATGCCGACCGCCAACTATGGTCGTGGAGTAGATTACGTAAATTTTGCTCCAGATAGAATTGCATTGCAAGATGCTACAGCACAAATGGCATTATTGCAATTTATGCAAGCTGGAAAAGAAAAGGTAGCAGTTCCAACAACTACACACTGTGATCACCTTATTCAAGCTAAACAAGGAGCAAAAGAAGATCTTTTACAAGCAAACCAAACCAGTAGTGAAGTATTTGAGTTTTTAGAGTCTGTCTCTAATAAATACGGAATTGGATTTTGGAGACCAGGTGCAGGTATTATTCACCAAGTAGTATTAGAAAATTACGCGTTCCCAGGTGGAATGATGATCGGAACCGACTCCCATACAGTTAATGCTGGTGGATTAGGAATGGTGGCGATTGGAGTAGGTGGAGCCGATGCTGTAGATGTTATGGCAGGTATGCCTTGGGAGCTTCGTTTCCCGAAATTAATCGGTGTAAAATTAACTGGAAATATTAGCGGATGGACTTCTGCAAAAGATGTTATTCTTAAAGTAGCCGAGATACTTACTGTAAAAGGTGGTACAGGTGCTATTATAGAATATTTTGGCCCTGGTGCTAAAAACCTTTCAGCTACAGGAAAAGGAACCATCTGTAACATGGGGGCTGAAGTAGGAGCTACTACCTCTGTTTTCGGCTACGACGATGCTATGGAGCGTTTCTTAAGAGCAACCGAAAGAGAAGAAGTAGCTGACGCTGCAAATGCAGTAAAAGAATACTTAACTGGTGATGCAGAAGTATATGAAAATCCAGAAGAGTATTTCGACCAAGTAATCGAAATCAACTTAGATACATTACAACCACACCTTAACGGGCCTTTCACTCCAGATTTAGCTACGCCAGTTGGTGAGTTAGGAGAGAAAGCGCTTGCAAACGATTGGCCACTTAAAGTTGAGTGGGGATTAATAGGTTCTTGTACTAACTCTTCTTATGAAGACTTATCACGAGCAGCCTCTATTGCAAAACAAGCGGTGGATAAGAAAATCGTTGCCAAATCTGACTTTGGTATTAACCCAGGTTCAGAGCAAATTAGATACACCGCAGAGCGTGATGGGATTTTAAAGTCTTTTGAAGACTTAAATGCTACCATCTTTACTAACGCTTGTGGACCATGTATTGGACAGTGGGATAGAAGTGATATGCTAGGCGATGAGAAAAATACGATTGTACACTCGTTTAACCGTAACTTCTCTAAACGTGCCGACGGAAACCCAAATACACACGCATTCGTAGGTTCACCAGAAATGGTTGCCGCTATTACTATAGCTGGTAGATTGGATTTTAACCCAATGACCGATACGTTAATTAACGAAGATGGCGAAGAAGTACGTCTAGACCCACCAATGGGATTAGAGTTACCACCACAAGGGTTTGACGTTGAGGATAACGGTTATCTTGCTCCAACAGAAGATGGAAGTAGCGTAGAAGTAATCGTGAGTAAGGATAGCGAGCGTCTTCAGTTATTAGAACCGTTCGAGCCAATTCAACCAGAAGAGCTTAAGGATGTAAAGCTGCTTATAAAAGTTGAAGGAAAATGTACTACCGACCATATTTCTATGGCGGGTCCATGGTTACGTTACCGTGGTCACTTAGATAATATTGCTAACAATACGCTAATCGGTGCGGTAAATGCATTTAATGGAAAAACTAACTTTGTAAAAAACCAAGTTACTGGTGAGTATGCAGGTGTTCCAGATACACAGCGCGATTACAAAGCAAAAGGTATTCGTACGATTGTTGTAGGAGATCATAACTACGGTGAAGGATCTTCTAGAGAACACGCAGCGATGCAGCCTAGACACTTAGGTGTAGCAGCGGTATTGGTAAAGTCCTTTGCACGTATCCACGAAACAAACCTTAAAAAACAAGGTATGTTAGCGCTTACGTTTACTAACGAAGCAGATTACGATTTAATTCAAGAAGATGATTCGTTCAACTTCGTAGATATTGAATCGTTTGAGGAAAACAAACCACTGACTTTAGAAATAACCCATAAGGATGGTACTAAAGATACGATTAAGGTGAACCATAGCTATAACGAGCAGCAAATTGCTTGGTTTAATGAAGGTTCAGCACTAAACCTTATCAAAAAGAATAACATGTAATTCATCAATAGAATTAGAATCCATTTTTTTAAAAACCCTCATTTGTTTACAAGTACAGATGAGGGTTTTTGCTTTTGCTTCACTGCCCAATATTTAATCGAAAAACATTGGCTATATTGCATCTTAATATGATTTTTTGAAAATCATTTAAACTTTTAGGTGTTTTAGTAGTCTAACTGTTTGAAGTCTTAATTTTATAACAAATAAATGGAAAGAGGAAATTTTGTAGTAATATCATTACTCATAGTATTTATCACTAGTTGGAATGTTTATGCACAATCTATTATTGAAATAAAAGGAAACGTAACCGATTCCGAAACCAAAAAACCACTAAGCAGCGCTACCGTAGTATTATCGCCAATAGATAGGCCAAGTATTTTAGGATACGGAATAACCAATAATGAAGGAGCTTATCAAGTAAAATTTAATCCTAAGCATGATAGTCTTCAATTAAAAGTTTCATATTTAGGTTATAAAACTTTAGAAAAGAAAATACTTGCAAAATCACAGGATTTAAATATTTCATTAGAACCTGTTTCCGAAGCTTTAGAAGAGGTGTTTTTACGTCGTCCACCTATCACACAACGTGGTGATACTTTAATTTTTGATCCAGCAGCTTTTAAAAGCGGAAAAGACCGAAGCATTCAAGACGTACTAAAGAAAATGCCTGGAATTGACATTTCAACGGAAGGAGAAATTCAATATCAAGGAAAGCCAATAAATAAATTTTATGTAGAAGGCTTGGACTTAATGGGAGGTCAGTATGGAATGATAAGCAATAACTTGTCGGCAGATAAAGTGAGTTCGGTCGAAATCCTAGAAAATCACCAACCTATTAAAGTGCTTGATAGTATAGAGCCTTCAGAGAATGCAGCAATTAACATTCGATTAAAAAATAATATAACCATGACAGGAAATGCCACTGTAGGAGGTGGTGCTGCACCAGGTTTATGGTACGCCAATTTGGTTCCTATGGTGTTTATTAAGAACTTGCAAGTTCTAACATCATACCAAACCAATAATACAGGTGAAGACTTAAATAGAGGGTTCAGAAGATTTTCTGTGCGCTCCTTCCGATTCGGCCAATCTTCAGATCGTCGTCAAGATTGGTTGTCTACAGCTGGAGTATCTGCTCCGTCTTTTGCTTCTAAACGATGGTTAGACAACACTTCGCACGCTGGTTCGATTAACTTGTTGTATAAAGACAAGAAGGAAATTGAATATAACTTAAAAACATCCTACCATAATGATTTTAGAGAAAGACAAGGAGGGGTGAAAACTACGTATACTCTTCCGGAAGGCGAATTTATAATCGACGATCGAACAGAGCAGCATACGCAAGCAGAAAAGTGGGAAGCTTCTTTATCAATAGAACGAAATGAAAAGGAAAACTTTTTAAGAAACCAATTGGATTTCTCTAAACAATGGGATGGTGCTTTTGCTAGAATTGTTCAAAATCAAGAGCCACAACAACATCGCTTACACAACCCTTTGAGTAATATCAGCAACAATTTTGAACGAATTTTTTCTTTAGGAAAGCAATTGGTGACGCTTAATTCCAATATAGGATACAACGAATCACCACAAGAACTGGCCATCACGCCTGGAGTGTTCGAAAATATATTATCTAATGACCAACCTATAGATAGATTAGAGCAAAAAGTTTTTCATAAACGATTTTTTGCAAATCACTCATTAACCCTAACAAAGTCATTGGGTAAATTAAATTTTGATATACGTCCAGGGTTCAACTACGCTACACAATCTATGGACTCGCATATGATTTTAGATAACGATCCATTAACTGGTAACGATTATCAAAACGATATGAGATGGAGGCAGATGACTGGATTTGTACGTATAAATACTAGATATAGAACCGATAACTTAGATGTTTCCTTGCACATGCCATTGGAGTGGAATAACTATGAAATTGAAGATAAACTAAACAACACCAAGACAACCGAATCGCCTTTCACATTGAATCCTTCATTATGGGCACGCTATAAATTTGCAAGCTATTGGCAGACATCCGTCAACGGATCTTATTCTAAAAATTACGGACCAATAGATAATCTGTATTATGGCTATTTACTGAGTAACTTCCGTAGTCTAAACCGACGAGATGTACCTATATCAAGTATGTCAAGTTATTCTGGAGGTTGGGGATTGGAATATCGAAATCCACTTACCACTTGGTTCGGACGTATTGGTTATAGTTATAGAAAAAGTGATAACAGTCAAATTACCAGCACAAAAACCCTTCCAGATGGTTCCACAGTATTGGAGTTTATTGAGCGTAACAACACAAGTGACTCACACAGCTTTAACGGCTCTGCAAGTAAACTAGTATCGGCTATTAGCACCACATTTACATATAATACAAACTATACCATCAGCGAAAGCGATATGTTTTTGAATGAAGTGTTCTATAAAAATAAAAGTGAAACCTGGTCTAACAGTCTAAAGTTGAGCACAGACTTCACCCGTTGGCTAACGGCAGAGTTTACTGGTAGCTTAAGTCAACGAACCAATAAGACTGCACTTCGTCCAGATACAAAAATAACGACTCAGAATCACGAGTTTGGTCTGTATGTATATCCAGCAGACGGTCACACCATAAGCTTGTCTGGAGAGTGGTTACAAACAAAACTAAGCAATGAGGTTAGAGAAGATTTCTTTGGCGACTTTATGTACCGATTTACCTTTTCTGAAAAGGAAATCGACGTAGAGTTCTCGGTGATCAATATTTTTGATAAAGATATGTACCGCGATCTTTCTGTTGGAGACTATACTTTGTCAGAATCTTATTTCGTTTTGCGTCCAAGACAGTTTTTGGTTACCTTACGTGTGCCGTTGTAAATAAAAAGGCAAAGGCTTAGTTAATAAAGCGGAATAACATGAAAGTTTTAAAGAGTGCATGGTTACTATTGTTTTGTGTCTTGCCAGTAGTTAGTTTGACCCAGGAAGGATACATTACGGAGTATGAAGTGCAGTATGAGGTGGAGTTCAGTATGCTAAAAAATGATTTAGACTTTAAACAGACAGAAGTACTTTACTTATATACAAGTCCACAGGCGTCGGTATTTGTAAATGAAAGCTTTGACAGTGATCAAGCAAATAATTGGGATTCATTTTTCCCGCTAAAAGTCTACAAAAACTTCGATAATGGAAAGGTGATTGCAATAGAAGATCTAGCGAATAAAAACTATGCTTACAAAGAACCAAATGTGCCATTAGTTTGGCGTATGTTGGAAGATAGTAAAGAAATCTCTGGGTACAAAGTACAGAAAGCTGCTACCTCCTTTGCTGGTAGAGAATATATAGCTTGGTTTTCAACAGACATTCCAATTGCCGATGGTCCTTATGTATTCCATGGTTTGCCTGGACTTATTGTAGAATTGTATGACACAGAAAAACACTTTTACTTTTCCTTAATATCCGTTGTTAGAATGGAGGAAACAATAGATTGGGAAATAGGAAAAATAGAGAAAGTCTCAAAAAAGCGATTCAAAGAGGTGAAGGAGAAAATAAATAGTTGGGAAGGTATGTATTTCGACTCTTTAGGCGAAAACTCAAATGTTACCTTCGTAGACGAAAATGGGAATGAGGTCTCGGCTACAGAATTTCGAAGAGAAATGCAGGAGTTTCAGGAAAATTTAAATCAAATAGAACTAGAGTAATATGAGAAATAAAAAATTATAACATGAGATTTTTAAAGAATACATGGTTGCTATTGTTTTGTGTCTTGCCTATAGTGAGCATGGCACAAGAAGTATATCCTACAGAATATGAAATCCAGTATAGTTTAGAATACAGCATATTTGCTGATAATCTAGATACCAAACAAACCGAAGTGCTGTATTTATTTTCGAGTCCACAAACTTCTGTATTTATGAATCATAATAAGGCAAAAGCCGATGAGATTGAAAAAAATATAGAGCGTATGATTGCATCAGGTAGTATTGATATGAGTAAAGCTGGACAAGTAACAACAGATTTTCCATTACAGATTTATAAAAATCTACATGAGGGTAAAACGTTTGCAAAAAACACGCTTGCTAAGAAAGATTATATTTATCAAGAATCGCAAGTACCTTTAGATTGGAATATAACTTCCGAGAGTAAAGACTACTCAGGATATCAAGCACAGAAAGCCACCACATCGTTTGCAGGACGTGACTATGAAGCATGGTTTACAATGGAAATACCACTTCCTGACGGACCCTATGTATTCTCTGGATTGCCAGGTTTAATAGTTGAGTTATATGATACCCAAAAGCATTACCATTTCTCTTTATTATCCGTAGAGAAATTGGAGGAGCCAAAAGATTGGGAGCTAGGGAAAGTAGAAGAAGTTTCGAAAGAAGAGTTTAGAGAAATAAGAGCAAA
>Ga0209487_1000425_pt1 | contig 38674 bp, 40 predicted proteins | sample Poulit2012_FD_187524 | JGI IMG/M metagenome (GOLD analysis project Ga0209487, IMG submission 187524) | Agricultural soil microbial communities from Georgia to study Nitrogen management - Poultry litter 2012 (SPAdes) (version 2) | ecosystem: Environmental > Terrestrial > Soil > Agricultural land...
TATTTGCCATCCGAAGCATACATTTATCATAGAATGCCTTCTCTTTTTTTGTCTAATAAAATACTGTAAAATGCCCCCCGAGTAAAATATTACACATATTGTCGTTTTATTACAAAAGGAAGCTATTCTTTCATTCATCGTTCATGGAATGAGCGAATTTGGTCATACTATCGAACGAAGTAAAAACACCAACAATTTCTATTTTTAGAGGAGGAACGTTTATGACAGAAAAAAATGATTCATTACAAAAATATATGTTAATTGTCAAAATGATCACTATTGGTCTCTGTGGAGGATTATTTTTTGCTTTATTATTATTATTTTCTCTTTATTTTCACTTTGTTGACTTACAAATGGATGATATTGTTCGATTGTTTAACGTCACACATCCGTTCGTTGCCTATTGTCTGTTGATCGTTGTCATCATGTTAATATCACTCATCGTAGTTAGTATTTATTACGTGATGCTAAAAAAGCAAAACAATTGGCTACCTGCCGCCATATTTGGTTTCGTTTTATGGATCATTCTTTACGTGCTTATTCCATTCATAAGTTTAAACTGGAATTCATTAAGTATGTTTTCAACTGAAACACACGTTACGACATTATGCATTGCCATTATGTACGGAACGTTTATCGGTTATTCTATTTCGTTTCATTACAATATGTATAATGAGCATCGAGCAAAAGAGCGGTCACAATAGGAGAAAAACAGGATGAGTAAGAGCTCACTTTAGCAGTCTCTTTCACTTTGTGATAAAATTATAAAGACTATTTGGCACATGTTGGGAGTGAAAAAGATTGTCAGTTATACGTCACGTTCGTGAAAAGATACGTGAAAAAGAATTAGATGCATTACTTATTACGAATGAATATAATCGTTACTATGTAACACAATTTACCGGTTCTAGCGGTGTTGCACTAATTACATTAACAGACGCATTTTTTATTACTGATTTTCGCTATACTGAACAAGCGAAAGAAGAAGCGAGCGCGTTTACGATTATCGAATATAAAGATACGATCGAGGCAGAAATTGAAGAGATCGTCCAGCAAAGCGCTCTAAAACGACTAGGTTTTGAAAGTGAAGATGTCTCGTTTGCACAATATGAACAGTATCGTCAAAACATTTCTGCACAGTTAGTTGCTACGAGTAGACTTATCGATTCGATTCGAATGATTAAACGAGCAGATGAAATTGCAAAAATTGAAAAAGCTGCTACGATAGCAGATGAGGCGTTCGATCATATTTTGTCGTATATAAAACCGGGAGTGATCGAAAAAGATATTGCGTTAGAATTAGAATATTTTATGCGCAAACGAGGAGCATCCGCTGCAAGTTTTGATATAATTGTAGCTTCAGGTTATCGTTCCGCATTGCCCCACGGGATTGCGTCAGATAAAGCGATTGAAGCAGGGGAGCTCGTTACACTCGATTTCGGTGCAGTATTTGAAAGGTATTGTTCCGACATTACGCGCACAGTCGCCGTCGGTAACATAAGTGATGAATTGAAAACGATTTACGATGTCGTATTGAAAGCACAGGAAAAAGGGGTAGCTAACATAAAGCCGAACATGTCCGGAAAAGAAGCAGATCTAACAACACGTTCGTACATTCAAGATCATGGTTATGGACAATATTTCGGTCATTCAACTGGCCACGGTATCGGGTTAGAAGTACATGAGGGACCAGGGTTATCACCACGTTCTGAATTGCTTTTACGTGAAAATATGGTCGTCACAGTTGAACCGGGCATTTATATCCCACAAGTAGGTGGTTGCCGTATTGAAGACGACATCGTGTTAAAAGAAGATGGAAACATTCGGTTAACGAATTCCACAAAACAGTTCATTCAATTGTAAAAGATAAGTAAGAATAGCTATATAAAGTCATGAGGATAAAGCGGACTATATGTAGAAGTGGAATTTAGTTAAAATGAATATAACTCTGGAACATTGGAGCATATTTTATGTAGTGTGCAATGTTGAAACAAGGGAATATGGTAATGACCGTTAGATAGGATGTACAACAGTTTTGCTAAAAATCTGCAGTAACTATTGCACTTGTCGGAAACAGAGAAGTAATTTTCAGCAAAACTATTGAGGATAAGGAAGCAATGAACTACTTTTTTGTAAAAGTGTAGAGGCAAGCCCTTCTGCTGAGACATAGTAGTTTACTTTTTTCGTAAAAGTGTAGAGGAAAGACCATGAGATGAGAAACACTCATATGCTTTATCGAAAGGCTGTATAGTGTAACATGGGAAATAAGAAACAGTAAATAGCAATCGCACGGAAGTGTGGAGGAAAGAACGCTACACTAGAAATACTCTGCTACTGTTACTTCAAACTGTAAAAATTACCTATGATTTTATCTTTTGTTCGACATGTTACATAGCGTCATTTAAGTCCGCCCCGCATCTTAGCACACAATATGGACAACTACAAGCAAAATAGGTGAATTGATTAGTCATTCGTCATTCAGTTTCCCATGCTATAAAGTTATAAGAAATACGACAACGAAGGCGTCATCTAACTTATACGAATGGTTTTATAAAGAAAGAGGGGAGCAGTCTGTACAGCGAAGACAAAACTTCGAGAAGGAGTACGATAACCTCTATTTCATTAAATACATTATAACTAAAACGAAATATCGATTTAAAGCTAGTAAAAAAATAGCTATTAGTAATTTACGAGGAGGAACATAAAATGATTTCAGTAAACGATTTTAAAACAGGGACGACGATTGAGCATGAAAATGATATTTGGCAAGTGATCGAGTTCCAACACGTAAAGCCGGGAAAAGGTGCCGCATTCGTTCGCTCGAAGTTGCGTAATTTACGAAATGGTAATATTCGAGATTTTACGTTTCGTGCTGGAGAACGAGTGAAACGGGCCCATATAGAACATAAAAAAATGCAATATTTATATGCATCTGGGGATAATCATGCATTTATGGATATGAATACGTATGAACAAATTGAACTTCCTGCATCAACGATTGAATATGAATTACAATTTATTAAAGAAAATATGAACGTTGATATCGTCATGTTTGAAGGCGAAGTAATCGGTATTAATTTACCAAATAACGTAGAATTACAAGTGAAAGAAACAGAACCCGGGTTACGTGGAGATACAGTAAGTGGTGGTTCGAAAGCGGCAACACTAGAGACAGGGTTAGTCGTACAAGTTCCATTATTTATTAACGAAGGAGATGTTCTCGTCATTAGTACAGAGGACGGAAAATATTTATCACGCAAAAACTAACATACTTTTTATGACATTTGAGCTACGTGCAGTTTCCAAAAGAGGCTGTACGTAGTTTTTTTTATGGCATTTTGTTTGATTTATGAACGTAAAGCATAATTGATAAGGACGTGCATACATTTACAATACAATCATTTCACGGAAAGGCTTGACGTAGGATGGAAACTATTAAACATATTTTACCACCATCAATTTGCGAAGCGATCGAAAAACGGATAGTTAACCGTTGGCGTTTATTAGAAGAAATTCGTTTACGAATCCATCTTCCGATCGAGTTAAGTTTCTTTTCCTCTGTCGATTGGTTGCACGAAACGGTATTTACGGAAGAAGATTGTACGTACGTATTACGCCAATTAAGCGAACATTCGCTATACAGATTAGAAGATGAATTACGAAACGGTTATATTACGATTACTGGTGGACATCGTGTTGGTTTAGCGGGAGAGGTAGTGACAGATCATGCATCCGTTAGTCATATCGAACATGTGACATTTTTTAATATACGGATTGCACGTGAAGTGAAAAATGTTGCACAAGCTTACATGCCATTTTTAAGAAACAAAACGAATTATTACAACACATTAATCGTCGGAGCCCCCCAAACTGGTAAAACGACGTTACTACGTGATATGGCACGGATGATAAGTGATGGTAGTGAACATATGCGTGGCCAAAAGGTTGCGATTATCGATGAACGTTCAGAAATTGGTGCAAGTAAAGACGGTGTTCCACAGTTTTACATTGGAAAACGAAGTGATATTATGGACGCTTGCCCAAAAGTAGACGGCATCATGATGATGATTCGCTCTATGTCTCCAGACGTATTAATCGTCGATGAAATCGGAACGACAAAGGATGTAGAAGCGATTTTAGAAGCGACTTTAGCTGGTGTAACCGTCATTTGTACCGTTCATAGTGCTACATTTGAAGAAGTGCGCAAGCGTCCAAGTTTACAACCGATCTTTCAAATGAACACCTTTAAACGGATTATCCTCTTAACGAAGCCATATGCAGATAAATATCATATCGATATTTTTACAGACGAAGGGAAAAAGTTGTTACGTGACTTTGTGCAAAAACGATGAAAATAATCGGTGCATTTTGTATCGTTTTTGCGACGAGCTTTCTCGGATTCGATATGAGTAATACGTTGACGAACCGTACACGACAATTAAAGCAATTAATCGTGTCGTTACAAATGATGGAAGCAGAAATGGTCTATAGTAAGCGAACACTCCAACAAATATTTCACGTGTTACGTTCGAAATTAGACTATCCTATCACAGACTTTTATGACAATTTAACGAAGCGATTAAACGGTCGTGTGACAAATTTTTATTCTATTTGGTCACAAGAACTAGAGTCATTACGAACGATTTCGTCGTTGACAGCAAATGACGTAGAAATTTTACAGCAATTTGGTCGAACGATCGGTCAACATTCAGCACATGAGCAACGTAAACATATTCAATTAACGATTTATCATTTGCAATTAGAACTCGACCAATCACGCGATAAACAACAACGATACGCTACGATGTTGAAGACAATCGGCTTTTTATTTGGTTTACTCATCGTTATCTTACTATTTTGAGAAAGGGGTATCCCCATGCTCATCGATGCGACAATTTTATTTCAAATCGCTGGAATAGGTATTATAACCGCGCTAATTCATACAGTTTTAAAACAAGTTGGCAAAGAAGATATCGCCCAGTTCGTATCCCTCGTCGGATTTATTATCGTACTCGTCATCGTTATTCATCATTTAGCCGATCTGTTTCAGCAAATTCGTTCGATCTTTTTATTAAAAGGATCATAACGATGGGAATTGTACAAGTTGTTTTATTCGGGATCATTGCTACGATGCTATATCTCATTGTCAAAGATGTAGCACGACCATTTGCATTTTTTATTATATTCGTTGCTTCGCTCGTTATTTTATTTGCGGTTATAAATGAAATCAATGCGATTATTCAACTAATTTACCGGCTTGGGCAAAAAGCAAGCGTCCACCATATGTATATCGATACAGTATTAAAAATTATCGGCGTCGCTTACATTACCGAACTAGGAGCAAATGTGACAAAAGATGCTGGATTATCTTCAGTTGCTTCTAAAATCGAACTTGCAGGGAAAATATTCATTTTATTGCTTGCCATACCGATTGTTACGAGTGTCGTAGAATTAATTTTGCAGTTCGTACCGGTAAATGGTGACATGATCTTTGAGCAACGTTGAATGTAAATAATGGAGAGAATGAGTGAATCGGCATGAAAATTCGTTTAGTATCATTCCTTATGATCGCATGTTTCATCGGACTCGCTCCACCTATATATGATGCGGAAGAAAAGATCAATAACGATATGGAAGAAGAAGTGTACGATGCTGAAAAAGTAGCGGAAGAAGTGGAGTCACAACTAATCGACACACTTTTACTCGAGGAAGTAACTTTTTATTGGAATGAACTCGGGCGCTCGTATGGGGATTACGTACCAGAACTGACAGAAAAAAACTTTTCCGAAATCGTAAAAAGCGGACAACCATTAACGATTAAAACTGCCATAAAAGGGTTTATGTCATATTTATTTTATGAAATCGTCTTAAATGGGAAGTTGCTCGGTACGTTAATAATTTTAACGTTATTTGCGCTTATTTTACAATCGTTGCACAATGCTTTTGAACAGAGAGTCGTTCGTCATGTTGCATATTTCGTCGTCTACACCGTATTATTATTCGTTACATTAAGTAGTTTTTATACTGTGTTTCAATATGCGAGAAATACAGTCGATACAATGGGGAGTTTTTTACTTGCTCTTCTACCACTTCTTTTAAGCTTAATCGCTGCGTCAGGACAAATGATTAGCGTTACTTTTTTTCATCCGATCATCATATTTTTAATCCACGTTACGAGTATCGTTGTTCACTCGTTCGTCTTACCACTGTTATATTTAGCAGCATTACTAGTTGTCATCAGTTATATGAATAAAGAGTTTCAAGCGACACAGTTAGCACAATTATTACGATCGGTTAGTATCGGAACGATTGGCTTAATTATGACAATTTTTCTAGGGGTCATGTCCGTACAAGGTGCGGCGACTGTTTTTCAAGATGGTATTGCGCTAAAGACGACGAAGTTTATTGCTGGTAACTTTATTCCCGTCGTTGGAAGGACGCTTACAGATGCGGCTGATACAGTTTTATCCGCGACATTACTATTGAAAAACACAATCGGTATCATTGGCTTACTAATGATCGTTTTCATCGCAGCTTTTCCCGCTATTAAAATCGCAGTCATCGCTTTCATGTACAAAGTCGTTGCTGCATTATTGCAACCGTTAGGCGACAACCCGATCATACAAAGTTTGAATGCGATTAGTACGTATATTATGTATATTTTTGCTTGCATCGTTATCGTAACGTTTATGTTTTTTCTATCTGTCGTTATTATCGTTGCGTTAAGCAACATCCCGTTACTACTTGCGTAAAGGTGAAGAAGATGCAAATGTTAATTGACTGGATTATGCAAATTGTCATATTTATGTTAATCGGTACGATCGTACAATTTCTTTTACCGAATAATGTATTAAAAAAATACGTCAACATCGTTATTGGCCTATTATTGTTGCTAATATTAACGAAACCGCTTCTCTACATTTTTTCGATTCCGTTACCGACGACCTTTGACTATATTGAGCGAAGTTTATTTTCTGATGACAGCTACGTACAAACGACTGAACGTCAAATAACTGAACAAAAAGATGATATAGAAAGCGAACAAGCTGCATATATATGGAATGAGGTAAGAGAGCAAATGATCGAGGAAGCAAAGGAGCCGCTACAAAGAGAGCACAATGTCGAACTTGTCGATGTAACGATTGAACAGCCGAAAGATCGTTATCATGTTGAGCGAATAATCGTTTTTATCACGCGAAATGACGAGTTGGAACGCGAAAATAATACGCTCATAGAACAAGTTGAAGTGAACACGATCAATAAACAAACAGATCACGATCTTCGTGCTGAAACAGAACAAATCGTTATGCAGTTAGCTGAAATATGGGAAATAGACGAGCAACTAATCCAACTTGAATGGGAAAGGAGGACTTAAAAATAAAACATGTGCTCGAATGGATCGAAAAATTAACTAAATCGATTAAAGAGTCGAAAAGAAGGACAACGATAGTTGCATTGGCACTTACTGGCGTTGCATTAATCTTATTTGCTAACCTCTTTTTCGGTGACAAAGAACGAGTCGAGCTCCTTGATGAAAATGTCGTTTCTATAGAAGAGGAAGAACCGATCCAAGAGGTGTCTTTACTTACAAACGTGTCTGAAATTGAAGAAAGTTATGAAAAAGACTTACAAGCGATGTTAAACAAAATAAAAGGGATCTCGGAAGTCGAGGTGATGGTAAATGTCGATTCAACGAACGTACACGTCTATGAAAAGGACTTAATCGTCGGCTCGCAGACGACAGATGAAGCGGACCAAAGCGGAGGCGTGCGTAAAGTAGAGGATGAAACGAAAGAGACGAAATTAGTCTATATCCGTGAGGGTGATCAAGAAGTACCGATATTAGTGCAAACGAAAAAACCTGACGTACGTGGTGTATTCATAATCGCAAAGGGCGTCGACAATGCGACGGCAAAACAATGGGTTGTAGAGTCCGTTTCTAAAGTGTTAGACGTTCCGACATATCGCATTTCTGTCATGCCAAAATGAAAGGGGAATGAACATGTTAAAAAAACAAACGGTATGGCTTTTAACGATGTTAAGTTTAATTATCGTCTTAAGTGTATATTATATGACTTCTGATACGGAAGATATTGCTTATATCGATACGAATGATCCATCATTTGAACAAACAGTGCAGCAAGATAATCATGAAGATGTAAATAATGAGGATGTAGAAATCGAAAGTATGAGTGAAATGCAAGGTAGTGAACTATTTACAACGATACGGATGGAGTTAGAGGATGAGCGGAACATTAAAAAAGACAGGCTTAAAGAAATCGTCGCTTCAAGTAGTGCAACAGCAGCGGAAATTAACGAAGCATTAAATGAAATTGATACCTTAGAAAAAATTCAAACGAAAGAAACGATTTTACAAGAGACGATTTCAGCATCAAGTGATCAGTTTGAAGATGTACTCGTTCGTGCCGAAGATGATAAAGTGCACGTTCACGTTATGACAGAAGAACTTACGCGCAATGAAGCGGTGCAAATTATGCAGATGGTTAAAGATGAACTAGGAGATGTTCGTGTCGATGTAAACTTTCAAGGAATAGATCGATAAGTTAAAATTCAGATGCTAACAGTAGCATCTGAATTTTACTTTATGTTCATTCAAAAAAAATGTATACTGTTCATACAAAAGCGAGGCGTTTTCGCCAACTTATGTTAAAATGTATTGTAATATGCAAATTATGCAAAAAGGAGAATTAGAATCATGCTAAAAGTGCAGGAAATACGTGAAATTATTCGATTAGTAGATCAATCATCCATTACACAATTTGAGTATGAATCCGATGGTTCCGTCATAAAAATTAAAAAAGAAGCAGCACAAGTTGTGTCTGAGACGAAAGAAGATCCTGTATTGCAACAACAAGTACAACATACTTCTAATGTAGAAAAACAAGCACAAGTTCAAGAAGAAGTTCCAGTACAACAGGGAGAACATGAAACGACGACAGATGCAGATAATAATATAGAAGAGATTGTTGCACCGATGGTAGGAACATTTTATCGTAAACCATCACCAGAGAGTGAACCTTACGTTCAAATAGGTGACAGAGTGGAAGAAGATTCGATCGTTTGTATCGTCGAAGCGATGAAACTCTTCAACGAAATCGAAGCGGAAGTGTCCGGAGAGATCGTTGAAGTATTGGTCGGAGACGGCGAACTCGTCGAATACGGACAACCATTATTTAAAGTGAAAACTAAGTAACGTAAGGGGACGATTGTGTTGATTAAAAAAATCTTAATTGCCAATAGAGGTGAAATAGCGGTACGTATTATTCGTACGTGTAAAGAACTAGGAATCGAAACAGTCGCTATTTACTCTGAGGCTGATGAGGAAGCATTACACGTCGAATTAGCTGATGAAGCGTACTGCATCGGTCCCGCCACAAGTAGTGATAGCTATTTAAACATCACAAACATTATGACGATCGCAACATCGACTGGAGTCGATGCGATTCATCCAGGATACGGCTTTTTAGCTGAAAATGCTGACTTTGCAGAAATATGTAAAGAATGTAATATAAAGTTTATCGGCCCATCTGCAGAAGCAATTCAAAAAATGGGAATGAAAGATGTCGCGAAACAGACGATGAAACGAGCGAATGTTCCGATCGTACCCGGATCAGATGGTATCGTTCAGAATGAAGACGAAGCGATCGCTGTTGCAGAAGAGATTGGTTATCCGGTCATTATTAAAGCGACAGCCGGTGGTGGTGGGCGCGGTATTAGAGTAGCATACGATGAAAATGAATTATTGAAAGGATTACAAATAACACAAAAAGAAGCAGAAGTTGCTTTCGGAAACCCGGGAGTTTACATTGAAAAATATATCGAAGACTTTCGTCACGTAGAAATACAAATTTTAGCTGATGAGCATGGTAACGTCGTTCATCTCGGCGAGCGTGACTGTACAATTCAACGTCGATTACAAAAATTAATCGAAGAAGCACCATCTCCTGCTATTACAGAAGAAATTCGAGCGAAAATGGGTGAAGCTTCCGTAAAGGCAGCAAAAGCTGTCAATTATGTCGGTGCTGGTACGATTGAATATATTTTCGATCGCCAGACGAATAAGTTCTACTTTATGGAAATGAACACTCGAATTCAAGTAGAACATCCTGTGACGGAGATGATTACGGGTATTGACTTAATTAAAGAACAAATTCATATCGCAAACGGTAATGAATTATCCATTTCTCAAGAAGACGTTACGTTTAACGGGTGGGCAATTGAATGCCGAATTAACGCAGAAAATCCATTCAAAGGTTTTATGCCATCGCCAGGAAATATCGAAATGTACCTTGCACCAGGGGGCTACGGTGTTCGAGTTGATTCAGCAGTGTATCCAGGTTATACGATACCGCCTCATTACGATTCGATGATCGCAAAATTAATTACATATGGAGCGACACGAGAAGAAGCGGTCGAACGAATGAAACGTGCGCTTGAAGAATTTGTCATCGACGGGATCCACTCCACGATACCGTTTCATGCACTTATAATGGAACACGACGTGTTTAAACGCGGTGACTTCAATACCGACTTTTTAAAAGATTATCCAATCGTTGAAAAATTTGAGTAATGAATGAAGTCAAAAGGGTGTTCCTTTTGACTTTTAACTTTTTATACATATTTTGTAACTGTTACGTCTAGTCATATAAGTATAAATTTGGTACGATTTCTTAAAAAGAAACAAAAGGGAGAAAATGATGAGCAGAAAGATAGCTAGAGAAGAAGCGTTCAAGGCGCTCTTTCAATACAACATGAATGAAGATGAAGTGCATATCGATGCAACGATGGATGAATATACAAAACGGCTTATTACAGGTGTGATAGAACGATTGGACGATATTGATCAAACGATTCGTGCCAATTTAAAAAGATGGTCTTTCTCACGAATTGCTTTCGTCGAAAAAACGTTACTTCGTATCGCCGTATACGAACTATTATATGAAGAAGACATCCCTGTCGGTGTCGCAATGAACGAGGCAATTGAACTAGCTCATATATATGGTGATACCGATTCAGGTAAGTTTATTAATGGTGTGTTAGCAAATATCATAAACGAAAAGGAGGACTAGCGAATGTCTGCAACTATTATAAAAGGTACGGAAGTAGCACAGCTATTGAGACACGAATTAAAGGAAGAAGTGAACGAGCTAAAAGAGATAGGATTAACTCCACATTTAAAGGTTATTTTAGTCGGAGAAGATCCCGCATCGATTTCTTATGTAACTGGAAAAGAAAAAGCGGCGAAAGAAGTTGGTATTTCTTCGGAAGTAATTCGGTTACCGGAGAATACGACGGAAGCATCGTTATTAAAAAAAATACATGAGCTAAATGCTGATGAAAAAGTTCACGGCATTCTCGTACAACTACCTTTGCCTGAACATATTGACGAACAGCTCGTCATCGAAGCGATCAGTCCGAACAAAGATGTCGATGGGTTTCATCCGATCAATATTGGAAGAATGATGACGAACAAACAGACGTTTTTACCTTGTACACCTTACGGCATCATCGAAATGTTGAAATCGAAACAAATAGAGCTCATCGGTAAACATGCGGTCGTCATCGGTAGAAGTAATATTGTCGGTAAACCGATGGGACAGTTGTTATTAAATGAAGATGCTACTGTTACTTATTGTCACTCGAAAACGAAAAATATGAAAGAAATTACACGTCAGGCAGATATTTTAATCGTTGCAGTCGGTATAGCTGAATTTATCGATGCTTCATACGTAAAGGAAGGAGCAGTTGTGATCGATGTCGGAGTAAATCGAACAGAAAAAGGGCTCGTCGGTGATGTATTATTCGATGATGTGAAAGAAGTTGCATCATACATAACTCCTGTTCCTAAAGGTGTTGGTCCGATGACGATTACGATGCTGTTAGTAAATACAGTACAAGCTACAAAAGGGTTGCATAAACGTGCGCGATAAATATTTAACGGTATCTGCTTTAACGAATTACATAAAAGAAACGATGGAACGCGATCCCCATTTACAAGAGGTGTGGATTAGAGGTGAAATATCGAATTTTCGACTTCATCATAGAGGACACATGTATTTTTCTTTAAAAGATGATCATGCAAAAATTGATTGTTCTATGTTTAAAAATTATAACGTTCGTCTAAAGTTTAAGCCTGAAGACGGAATGAACGTATTAATTAAAGGGTATGTAAGTGTTTATCCACGGTTCGGGAATTACCAGTTGTACGTACAAACGATGGATCCAGATGGAGTTGGGGCTCTCTTTGTTGCATATGAACAACTGAAGAAAAAATTAGAACAAGCTGGGTATTTTTTAGATGAACATAAACGTCCGATACCGTCATTTCCATCGCATGTCGCATTAATAACTTCTCCAACTAGTGCGGCTGTCCGTGATATGATTACGACGATTAAACGTCGTTTTCCAATAGTCGATATAACGATCGTCCCGGCGACAGTCCAAGGTGAAGAAGGAGTACCATCGATCGTAGAAGCGATTAATCGAGCTAATACGATACAAGGATTTGATACGTTGATCGTCGCACGAGGTGGCGGTTCGATTGAAGATCTTTGGTGCTTTAACGATGAACGAGTCGCACAAGCTATTTTTAATTCATCTATTCCGATTGTTACAGGGATTGGACATGAAACAGACAGTACAATAAGTGATTTCGTCGCAGACTTACGTGCACCGACGCCAACGGCAGCAGCGGAATTAGTCGTGCCAAATATCGTCGACTTAATAGAGAAAACATACCATTTGGAAACACGATTAATCCAATCTATGCGTGCGCTTGTCCATGATAAAAAAGAAAGGTACGCCGCACTTACAAAGCGTTTAGATTACTTTCATCCAGAAAAACAACTAGCGGAAAAAGAACAGATGTTAGATCACATAACAGATTCGTTGCATCGTTTTGTCACGTTACATCTTGAACGAAAAACAAATGAGTTGCACCAATATGAGACGAAATTGGCGCTACTTACACCTAAGAAGAAGTTAAACGATGCAAAGGATCGGCTTGAGAGAATGAATAAAAGGCGTGATGATATTGTCGCTCATATCGTACGTGAAAAGCGCCATTCATTGCATCGATTACTAGATAAATTAACTATATTAAATCCGTTACAAACGATTAAGCGCGGATATGCTGTCCTATACGATCAAGATGAACGAATAATTCATTCTGTGACAGATGTAGAAATAGGAGATTTAGTCGACGTTAAAATTACAGACGGAATCGTAAAATCTGAAGTGAAAAAAGTCGTAAAAACAAAGGAAGAGGACCGTATGTGAATATGCTAGTATTAGCAAACATACCGTGTAAACGACTCATGTAACGTATGGAATTCACTCGACTTTACACTACGTGAAGAGGAGGAAATAATATGGCAGAAGAAAAAGAACTGTCATTTGAAGAAGCGATCGGAAAACTCGAAGAAATAGTAACGAAGCTAGAAGAAGATAATGTTTCTTTAGAAAAAGCGATCGATTACTATCAAGTAGGGATGAAATTATCTAAACAGTGCGCGAACATTTTACAACAATCCGAAGAAAAAATGGCAAAACTGTTAAATGAAGATGATGAGTTAGATCCATTTCATATACAAGGGGAATAAAACATGCAACGTTATATAGAAAGCAATCGGAAAAAAGTAAATGAATCAATGGAACAGTTATTTCAACGAGCTGACATTCCTGAAAAGTTGTACGATTCGATGATGTATTCATTGCTTGCGGGCGGTAAAAGACTCCGTCCCATTTTGTTAACAGCAAGTTATGATTCTTTTGCAACGAGCAACGAAAAAGTGATGAATACGGCCATTGCCTTAGAGATGATTCATACGTATTCACTCATTCACGATGATTTACCCGCGATGGACGATGACGACTATCGCCGCGGAAAACTAACGAACCATAAACAATTTGACGAAGCTACCGCCATTTTAGCTGGCGATGCTTTATTAACGTATAGCTTTGAATTAATTACGAAAGATACATTATTGACAGCAAACGAAAAAGTGTTTCTGTTAAATGAGTTAGCAAAAGCAAGTGGCCCTGAAGGTATGGTTGCTGGTCAAATGTTAGATATGGAAAGCGAAGGCAAGCAAATTACGGTCGAACAATTGGAAAAAATCCACGAGCGAAAAACAGGACGTCTCATTACTTTTGCTATCATTGCTGGAGCACATTTAGCGAAAGTACAGCAAATTCAATTGGATGAATTAAAAACGTACGCTCATTACTTAGGACTTGTCTTTCAAGTACAAGATGACATTTTAGATGTGATCGGTGACCCAGAAAAGTTAGGAAAACCGGTCGGAAGCGATGCTCTAAATGAGAAAAGTACGTATCCAAATCTTTTAGGCTTAGACGGTGCAGAGCGTCATAAAGAAACGTATATTAAAAAGGCAGAAAAAGCACTGGAACGTGCAAAGCCGAACAATGATTATTTATACGATTTACTACATCATTTTGGCGATCGAACATACTAAAAACTAAATAGAGTCACCTATATGATGAAAAGGCAAATAAACAGTATTGTTCATTGATAATGGGCTGAAGTTTACTACATGGCACACATAGATTTTCTAGTACACTTGTGCTATAATAATGGTAACATTTGTAGGAATGGTGCAGTATCCTAGTCAGTCCTCCTATCCTGAAGGCGGGCCTAAAAATCTGCCAAAGGGCATATCGATGAAGTTCCTTGTGTCGGCTTGAGTCGCCCAGACTTGGGTCGGTGCTGGGAGTTAAGGTTTATGGGCGATCCACAAAGGCATGTGGGCGTTGACCCATTGACCGCGGAGGCCCATCTCTGTAAGGAAGCGTCATATCGTAAAATTATGGAATGGGGTATGAACCTGTCCGAAGAACGATTGTCGTTCTTCACGATGGACAGCGTAGCCTGCCTTGAGTGACATCCGAGGGGATTAGAGTTTCTTTAAAAGGACAAGAAGTTGGCCACTTCTCATCCTTTTTTCGTACCTCTATGAAATCGGTGTTGCAAAAGAGGCTAGGGATAGGTCAAAGACTGTAGAGGAAAGCTCCTAGGCTGTTCTGTTATAGACATTTAAAAGGGATTATAGTGCGGACTAAGTGGTAATCCAGTCTAACTTTTGGCGACAAAGTTAAAATAGATTTAAAAGGGAACTGCCTCCGTGGCGACACGAGGTATCTATTTGGGAAAACCTACTGGACCTAAGCCGCAGTCTTAACCTTTTAAATGACCATTCCTTTCTACATATTCGTAAGGTAGGATTTTGTCCATGAATGATAAAGTAAAACGATCGATTAAATTTAGCGTAACGATAGCCGTTATCACGTTTGTGTTAGCGGCTATTTTTTCAAGTTTATCTTCAACATTACTAAGTAAGGTGACATGGATTATTGGACTTATTATCGTCCTTTTCATCGTTCTAATTGGTATCGTTTTTGATATGTTAGGTATTGCAGCAACAGCTGCTAAAGAAGCACCGCTCCATGCGATGGCCTCAGAAAAGGTAATCGGTGCAAAAGAAGCGGTAAATATATACCGAAATGCAGATAAATTTGCCAGCTTTTGTAATGATGTTATCGGTGATATTTCGGGTATTATAAGTGGTAGTGCACTAACGATCGTCATTATTGATATTACACGGTTAATGCAACAATCGCCAAGTTCATCGACCCAAATAATATTAAATATCGTCTTGACAAGTCTCGTTGCAGCACTTACTGTCGGTGGTAAGGCGTTAGGAAAATATTTTGCCATTCATTCTTCAACGAGCATTATATTGATATCTGGAAAAGTCGTCTATTTTATTCAAGAAAAACTTAAAATTACCGTATTACCGACAAAGTAATGACTATGATTGGGATGGAAATGATGACAAAAGAACGGTTAGACGTATTACTTGTGAAACGAAATTTAATTGAAACACGTGAAAAAGCAAAGCGGATGATCATGGCTGGTCTCGTTTATTCGAACACTGAACGACTTGATAAGCCTGGTATGAAAGTAGATGAATCGATTCCTTTAACAGTGAAAGGATCGATGAAATATGTCGGGCGTGGTGGGTTAAAATTAGAAAAAGCATTGGAAACATTTCCAATTACGATGAAAAATAAAACGGTCGTTGATATAGGTGCTTCTACGGGTGGATTTACTGACTGCGCACTACAAAATGAAGCGAAAATGGTCTATGCAATTGATGTCGGTTATAATCAACTTGATTGGAAGCTCCGTTCAGATGAGCGAGTGATCGTCATGGAACGAACGAACTTTCGTCACGTAAAGAAGGAACATTTTCAGCACGGATTACCTCATGTTGCAACAATTGATGTTTCTTTCATTTCTTTACGCCTCATTTTACCAGTTTTGCAACATGTACTTCGTGAGGATAGTGATATAATCATGCTCATCAAACCACAGTTTGAGGCGAATCGGGAACAAGTAGGTAAAAAGGGAATTATCCGTGATCAAAACGTTCATATCGAAGTATTACGACGAATGAAACAGTTTATTTCAGAAACAGGCTTTCACTTTCACGATATAACGTATTCACCTATTACTGGTGGAGAAGGAAATATCGAATTTTTAGCATATGCGACGTGGCAATCGCAACGACAAACAGATCAATATGTCACAGATGCTCGAATCAAAAAAGTCGTAAACGAAGCCCATATCGCCTTGAAGTAGTTGGAGGTTAAAAAATGAGTAAAACAAAACGGCACATTAAAATAAAAGAAATAATTGCAGAGCGTGAAATTGAAACGCAAGATGAGCTCGTCACCAAATTAAAAAATAATGGTTTTAAAGTAACTCAAGCTACTGTCTCCCGCGATATTAAGGAGTTACAATTAGTTAAAATTCCATCTGCATCGGGAAAGTATATCTATAGTTTACCTACAGAACAACGTTTTAATTCATTAGACAAATTAAAACGACATATTTTAGAAGCGTTCGTTAGTATCGATTCTGCATCGCACTTTATTGTCTTAAAAACAATACCAGGAAATGCCCATGCACTCGGTGCACTCATTGATGAACTCGATTGGGAGGAAATAATGGGAACAATTTGTGGTGATGATACTTGTTTAATTATATGCCGTACGGAAGAGAAAGCGAAAATAGTTGAACAACGTTTTATCGACATGTTATAAATGTTCCTTAAAAATGAGGTGACGGACATGATTATGGAACTTTCGATTCGGAACTTTGCCATTATCGATGATATTTCCGTACAATTTTCGGATGGTCTAACTGTTCTAACAGGTGAAACAGGTGCAGGAAAATCGATCATAATCGATGCGTTACAATTGTTAAGTGGTAGCCGCGCATCAGCTGACTTTATCCGTTACGACACGGATAAAGCAGAAATCATCGGTTTATTTGTACTTGATCATATGAAAGGCCAAAAAGTAATTGAATTATGTCATACATATGGGATCGATTATGAAGACGATACACTCGTTTTAGAGCGGACGATTACGACGCACGGAAAAAACATATGTCGCATAAACGGTAAAATCGTCGCCTTGAAAGTTCTCCGAGATATCGGACGCACGCTCGTCTCTATCCATAGTCAACATGATACAATTCATTTAATGGATAGAAACGTTCAACTTGAATTACTCGATTCTTACAACGATATAGAAATTTACAAGCAAAAAGAAAAGTATTTACGTTATTATAAAGAGTATGAATCATTAAAAGAAGAATATGATGCATTGCAAGCCGATGAACAACAAGTAGCCCATCGTCTCGATTTATTACGTTTTCAATTGAATGAATTAGAACAAGCTAATTTAATCGAAAATGAAGATGAACATTTATTAGAAGAACGAAATCGTCTTCACAACTTTGAGAAAATATATCGTTCTGTTCAAGAAGCATACGACGCGTTGTCAGGAGAGCAAAAAGGACTTGATTGGGTACGCATTGCCAAATCAACGTTAGAACAAAGTGACGATACGGATGAAGAAATGGAAACGTATGCGAACGAATTAGCGAATGCGTATTATTCGTTAGAAGAAGTTAGTTTTTCATTGCAAGCGTTTCGAGACTCATTACATTTCGATGAAGCGAGATTGAACGAAATAGAAGCGAGACTAAACGAATTAAATCGTTTAAAAAGGAAATATGGACAGACTGTTAACGATATGATCGAATATTATAAAAACATTAAACGAGAAATCGATTTACTCGAACATAAAGATACCTACGCGGAAAATTTATATGACAAATTAACGGACGTGAAAAACGAAGCATTACGTGAAGCGAAAAAGTTACGTTCCATTAGAAAAGAAACTGCAAAACGACTTGAAAAAGAAATTGTGAAAGAATTACGAGATCTTTACTTGGAAAATGCACAGTTTTCTGTATACTTTTCAGAGACGAAAAATGAAACGTTGACGTACGAAGGCGTCGATCAAATAACGTTTTTATTATCAGCGAATGTCGGTGAACCAAAGAAAGAACTACACAAAATTGCTTCTGGCGGAGAGTTATCGCGAATTATGCTTGCATTCAAAAAAATTTTTGCAAAACATGATAACATACCGACGGTTATTTTCGATGAAATCGACACCGGTGTAAGTGGGCGAGTTGCTCAAGCGATTGCAGAAAAAATGTATCAAATTAGTTTGACGACGCAAACGCTTTGTATCACTCACTTACCGCAAGTTGCTGCCATGTCGGACGAACATATGTTAATTAAGAAAGCTTCAGAAAAAGAACGTGTAACGACAATGATTGAACGGCTAAGCGATAAGAAAAAGGTAGAAGAAATTGGTCGGATGATGACAGGAGTGACGTTAACAGATACTGCATTGCACCACTCGGAGGAATTATTGCAATTGACAAATTCATTTAAGCGCTCCCTAAAAAGCTAACGTTTTTACGTCAGCTTTTTTTGTTATTCAAGGGAATGTTACACAGCTTTTCTTTTCTTTCACTCGTTTAAAAAGATTAGAAAAAGGTCAAATTAATGATACGGATGGAAAGGGTTGAAAGAAGAGGAGAGTGGACGATCGTGACGTTAGCGAAACGTGTTAAACTATTTATAGGCATTATTTTATTTATTTTCTTTTCATCACTTCCGTTTTCACCAATTATACAACAGTACGCATCCATTCCTGACGAAATAATCGCTTATGAACGAGATGCCCCGATATCCGTTCCCCCTCTCGGAGAAGATTATTCCGTTACCCCGATGTCGGACAACGTACGATTAGAGAAAACATTTTTAATTCCAGAAGCAGAAGGAAGAACAGAAGTTGTCTATAAAAAGGGGAATATTCCGCTAAAAAAAGTAGACGTAAACGTATTGAAAAACAAACGAATTATTCCAGGTGGTCAATCAATCGGTGTACAATTGCATACAAAAGGTGTGCTCGTCGTCGGTCATCACCTTGTAAAAGATAAAGACGATACGCTACTTTCACCTGGAGAAGAGGCTAATATTCAAGTCGGTGATGTTATTTTGGAAATGAATGGGAAAAATATCGAAGCATTAGAAGATGTAAAACCGATCGTAACAAGTGCCGGAGAAAAGAAAAAAGCAATAGACGTAAAGTTAAAGCGGGGAAATGATATCGTAAAAACAGAACTGAAACCGACGTTAAATAAAAGAGATAAGACGTATCAAATCGGGCTTTTTATTCGCGATTCAGCAACAGGTATTGGAACAATTTCATTTATCGATAAAGATAGTGGTAAGTACGGTGCATTAGGTCACGTTATTTCCGATACGGATACGAAAAAGCCTATTGAAATTTTCGATGGAAAAATTGTTCGATCCCAAATAACGTCGATCGCAAAAGGAAACGAGGGGGTTCCGGGTGAAAAGCGGGCGAAATTTTCTATGAATGAGCAACAATTAGGAACAGTAACGAAGAACAGTGCCTTCGGAATTTTTGGGGAACTTGATCCGAAAAAATTTGCTGCAAAACATGAAAAGCCGATGCCAATTGCTCTTTCTGATGAAGTAAAAACAGGAAAAGCACACATATTAACTGTCGTAGATGGTGAAAAAGTTGAAAAGTTTGACGTTGAAATAGTACACACTGTCCCGCAAAAGTTTCCAGCAACGAAAGGAATGATCATTAAGATTACAGATGATCGTCTCCTTAATAAAACAGGTGGGATTGTACAAGGAATGAGTGGAAGTCCAATTATCCAAGATGGAAAACTTGTCGGTGCTGTCACACACGTATTCGTAAATGATCCAACGTCTGGATATGGGGTCCATATAGAATGGATGCTACAAGAAGCAGGTATTCATACGTGAACAAAAAAGTGCTCTTCGACAACGAAGAGCACTTTTCTATAAATTTTAGATAGAACTTTGTTTAAATTTAGCAATATATGTCAAAATATAACAAGTATTTGGTTTTAAAAGGAATATATCAATGTATGTCGAATATATAACGTATAGGAGTGTATAAGAATGAGGAGGTTTTAAAAAATGGGGGAAATTACAGTTTGTATCATCGATGATAATCGGGAACTTGTACATATTATGAAGGATTACTTTAATGAAATGCCGGAAATTGATGTCGTCGGTGTAGCATATGATGGAGAAGAATGTTTACAATTATTAGAAGAAGTACAACCGGATGTTTTGTTATTAGACATTATTATGCCACGAGTTGATGGATTAGCGGTGCTCCAGCATTTACGGAAAAATGATCAAATGAAGCAAATGAGTATCATTATGTTAACAGCTTTTGGTCAAGAAGAAGTAATGCGAAGAGCTGTTGAATATGGAGCTTCTTACTTTATTTTAAAACCATTTGATTTTGAACATTTATGCGATAAAATAAAAGAAGTTTATGCACAAAAAACTGGAAATGCACATGAGTTAGCTTATTATAACGTCGTTCATGAATCAAAGGTGGAAGAAGAAGATTTAAAAACGAACGTTACGAACATTATGCACGATATTGGTGTACCAGCACATATTAAAGGTTATTTATATTTACGTGAAGCAATAATGATGGTATATGACGATATTGAACTGTTAGGTTCGATCACGAAAATATTGTATCCGGATATTGCGAAAAAATATAATACGACCGCTTCACGTGTAGAAAGAGCGATTCGCCACGCAATCGAAGTTGCATGGAATCGTGGTAATATCGACTCGATTACAGAATTGTTCGGCTATACGATCAACGTCTCGAAAGCAAAACCGACTAACTCAGAGTTCATTGCGATGGTCGCTGACAAATTACGTTTAGAAAGTCGTGTCAAATCTCTTTAGTCGATAGAGAAAACCGCAGCCGATTCGTTACGTACGATCGATTGCGGTTTCATTTTTATCATCCATTTCATTACTGTCCGTTTGCTTCAAAAAACGCTTTATACAACGAACGAATCGCGCGATGTAAATCGTTCGCTTTGATACCGAACATTAGTGAAACTTCCGAAGAACCTTGGTTAATCATTTCAATGTTTACTTTTGCTTCACCGAGCGCAGCAGTTGCTGTTTGCGCTAAACCGATCGTCTCTTTCATTCCTTCACCGACAACCATTATGAGCGCTAAATTGTGGTGTACGGAAACAGTGTCTGCCTCAAGCTCTTCTTTAAATCGTTCGACAATTCGTTCTTGTTTATTGTTCGATAGTTGTGAGTCGCGGATAATGATTGTCATATCATCGATTCCAGATGGAGCATGTTCGAATGAAACTTCTTCCTCTTCTAAAATTTGAAACAGTTTGCGTCCGAAACCAAGCTCTCGATTCATTAAATATTTACTAATGTAAATACTACTAAAACCCGTATCACTTGCAATGCCGACGACACGTTTTTCATCATCTTCTTTTTCAGCAACGATCATTGTCCCTGATGCACTTGGGTTATTCGTATTTTTTATACAGACAGGAATTCCCGCTTCAAAAGCCGGAATGAGCGCTTCATCATGAAAAACGGAAAACCCAGCATAGGACAATTCGCGCATTTCTCGATACGTTAGTACGCTAATTTCTTTCGGATTTTCGACAATGTTTGGGTTAACGGAATAGACAGAGTCGACGTCGGTAAAGTTCTCATATAAACTTGCTTTTACTCCTGCAGCGATAATCGACCCAGTAATATCCGACCCACCACGGGAAAACGTTGCGATCGACCCATTTTTTGTAAATCCGAAGAACCCTGGTATAACGGAAATGCCTTCTTTCTTGTGTAACTCGTTAATACGTTCAAGACTTTCCGGTAACAATTGTGCCCCGAAACGGTCATTCTTTAATAAAATACCCGCTTCTTTCGGGTTAACGTATGAAGCAATGAGTCCAATTTTTTGCAAATAAGCACTTAAAATTTTTGCCGAACTATCTTCACCGATCGCTTTAAAACTGTTAAGCTTTTCCTCTTCAGGAAGTTCGCTGTTCATCACGTTATCAATGGTCGTTTTAATATCTTCATACAAACTGTTATCGAGACCTAACTCAGCGACTATTTGTGAGAAGCGGTCTGTAATTGTAATGTAATACGATTTATACTTTTCATTGTTCATAAATGACTTACCGAGCTCGATTAAAAGATCCGTAATTTTAAAATCGTGTGCATGACGTTTACCTGGTGCAGAGACGACGATAAATTTTCGTTCGGGATCATTTTTTATTATTTCAGCTACCTTTTTAAATTGATTGGCGTCCGCTAATGAACTGCCCCCAAACTTTGCTACTTTCATAACATAATCCTCCTATTTCACATAATCCGGGATCGTTACTCATCGGAATACTTATTCAATAAATTACGTTTTTTATCTCGATGATAAATAAACCCTCCGATAAACGCTAATCCAGCGATAAATAAAATAAGTCCAACGATAAATTGAATTCCCTCATGGACAAAAAGTGCATACGTTTCAGCGAAGAGAGAGTCGCGCATTAACTTTATCCCAATGGCTACAATTACACCCGGAAGAAGAAGTACGAGTACTGCAATTATTCGAACCATTTATTCCACCTTTTTACTCGTTTTCGCTCATTCTTTTTAACAATATAATTATAGCAAACTGTGTATAAAATTGAAAAAATAACGTTATGATGTTTAACGTGTACACGACTTCCTCCGATCATTATATCGATATTTGATCGAAAAAGGGCATCTTTTCACGAAAGGAAAATGCGAGTAAAATCAGTTTTACGATGGTAAAAAATATGCCGTTACGTTAAACTATAAATGAAAACTATTAATATACGGAAGAAGGAGTGAGTAAAAATTGAGCATTTTTACTTCAACTGAAAAATACGACTGTGAACAAATTATGTATTGCTATGATAAACATACGGGATTAAAGGCAATTATCGTCATTCACGATACGACGCTCGGACCTGCCCTTGGAGGTGCACGGATGTGGAACTATACGAGCGAAGAAGAAGCACTTGAAGACGCATTAAGACTAGCACGCGGAATGACGTATAAAAATGCTGCTGCCGGATTAAATTTAGGTGGCGGAAAAGCAGTTATTATTGCAGATCCGTTTTTAGAAAATCGAGAATTTTTATTTCGAACATTCGGACGCTTTGTAGAACGGCTGAATGGATTATACATAACGGCAGAAGATGTCGGTACGACCGAACAAGATATGGATTATATCCATATGGAGACAGAACACGTAACAGGTTCTACGTCTAAAGGAGTCGGCGATCCATCTCCTGTTACAGCGGTTGGTATTTATCACGGGATGAAAGCAGCTGCAAAAGCGGCATTTGGCACAGATGATTTAAGCGGTAAAAAAATTGCTGTACAAGGGGTTGGGACGGTAGCTTTTCAACTATGTCACCATTTACACGAAGAAGGCGCAGAGTTAATCATTACAGATATAAATGAAAAAGCTGTACAACGGGCGGTAGAGACATTTGGAGCAACAGCAGTGGAGCCGGATGCGATTTATAGTGTCGATTGTGATATTTTTTCACCGTGTGCATTAGGCGGCGTTATGAATGACGATACAATTAATGTATTAAAAGCTAAAGTAGTTGCAGGAAGTGCAAACAACCAGTTACTCGAAGATCGTCACGGACAAATGTTATTTGAAAAAGGTATCGTATATGCACCGGACTATGTCATAAACTCTGGCGGTGTAATTAACGTTTCGGATGAACTGCAAGGGTATAATCGTGATCGTGTCATGAAAAAAGTGCAGTCGATTTACGATATTTTAACGAATGTTTTTACGATTGCAAACGAGCGTAACATTTCAACGAACGTCGCTGCAGACAAAATGGCGGAAGAACGAATTAAAGCGAAACGTTTGCTAGAAGAAAAAACGAGCTACCACGGCAATTAAGTCGTTCGTGTATTTTAACTTTTCCGACTTTGTTATATAATGAAACGTGGGCAATCTCAAATGGAACATTTTGTCATTGTTCGAAGTTTGTCTGATAAAACTGACTCATTCAATATAAAACCGCATGAGTGATGACATAGTAGGACCGTGAAAAGGAGAATAATTTTCATGTCAAAAGAATATGATTTAGTCGTATTAGGCGGTGGTACAGGGGGATACGTCGCTGCATTACGTGCTTCCCAGCTCGGGATGAATGTTGCAATCGTAGAAAAAAATAAATTAGGTGGTACATGTTTACACGAGGGCTGTATTCCATCGAAAGCGTTGTTAAAAACTGCCGAGCTATATCGACAAACAAAAAATGTTGCCACATACGGAATCGAAGTTAACGAACCGACATTACGTTTAGATCGTGCGCAACAGCGGAAAGATGAAGTTATTGAAACGTTACATAACGGTGTTATTTCTTTAATAAAACGTGCGGGGATCGACCTGTACAATGGGATGGGACGGTTGTTAGGACCGAGTATTTTCTCACCCTTATCCGGTTCCGTTTCAATTGAATATAACGATGGCAGTGAAAATACAATTTTAGTTCCGAAATTCGTCCTTATTGCAACAGGTTCTATACCGAATAATTTACAAGGATTTACAGTGGATGGGGAACGCATTTTACATACGACAGAAGCATTACAGTTACAACAATTACCAGAGTCGTTCATTATTATTGGTGGAGGTGTCATCGGTATCGAATGGGCATCGATGCTCGTCGATCTTGGAGTTCAAGTAACCGTAATCGAAAAAGCTCCTACGATTTTAGAACACGAAGATCACGATGTTCAAACAGCAGTAAAACGAGCGTTAACGAAACGAGGGGTTCGCTTCGTGACAAATTGTACGATCGATACCGAATCGGTCCAAGTGGACGAGTCAGGTGTCACATTTTCTATTCAAATAGAAAGTGAAAAAGAAAATGTACACGCTGAAAAAGTATTGTTAGCTGTAGGTAGAAAAGCGAACATCGATGATATCGGCTTACGCAATACAAGTGTAAAACTAGAAAACAATTTTATAAAAACGAATGAAGTTTATCAAACGGACGAGTCACACATATATGCAATCGGTGATTGTATTGGTGGGATGCAACTTGCACACGTCGCTTCAGCAGAAGGAATAATTGCTGTTGAACATATAGCGAGTGAAAATCCAACTCCGCTAGATGTTACACGCATTCCGAGTTGTATATATTCTTATCCGGAAGTAGGAAAAGTCGGTCTTACTGAAGAAGAAGCAATTGCACATGGTTATGACGTGAAAGTTGGTAAAACACCATTTGCATCGATCGGAAAGGCACATGTAAATGGGGATGTAGACGGCTTTATGAAAGTGATAACTGATAAAACGACGGAAGATATTTTAGGCATTCATGTCGTAGGTGAACATGCGACGGAACTTATTTCTGAAGCCTCACTTGCCAAGCTGTTAGATGCCACTGCTTGGGAAATTTCTAAGTCGGTTCATCCACATCCATCTTTATCAGAAATATATTTTGAATCCGCTTTAGCAGTTGAAAAACTGCAAATTCATGGATAAGGAGAGATATTGTGGTAGAAAACAGACACTCCTCATTAGGATTATCCGATGAAGACGTTATACAAATGTATAAAAATATGCTCCTTGCGCGAAAACTTGATGAAAGAATGTGGTTACTAAACCGTGCGGGTAAAATACCTTTCGTCGTCTCCTGCCAAGGTCAAGAAGCGGCACAAGTAGGTGCGGCATACGCGCTTGAACGAGGAACGGACTTTATCGCGCCATATTATCGAGATTTAGGTATGGTACTTACGTTTGGGATGAATGCGAAAGAAATAATGTTATCTGCTTTTGCAAAAGAGGAAGATCCAAGTTCTGGCGGTCGCCAAATGCCATCTCATTTTGGTAAAAAAGCTAACGGTATTATTACTGGATCTTCTCCTGTTACAACTCAAGTACCTCACGCTGTTGGCTTTGCACTCGCTGCAAAAATAAACAAGAAACAATTCGTTACGTTAACAGCGTTAGGGGATGGATCAACGAACCAAGGTGACTTTCACGAAGGATTGAACTTCGCTGGGGTACACCGTTTACCGGTTATTACACTCGTTGAAAACAATCGCATTGCTATATCAGTACCGTTTGAAAAACAAATTGCAAGTGAAAATATCGCCATACGTGCAAAATCTTATGGCATGCCGGGATACGTCGTCGACGGCACAGATCCACTTGCCGTTTATGAAGTCGTAAAACGCGCACGGGAAAGAGCGATTAACGGAGACGGGCCAACATTAATCGAAGCTGTTACAGTTCGTTTAACGGCTCATTCAAGTGATGATGACGATCGTACGTATCGTACAACAGAAGAATTAGAACGTGCGAAAGAGCAAGATTGTGTTCAACTATTTGCAAAATACTTGCAAGAGGTCGGTCTGTTAACAGATACATTAGCTAAAGAGATCGATGCGGAGTTGGCGAAAGAAGTAAATGAGGCAACCGATTATGCTGAAAATGCTCCGTTTGCATCCGTTGATACGATTCATGAGCACGTGTATGAGGAATAAGGAGGATTTTAATGACAGAGTTATCGTATATTCAAGCGATTAACGTCGCGATGAAAGAAGAGATGGAACGAGATGAAAATGTCTTTATCCTCGGCGAAGATGTCGGAGTAAAAGGAGGCGTCTTCCGGGCGACAGACGGCTTGTACGATCAATTCGGTGAAGACCGTGTCATCGATGCACCTCTTGCGGAATCAGCAATCGTCGGGGTCGGTATCGGGGCTGCAATGTACGGAATGCGGGCGATTGCGGAAATTCAGTTTGCCGATTTTATTTTTCCCGCGATGAACCAAATTATTTCAGAAGCAGCCAAAATCCGTTATCGCTCAAATAATGATTGGTTTTGCCCGATTACGATTCGTGCACCATACGGTGGAGGAATAAGCGGAGCGTTATACCATTCCCAATCTGTTGAAGCATTATTTAATAGTACACCGGGACTAAAAGTTGTCATTCCATCATCACCAACCGATGCGAAAGGTTTATTAAAGGCAGCGATTCGTGATAATGATCCAGTACTTTTTTTCGAACATAAACGTGCTTATCGCTTGCTAAAAGAGAACGTTCCAACTGATGATTATATCGTGCCGATTGGTGAAGCGGCTGTAAAAAGAGAAGGATCAGATGTGACAGTTATTACATATGGATTAATGGTTCACTTTGCTCAACAAGTGGCCGAACGGTTAGCGAAAGATGGAATCGATGTACATATTTTGGATTTACGAACAATTTATCCACTCGATGAAACGGCTATTATTGACGCAGCACAAAAAACCGGAAAAGTATTACTCATTACAGAAGATAATAAAGAAGGTAGCGTAATCGGTGAAGTAGCGGCAATTATTGCTGAACATTGCTTGTTTGATTTAGATGCGCCGATTAAACGTCTTGCTGCACCGGATGTGCCGGCTGTACCTTATGCACAACCGCTTGAGAAAGAGTTCGTCGTCGATGAAGAAAAAATAGAACGAGCAATTGTTGAACTCTCCCAATTTTAAGCAGATTTAGGAGGGAATAAGTCGTATGACTATTAAAAAAATAACGATGCCTAAGTTAGGCGAAAGTGTTACTGAAGGAACGATTAACGAATGGTTCGTACAAGTAGGGGACCGTGTAAATAAATATGATCCGATCGCGGAAGTGATGACGGATAAAGTAAATGCGGAAATTCCTTCTTCTTATACTGGCGTCATTGAAGAAGTTATCGTCACCGAAGGGGATACTGTAACTGTCGGTGACATTATTTGTACGATGAAAGTAACAGAAGCGGCTACATCTGTGGATGAGGAACCGAAAGTTGAAACGAAACTCGAAACGACGACGGAAGAAAAAGAAACGTCTATGCGTCACCGGTATTCACCGGCAGTGTTACGTTTGGCACAGGAAAACGATATTGATTTAACGAAGCTAACAGGTACTGGGTTAGGGGGCCGCATTACACGTAAAGATGTCGAAGCGTATATGAAAAGTGGCAAGCAGTCCGAAACAGCAATAGAACGTGAGCCACAACTAATTCGGGAAGAAACACGCCAACCGTTAGAAGATGACGAAATTGTACCGTTACAAGGAGTGCGCAAAGCAATTGCTGATAAAATGACATTATCGAAGCGAGAGATTCCTCACGCTTGGCTTAAAGTAGAGGCAGATGTAACGGACCTCGTACAATATCGCGAAAACATAAAAGATAATTTTAAACGACGAGAAGGTCATTCCTTGACGTATTTCGCCTTTTTCGTTTATGCGGTAGCACGAGCGTTACGTGAGTATCCTGAACTGAACGCAACGTGGCAAGATGGAAATATCGTTCGCCATAAAGAAATCAACTTATCGATCGCCGTGGCGAAAGATAACGAATTATACGTTCCTGTCATAAAACGTGCGGACGAAATGAGTATCGCTGGTATTGCAAAAGAAATCGAACGTTTAGCGACAAAAGCTAGGACGACAGGTCTTGACCATGAAGATATGGTTGGTGGTACATTTACGGTTAACAATACGGGTACATTCGGCTCTGTCGCATCGATGGGAATTATTAATTATCCACAAGTTGCCATTTTACAAGTCGAATCGATCGTGAAGCGCCCTGTTATTATCGATAATATGTTCGCTGCTAGAGATATCGTCAATTTATGTTTATCGTTAGATCATCGCGTATTAGACGGACTCATTTGTGGTCGTTTTTTAGCTCGTGTCAAAAAAATTTTACAGGCAATGAATAAAAATACAGCTTTCGTGTAGTGAAAAATGAGTGTACCAATCGATTGCTATACGATTTTAAAGCTGATACACTAAACGTACAGGCAGTTAAAAGAAGAAAAGGAGATGAACGTACATGAGTAGATTTGATCAATTTATGGTCGACGTCGTGAACGTAGCTCGCGAAGATATGAAACAAGCTGGCTATGAAGAGTTAACGGAACCGAGCGAAGTAGATGAAGCTCTAGGTCGCAAAGGAACGACGTTAGTGATGATCAACTCCGTTTGTGGATGTGCCGGTGGTGTTGCACGCCCTGCTGCTGCAAATGCAATTCATTACGATAAACGTCCAGATCACTTAGTGACAGTTTTTGCTGGACAAGATAAAGAAGCGACAGAACGAGCACGTGAATATTTTGAGGGATATCCACCATCTTCTCCATCGTTTGCTTTTTTAAAGGATGGAAAAATAGTGACGATGATCGAACGTCACGATATTGAAAGTTCTACCCCAGTAGAAGTTGTCAATAAGTTACAACATATTTTCGATGAACATTGTGAAGAAGTGTAACGACATATAACAGATAAGATGAGACTGTCTTGTACATTGTAGACAGTCTTATTTTTACATATAGACTGGGAGAAAGGTAGGATCATTCGTTGTTCCTAACTGTTCTATAAAAGGGGATTTAGAAAGTGAAAATAGGTTATCGCACAATTAAAACAGCAATCGCTACCCCTATTGCGCTATTTATCGCTAGTTTATTAGACGTAACGAGCGTTGTTTCCGCTGGTATTTTAACGATTTTATGTATTCAACCGTCACGAAAGCAATCGGTCGAAAGTGCCTGGGAACGGTTTTTAGCGTGTTTATTAAGCGTTTTATTTTCCATTCTCTTTTTCGAATTATTCGGTTATTATCCGCTCGTAATCGGGCTACTTTTACTTGTATATATACCGACGACCGTTTTCTTTCAGATTGAAAAAGGAATTTTAACCGGTACGGTTATTACGTTGAACTTATATGCGTTCGGTAAAATTGAAATGTTCTTTTTATATGAACAATTACTTTTAATAGTAATTGGAATCGGTACAGGTTTACTCGTTAATTTATATATGCCGAGTTTAGATAAAACTTTGAAAGCAAACCAACATAAACTAGAACAAAATATTCAAACGATTTTACGAGAAATTTCTCTCTATATTCGAGGGAAACGTATGGATTGGGATGGAAAAGAAATTACGGAAGTAGAAGCGATATTAGAAAAGACGAAGAAGCTCGTCGTACGTGATCGAGAAAATCATTTATTTCGTGATGGACATTCTTATTATGATTACTTTTTGATGCGTGAAAAGCAGTTTGAACACGTCGAACGTATGGTTTATTTAGCCGCACGTATTCCGTACAAAGACGAAATTTCGGAACGAATCGCTAGTTTTTTTGAAAAGCTGAGTGAATCTGTTCATCCAGGTAATACGGCAGCCGTTTTTTTAGATGAATTATTTCAAATTCGAACACAATTTAAAAACGAAGCACTTCCTGAAACACAAGCAGAGTTTGAAACAAAAGCAAATCTGTTTCAATTGCTGCATGAAATGGAGCAATATTTACTCATTAAAAGTAAGTTTAAACGTTCGGATATATCGGATAAAAAGAAAAGAAAACTCGATCCACAGGAACGAGCTTTATAATAACGCTAATCCACTTAATCCAGCTGTAAACAACGATAAAATCATTGCAATGACCATTAAATAAACGAAAAACTTTATTTTTCGTTGTCGTTTCGACGTTCGTTTTTTCACCTGTTTCTGTTTTTTTGCCACCGCTTGTTCCTCCTCAAACAACTATTTCTACACTATAGTGTAGCGTGAAACAATAAAATGAACAAGTGAAAGTATCGCTGTGCGCGAAGAAGGAAGGTGTCATTTATGGAGCAAGAAAAAAAGAAGCAACCAATTAAAAAGATCGCTCATATCGGTATTGCCGTTCATTCGCTTGACGAAGCATTACCGTTTTATCGTGATCATTTAGGTTTGACGTTAGAAAAAATTGAAACGGTTACATCTGAAAAAGTACGCGTTGCCTTTTTATCTGTTGGCGAATCGACAATCGAATTAATTGAACCGATAGATGAAACATCGACTGTCTATTCATTTTTACAAAAACGAGGAGAAGGAATTCATCATCTCGCCCTTCAAACAGACGACATTCGTAAACAACTAGCATCATTAAAAGAACGAGATGTGAAACTCGTTCATGAAGAGCCTGTGCGTGGTGCTTTACAGACAGAAATCGCATTCATTCACCCGAAAGCGGGTAATAACGTATTAATCGAACTAGTTGAGCGACAAAAAGAGGATGATCATTGATGGATATGTATAAAAAAATTGACGAATTGTATGATCGTCGCCGCAAGGTTGAATTAGGTGGTGGAGATGAACGAATTCAACGACAATATGATCGTGGTAAGTGGACAGCGCGTGACCGAATCAATTATTTATTAGACGATGATTCTTTCGTCGAACTAAACCCATTTATCGAACATCGTTCAGACGATTTAAATTCAAGTGCTAACGGCGAAGGCGTCGTTACCGGATATGGAAAGATCAATGGTCGCAGCATCTATATATTCGCACAAGATTTCACTGTTTACGGCGGTGCGCTCGGAGAAATGCACGCGAAAAAAATTGTGAATATTATGGATCTTGCCGCGAAAACGAAAGTGCCGATTATCGGTTTGAATGATTCTGGGGGTGCACGTATTCAAGAGGGTGTATCATCATTAGACGGTTACGGGCAAATCTTTTATCGAAATGCCATCTATTCTGGTGTCGTACCGCAAATATCCGTCATTATGGGACCGAGCGCAGGCGGTGCCGTTTATTCACCAGCGCTAACGGATGTCGTCATTATGGTTGAGAAAACGGCAAAAATGTTCATTACTGGCCCGAAAGTCATTGAAGCAGTTACTGGCGAATCGATTTCGACTGAAGATTTAGGTGGCGCACACGTTCATAATACAAAAAGCGGTAACGCTCATTTAAGTGCAAAATCAGAAGAAGAAGCATTACAAATGGTAAAACGATTACTCAGTTATTTACCAGACAACTATGAACAAAAACCTCCACACGTAGATTATGGCAAAGAAGACGATCACTATCGATCGGAATTAATCGATATCGTTCCATATGATACGACAAGACCGTACGATATGAAAAGTGTAATCGAACAAGTCGTAGATGAAGATAGTTTTTTCGAATTACATAAACAGTTTGCCAAAAATGTCATTGTCGGTTTTGCACGCATGAACGGACATACGATCGGACTCGTTTGTAACCAACCACGGTATATGGCAGGAGGAATTGATATCGATTCAAGTGACAAAGCAGCTCGATTTATTCGGTTTTGCGATTCCTTTAACGTACCGATTATTACATTTGAAGATGTGACTGGCTTTTTCCCTGGAATAAAACAAGAACACGGCGGAATTATCCGTCACGGTGCAAAAATTTTATACGCTTATTCTGAAGCAACTGTTCCAAAAATGACTGTCATCGTTCGCAAAGCATATGGGGGAGCTTACGTTGCATTAAATAGTAAGTCGATCGGTGCTGATTTAGTTTACGCTTGGCCGAATGCTGAAATTGCCGTAATGGGCCCAGAAGGGGCAGCGAACATCATTTATGCAAAAGAAATAGCAGAAAGTGAAAATGAAGAAGAAGTGCGCCGCGAAAAAATTGCGGAATATAAGGAAAAGTTCGCTAATCCGTACATTGCCGCTAGTTTAGGAATGGTCGATGATGTCATTGACCCTCGTGATACACGCATAAAATTAATCCAAGCGCTCGAAATGTTATATAATAAAGAAGAAGATAGGCCGCATAAAAAACATGGAAATATTCCTTTATAAATGAATGACACTATTTTAAAGTCTAGGAGATGTAAAAGATGGAGAATGTTAATCGAAAAAGACTTATCACACAGTTTAAAAAACTCGTTACAACAGATTCAGAAACGAAAGATGAGGGTAATATCGCCCAACTGTTGAAAGAAACATTTACTAATTTAGGTGTCACTGTCGAGGAAGATGATGCGAAAAAAATGACAGGTCACGGGGCAAACAATTTAATCTGTACGTTAAAAGGAACGAATGAAAAAGCTGAAGCGATTTTTTTCTCAGCTCATATGGATACGGTAAAGCCAGGAAAAAATATAAAACCACAATTAATTGACAATTATATTACGTCTGACGGCTCGACGATTCTCGGTGCTGATGATAAAGCCGGCATCGCTGCAATGTTAGAACTTATCCATTATTTACAGGAAAATGATGTTCCGCACGGTGATATACAATTTATTATTACAGTCGGTGAAGAAGCTGGTTTAACAGGGGCAAAGGCTTTAGATCGCTCGCTCGTCTTCGCTAAAAGAGGATTCGTATTAGATAGCGATGGAGATGTTGGAAATATCGTTATTGAGGCGCCGTATCACGTAAAGTTGTTTGCCAATATAACTGGGAAATCCGCCCATGCAGGAATTGCACCGGAAAAAGGTGTATCGGCGATTAATGTCGCAGCAAAAGCAGTGTCGAAAATGAAATTAGGTCGTATCGATGAAGAAACGACAGCAAATATCGGTTACTTTAAAGGTGGAAAAAAAGAGCAGACAAACGTCGTAAGTGATTTCGTCGAAATCGAAGCGGAAGTACGCTCATTAAATGAAACGAAAGTAAATCGTGTGACAGAAACATTGAAAGAAACATTTATTACTACGGCAAATGCACTTTCGGGGGAAGCGACGGTTGAAACGCATTTGGAATATCCCGGTTATAAAATAACGAAAGATGATCCACTCGTTAAAACTGTAAAACGAGCGACGGAAAAGCTTCACTTACCGTGTAACGTATTAAAAAGTGGTGGGGGCAGTGATGCGAACATTTTAAATAGTTACGGTTTAAAAACAGTCAATTTATCCGTCGGTTATGAACATATTCATACGACGAAAGAACGAATTCATATCGATTCCCTCGTAAATTTGACGAAATTACTCGTTGTCATTGTCGAGGAAATGAACAATTCGGCAACATAATGAAGGTGCCACATCTGTAAAAGGGATAAAGGGCGAAAAGTATGCGAAAAACTCATAAAGTAATTTTTCACGTAGATATGAATAGTTTTTATGCATCCGTTGAAGTTGTATATAATCCGTCATTAAAGGGTAAACCGCTAGCGATTGCCGGTAATCCAGAAGAACGAAAAGGAATCATCGTAACGAGCAGTTACGAAGCACGTGCAAAAGGGGTAAAGACGACGATGCCATTATGGCAAGCAAGGGAACTTTGCCCCGAATTAATCGTTTTACGACCGAACTTTGAACGGTATCGGAATATGTCGACGAAAATATTTAAATTACTTACGAACTATACGGACCTCGTCGAGCCGGTATCGATCGACGAAGGATATATGGATGTTACCGATCATCCTATCCATCCTGTAAAATTAGCCGAAACAATCCAACAAGATTTGTTGCATACGCTCGGTATACCGTGCAGTATCGGAATTGGTCCGAACAAATTTTTGGCCAAAACGGCTTCCGATATGAAAAAACCGTTAGGCATAACAATTTTAAGAATTCGCGACGTTGAAAAAAAATTGTGGCCATTACCTGCTCAACAAATGTATGGTGTTGGGAAAAAAACAGCGGAAAAATTGCAGAAAATAAACATCGAGACGATCGGTGATTTGGCAAAAGCGGACGTATACATTTTAACACAACTGCTCGGTATTAATGGAGAACGGTTAAAAAATCGCGCAAATGGGATCGATCATCGTAAAGTAGATCCAGATTCTATCTCCGACTTTAAAAGTATCGGTAATTCTCGAACGTTACCATACGATACAACGGACCGTGAACAAATTACATCCCTTTTTGATCAGTTGGCGACACGAGTAGAAGAAAGACTTGAAAGACGCAAGCTAAAAGGTCAAACAGTTCAATTAATGATTCGTTACGATGATCGAAAAACGATTACACGTAGTAAGAAATTGCGCAATTTTATTTCTGATAAAGCGACGATTTTGCGGGTTACACAGATGTTGTTTGACAAACATTGGACTGGTCAACCGATTCGTTTACTCGGTATTACCGTACAAGATTTATTAGAAGAAGAACACGTCGTAGAGCAACTTGATTTATTTACGTATGAAGACGAAATTAAACGTATAAAGATGGAGCAAACGATAGAACAGTTAACCGAAAAATACGGTGAGAAAACATTTAAAAAACTGCAAACAGACGACGATAAAAAAGAAGCGGATGATAATTTATTTCGGACGAGTTTTCAAAAAGATTTTTTAGACGACTTTAAAAAATAAGACAATGACAAAATGCAGATAAAAACGGAGTTCAGTCAAATGCGAACTCCGTTTTTCACTTCGTCTGTCTAAGTTGATTTTGCATCTATATAGTTCACTTTCGTTTCGGCTTATTGAAATGTGCGACGAGGCGTTTTTGTTATCAAAATCGCGATGCTGAGGCGCTTTTAGAAATGAGTTGAGTTTAAAACGAATGTTTTTGCATGTTTCCCAACATCCCTTTTACATTGTACGTAACAAATTTCATCGCTGTAGAAATCAGCTTCATTTTCACTTATTTAAGCTTAGTTCATTTCTGAGCTTTTACTTTTTTAATATTTTTTTCGCTAGAAAAGTTCGAATTTTACTACCCGGATAACGAATGGGCAGGTCGAACTTTGTCGTTTGTTCCATGATGCTTTTTTTATGAGAAAACGTTTCAAAGCTATGCTTTCCATGATAATTACCGAATCCGCTTTGACCGACACCACCAAAAGGTAAATGGTAATTGGCTAAATGGTACAACGTATCATTGATCGCACCGCCCCCAAACGATAAGTGGTTAATAATTTTCTCTTTCGTTTCATCTTTTGCACCGAAATAGTATAGAGCTAACGGTTTTTCTTTCCGTTGCAACGTATAAATGACATCATCGATATCGTTAAATCGAAGAATCGGTAAGATTGGTCCGAAAATTTCATTTTGCATTACATCGTCTTCCCAATTTACATCGGTAATGAGTGTCGGCTCGATTCGTAACGTACTCGTATCACTTTTGCCGCCGAAAAGAATGTTTTTATCGTGTATGAACGAAGTTAATCGTTGGAAGTGATCTTCGTTTATAATACGTGTATATGACTTATTTTGCAGTGGGGCTTTACTGTATAATGTTATAATTTGTTCTGTTAATCGTTTCACAAAAGAACGGTATATATCTTCATGCACGTACAAATAATCTGGTGCTACACACGTTTGTCCAGCGTTCGTAAACTTTCCCCAAGCAATTCGTTTAGCACTTAATGTTAAATGTGCAGTTTTATCGACGATCGCAGGGCTTTTTCCACCTAACTCTAACGTAACAGGCGTAAGGTGTTTACTTGCTCTTTCCATGACGATCTTTCCGACATCACTACTTCCCGTAAAAAAGATTTTATCGAATCGTTCATTTAAAAGACGCTCACTAACCGTCCGATCGCCATTTACGACAGTAAACACATCTTCTGAAAAATACTTTTTAACAAGGCGCTCTAACAAAGAAGCGACAGTCGGTGCGAATTCAGACGGCTTTAAAATGACTGTATTTCCTGCAGCAAGCGCACCGATGACAGGAACGATTGCAAGTTGTACAGGATAGTTCCACGGTGCGATGATGAGCGTGACTCCGTATGGCTCGTAATGAATATAGTTTTTCGTTCCTTGATGTGTAAAAGGAGCAGATACGTTCGTTCGCTTCATCCATTTCGATAAGTTGTTCATGACGTAGCGTAATTCTTGATGAATAATCCCTAATTCCGTCGTAAATGCCTCGTGTTCCGATTTTTGTAGATCGTTACGTAACGCACGAAGAAATGCTCTTTCATGTTTTTTCATCATCTGGTGCAGCGTCTGCAACTGTCGTTTACGAAACGAATAACTTTTCGTTTCATTTGAATAAAAAAACTGTCTTTGCCGTTCTACGATTTTTTCCATCGTCACCCCTCGCTTTTTACATCATACGTAAAAAAATCTTCAGCGATTACTGTTTCTGGAAAGATAGCTTGCGCTTCTCGTAACAACATCTTTATATCATTCTGTTGATAACGTGATGAAATGTGTGTTAAAATCAGTTTTTTTACTTCTGCCTTTTTTGCAAGTGTTGCAGCTTCTACTGTTGTACTATGGTAATACTCTTTCGCTAAATTGGCATTTTCCTTTGCGAATGTCGCTTCATGTACGAGAACATCTGAACGTTTTAGAAACGAAGCATGTTGCGGAATGTATGTCGTATCACCAAAAATGGAAACGACACGGCCTTTTTTCGGTCGTCCGACGACATCTTTTCGATGGATCACGGTACCATCTGGTAGCTCTGTTCGTTCGTTTTCTTTAATTTCACGATAAATTGGTCCAGGAGCAATGCCAAGTTCCTTTAATTTGCTAACTTGTAGTTCGCCGGGCATATCTTTTTCTGTAATCCGATAACCGAAACTTTTTACATTGTGGCGTAGGCGAACGACATCGACGTAAAAACGCTCGTCTTCAAATATCGTTCCCTCATCCGTTAATTCTTTTATATAAAGTGGATAAGTCAGATGTGTTTTACTTACTTTTAACGCAGTTTCGACATATTGTTTCACACCGATAGGACCGTATATTGTAAGTGAGTCTTTTTCTGCACCTAAAAAAGAACGACTACTTAAAAATCCAGGTAAACCGAAAATGTGGTCGCCGTGTAGATGGGTAATGAAAATTTTATCAATCTTCCTCGGTTTCACCGACGTATGTAAAATTTGTTGTTGTGTCCCTTCTCCGCAGTCGAACATCCATACGCTATTTCGCTCTTGTAACAAATCTAGTATAAGGGAAGAGACATTTCGCTCTTTTGACGGAATACCTGCTCCCGTTCCTAAAAACAATAATTGCATCACTAATTTACTCCTTACTAAATAAAATAAAGACGTACTCGTATTTTACCATAAAAGTGTCTCGTTCTCTTTTATCATATATTATGATAAAAACTGTATAAAAACAGACGTTGATCACTCATTCGTATGGTAAGCGTCATAAGCCTTTCTTTATGACAACAAAATGAATGGTGATGAATAAGGTGCGAACTGTACGTTACTTTTTCGATATATTTTTGTATGGTATAATAAACGAACAATGTAGTGAAGTAGTGGAGGCTAAATATGTCAAACGTGACGCCAATGATGCAACAATATTTACGAATTAAAGCCGAATATAAAGATGCATTTTTATTTTTTCGTTTAGGTGATTTTTACGAATTATTTTATGAAGATGCCATTAAAGCCGCACAAGAGTTAGAAATAACGTTAACGAAACGCGATGCAAGTCAAGACGACCCAATTCCGATGTGTGGTGTGCCACATCATTCTGCCGAAAGGTATATAAAAACGCTCGTCGATCGCGGCTATAAAGTAGCAATTTGTGAACAAGTCGAAGATCCGAAAAAAGCAAAAGGTGTCGTTCGTCGCGAAGTCGTACAACTTATTACACCCGGAACTGTGATGGATTCCTCGATGTTA
>Ga0209487_1000426_pt1 | contig 38645 bp, 40 predicted proteins | sample Poulit2012_FD_187524 | JGI IMG/M metagenome (GOLD analysis project Ga0209487, IMG submission 187524) | Agricultural soil microbial communities from Georgia to study Nitrogen management - Poultry litter 2012 (SPAdes) (version 2) | ecosystem: Environmental > Terrestrial > Soil > Agricultural land...
AAATGAGTATCGTTTCATGTGTAAAAACCATGCCAGCCCCTAACGTAAGGCCAGAAATTAAAATGCTAAAAACAAGTGAAATAACCCATGTTTGTTTTAACTCAGAAAACACATTGAAAATTTTAAATCCAAAATGTGCCCTTTCCTGTAATACACGCTGATATCCAGTACCAATGACAAGAAAAGCTATCCAGTAAAATAGTGGATTCGCAAACATTCTCCCTATTCCTTTTAAGCATTCCATCAGTATTGTTTCCACCATCATGACCACCTTCTTACATTGAAGACATTTTCTTGAAACATATAATTATACATTCGACTTATACATTCGACATTTTTCGGTTATTTCCTGCTTTTCGACTAAGATAACTTGTTAAAAAGTCCGCGAATATGTATCGCGGACTTTTCGTTCTTTATCATATCAGTGACACTTTATTTCAGTGGGAGTTTTTCCTAGTCCCCTTAATGTTAGTTAAACGTATCAGACATCTCTGATTATTACATATTTACTATTTATACAATGATTTGAAAGCTTCTTCCAGTTGTTCATCATCCTCACCGTTACGAATCTTTTCAATAATCATGGATTCAAGATGCCCACCTGTTTCTTCATTAACTTCGCCAGTCACGTCAAGATCTTCATCTTCCTGAAAATCAGTGACCGCTTTTTCCGTCGTTTCATCAAAATGGCCATCAACACGATCAGTCTCGTAACCAAGTCCATTTAAAATGATTTGAATGTTTTCAATTTGTTCGTCTGTATCATCCAATTTAAAGCTATCATCTTCTACCCGAATTGGATGTGAATAATAATAATCTGGTTGCTCTTTTTCGACAGAAGGTTCTACACCTGTTTCATTAATAGAAACGCCATTTGGAGACAACCATCTGTAAATCGTTAATTTAATGGTACTTCCATCACCAAGTGGGACGGCTTGTTGAACGGTTCCTTTTCCGTAACTTGTTTTTCCAACCACATCATACTCCAATTCCTGCAAAGCAACAGCTAGAATTTCTGATGCAGATGCACTGCCTTCATCAACTAAAATATTGATTGGATAAGATTTCTTTTCTTTTAGAGTTGAATAAAATGGTTGCTTTTCTCCCTCTTTATTCTCAATTTGCATGTATGGGATATCTTTTGGGACAAAATTTGCCAAAATATCTTCTACAGCCTCTAAATAACCACCTGGATTACCACGTACATCAATTGTTAAACCTTCAATCCCCTCATCTTCTAATGCTTCTAGCTCCTCAGCGAATTCTTCTGCTGTTTCTTCAGAGAAAGAGGTGATTTCTAAATAACCTGTTTGATGACCGTCAATGGTCTCTAATTCTGAATAAACGGTTTCTACCGGAATTTCATCCCGAACAAGAGTCACTTCAAATGTATCTTTTACACCTGGTCGCTCAATTTCTAATGTAACCTCAGACCCTTTTTCACCGCGAATTTTATCAACAGCTTCTTGTAAGTCGAGACCATCAATATCTTCTTGATCAATACTAATAATTTGATCATTCGGTCTTAGACTGGCTTCCTCTGCAGGTGAATCTTTGATCGGTGCAATTATGGTTACTTTTCCGTCCACCATACTTACCTCCGCACCAATGCCTTCAAAAGAGGATTCCAACTGTTCATTAAACTGACCGACTGTTTCAATATCCATATATTCACTATATGGATCATCAAGGGTTTCAAGCATTCCTTGAATGGCACCTTCAATAAGGTCATCTTCTTCAACGTCTTCAACATAATTTTCTTTAATTAATCCATACGCTTGCACAACCTTTGACATATAATCCGGTACGTCATCTTCAGCATCATTTGAATCATTATTTGTTTCCGAATTTTCATCATTATTCGTTTCTGAATTTTCATCATTCTCGTTCTGTTGTGCATCGTTATTTTCCGATCCATCATCTGTTATTTGTTGTTCTGCCGACTCATTTGGATTCATTGTTTTATACCCTATGTAGCCACCTAAAAACCCTACAAAAAGAGCTGCAATGATGATTAGGACAATATGTTGTTTTTTCACATTCATGCTCTCACCTCTATTTTTTTCCACTTTATATTCATCACATGTATTCATGTCTAACATATGATGAAATTATTTTAGCTATGTAACAAAAAGACATCACACACTCAATGTGATGTCTTTAATATTATAGATTGCAGGCTGTAAATGCAAATAGATGTTATTGATTAAGGTAAATAATCTATTGGATTAACTCTGTTTTTTCCACCGAATGAACCTTTATAAATTTCAAAGTGTAAGTGTGGTCCCGTAACTCTCCCTGTTGACCCAGTTTTACCGATTACTTCACCCTGTTCAACGACCTGTCCAGGCGATACTGAATAACTACTTAAATGTGCATATAACGTTGTATATTCTTGTCCATCAATAACATGTGTAATCATAATCGTGTTTCCATAAGTACTTAAAGAAGAAGTGATTGACACTACCCCTGGAGCTGCAGCTCTTAGTGTTGTACCCTCTCCAGCGGCTAAATCTACACCTGAATGAAATGATAATACTTCTCCAGTAACTGGATGCGTTCTATATCCATATGGTGATGTTACACCACCTGAGACTGGGCGAATAAAGTCTACATTACCTATATTATTATCGGGTGGAGAATTATCTTCCTCTGGCTCTTGCTCAATCGTCTCAGTGTCTTTTTCTTTTTGGGCAGCTAGCTGACGCTTCTCTTCTTCAGCTTCACGTCTTGCCTTTTCTTCTTCAGCCTTACGTCTCGCTCTCTCTTCCTCTTCACGTTTTTTCGCCAACTGCTCTAACTCACTTTTTCGATCCACTGCAACTTGCTGTGCCTTTTCCAAGGCTTCTGTTTCAGCAGCAAGAATTTCTTTTTCTTCCTCAATGGACACCTTATACTCTGTTAGCTCTTCATACTCCGTTTCTAACTGGGCAATTAATGAATCTTGTTCATCTTTTTGGCTATCTAATGTTTCCTTTAAAGCAACGAGTTCATCTTTTTGTGTCTCTAAAGTGGCCTTTTTAGATTCCACTTCTTCAGATTTCTCTTCAACTGCGACCTGTTTTGTTTCCAGATCACTTTTATCTTGCATATGTATTTCCAAGATTTTTTCATCCTGGTCCATAATGGTTGTTACTGCACTGGAACGACTGATAAAATCACCAAAACTTTGTGAGCCGAAAAGCACTTCCATGTATTGAACACCGCCACCGCTTTTTTGAAGAGAGATCATTCGGCTTTTTAATAATTCATCACGTTCTTTAATACGTTGCTTCAATTTCTTAATGTCTTTCTTTAATTGTTTCACCTGTTTGCTCAGTTTTTCTATTTTCTCGTTTGTCTCGGTAATTTCTGATTGTTTACTATCAATGGAAGCTTGGGTTGACTCGAGTTCATTTGTAATTGTTTCCAGTTCATCTTCAGCTGAAGCTTTTTGACTTTCATTTTCATCCATTTTACTATCTGTATCTGCTTTATCTTCGTCTAGATCGCCTTGATCTTTTTTCAGTTTGTCTTTTTCTTTTTCAATTTGATTGATTTCATCTTCTACATCCTCGATTGATTCAGCAAATATTGTATTACCTAACAGCATCATGACAGCGATCACAGTCACAATGCTCAGGCGATGAATATGAATTTTTTTTCTCACGACGTACGCCCCTTCCCCAAAAAGTACATGTATCTCTTAGCTCAAGAGTCATTAAACTTTTAAAAATTTACGGACACTCATGACACTACCCCAGACACCTATAAATGAGCCGATCACTAGAACGATGGCTGACAATTGCCAGGCAAATGGACTGAAAGGTAACAGTTCCACAAATTGGTACTGTAATTTGGCAATTTGAACATTTTCATCTAAAAAGTGATAACCTATTAAAATACCTACAATAGGTATAATCGACCCCAACACACCTAGTAAAAGTCCCTCGATGAAAAATGGTCCTCTAATGAACCCATTTGTTGCACCGACGAGTTTCATAATCCCAATTTCTGTACTACGAGCCATGATTGTAATTCGAATCGTATTCGAAATAAGGAATATCGCTGTTAATACAAGAGCAATGATCAACACCAGGCCAATGGTCCGTGCATATTTGTTAAATTTGAACAATGAGGGAACAAAATCTTCACCAAAATTAACTTGTTCAACATGATCAAATGTCTCAATTTCAGCAGCAACATCCTCTGTGTTTTCTGGATCTTTTGCCTTTACGACATAAGCATGGCTTAATGGGTTGTCATCAGAATAAGATCTATAGACATCACCGTATTCTCCTAAACTATCTGCCAAACTATCAAGCTCTTCATCTTTAGATTTGAACACGATGTAATCAACTTCATCAATAGCTCTAATTGAATCACCCAATTCTTCAATTTCCTTTTCCTTGGCTGATAAGTCAATGAGCACTTTTACTTCAACATCTGATTCGATTTTATTCGCTGTTGCGTTTAGATTCAGCATAAGCGCTAAAAATGCACTTACTAAGATTAAGGTAACTGTTACAGCACCAACTGAAGCAACGGTCATCCAGCCATTGCGGAAGACATTTTTAAAGCCTTCGCGAAGATGCCTCAAAAGAGAACTAAATTTCATAACCGTAGTCACCTCTATCTTCATCTCTAACGATAAGACCATTTTCTATAGCAATAACACGTTTTTTCATGGCATTAACAATTTCCTTACTATGCGTAGCCATAATAATTGTCGTACCTTGGAAATTGATTTCTTCAAATATCCTCATAATTCCCCACGATGTTTCTGGATCTAGATTTCCTGTTGGTTCATCAGCAATAACTATTTTAGGCTTGTTTACAATCGCTCTAGCAATTGAAACCCGCTGCTGTTCACCACCTGATAACTCAGATGGAGTAGAACGTGCTTTGTTCTTTAAGCCGACGAGATCTAAGACATCTAGCACTTGTTTGCGCACTTTACGAGAGGATTCCTCTATAACCTCTAAAGCAAATGCCACATTTTCATAGACTGTTAGTTTGGGTAATAATTTAAAGTCCTGAAAAATAACACCAATATTACGGCGTAAATAAGGTACATGTCTCTCTTTTAAATGATTCATATCTGTGCCATCTATTAATAAAGTTCCCTTGCTTGGCTTGACTTCACGGTACATAAGCTTAATAAATGTTGATTTTCCAGCGCCACTCGGTCCTACTATGTAAACAAACTCGCCTTTTTCTATATTAACGGTAATACCGTTCAACGCCGTCACGCCATTACGGTATTTTTTTTGTACATCTTTCATGATAATCATTTTATAATTCACCTTTTTATATTAATGTAAACGGTTAGACTGTATATTTTAATTCGAAACGACTTATTTATTGTTTTTTCCTTAAAATCATTTATAAATCTAATTGATATCTTATAGTATAACATCTTTCATCATATATTTTGGGCATGAAATTATTACAATTGTGTTTCAACGCACGTATTTTGTAGTTCTTTTGTAATATATCGTCTAATTTTTGGATATTTTTTGCAAAAATATTAGGAAAAAATTACCATTATATATGTGCAATATATTACAGACTTTAATATTATCAATGAATAGACATGAATATCACTATGACTTCTATAAAACCTGTTCAACTGACAGCAGCTAAAAATAAGCAAAAAAAAAGTTTGATCCGATCGATCTCGGACCAAACTTTTTTTATCAGATTTAAAATTACTCTTTATCAGCTAACCATTGAGCAATTTCAGATCTATCATCATCTGGAACATCTACAGGTTTCATACTGCCTTTACCATCTTCGATAATTGATTCGATGTCATCTGCATCATATTTAGAACCAATTTGATCTAGATCAGGTGCAAACCCACTTGTTAAATCGTCACCATGGCAGCTTGCACAGTTGTTTTTGAATAATTCTTCAGCTGCTGCACTATCTGTAGTTTCATTATTATTGCCATTTTCATTATTGTTGGCTTCGTTATTATTGTTATCTACTTCACCATTATTCTCTTCCTGATTGTTATTACCATTATTATTACCATCATCATTGCCCCCGCCACATGCTCCTAGGACAAGTGCTGATCCGAGTAAAGTTGCAAATAACCATTTCTTCATAAACTAATTTCCCCCTTCTGATGTTAATATGTCGTTAGATAAACGAACTAACCTTATTATAGCCAATTTCCAGCATTTTAAAACATTTATCATCAATTATAAACGCAAAAAAACAATTAGAAACCTCTACATATAAAGGGTTATTCCACTTTATGACATTTTCATGACAGTCATATAAGACCTTTTTTAATTAATTCATTTGGGAGCGTAAATAAGTATCAATAAAAGGGTCGATGTTGCCGTCCACAACAGACTGTACATTGCCGATTTCCATATTTGTACGATGATCTTTAACCATTGAATATGGATGGAACACATAGGATCTGATTTGACTTCCCCAACCGATTTCTTTTTGCTCTCCACGCACTTTTGCTAGTTCTTCTTGCTGTTTTTCAATTTCTAATTGATATAGCTTTGATTTCAACATTTTCATGGCTTCTTCACGATTTTTAAGCTGTGAACGACCAGATTGACATGTCACAATGATACCTGTAGGCTGGTGTGTCATTCGCACAGCTGAGTCTGTGACGTTAACATGTTGACCACCGGCACCGCTTGAACGATACGTATCAATTTTTAAATCTTCTGCTTTAACTTCGATCTCAATATCATTTGAAATCTCCGGTGAGATATCACAAGATACAAAGGAAGTGTGACGCCGGCCTGATGAATCAAATGGCGAAATACGAACAAGGCGATGCACACCTTTTTCACCTTTCAAATAACCGTATGCATTATGACCTTTAATCGACAATGTGACACTTTTAACGCCTGCTTCATCTCCCGGCAAATAGTTCATTGTTTCGACCTGGAAGTTCCTATTCTCAGCCCAGCGCTGATACATGCGCAATAAAATACTTGCCCAATCCTGAGACTCTGTACCACCAGCACCTGGGTGCAACTCAAGGATGGCATTATTTGCATCATATGGCTCACTCAGCAACATGTCGAGTTCAAATTGGTTCATATCCTTCTGTAATGCATCCATCTCGTCATTTAGCTCAGTGGCCAAATCTGGGTCTTCTTCCTCTTTTACGAGTTCATATAGCACTTCTGTATTTTCTACACGTTCAGCCATTTTTTCAAAAGACTGTACAGTCCCTTTGAGGTGATTTGTTTCATTTATAACTTGTTGAGCCTCTTCTTGATGATCCCAAAAACCAGGTTCTGTCATTTCTTTTTCAAGTTCTGTAATTCTTTCTTTATTGCCTTCTAAGTCAAAGAGACCCCCTAAATTCATTAATTCGTTTCATCATTGTTTCAAGTTCATTTTTTATTTCAGAACGTTCCATTATTTCCACCCTTACTTCATTATTATTTTTAATATGCTCATAAAGTAAAATGTCATTCAGTAGGGCTTTCTTCTTCACCCCACTGAATGAATGATCATTTTATCTGCCATGACAATGTTTATATTTTTTACCACTACCACATGGACACGGGTCATTACGACCAACATTGACTTTTCTTACATATGGTTTACGTTTTTTCTGTTCCTTTTCTTGCCCGCCAGAAACAGCTTGAGTGTTTTTCGCAACTGCTTCACGTTGTAAATTATTTCGTATTTGGGCTTTCATAATATATTTGGCTACTTCTTCCTCAATGCTAGCAACCATTGCTTCAAACATTTGGAAACCTTCAAGTTGATATTCACGTAACGGATCATCTTGACCGTAAGCTCTCAAATGGATACCTTGACGCAATTGATCCATCTGATCTATGTGATCCATCCATTTCGAATCGACAGTTCTTAAGAGCACAACCTTTTCAAACTCACGCATTTGCTCAACAGTTAATTCTTGTTCTTTTTCATCGTAATGCGTGCGCACTTTATCCATAATGAAGGCTTCTATTTCCTCGGGTTCTTTCCCTTTGAGATCACCGACAGAAACATCGTCTTGATCAAGTAAATTACCGTGTACATATTCTACAATTGTTTTTAATTCCCAGTTGTCTTCGTCATCATCCTGTGTATGTGTAGAGATAACACCGTTTAGCGTAGAAATAATCATTTGCTCTATGATTTCTCGTAGTTCCTCACCATCGGAATCAATGACATCAAACCGTTGCTTATAAATGATTTCCCTCTGTTCCCGCAGCACATCATCATAAGATAGAACTGTTTTACGAGCATCAAAGTTATTACCTTCTACCCGTTTCTGTGCTGACTCAACAGCTCGTGAAACCATTTTACTTTCAATAGGCTGATCATCGTCCATACCAAGTCTTTCCATTAACTTTTTCAAGTTATCAGAGCCAAATCGACGCATCAACTCATCTTCCATTGACAGGAAAAATTGTGACATACCTGGATCACCTTGACGTCCTGAACGTCCTCGAAGCTGGTTGTCAATTCGGCGTGACTCGTGTCGCTCTGTACCAATAACAGCGAGACCACCAAGTTCTAAAACACCGTCACCGAGTTTAATATCTGTCCCACGGCCAGCCATGTTCGTTGCAATGGTAACTGAACCTTTATGTCCAGCATTTTCAATAATCTCTGCTTCACGATAGTGATTTTTCGCATTGAGTACATCATGTTTAACCCCTGCACGTTTAAGTAATTGAGAGATGACTTCTGACGTCTCAACAGCGACAGTACCAACAAGTACGGGTTGCCCTTGTTCATATTTTTCTTTAATTGTCTCTACGACAGCACGGAATTTGCCTTCGATTGTTTTATAAATCATATCTGGACGGTCATCACGAATGATTGGCTTGTTCGTGCTGATCGCCACAACATCCATATTATAAATATTTCTAAATTCTTCTTCCTCTGTTTTAGCTGTACCAGTCATACCAGCGAGCTTATTATACATACGGAAAAAGTTCTGGAATGTAATAGAAGCAAGTGTCATACTTTCATTTTGAATCTGTATACCTTCTTTTGCTTCAATGGCTTGATGCAAGCCATCACTATAACGTCGTCCCTTCATAAGACGGCCCGTAAACTGGTCAACAATGACAACCTCGCCTTCTTCAACGACATAATCCGTGTCACGGTACATCGATACATGTGCTTTTAATGCCTGATTGATATGATGTGTTAAAGAGACATGGTTTAAATCGAATAAATTTTCTATTGAAAAATAGCGCTCAGCTTTATTAATGCCCTCTTCTGTTAGCTGTACACCTTTTGTTTTTTCATCATACGTATAATCTTGTTCTTTTGAGAGCGTACTGACAAAACCATTGGCTTGTTGATATAACGAAGCTGACTTCCGAGCAGATCCAGAAATGATGAGCGGCGTTCTTGCCTCATCAATTAAAATTGAGTCGACCTCATCAATGATGGCAAAATTTAATTGACGTTGTACCATTTGTTCTTTATAAAGAACCATGTTATCACGTAAATAGTCAAAACCAAATTCGTTATTGGTTCCATAAGTAATATCACAGGCATATGCTTCTCTTTTTTCTTCTTTAGATAAGCTATTGGCATTGAAGCCAACTGTCAAACCTAAAAACTGGTATAATTCACCCATTTCCTCAGCGTCACGTTCAGCTAAGTATTCGTTTACTGTGATAATGTGCACACCTTGGCCAGAAATAGCATTTAAATAAGCAGGCATTGTAGATGCTAACGTTTTACCTTCACCTGTTTTCATCTCCGCAATGTTACCTTCATGTAAGGCAATTGCGCCGACCAGCTGTACATAGAACGGACGCATATTCAATACACGTTTTGCACCTTCACGAACAACTGCATATGCTTCTACTAGGAGATCATCTAGACTTTCACCATTCGCATGTCGTTCTTTAAATTTCTCAGTTTGTTGTTGTAATTCAGTGTCTGACATCTTCTCATAGTCAGATTCTAAATTCTCTATTTCATCTGCTATGCGTTCTAGCTTTTTTAATTGTCTGCTATTGCCGTCTCCAAAAATTTTTTTCAGCAATCCTACCATCGAAAGCACCTCAATTTATTAACAATATATTATTTATATCGTTTCATACATATTCAAGTCCATCTTTCATGATAACACTATATCACACGATGCACAAAGATATTAAACACCGACAAATTCAACTAAAACTCATACAATTTTCATCATTTTATAAAGTAAGTTCATATTTACTCATATGATTATGTTGATCGCATGAGATGTTAAAATGCATCATAGAAAAAGAGTAGTTTGAGGAGAAACTACTCTTTTTAGAGAGGTCATATGAGGGCTTAAACGGGGAAAAACATGCTGTGTGCAAGGCTCTTGCTCGCCCGCCCTATACATTTAAGTGCGCCTTTTCGGAATATGTCTCTGTACTGCTTTTAGACAGATCCGATACTTTACCATTTGTTGCTGCAATAATTGACATAAGTTGTGTAATAAGTGCTTCATGCTGACGAATTCTTTCGGATAACCTTTCATAATCTGATCGTGACCCTTGCATATGTAACACCCTCCTTATGACAATGAATACCTTATTTATAACATGTTTTAATATGTGACACGAATAGCTACTTTTCAATTTCACAATGCGTTTTCGACATGTTTTTTGTGTCTTTTTAACAATTCAGTCGCAGAGACAGGCAAAAAAACAAAAAATGCTTCTTAATAGAAAGCAAAAATGGATTTTGACTAATTTTTTATTTCTTTTCGACAAAAAAAACAACCCCCAACTTTGGGAGCTGTCATTTTTGATATTATTTATTTCCATATTAACTATTTGGTTCGATTAATCCGTAACGTCCATCGTTGCGTCGATAAACAACATTTGTATCACCGGATACAGCGTTCGTGAAGACGAAGAAGGCATGGTCTAACATGTCCATTTGTAAAATCGCCTCTTCAGAATCCATTGGTTTAAGGTTGAAACGTTTTGTTCTGACGATCTCAATTTCATTTGACTCTTCTTTGGCATCAAGTGCTTCTTGTTCTAACTCAGCAAAAACATGTTTTGGAGAACCTTTTTGACGGAATTTTCGATTTACTTTTGTTTTATGTTTTCTAATTTGTCTTTCAAGCTTGTCTACAACAAGGTCGATGGCAGCGTACAAGTCAATATGACGTTCCTCTGCTCTTAATAATAGGTCTTTCATAGCAATTGTTACTTCAATTCTTTGTTCATTATTGTACACACTCAATCTCACATTTACATCGGATGTTGGAGTTTCATCAAAGTACCGTTCTAGCTTACCAATTTTTTTCTTTACGTAAGCTTTTATGGCCTCCGTCACCTCAATATTATTACCTCGAATATTATATTTCATAAAAGTGTCCTCCTTTATCCTTTATAAATCCATTATACTACGTTACCCTATAAAATTCCTGCTTAAACCATTATTAACTTGATTTTCACTATGCTAAACTGTGTTTTACGTTCATAAAAACACGCCCCTTGAATAACCTAGAAACTGGAAAATCTAAAGTTCGCTAGGTGTAGGACGTTTAAATTCGACATCGTTTATAGTTATCTTTAATTTTTTCGTCTTCTATAACGAATTATGTGTTATCTTCCTACTGTTTACTATCTAAAAACATCCCATCAGTGGATTTGATGTCACCGTACGGATTAACATAAGAACGGTTTGTTTTCCGACGTTTTTTTACAGAACGCATATCGCTTTTAATCATATTAAATAGATCCGTCATTTTATCAGAAATCTCCTCATTCAATTGAATGATTTTATCTCCCATTTCCTGTTCATGAGCAGTAAAAGGCGCTTTAATACCGATCATTTTAGACGCTCGCACCTGTAAGAGATCACTCAACTGTTTAATAATTTTTTCACGATTTTCTGACGTGATCTCCTGCTTAAGTAAAGCGCCCATTTCCAATGTTATTGAATAAACTTCTCCTATATTACCCATTAGACACGTGTTCCCTGGGCATATTTCTCCGAGGTTGTTTTTAATACTTCTTTCCATGTATTACGGAAGTCTGTCATAAACGATAAGGCATCCTGTAACGCGTTTATATCGTTGTTGATATTGCCTGTTTGAAGTTGATGGTTCACATACTCATATAAGGGCATTAATTCTTGAGACAAAGCGATCTTCGGATCCAATGTTAGCATGAGCTCTTGGATAATATTTTGTGCTTTTTGTATGTTTGTATTTTTAGCTTCATAATCCCTATTTTCAACATGTTTCATTGCTTGGTTAATAAATTTAATACACCCGTTATATAACATAAGCGTCAATTGACCACCTGAAGCTGTATGAACCGCATTATTTTGATATGCTTGATATTGCTTTTTTACATTCATTAACTTGACACTCCTTTGAAAATATGCAAAACGTATCTATTTCAATGAGTTTAACTACCAAACTGAGATAATAATTGTTCTGACTGATCATTCATGCGTTGTATCGCTTTTTCCATTTGTGTAAACTGATTCCAATATCGATTTTCTATACGCAGCATTTTTGCTTCAAATGCTGTAATGCGTTCATTCAGGTTCTTCATTTCCTTACCTATGGTATAGTTATCAAGTGTATGTGTACTTTTTCCAGCACTTTTTTCTATTTTACCCATCGTGTCTTTTACAGAATCAGCTAGTCGATGTACCAGACCTCGACTATCATCCTCGCTACTATTGATAAACAGCTTTTCAACACCATCTGGGTCTTCACTAATAGCCTGTCTTAGCTGGTCTTCGTCAACGATCAATTTTCCACCATCCATATAATCTTTGGATGTTTTGATACCTATTTGTGTTAAAAATTTGAGATCCCCACCTGTTTCTACCTTTGAATACCAGCCACTTCGCATGGCGTACAGACCACCAGAAATTGTTCCCTCACCACGCAGGATGCCGCTTTTGGCTTTTTCTTCCCACTTCTTAATTTCATCTTCCGACATTTCTTTCTTCTGTTCATCAGTTAAAGGCTCGTAGTCGCGGTGTTTTTCCTCGAGTTGAGATTCATTTAGTTTTTCAACGACATCATTATATTTGTCGACAAATTTGATAATCGATTCAAACGTGCTCTCCACATCATTTGCAATGTTTAATGTTGCTTTTCCATCTGTTACACCATGAAATTGAAATGTAATCCCATTTAAAGAATAAACGTTATCTTTAGATTCTAAGTCGACAGCATCGTTATATGTGAAAACTGCATTTGTACCACCTTTTTCCTGACTTGGATCCATGTTCAATTTTGCCCAAAAGGCGTTTTCTTTGTCAAATGAGATTTCTGCACCATCTTCATTATATTGACCCGTTCTCGTTGTTTCCAATATGACTTTTCCAGATTGATCATCGTAAAAAGCACGGACATCGTTATCTGCCTTCGTTATCTTTGATAAGACATCTTTTAAAGAATCGGATTCATCAATCTCAACTTCATGTTCCACGGTCTCACCATCACTGTTAACAGTCGTAAAGGTTATCAGTTCCTGGTCAATGCCTTGGTCTTTTAATGATTCATCTGGATCAATCGATAGTTTTGCTTGACTGACGTTTGTCGCTGCAGAAGCAAGTTGCGAAACTTCAATATTATATGATCCATTTGAAGCACTGGATGTACTTGATGCAGTCACAGCCTGTTCTTGTGAAGATGTGACTAATTTTGATCGGTATGTTGACGGTCGTTTCATCGTATTCATTAATTCATCAAGTTCAAGCAGTCCCCTGTTAAGGTCTCTGTATGCATCTCGCTTCCACGTCAGCTCTGTTCGATTCTGTTCCATCTTTGTAAGTGGAATGCGCTCTGCTTCCATCAGTTTATTAACCATGGATTCAATGTCCATTCCAGTTGCGAGTCCACCAACACGCATTACCATTATTTATCACACCTTTTATAATTAAATTTTTTCGTCGACCAAAATTCCCATATACTCTGCCATCGCCGCATACATATCAAGCATTTTTTTCGGTGGTATTTCCTTTATCACTTCATTTGTAAATGGATTAACAACTTGTACATAGTACTCATCGAGTTGTTCATGAAGTTCAAATTTCAAATTGGTCCGTAATGGATCCATAAATTCATTCATTTTGTCGACGACATCTAATACATCGTCAGAATCAATCATATCCGTATTATGTTTAACATCTACTTCTTGTTGCATATCTTTGTATAATTCTCGTTGCGTCCCCATAAAGTCATTTTCACTCATTTTTCTTAAGGCGGGCATTCCATGTAAAGCATTATCCAATTTCATACCCAATAGAGCCCCCTGTTTTATTATTTTTCTTTTTATATCGGGTCATTGTCACAACATGTTAAGTTTTAATAATGAAAATAAATTCACAACAATATTAGTCTCCAGGTAGTAAATCAATTAAATCAATAGAAATATCGGCTGCTTCGCTATTTTGCTGCTTAATATCTAAATAAATTTCCTTTCTGTGTATGTCCACAGATTGCGGTGCTTCTATGCCAATTTTAACTTGATCACCATCGATGGCTAGTATGGTAATTTCGATATCATCATTTATTTGAATAGATTGACTTGTTTTTCTCGTTAGTACAAGCATGATGTAGGCCCCTTTCCCGTCTGAGGCGTAATTGGTGCTTTTGTTAAATAGGTATCATCATTTAAAATATATTGTTTGCCTTGATTCAAGTTGACATTAATAATAATGGGTGCTTTTAAGTTAATTGTACTTTTATCAAATGGTTTTTTTAACGTAACAATAGACAGTACCTTCACATCTCGTTCCGTCTCCAATTTTAAACGCGCTATCATATTATCATCCAACTCGAATGTGTAATTTTGGTATATAAAATAAGGATCTGTCACGACAAAAGCCAAGTTTGGTGTTTTCACAGACTGTAATGTTTTAAACACAGTATTGCCTGGTATATTAAGCAGGACAAAACGTTTTTCATCTAGAAAACCCGGCAAACCTGATTGAAATTCGATGATATGTTCCTGCTCCACTTCAATTTCTCCAATATATTTTGTTGCAACCTTCATCCCCATACGATTGATTCAAACCCTTTCTTTGATGATTTATCTTAAATAATTAAATAGATTCTGAAAATAAATTTACAAAATCAATATCTAGCTGTTCATACTGTGCGATACTGATATCAACATACCCTTTTTCAAATGTATATTCAGGCTTATGTGGTGTTGCATGAATGATTGGCTGATTCGATTCTGCAGTAATCTGTAAATCAGCTGGTATAACATCGATTTTCACTGCTCCAAATGATGGAATAAAATCGATACCTAGTGATTTCGTTGGTCGGGCAGCATTCGCAATCGCCTGTTCACGAATGGGGTCACCACCATGCTCAATCTTCATTAATTGGGTGCCCTGTTTCGCTTTTCTTGCCATGCCTTCATGAACGGCTTGTATACCCTTTTGTGCTGCTTGTGCAATGCGTCTTTTGATAGGTACTAAGTTCATATCTGCCCATGCCTGCGTTTGATCGATTGTCAGTTTTGCTGGTCGCGTTTGCATGGATAACTGAGCCTTTGGTTGTTCAATTGAAATATCTGCATGCTGCTGACGAATATAATGTTTGCCTAGTTGTTGCTGCATCTCAATTTGCGCTGATTGTGTTTGCAGACGAATTTGTGGTAATGGCATATGCTGCCCCCTTTTTTGATGTAAAATAAAACGTCAGTCATTGCGTGTTTTCTTCTTCACCACTCATGCATGTTAAACCACTTGAAATCAGATTTTGCGTTGATTCGCTCTCACCTACGTTCCTTGTGATCACCTGATTAAAAAACCCTGTTCCAGCAAAATCGGGACAGGGTTTTATGATGCTTTTAAGATATATATACGTCTCTCTATGAATTCGACAGGACACATACCATGTGATCGAATCAAATGACATGTCTGCTTTTTCACCCAAATTAAATAGACGTCTATTTATCTCAAGAAATCAATCAATGTTGGCTGTATGACACGTGATCCTACTGATAAGGCGACACGATGTAAGCTTTCCTGTGTAATGAGGTCCGTAATGGCCTTCTCATATTGAACGTCCTCATTTTCAGACATTGTCCGTGTTGCAATGACTTCTTGTGATTCAATACGATTTTCTACTAATTCTAAACGGTTCATACGGGCACCTAAATCAGCCCTTACGTTCACAATATCACTGATATTATGATCAAGTGCATCAATGCTTTCCGATACATCTCCAGCATCCAATCCATCGATAAAATTATCAATATCATTAAAAAGCTGTTCATTAAATACCTTTTCAGGAGCCACGTTTGCCTGTAATGGTGTGCCACTAAACACTTCAATCATGACTGGTTTTGTGCCTTCTGGAACTTCTAAAATATCCCCATCTTCCGTGACAGGTTTTTCATTTGTGTTTGTGCCATTAAAGATATACTTCCCATTGACCTTTGTATTCGCGATATCAATGATATGACCTTTTAACTGCTCTACTTCTTCCTTAATACTTTGTAATTCATCATCATCATTCGTTCCATTACTTGCTTGTACACCCAGTTCACTCATACGCTGCATCGCTTTTGTCAATTGATCCAAAGCAGCATCTGAATTGTCCATCCAATTTTGAACTTCACCGACATTCCGCTTGTACTGCTCAATCTCGTTGACCTGTGTGCGATAATTCATACCTTTCATGGCAATGACAGGATCGTCAGAAGGTCGGCGGATCTTTTTACCTGAAGATACTTGATCCATATATTTATTCATTTTTGATTGGCTATGCATTAAGTTATTCAACATATTATTTGAAAGCATTGTTTGCGTTATCCTCATGTTTTTCTCCTACCTTCCAACCAAGCCCATATTATTAATAATCCGATCGATCATTTCATCAATGGTTGTCATACTTCTAGCAGCTGCACTATATGCGTGCTGGAACTTGATCATGTTACTCATCTCTTCATCTAAAGATACACCACTAACTGACATGCGTTGTTCTTCGACTTGGGAACGTAACACATCTGAGTTTTGTGACATTCGATTCGATTTTTCCGCTCTTACACCAAGTTGTCCAATCAATGAACCAAAAAAGTCATTGACCGTCGCACCGTCTAATTCGTCTAAATCTTCCGAGAAGACATCTGCAAGAGCAAGCGCATTATCACCACTTCCCGAAGACGCATCTGTACTTGCATTAATAAGACTTGGATCATCCATCACTTCCTTCAAGACAGTAAGTGATGCCGCAGCGCCTTCAGTCCCATCATATGAGAAGAAGTTTTGTGCATCCTCACCTTCTTCACCCATGCGATGAACCCTATTAAATTCATCTGCAAAAGCAGCTGCTAATTTGTCTAATTCCCCTAACATATCTGGGTATTCACCAATTAGATCGCCATCTTCATCAACATAACCGTATGATTCGATTAACCCTTTTAATGAACCAATGGATTCCATTAAAGCTAAAGGTTCAAGTTGATCATAGCCCTCAACTGAAATAGATTGAACAGCACCGTCACTATTATAGGTTACATCCAATTCATGAACCGCTTTTGATTGATCCCTTGCAGTTCCATCCAACAGCATAACAGGGGGCGTGTTCATTGACTGGCCGTTACGATCAACAAGTTCAATGGAAACAATGCCGTTTGCAATATCTTTTGCACCGTCACTGGTTTTATCGTGATTTACCTTTATATTAACGATCTCTGATAGTTCATCTATTAAGCGATCACGGTCGTCATATAAGTCATTTGCAACATAGCCATGTGGCTCAACTTGCTTAATTTGGTTGTTCAATTCATTGATTTGACGGAGTAAAGAATTGGCATCAGATGTTGTTACATCTATTTGGTTTTTTAAATCTTCACGCATGGAGGTGATTGATTTTGATAAGTGGTTAAAAGTCTCCGCAACTGCAGAACCTCTATGTGCGACAACAGAACGTGCGCCAGAGTTGTCAGGATTTGCTGCTAGTTCTTGTAAAGAATCCCAAAATTGATCCATTATTTTAGATAACCCACTATCAGAAGGTTCATTCAACAATTCTTCTAACCTGCCTAGAGAATCAGAACGCGTATCCCAATAGCCTGATTTGCTATTTTCAGCTCTAAATTGGTAATCTAAAAAATTATTTCTCACGCGTTGTACGGCACCTATTTCAACACCCGTTCCAATTTGACCGGGCATTTGCGGTCTATTGCGGGACCCTGATGGAAAAGGTTGCATTGTATTAAAATTGACCCGTTGTCTAGAGTATCCATCCGTATTCGCATTGGAAATATTATGACCCGTTGTATATAAAGCTGATTGTTGAGCATATAAGGCTTGTTTAGCCATTTCTAATCCATGGAATGTACTCATTGCTTTGCTTCCCTTCTATCTCTACGCTTTTGAATCAAACACAGAACGCTTCGATTGATGCTTGTTTTGATCACCATAATTCATGTTTTTGATCGTTGGTTGCATCATGTCCAAAGACATCTGTACAAATTGCATTGATTGCTGAATCAGTGCGTGATTTAATTGTTCCTGTCGTTTTAATTCTGTTAATAAATGTGTGAGCTCTGTTGTCGCTTCTTCAAGTTGATGTCTTTCCTCACTAGGAGCTAATATATCGAGCATATGGGTGATTGTCATGGTGTCGGATGTCAAGTGATTATCCTTATACCATTGTTCAACCGCTTGTTGACGTTTTCCTTCTGCTTTTTCAAGCATTTGCACCGCTTGTCGTTCTTGACTCAGAATAGGTTGTAGCTTGTCTATCAAACCTTCCTTTATAACCGATGTCTTCTGTTGTGAGACATCAATGAGCGACGCATGTATGTGAATTAAATTTTGCAATGACTGAATAATAGTTGCTACGGGCACAGTGCTATCCTCCTTTTATGAGCGTCGAGACCAGAAATCAATCATCTTTTGAGCAGTCGCTTCATGACGAATACGATATTCTCCAGAATCTACAGATTGCTTGATCTCTTTTACATAGTTTTTTCTTTCGGCAGATAGCTTTTCACTTTTTTGCAGTTGCTTCGCTTCACTTGAAATGTTAAGTTCATCTGTCTGCTTTTCTGTTTTGTTTTGTTCCTTTTTTCCTTGTAAGTGTTGCTTATATGCATGTATTCTTGCTAAGTTCGTTCCTTGAATTTTCATAATAGCATCACCTCTTTAAAGTTATTTCCGATTTCCTATTTACAATTATATCGGCTTTATTTTGAAATCTTAAAGCTTTTATCTTTATTTTTTCAGCTGATCATATGAATAATAAATATTTGCTTGTTTTTCTCCTTCTCGATTGGCTTCCGCACGACGAGATTCGATTGCCTCATGCTGTTCCCAACCATGAATCAATTCCTCTGAACATGTTTGACACAGTCTTCCAGAAACAATGTCACGATTACATTTTTCACACGGATAAGCCAACTTAGGAAATTGTGATGTACGCAGTCTTTTTTCTTTAATAAATTTAATAATTAATGATTCTTCAACCTCTGTCGCTTCAACAATTTCTTTTAGTGTAGCTTCCCGATTTTTTCTTTTTGATAAAAATCGATACACGATTTCAAAAGCTTTTTCTTCAGCTTCATAACAGTCTCGGCATATATCACGTACAGTTTTAACAAATACTTGGTTACAGTTTGCACAATTTGCTAATTCATGCATTGTACATCCTCCAAATCACCTTTATTATACCAAAAAAGAATATCTCTTTCTGTTAAGATATGATCTTTTAATTCAGCACTGTCTTTTACACCTATTATACATAATATCGACACATGTTTTAGATTTGTTAATATTTACTCAAACTTTCTCACTAAAATAGTTAATTGATTTATGCTCAGTATATTTCTAGTAATCTCCTTGGACAACCTTGGTGATTGAAACTTTAGCGTTTTATTAGGCAGAAAACGTAAACTGCACATTAATTTAATTGTCTTTCAGGCACCGCTACGAAAAAACACTGCGCTTTCCGTGGGCGGCTGCTGAAAAAGTCTCTTACACCAAATTTTGGCGGATAAAACCGTTGATTTCCACTTCAGGCGGTCGCTTTCCGTGGGCAACGCCTCAACTTCCTCGGAAGTAAACCCGCTTCCTGCGGGATTTTCGGCTGTTGCTTTTCCCACTGGAGTCGCCGCCTTACGTTCCAATCAACTGGACTTGCTTATAACCTATAGTTTTTCAGTGGCCTCGCCTTGGCTCCCACTGGAGTCTCCGTGTTTTTTTTCCGCTGGTTTTGCATGTAGTTTTCTATGAAATAAAGCTGATAGTGTTAACTTTGCTTAGAAAGCATATCAAGTCTGGGTGAGCGGCGGGCGGTGACTCCAGCGGGAATAGCAGAAAAGGACCACAGACTAAGTCCGCCACGTCCTGGGACTGCGATTACTCGTCCCACCGAAAACACTTGTGGCAACGTCTGTGCTAGCACTTCCTGTGCGTCGGAAGACCCCGCAGAGTGGTTTTAAGGATGGAAGGCTAAAACCACGACGTCCTGTCGCAACGCCTTCATGACCAACATCCTGTTGGCCCGAGGCTGAGGCCATGCCCGCGGAAAGCATCCGCCCACAGTGAATCCAGACGGTAGCTATAGCACTTTTTTAATGAAATTTGAAAATTATTGCGCATTTTGGATTCTATTTGTGTCCAGGTTGTACAGTACCGTTTAATCAAAAGTCAACTAGAACAATTAATTCCTATCCTGACACATTCTACCAATGGTTTTCTGTAAATCTCACTCTGCTCAAGTTGAATCATTTATGGCATTTCACTTTTTGTCTACCGTTCAATGAACATACCCAATGATATCCTCGCCCAGCATTTATCTTCACCCACGAATTAACGTATAGGCACATACGTCTGATGCACCCCCTGTTTTAAGACTTGTGGCTGCGTGTCTCAGCGTTGTACCTGTCGTATAGATGTCGTCAATCAATATCACCTTCGTATTAGTGTTCACTGGTTGATCAAGTTTGAATGGATTTTGGCTCGCTAACCGTTCATAGCGCGTTTTCTTTGACTGCTTTTCGCTATGCACCCGTTTTAAAATAGCATGAGTTGACATTGGTAAAAAATCTGCCAATATCTGAGCTTGATTGAAGCCGCGTTCAAATAGCCTTTCCTCACTTAGTGGGATCGGGACTAAAATCGCATCTCGATCAAACTTTATTCTTTTAAACTCTTTCCGAAACGCTTTCTCAAATGCGTCACCTAAAATATAGTCACCACGATATTTCCATCTCGCAATCATGTTTTGCATCCTTTCGTTATACCCAAAAACAGAATGGTTAAACGATAATGACGGGTCTCGACGTTGCCAGTATATACAATCAGAACAAACAGGTTCATCTGATTGACGACTACACATCTGGCAACGCTTGCCTTGAATGATGTTCAGTTTGTCTGCACAAGTCGAACATAAACTTTTCGATTCCGATAAAAAAAATAGGCGCTTCCAATTCAACCGTTCGCCCATTTCATTGCCACACCATAAACAACACATGTTCATTAAAAGTCTCCCCTTTTGTTCATTAATTGGATTTCATGGACAGCTTGGACCATATCGTTCGTTTGACCATCATGAAAAAAAATAACTTCACCAGTTGGATCCTGTGCACTTCTGCCAGCACGACCAGCTATTTGAATAAGTGCCGCCTCATCGAAAACAACATGACCGGCATCAATTACAACGACATCAATTGACGGAAACGTGACACCACGTTCTAAAATCGTTGTGGTAATTAAAATAGAATACGATTGTTTACGAAAGGCATGGATTTTCTCTCTACGGTTGGCATCATAGGCATGAACGGAGCGAATGCGCTGATCTGGTAATATCACTTTGAGTTGACGTGCTAATGTTGTTGCTAATTGAATGGTCGGAACAAAAATTAATAATTGACGTTGCTTTTGTTCCCTTTGTTTAAACCAATGTAAAAATGCCTGTGGTGGTAAACCATTTTTCAAATCTCTTTGTAATGAAAAACACATTTTGAACGTTGGGACTGGTAAAGGATAGCCGTGATAACGGGTGGGAATAAATACATGGGGTAAAATTTTACGGCGGATATTGAGTTTCTGTTCTTTTCTTGGGGTTGCTGTTAAATAAACGACCGAACCATGTTTCTTTTTAGACCGTTCTGTTACAAAGGGTAATGACGGATCAGCGTGATAAGGAAACGCGTCAACCTCATCCACGATCATCATATCAAAAGCATGTTTGAATCGATACAATTGATGGGTTGTCGCGATTGTTAGTTGAGCAATGCCAGATCGATCACGACTTCCGCCATATAAACCGTGTATCTTAATATCTGGGAAAACCGCTTTAAATCGTGGCAGCAATTCCCGAACAACATCTGATCGTGGTGTCGCAATACAAATGCGTTGACTTTGTACCAGTGCCGCTTCAATGCCCTGAAAAAGCATCTCAGACTTACCTGCACCACAAACGCCCCAGACGAGCAGTTCTTTGTTTTTTGATTGAATGGTTTTTACAATACGGTCCGCACCAATCTGTTGATTTGCCGTCAACTGGCCCTCCCAAACACATGGCTTTTCCACATTTGACCATATCGGTTGCTGACCGGTCCAATAATAAAGCGGTTCACACGCCATCACACGCCCCATGTCAATACAATTCCGACAATATAAGTGCCGCTTTTTGCAACGGGCACACGTCATCATACCAAATAAAGAATGTCTTTTATTACCACAGCGTTGACAGACATGAGATAAGCGTTTGCGTTGAATGGATTGGATGGGTGTAAATAGATGGGCAGTTAAAAGTTGTGTGAGTTGTCGATGTGATATAGCAATTTCTTGGCGGAGAAGTAACTTGCCTGCATATGCATGTGCAAGTCGTTGCATGTATTCTTCTGAAAGCGAGATAGTCACCGTATCACTTCCTTATTCGTAAATATGCTGATTTGATGGAAACATATTAATCTAAGAAGGCTTTGAAAAGATCTAAACTTTAAAAAGGTGCATTGTATACGTCATTATGTGGGTTATTTTAATTATTTCGGGGGGCAAAAAAACATACCCATTCTAGAGGGTGGTCGATGAAAACGCCATGCTCTATGGCGTTATCGACATTCATACAGTTTAAAAATATATAATAAGAATATAATTTCTATTTCGTATACCAAGAAATACCTAATGCGCCCTCTCCAAGGTGTGTACCAATAACTGGGCCAAAGTAACTTATAACAGTTTCAATATCGGGATACTTTTCTACAAATTGATCCCTCAATTCAATTGCTGATGATTCAGCATTACCATGAATAAAAACAACACGTTCGACATTACCCTGTTTGGCATCTTCTTCTAACATATCTACAATACGCTGAATAGCTTTTTTACGGGTTCTAATTTTTTCAAAAGGGACAATGACTTTATCAACAAAATGTAAAACGGGCTTAATCTTTAGTAAACCACCAAGAATGGCTTGCGCATGACTTAATCGTCCACCCTTTTGTAAATTCGTTAAGTCATCCACCATAAAATAGGCGCGGATTTTTGATTTCATATAATCCAATTGGGCAATGATCTCATCTGCCGGATTTCCGTCTTGGCTCATTTCTGCCGCCTTTATAGCATAAAACCCTTGTGGCATCGCACTTAATTCCGAATCATAGGCATATACTTCTATACCCTCAACCATTTCCCCAGCACTAATGGCTGCCTGATATGTGCCACTAATTCGGCTTGATAAGTGTATGGATATAACAGCATCATGGTCACGTGCTAGTTGTGAAAACAAATCCACAAATGCACCAACTGGTGGCTGTGATGTTGTGGGAATACCATATTCTTTAACTTTTTCATAAAAGTCTTCAGCAGACAAATCTATCTCTTCTTGATAGGACGTATCATTAAAAATAACACTGAGCGGAATCATATGAATATGATGTTTTTTACGAAGATCTTCAGGTATATATGCTGTACTATCAGTCACTACTGCAACTTTCATCTTGGACCTCCTAACTATGATATTTTTCTTACTAAACTCTATCATTCATATTACATGAAGCTGCCACAAAAATCACTCTTAAAACAACACCCTGGCACGATAAACGAACCAGGGTGTACATGTTACATATCCAATACATATTTTAATTGTTTAAATGACTTCAACCCAACCCTTACGAATAGCTGTGACAACAGCTTGTGTCCGGTCATTAACTTTCATTTTCTGCAATATATTACTGACATGGTTTTTAACAGTCTTTTCACTAATATAAAGGGATTCGGAAATCGACCGATTGCTATTTCCTTCCGCCATTAATTGCAGTACCTGACATTCACGTTTTGTTAAAATATGCAATGGTTTCGTATATTCGATTCCATTCGATGCAGGGTTTAATGAATTCTCTCTTGATAAACGGCGATACTCTTGAACGAGATTATGTGTGACTTTTGGATGTAAGTATGAGCCACCTTCACTTACCACTTTAATAGCATCAATGAGTGCGTCTGAATCCATTTCTTTTAATAAATAACCTCTTGCACCCGTTTTTAAAGCGTGCGTTACATAGCTTTCATCGTCATGAATCGATAATATGATGACATGTGTGTCTGGAAAGTGGGCAACAAGATTTGCCGTTGCTTGGATACCATTCATATTCGGCATATTAATATCCATTAAAACAACTTCAGGGTCATATTCTTTGACGAGCTTTGTCGCGACATTACCATCGCCACCCTCCGCCACGACATTAAACGATGGTTCAAAATCTAGTATTCTTTTAACACCTTCTCGAAATAATTTATGGTCATCTATTATAACAATATCAATGACTTTAGATGCTTTCATAGCTCTTTATCCTCCTACAGCTAACCTTTTTTTATATAACACTACACATATGATCTCTAGCAAATTTATTAATAAAAATCATTTTACTTTCTCTATGTATATACATCATTTTACCTGTTACTTCGTTATTTGGGAAGTGTTTATATAATTTTAATTTGTTTAAGAACGATTATATGGAACTTGGATAAAGATTTTCGTGCCTTTATTTTGATCGGAAGTAATCTTAATATCCCCCTTTAACATGTCAACTCTTTCCTTCATTCCAATCAAGCCAAAAGACTTATCCCTTTTAATTTTAGGATCAAACCCTATCCCATCATCCTTAATAACTGCTGTTATTACATGGTTGGTAATTTCTAATTGAATCTTTATAGAATGGGCCTTTGCATGCTTGATCGCATTTTGTAATGACTCTTGAATGAGCCGAAAAATAGATACTTCATATATTTGGGGTAGGCGTATGCTTTTTCCAACCGGAACGAATTCAATTCTCAAATTATTATAATCCGCCGTTGATTCCACATATCTTTTAATCGTTGGAACGAGACCTAAATCATCTAATGCCATCGGGCGCAGGTCATAAATGATACGTCTGACTTCCTGTAAAGATGTGCGAATCATCTTCCGAACACTTCTTATTTCAGTGATGGCCGTTTCAACGCTTTGATCTTTAAATGCACGTTCTACGAGTTCTGAACGCAATAAAATATTTGCCATCATTTGAGCTGGTCCATCATGGATCTCTCTAGATATGCGCTTTCTTTCTTCTTCCTGGGCTTCGATAATTTTAATAGTAAATTGTTGTTTTTCCTTGGCATCTTCGATCATATCGTTCACATATTTAAAATCATCATGCAAATAAGGTAATATGATCGATATTTTACTTGTCAGCCCTTCCGCCCGATCAATTGTTTCATCAAGAACGATTAAACGCCTTTCTAATTCGTCTCTTCGTTGTCGTAGACCTTTTTCCTCCTGTTGCATCATCACAAGTTTTGTTTGCATCGCGTGTGTTTTTTCATAAACTTCACGGATTTCATCTTCACTGTATCGATCAAAATGCTTACTGACTTCAGATAGATGTTGTCTCGATGATCTTACACGCCTTTCGAGTTGATCACCTTCTTCTATGTATACAATAACCTTTTCTTGAATGTCAGTTAGTTCATCACTTAAGTGCTCATACTCCATACGTGCATCTTCAGCAATATTAAATATTTCTTCACGGCTATTTTCAACAACATGTGTCACCTCTTCGATAACGTTGTCCAAGGCCTTGCCATTTTCTTTAGGTTCCAAATTTTCTCACCAACCTATGTTATAATGATACGAACATGACCTTACTTTTGGTAGGGTCATATGTATCTTTTTCTATTTTTCTGTGCAGATAGTTGTAGATATTTATTATCATGTAAATATCAAATGCATGACACAATAATTATATGTCACTTTATTGTTGTAGGAGGTTATATCGAATGTTATCGCAATATTATACCGTTAACTTGGAAGGGTCAGAGCAAATGATCGTGCAAAAATCAAGATTCATTGGCTATGTTCAACGTGTGGAAACCGAACAGGAAGCACTCGATTTTATTCAAGAAATTAAAAAACAGCACCACGATGCAACTCATAATTGTTCAGCATACATCATTGGTGAACATGACCATATTCAAAAGGCAAATGACGATGGTGAACCAAGCGGAACAGCGGGTGTTCCCATGTTAGAAGTATTAAAAAAACAGTCATTGAAAGATACCGCTGTCGTTGTAACACGCTATTTTGGTGGTATAAAGCTCGGTGCTGGTGGTCTTATCCGTGCCTATGGAACTATGACTTCAAAAGCCATTCAAGCGACAGGTATTATAAAAAGACAATTAATGCAAGGTGTTTTTGTAACAGTTGATTACACACTGATTGGAAAGCTAGAAAACGAATTGCGTCAATCTGAATACATACTAAAAGATATTGATTACCAAGAAAAAGTAACCTTTCATGTTTATGTAAAAAAGGAAAATGTACCAGACTTTTGCGAATGGATCATCAATTTAACGCATGATCAAGCCTTGATAAAAGATGGCACATTGGCTTATATTGAAATCCCTGTCGCATCAACAAAAGATGACTGAGGATATAACACGTAGTAAGACACGTTTTTTCTAAAAAAGTCATCCGCTCTTTTGCTGAGTGGATGACTTTCATGTTAAACCTTTGCCAAAGCCGCTTCATCAGCAATAACCGTGACATTATTATGTTTCTGCAAAATAGATGCAGGGAACGCCTCTGTCACATCACCATTAATCACTTCAGCAAGTGCTTCTGCCTTATGTTCACCGGAAACTAACAAAATAATTTCTTTCGCTTCCATAATCGATTGGATACCCATTGTGAGCGCCTGTGTTGGTACGTCCTCGATCGAATCAAAAAAGCGTGCATTGGCATCTAAAGTTGCTTGTGCCAAATCAACAATATCCGTACGTCCATCAAAATCAGTTCCTGGTTCATTAAATGCAATGTGACCATTTGTTCCAAGGCCTAATACTTGCAAATCAATACCACCAACATCAGTAATTTTCTGCTCGTAATCTGTACACTCTTTCTTTAAATCAGTTGCTACACCATTTGGTAAATGTGTCTTATTTTTCTGAATATCAATATGTTTAAAAAGGTTCTCATTCATAAAGTATTGATAGCTATTCGGATCATCAGCCGCTAACCCAATATACTCATCTAAATTAAATGTCGTTACATTTTTAAACGAAATCTGTTGTTGGTTATATTGATTGATTAAACATTGATACATCCCTTCAGGTGTCGAACCTGTCGCAAGTCCAAGTACCGGATCAGTTAGGGTGTGTAAACGCTGTGCTAACAACTTACAAGCTTCTTCACTCATTGTGTCGTAGTCTTTTGTTTTAACAAGATTCATTTTCATTTCCTCCTTCGTAAGCAATCATACCGCGACAAATTGTATATTTAATATTTAGTGATTCATCAACAAGCAATATATCAGCATCTTTCGCTTGTGCAATACTACCCTTCTTGTCAAATACGTTGAGCTGTTTAGCTGGATTCGTAGCTGTCATTTTGACAATATCAGACAATGTCACACCATCAAGTTGTAACATGTTTTGGGCGCCTTCATGCATTTTCAAAATACTTCCTGCGAGTGACCCATTCTCTAAGTTTGCCCGATCTGATGTTACATTTACAGGTTGCCCACCGAGTTCATAGCGACCCGGTTTTAAACCTTTGGCTCGCATAGCGTCTGTTATTAAAATGAGCCGTTCACTACCAATGTTATTGTATATCATTTGCAACATTTCAGGTACAACATGAATCCCATCGGCAATCAGCTCTGCACGCACATCTTCTAATTGAAATGATGCACCAACAAGACCAATTTCACGATGATGTATCCCATTCATCGCATTACATAAATGTGTAATCTGTCTGACACCTTCAGATATGGCATTCTTCATGCCACCATAATTAATATCTGTATGACCGGCAGATACATTGACACCCGACTCATTTAAATAACGAATAAATGCACCTGATTCATCATGTTCTGGTGCGATTGTAATGGTTTTTATTTGATTTCCCGATAACGTTTGCCACCGTTTAAACTGTTCAATATTTGGTTCGATAATGTATTCAAGTGGCTGTGCGCCCGCTTTACTTTTTTCAATAAAAGGGCCTTCCAAATGCACACCTATCATTTCAGCATGTCCAGGTTTACCTTGATAGGATGCCACATTTTCAAGGGCCTGATCAATATTCTCCGGTGATTGTGTAATCGTTGTCGCTAAAAAACTGGTTGTCCCTTCTCTAGGCAGAGCCGTCGCCATATTATCCAGTGCGTCAGTTGTTGCATCCATAACATCTGAACCAGCAGCACCATGTATATGACCGTCTATAAAACCAGGAATCGCGTGTAAATTCTCACCTTCGATCACTTGGACATCCTCTGGCACATGGGGTGTGTTATCTTTTTGGTAAATATCTTTAATTTTACCATCCTCAATGAATAATGAGGCCTGTTCTAAAATTCTATTTTCCGTATGTATGTGGGCTTGTTTAATCAATAGTTTATCCATATTTTCAAACCTTTCTTCAAGGCATTTTAATCATTTATACAGTAACATATTATGTGCCTTATTGTCCACGAACTGCAAGCGCTTCCGCAATTATAAGTTCAAATTTAAGGGATTATATTTGTCTTATGATTCACGCCTGTTTTTCCTAATTTATCAATCAGAACATGTATCAGTTGATCTGCCGACTGAATTTTATTATTATTCGTATCCGAAATGATCTCTTTCAACATCTCAACATAGTGTTGTTGTTCTTGGTTAAGCATATTGTCCCACCTTTTTTCGAATTTACGTGATTGAAATTGCTTGACTCTTTTCTTATATATTGTCACTATACCATATTTTGCGACATTTACGTGGTCATAATCGTCGTATTAAGTCATTATTTTAGTGATATCTGCCATTTTTTGCGCATTGTCCAATCAAAATAAGAGATTCTCTCACTATGATATGCTATAAAGTTAAAAATGTTTTTTAACATGATGTTTAAGGCGTGAGAAAAATATCCTATATTTCAAGTTGTACACATGTTCTTATCTTTAAAAAATGGTATACTATTTAAAAATACAACTTGTCCAAATGAAATAAGGGGGTTCCTATGAAAAAGCGATTATTGTTTATTATTATGACAGTACTCATATTTTTTACTGCTTGTTCATCAACTGAGGAGGAAGAAGAAGTCACACCGCATGATCGCTTCGATGCCTATATCGAGCTCTGGAACAATCAAGAATTCACGAAGATGTATGAACACATTACTGAAGAATCATCAGCAGATTATCCAACCGAGGCATTTATTGATCGATATGAAAAAATATATGAGGATCTCGATTTAACAAATATCAATATTTCGTATGCAGAGTTAAGTGACGAAGATTTGGATGAAGCAATGGAAATTGGAGAAGCCGTACTGCCATTCACTGTTGAAGTTGACAGTATCGCAGGCCCTATCACCTTTGACTATGAGGCAACACTCATAAAAGAAGCGGAAATCAATGAAGAAGATGAGGAAGAAGAAGATTGGTTCGTCCATTGGGATCCAGGCTTTATATTTCCAGATTTAAAAGATGGTGGAGAAATTAAATTTAATACGACACAACCAGAACGTGGGGAAATCCTAGATCGTAACCAAATGCCTTTAGCCATCAATGACTATGTATACGAAGTCGGCATTATACCTGATGGCTTAGCTGATAATGAGGATGCACAAAAAGAAAAAATTGCCGATTTACTCAATGTATCAGTTGAATCGATTGATGCTAAACTTGATGAAAGTTGGGTCGAATCAGATTTATTTGTCCCAATTAAGAAAATCCATAAAACAAAAGAAGACATTGCTAAGGAACTGCGAGACATCGATGCAGTGATGCTCAGAGAAGTGACTGGGCGCTCTTATCCAGCTGGTGAAGCTGCCGCACACTTAATCGGCTATATTGGACCTATTACGGCAGAAGAATTAGAAAATAAAGATTCAAACTTATATGGACCACATGATATGATCGGAAAACAAGGATTTGAAAAATATTATGACGAAGAATTAAGAGGAGAAAGTGGTCTAGAAATTGTCATTGCAAACGAAGGCAAGGAGGATGTTGTCTTAGCTGAAAAACCCGTGCAAAATGGGGAAAGTCTTTCTTTAACGATTGATGTCAATATTCAACAAAAAATCTTTGATTCTTATGACGGTGAAACAGGTTCATCGACTGCGATAAACCCTAAAACAGGTGAAACACTTGCCCTCGTTAGCAGTCCGGCTTTTGATCCGAATGAGGCATTGTATGGATTACCTGTTGGCGAGTGGGAAAAATTACAAGAAGATGAAAAATCACCACTTCTCAACCGACTTTCAGCAACATTTGCACCAGGCTCTGTGATGAAACCAATCACCGCGGCTATTGGACTTGATAATGGCACCATTGATCCAGATGAAGGTATCGAAATCAATGGACTCACCTGGTCTAATGAAGATGGCAGTGGTTGGGGCGATTATGAAGTGCGCCGTGTTTCTGAATCGGATAAACCAGTTGACTTAGCTGACGCCTTAATGCGCTCGGATAATATTTATTTTGCTATGCAAGCCATTGATATGGGTGTAGATCCATTCATTGAAGGACTTGAACAATTTGGTTTTGGTGAAGATATACCATTTCCATATCCGATCCAAGAATCAACCATTTCCTCAGATGGCACATTAAGTGGTGAAGTCCCGCTCGCTAATACAAGCTATGGGCAAGCAGAAATTGAAATGAGTTCACTACACCTTGCAAGTATTTATACGACATTTTTAAATGAAGGTAATATGCTCAAACCACTGCTCTTTACAGATGACGAACATGGACAAATTTGGCATGAAGATGTTTTATCAGCTGAGAACGCAGATCTGATCGAAGGCATTTTAAGACAAGTCGTCACGGATGGAACGGCTAGCAGCGCAAATGATGATGCATTAGAAATATCAGGTAAGACAGGCACAGCCGAACTGAAAAAATCCAAAGATGAAGATGGCGAAGAAAATGGTTGGTTTGTCGGCTATCCAACTGAAGAACAAGATATATTAATTGCCATGCTTATCGAAAACTCAAAAGAATTAGGTACAAGCGCATATGCAGCCGAAAAAGTAAAAGATTTATTGTTAGACCTGCAATAAATTGAAAACATGCTGCGACATTTCTAAAAAAACCGAGCCCATCCATTTTGAAGGATAGACTCGGTTTTTTAGTGCATGCCTTAGTCTGACACTTTTCGATTTGCGACAATATATAAAAGAACAGTTACAGCCACAAAAGCAATTAACGAAACGACAGGACCAAATATGGCACCCGAAGGCAAGGTAATCCCTACGGCTACGACGATTGCAATTAACACGCCCGTGAGCGCCTCCCCTGCAATATAACCAGAGGAAAGTAGAATACCTCGTTCTTTTTTCGCTTTTAACTGTTTTTCATCTTTCGTCCGACGTGTAATGAGTCCATTTAGAATCCCACCAACCATGATTGGGGCTGTCAAATGAATCGGTAAGTATAAACCAACCGCAAATGGTAGTGAACCGATACCGAACAACTCAACCATCGCTGCAATCGCCATGCCAATGAAAATCAAATTCCACGGAAGATCCCCTTCCATGATCCCTTTAACAATCATTGACATCAGCATGGCTTGTGGTGCTGGCAAATCTTCAGAACCCAGTCCATGAGCATTGTCTAATAACAGTAAAACTAAACCAATAACAATACTCGTAATAAGCACACCATATAATTGGGCGATTTGTTGCCATTTAGGTGTCGAACCAACAATATAACCGGTTTTTAAATCTTGTGACGTATCACCAGCAATTGCAGCTGCAATACAAACAACAGCGCCGATAATAATTGCTGTGACCATACCAGTCTCTCCTGTCTGACCAATCCCTGTTAGAACAATCGAGATCAGAATAAGCGCCGCAATCGTCATCCCGGAAACTGGGTTTGAAGAGCTTCCCACAATCCCGACAATGCGTGAAGAGACCGTCACAAAGAAAAAGCCGAATACAAGTAATAAAAGTGCACCCACAAATCCAACATTAATTTGCGGGAAAAATGTTAAAACAGCAAGAAAGACGACAGTAAGTATTACAATTAAGGAAAATGGTATGTCTTCTTCGGTTCGCAACTCCTCTGTGTTATCAGGATTTGCAAATCCTTTAATCGCGCCAGCAAACGATGAAGCGATCGTCGGTAATGTTTTAATGAGACCGATTAAACCACCAAATGCTACCGCACCTGCCCCTATATAACGTAAGTAGTTTTCCCAAATATCATGATAATTCATCTCACTAATTAAAACTTCACCCGGATAAATAACCGCCCCGGCAAAATCACCAATATAACTGATTAACGGAATGATGCCCAGCCAGCCTAAAACTGCCCCAGCAAACATAATGCCCGCAATACGTGGCCCAATAATAAAACCAACACCGAGCAAAGCAGGGAGCGTGTCCATTCCAATAGCAGCATTTTTAAATTTATATATTTCCCATTCAACGGACGACGGAAAAGCTTTGACCGCATCGGTTAAAAACTTAAACGCTGCCCCAATACCAAGTCCACCGAATACAAGTGACGCACCTTTGCCACCCTTTTCACCAGCGACAAGGACTTCAGCACAGGCCGTCCCTTCAGGATATGGTAATGTTTCATGCTCTTTCACAATGAGTGCTCGTCTTAATGGAATCATCAGAACCGTTCCAAGCACACCACCCGCCAATGCAATGATGGTAATTGTCAAAAGGCTTGGCTTCAGTTGCCAAATAAATAAGGCCGGTAATGTAAAGATAACACCTGCAGCAAGTGATTCACCTGTAGATGTAATTGTTTGCACAATGTTATTCTCTAAAATGGACGTACGCTTCATAATAAGTCTTAAAATAGCCATTGATATTACAGCTGCTGGTATGGACGCAGAAACTGTCATCCCGACAATAAGCCCTAAATAAGCATTTGCTGCCCCAAACACAATCGCCAAAATGCCACCGACGACCATCCCCATGACCGTAAATTCAGGACGCCTTTCATGAGCTGGTATATATGGTTGGAATGTCTTCTTAGTTGTCTTCTTCAAAAAAATACACCGCCTATGTCTAACACTTAAATTGTATTATGGACAATAACTTATTGCCATATGTGTTTTATTTAAAATAAGGCAACATCTCATTTTCATAAGATGTGCCTTAACTATTATACAACGCCATTCATATTTATCAACCAAGTGAAACGGCATATGGTTGAATCAATTTCATAAATAATTATCATATTATAAAATTCGAATCTTAATGATTAAATATACAGCAATAGTTCGTATCATTTTAAGAATTTAAAACAAATCAATGCGTATGTCGGCATCGATATCCATCGTTGCCAATCTGGTAAATTACAGCATCAAGATCGAATTAATAAACTGGGCAATAAAAGGTTAAGAAAAATTCTCTTTTTTATGATTACGACAATGCTTGCCCAACGAAAAAAATCTAACAATCACATTGTAGATTATTATGATCGATTAAAAAAGCAACCCCAGAGTAACCCTCATAAGGTTGCCGTAATCGCCTGTGTGAATAAGTTTCTTAGGATAGCATTCCACCTTATTCACCATGGCATTCTTTATGATTACGAATCAAGTATTGCAAATTCGTAACAAGTTAACACAACTATAACACACAACCTTTCGAAAAAACAGATATTCGTTAGGTTTTATTTAGTCTGCTTTATTTTAGGAATGATTCTCAATAAATAATAATGTAGCTCTTCTGAAAAATACTTATAATATATATGCTTGTAGCTTGAAGTGACGGGGTGGCGATTCCAGTGGGAAGAGCACGCGTCCGAAGACCCCACAGGAAGTGGGTTTCTTCCGAGGAGTCTAAGGCCATGCCCACGGAAAGCGCCCACCCCAGAACGAAAAGCTACACCTTAGTCAGAGATATCTTATTAATTTTACTTATTTAAGTTCATGAAAAAACTTTAAAAAACACTTGACTAGAGGTAAGAAAGCGTCCGCCTGAGTGGAAATCAACACGCAAATAAATTATGAGAGGTTTTTTTAACGATTCAGATGTTCTGTCAATTCATAAAACGTCTCCTCATCACGTTCATCAAGGGACATATCAATCAGCCGTTTCACATTTTCCTGTTCAAGTGACTCAATCAATTTATTGCTCTTATTTTCTTCCATTTGTAACGCATTTTGTGCATCATACGATTCAATAATAAAGTATAGTTGAATTAAAAAATCGGGTAATGTAACGAGTTCTCCCATTGCAATATAAATTACTTCTTGCCCTTTTTGAAAGGCGAATCGATCATTAATATTCACAATCTTTTTTGTCTGTCGATCAATCGTAATTTCCTTCGCTTCCACTGGGATAAAATGATAAACCTGTTCCTTAATCAGTAGGGAAAAATATTGATAAGCAAGCACAACACGTACATGCTTTGTGTCTCCTTTTATATAATAAGGTTTTAACATATTAACCGTCACCATAACCAACCACCTCCTATACTTTTTTCCCGTTTTTTATATGTTCTGCATCCGTTGCAAAACACGTTCTACAATGTCTGCAGTCTTGCCTTCTTTTATATGCTCATAATGCTGCTCTATCATTTTTTGATTGTTGACAGCTTGTTGTATGCTTTGTGTCCCTTTTTTTAATTCTGCCTTATACCGCTTCGTTACTTCAGATATTTCTGTGGCATATGTTTCATCTGTGCCTGGGGTCACTGTATCTTCATACAAATCAATCACCTTATCTGACTCCCGGTCTGGAGAATAAGCATGTGGATCCGTACTATCAAAAATACAAAAATCAAGTTCACGGACAATCACCATATCAATGCTACTCGGGTCAAAACTACAATGATATAATTCCAAATCGAAACCTTTTTCAGCACACACTTGAGCAACTTTCTTCATAAATACTGATTTACCTGTACCCGCTCTTCCTTTAATGTAAACACGATGGGCAATGTCTTCTATGAGATGTGGTACGATATTCACTGGACCAGAAGCTGTATTTGTCCCAAGCAAACGCTCAAATTGTTGTGCATGCTTTGAGCGATTGCCTTGTGGTCGATGTTTCAATAATTCATCAATAAATGATGCCGTGATTTGATCTGCCTTGGCAAAATCCATCTCCCGAATGTAAATTTTCTCGAGATCATCATGAATCGCGAGTGCCTGGGCAAAATGCTTATAAGATAAATCATATAATTGTTTTGTTTGTCGCTGTATGACGACATGATCTTCTTTCGTTTCTTCTAATTTAACCGATGTATGTGTCATTTTTTCAGATGCAATCGCGTCGGTGATGATGGCACATGATAACTCTCTCACGATCACACCCTCTAAGTATGTTTCACCGAAAGGACTCAGTAAAATTTCTACATCATAATGTGGTAACAATGCATCAATAAACGCATTTAAAACAGCTGTCTTATAACGATGTGATGCATGCTGAAGTACAAATATATGATCAATTTGGGCAATATTTGAATCGATATAATTAACGAAACCATGAGCCGTATGACTCGCTACATAATATTTAGTTTTTGTCAATATGGACACTTCCTTTTGAATGAATTCATGTGTATGTTATGTATAGTCATGTACAAGAGTGAATTATGCTTTAAATCACCTTTTTATAATGATAACTTTCTGATCTGTTTTATGCCATATGCTGTACACATATGATACAATAATACATCAACGACATAGAGGAGTGGATGATATGGTAAAGAAAGTAGTAGCCTGCGAACATTCTATTTATGCTTTTGACAAAAATAACAAACCTGTAGAACGTGTTCAACCAGGAGAATCTATCACAATTGAAACATATGATTGCTTCACAAATCAAATCACGTCCGAACAATACGATTTGGCTGCTACATTAGATTGGGATAAGATCAATCCTGCGACAGGACCTATTTTTGTAGAAGATGCACAACCTGGTGACATTTTAAAAGTGACCATTGATGAACTAAACATCGGTCAAGAAGGGATCATGGTGACAGGTAACGGCATCGGGGTACTCGGTGATCAGATTGATGCCTTTGATATTAAAGTATGCCCAGTCGAAGATGATCAACTCATATTTAACGATTCTGTGAAAATTCCACTGAACAAAATGATTGGTGTTATTGGTGTCGCACCAGAAGGCGACCCTGTCAATTGTGGCATTCCGGGCGCACACGGTGGCAACCTAGATACGAAACTGATTACTGAAGGCGCGACGCTTTATTTCCCTGTCTTTCAAGAAGGTGCCTTATTTGCAACAGGCGACTTCCACGCTGCTATGGGTGATGGTGAAATCGGTGGCTCGGGGATGGAAACCCCTGGCGACGTTACGGTAACATTTGATGTCATTAAAGGGAAAGAAATCAAACATCCTTTGCTACAAAATGAACACGGTCTATCCATGATTGCAACAGCAGAAACATTAGATGAAGCAGCTAAAACAGCCGTTAAAGAGATGATCACATTACTACAACCACATACCGATTTATCACTGGCACATATGACAATGCTCATGGGTGCTGTTGGTCAAACAGAAGTTTCCCAAATCGTTAATCCACAATGCACCGCCCGTTTCACTGTACCACAGCAAATTTTAGACGCTTATCACATTGATTTGTTTAAATAAACGAATTTCATGTTGGCTAGAGACATCAGCCATTCGAAATAAAAAAGCAAACGTCAAACCGATTATCAGTTGATTTGACGTTTGCTTTTCTCTTTTTATATACATTTACTTCATTCTTACTAAGTGCATGTTATCCCATAAACAGAAAAATAAAGCCCGATCATTCAACCGAGCATGCCTTATCCTTATATACATAAAATTTTTATAGGATTAACAAATACCAGATGCACATCATAAGCACTGGTTATTCTAATTCAGGTAGTACGCGAACTTCCTGTTTCATCGCTGAATCGCAAAGCGGGCATGTAGGTTCCTTATCAAAACTATATGATTCCCGCATCCAGCCTTGGCAGTCTTCACCTGTGCAAGACCAGACAGTTGTGTCAATCTCAGGAACCGGCTCTTTTGGACCACGTGCAAAAGACATAACAACATCCCCTTTCATCATGCTATCTTTAGTATACCTCTTTCCCACCAACAATGAAAGGAACGTCCTTTTTTGGTGCATCTTTCCATCCTAATTATTCAGTCGAAAAACAAAAACACCTCTGATATTAAACTTTTTAGGTCTAACATCAAAGGTGCACATCATCAGCATTCTAATCTTCTCGCTACGATAAAATAAACCGTTCGATCGCTTTCGCAACACCATCTTGTTCATTCGTATCTGTTGTATGATCAGCTGTAGCTTTTACTTGTTCTTGCGCATTCCCCATCGCAATCCCGAGCCCCGCCTCAGCAATCATTTTAATATCATTGAGACTATCACCAACAGCCATAACTTCATCCATAGAAATATCCATTTCCTGGCAAACACGTTCGAGTCCAGTCGCTTTATTGACACCAATCGGGTTCACTTCAATATTTGTTGGTAATGAATTCGTCAACTCCAGCCCTTCAAATTGACTTAACTTCTCACGCATTTGATTCAAGACATCAATATCTGTTGATTTAAAACCAATTTTCAACCAGTCATAAGCCTGGAAATCATCTGGCATTTCACCTTGTTTAAACACACGATCAGCAGCAACAAGCCATGATGTCATACCATAATCACGACCGATTGACCACATCTCCTCCAGAACATCTGAATCTAGTAAATGACGTTCGACTAACTGTTTATCAGCTGTCCAGATTTCACCACCATTCACCGTTATTAAATATGTATTTAATCCGAGCGTCTCAGCATATGGGTGGCAAAAACGCAACCAACGGCCTGTACATAACATAACCTGTACACCTTTATCCATCGCTTGTTGAATTGCCTGAGCATTCGCCTGAGACACTTCCAAATCTGGCGTTAATAATGTTCCATCCATATCGAGCGCAATAAGTTTAATATCTAGTCTTGTCGTCATCTTCAAATGGTCCTCCCTATTATAAAAAACAATTACATATACATTGTAACAAATCCCGAAAAAATTGTTATTTTATTCCTCAAATACGTATTTATCGCGTCCAGCACCCAAGCCAAACAAAATCACCAATACCGAAATGCTAAGTAAAACGATCAATGGAACGGTCCAATTCCCCGTTAAATCAAATAAAAACCCAATAAAAACGGGACCTAAGGCAGCAATTAAATACCCAATCGACTGGGCCATTCCGGATAGCTTACCAGCATCCTGCGCATTTCGCGCCCGAATTGCTAAAAAGGTTA
>Ga0209487_1000427_pt1 | contig 38590 bp, 31 predicted proteins | sample Poulit2012_FD_187524 | JGI IMG/M metagenome (GOLD analysis project Ga0209487, IMG submission 187524) | Agricultural soil microbial communities from Georgia to study Nitrogen management - Poultry litter 2012 (SPAdes) (version 2) | ecosystem: Environmental > Terrestrial > Soil > Agricultural land...
TGGAGGTCCATGTCGAGGCCCGGGATCGCGAGGCCTTCCGTCGGGAGTTTGCCGCCCTGGAGAGCCTGGGTGATGCCGATGCCATCGCCCGGGTGAAGGAGCAGCTGTCGGCGGTGGACGGCGTGGCCGACTGGCTCGATGAAGAAGAGCCCGCCGCAGTGCCCGGCCCTGACGAGGGCGCGATGGAAGAGCTCGAGGAAGCCCTCCACCACGACCCCGAGGAGCTGGCGGAGGAGCCGGGGGTGGCGAGCAGCGACGAGGAGGCGCTGCCCGACCTCGACTTTGACTTCGAATTCGAGGGCCTGGATGACGACCTGGAGGATCTGGACGGCATTTTGGAGGGCCTGGACGACGGGGCAGAGGGCGAAGCGCCAGACCTCGATTCGAGCCTGGAACAGAACGATGAGGAGCCGGGAGCCGGCGAGCTGTCCGATCTGGATCTGGCTCTGCATCAGCCCACCGGCGAGGCGCCCGTCGCCCCGGCAAGCTGGCTGGAGAGCTCCGAGGGCGAGGTCGAGGAGATCGCTGGCGATGAACTGGACCTGGAAGACGATCTGACCTTCGATGACCTGGATCTCGGCGGGCTGGAGCTGGAGGGCGAGACCGAGGCGGCAGACGAAGCGGAGGAGCTGAGTTCTGGCCTGGAAGAGGACGCCCTGGCGGATCTGGCCTGGGACTTGGGCGATGCGCTGTCCACGGAGCCCGGGCTCGATGAGGAGCCCGGCGCCGACCTGCAGTCCGATTCGACCCTGGACCTGGAAGAGAGCGATTTCGAAGCCGAGGCGGTGCCGCCTCTGGAGGACCTGGCCTCGGAGCTGGAAGAGGCCGGCTCTGGCGAGACCCCGGCGGAGTCGGACGCCGAGTTGCCCGCCCAGCGCCCCGACGAAGCGGCCGACCGGGAAGAGGGCACCGACCCCTTCGCGCTGGCAGCAGCCACCGGAGAGGTGACCCTGGACGAGTTCGATCTGGGCTTTGGCGATGCCGAAGAGGCGGCCGAGGACGAGGATCACTTCGATTTTCTGGGCGATACCGATGAAATGGCCACTCGCCTGGACCTGGCCCGAGCCTATATCGACATGGGCGATGAAGAGGGCGCCCGGGACATCCTGGAAGAGGTGCTGGAGGAAGGCGATGCCGAGCAGCGCCAGCAGGCGGAAGCCATGATGGAACGCCTGTGAAGTCATGATCGACCAAGCCGGGTCGACCATCGCCGCCGGCCAGCGGGTGGCCCTGGCGCTGGAATACCACGGGGCCGGCTACCAGGGGTGGCAGGCCCAGTACCGCCCCGGCACGCCCACTGTCCAGGAGACCCTGGAGCAGGCCCTGGGCCGCATCGCCGCGGCGCCGGTCCGGGTTCAGTGTGCAGGGCGCACCGACCGAGGGGTGCACGCCAGCCACCAGCTGGTCCATTTCGACAGCCCCGTCGCGCGACCGGTCCGAGCCTGGGTGCAGGGCGCCAATTCGCTGCTGCCCGATACCGTGGTGGTAAAGTGGGCCCGCCCGGTGGACGCGACCTTTCATGCGCGCTTCAGTGCTCGGGCCAGGCGCTACCGTTACGTGATCTTCAACCGCCCCGTGCGCAGCCCTCACCTGGCGGCGCTCAGCGCGCATTTTCCCTGGCCCCTGGACGAGGTCCGGATGGAGCGCGAGGCCCAGGCCCTGCTGGGCGAGCGGGATTTTTCCGCCTATCGCGGCGCCGGTTGCCAGTCGCGCACCGCCATGCGCAACGTGCACTTCATTCAGGTCTACCGCCGTGGTCCCTGGGTGATCATCGACATCCAGGCGAACGCCTTCCTGCTGCACATGGTGCGCAACATCGCCGGCGTGCTGCTCGCCGTGGGCAGCGGGCAGGCGCCTGCGGGCTGGCCCGCCCAGGTGCTGGCATCCCGGGACCGAACCCAGGGAGGGGTCACCGCGCGGCCCGAGGGGCTCTATCTGGTGGGAGTGGACTATCCGCCCGCCTGGCAGTTTCCCGACGAACAGCCAGGCCCCCCCTGGCTGGCCGCCCTGGGGACTGGGTCCTCCTGATCCGGCTGCGATGACCTGGCCCTGGCGTGAGACAGCTTCCACCGGATTCTGCTACCATCTGCAGTCTTTTATCGGGACCCGTGCAAACCGCCGATGGCAATCCTGCGTACACGCATCAAAATCTGTGGTCTGACCCATCCCCGCGATGCCGAGGCGGCCACTCGCCAGGGCGTGGATGCCATTGGCCTGGTCTTTTATCCGCCGAGCCCCAGAGCGGTCTCCCTGGATCAGGCCCGGGCCATCTGCGCGGCCCTGGGCCCGCTGGTGACCCCGGTGGCCCTGTTTGTCGATGCCCGGCCGGCCCTCATCGAGGCAGTGCTGCAGGCCTTGCCGAGGGCGGTGCTGCAGTTCCATGGCGACGAGAGCCCCGAGGAGTGCCAGCGCTATGGGAGAGCCTGGATCAAGGCCCTGCGAATGTCGCCCGACATCGATCTGGACGCCGAGCTGGAGCGTTACCAGGGGGCCGGGGCGCTGCTGCTGGACAGCTATCGTCCCGGAGTGCCCGGCGGCACCGGCCAGCGCTTTGACTGGGCGCGGGTGCCGAAGACGCTGGGGTCTCGGCTGATTCTGGCCGGCGGGTTGACCCCGGAGAACGTCGGCCAGGCCATTGCCCAGGTGCGGCCGGCAGTCGTGGATGTCAGCGGCGGCGTGGAGTCGGCCCCGGGCAGCAAGAGCCCTGCACGGATGGCGGATCTGGTCGCCGCGGTGCGGGCTGCAGACAATGTGCAGGGTGCGCTGCCCCCGGAGGCAGCGACCCGTTGACAGGTAGAGGTGGACGGTGAACGAGCCCGAAACGCAGGCCCGGAACTGGATGCTCCAGCCCGATGAGCGGGGTCATTTCGGCATCTATGGGGGCCGCTTTGTATCGGAGACCCTGATCGCCGCCCTGGAGGAGCTGAGCCAGGCCTGGCAGCAACTCCGGGAGGACCCGGGTTTTCTGGCGGAGCTGGATGGTGATCTGGCGCGCTATGTGGGCCGGCCCACGCCGCTATACCATGCGGAGCGGCTGTCCCGGGAGCTGGGCGGGGCCCAGATCCACCTCAAGAGGGAAGACCTCAACCACACCGGTGCCCACAAGGTGAACAACACCGTCGGCCAGGCCCTGCTGGCCAAACACATGGGCAAGACTCGCATCATCGCTGAGACCGGCGCCGGCCAGCACGGCGTGGCCACTGCCACCGTAGCGGCCCGGCTGGGCATGCGCTGCCAGGTCTACATGGGCGAGGAAGACGTGCGCCGCCAGGCCCTCAACGTCTATCGAATGAAACTGCTGGGGGCAGAGGTCATCCCCGTCACCACTGGTTCCCGCACCCTCAAGGACGCCATGAACGAGGCCATGAGGGACTGGGTGACCCACATCGACGATACCTTCTACATCATCGGCACCGTCGCCGGCCCCCACCCCTATCCGCTGCTGGTGCGCGAACTCCAGGCCGTTATTGGCCGTGAGGCGCGTCGCCAGAGTCTGGACCAGCTGGGCAGGCTGCCCGATGCCCTGGTGGCCTGCGTGGGCGGGGGCTCCAATGCCATCGGCCTGTTTCACCCCTTTCTCAACGACGACGGCGTCGCCATGTACGGCGTCGAGGCGGGCGGGCAGGGGTTGGCCAGTGGCCGGCATGCAGCGCCTCTCAACGCCGGCCATCCCGGCGTGCTGCACGGCAACCGCACCTATCTGATGCAGGATGAGGACGGCCAGATCACTCCCACCCATTCCATTTCGGCGGGACTGGACTACCCGGGCGTGGGCCCGGAGCATGCCTGGCTGCGCGACAGCGGTCGGGTCCGCTATGTGGTCATGGATGACGAGCAGGCCCTGGCGGCCTTTCGCCGTCTCACCCTGGTGGAGGGCATCATGCCGGCGCTGGAGTCCTCCCACGCCGTGGCCCAGGCCTGCGAGCTGGCCCCGACCCTGGGGGTCGACCAGCACATCGTGGTCAACCTGTCGGGCCGGGGGGACAAGGACATCCACACCGTGGCCGCCATCGACGGCATCACCCTGGACTGAGGAGCTCGCCGTGAGTCGTATCAAAGCCTGTCTGGACCGCCTGAAGAGCCAGGGGCGCAGCGCGCTGGTGCCCTATCTGGTGGCGGGGGACCCCAGGCCCGAGGCAACGGTGGACATCCTCCATGCCCTGGTCGAGGGCGGGGCGGACATCCTGGAGCTGGGCGTGCCCTTTTCCGACCCCATGGCCGAGGGGCCAACCATTCAGCTGGCCCACGAGCGGGCCCTGGCCTACCGGGTCAGTCTGCGCTCGGTACTGGACATGGTGGCCCGCTTTCGCCAGCGGGACGAGGACACCCCCATCGTGCTGATGGGCTATGCCAACCCCGTGGAGCGGATGGGGGCCAGGATCTTTGCCGATGCCGCGGCCGCGGCCGGGGTGGACGGCCTGCTCATCGTCGACATGCCCCCCGAGGAAGCCGGCGAGCTCAATGCCGAGCTCAAGCGGGTGGGCATGGATGCCATCTTCCTGCTGGCCCCCACCACCACCGCCGAGCGCATGGGCCACGTCGCCCGGCTCGCCAGCGGCTACCTGTACTATGTGTCGCTGCGGGGCGTGACGGGGGCAGCCCACCTGGATGTCGAAGAGGTGGATCGCAAGGTAGCCGAGATCAAGGCCCTCACCGACCTGCCGGTGGCGGTGGGCTTCGGCATCAAGGATGGCGCCGCCGCCGCCGCCATTGCCCGGGTGGCCGAGGGAGTGGTGGTGGGCAGCGCGCTGGTGGAGCGCATGGCGACAGCCGGCGAGCAGGGCGCCGCCAGCGCCGGTGCTGCGCTGATGACGGAGCTGCGCCAGGCCATGGATGGCTGACCACTGCCCGGGCTGCAGCCGAGCAAGTCTCCCACTGTTTAACGGAAGCTGTCATGAGCTGGATTGACAAGATTTTGCCCACCATGGTGCGCACCGAGCGGCGCAGAGGCCGCTCCAACGTGCCCGAGGGGCTGTGGAAAAAGTGCGTAAAATGCGATGCCGTGCTCTATCGTCCCGAGCTGGAGCGCAACCTGGATGTCTGCCCGCGCTGTCAGCATCACATGCGCATCGGTGCCCGGCGCCGCCTGGACATCTTCCTCGACGAGGAGGGCAGGGAAGAGGTGTTTGCGGACATCGAGCCCATCGACCGCCTCCGCTTTCGCGACAAGAAGCGCTACCGTGACCGCCTTGCCCAGGCCCAGCGGGTAACGGGTGAAAAGGACGCCCTGATTGCCCTGCGGGGCCAGGTCCAGAGCATTCCCGTGGTCTGTGCCGCCTTCGAGTTCAATTTTCATGGCGGCTCCATGGGCTATGCCGTGGGCGAGAAATTCACCCGGGCCGCCACCCTGGCCCTGGAGGAGCGCATTCCCCTGGTCTGCTTTGCCGCCTCGGGCGGGGCGCGCATGCAGGAAGCCCTCATCTCACTGATGCAGATGGCCAAGACCGCCGCCGTGCTGGAGCGCCTGAAGGCCGCCGGCGTTCCCTACCTCTCCGTGTTGACCGACCCCATCTATGGCGGGGTCTCGGCCAGCCTGGCCCTGCTGGGAGACATCAACATTGCCGAGCCGGGCGCCAGGGCGGGTTTTGCCGGGCCCAACATCATCGAGCAGACCATCCGCCAGAAGCTGCCACCGGGCTTTCAGCGCAGCGAGTTTCTGCTGGAGCACGGGGCCATCGACATGATTGTCCACCGCCACGATCTCCGGGATACCGCCGGGCGGCTGCTGGGCAAACTCACCCACCGCCAGCCGGAACCGGGACCGGAACCGGCACCGGCGGAAGTCGATGTCGGGGACGAAGACGTCGACCATTGACCCTGATCCCACGAGGTTGTCATGGCCGTGAGCACACCGCTGCCCACCACGCTGGATGAATGGCTGAGTCAGGTGCAGGCCGGCCACCCGGTGGAAATCGAGCTGGGGCTGGAGCGCATCGGCCTTGTCGGGCAGCGCCTGGGCCTGACGCCGGGCGATACCCGGATCCTGACCGTGGCGGGCACCAACGGCAAGGGTTCCTGCGTGGCTGCGGCCGAGGCTGCCCTGGGTGCCGCCGGCCTCCGGGTGGGCTGCTACACCTCGCCTCACCTGCAGCACTACAGCGAGCGGGTTCGGGTGGAGGGGCAGCCGTTGGATGAGGCCACCCTGTGCGAGGGCTTTGCCCGGGTCCAGGCCGCGCGGGGCGAGGTGCCGCTGACCTTCTTCGAATTCGGCACTCTGGCGGCCCTGGTCAATCTGTTCGAGGCCGAGCTGGATGTGCTGGTGCTGGAGGTGGGTCTGGGGGGGCGCCTGGACGCGGTCAACCTGGTCTCTGCCGACGTGGCGGTCATCACCAGCATCGATCTGGACCACTGCGACTGGCTGGGGGAGGATCGCGCCGCCATCGCGGTGGAAAAGGCCGGTGTGGCCCGGGCCGGAAAGCCCCTGGTCTGTGGCGATCCGGCGCCGCCCCCGAACCTGGCGGTGGAGCTGGAGCGGGTGGGAGCCGAACTCTGGCAGCGGGGCCGCGATTTCGACATCGAAGTCACTCCATCATCGACCCGGCTGTCCGGTCGCAGTGAGACCGGCCAACCCTGGCAGTTCCACCTGGATCGAAGCCCTTGCCTGGCCCCCGCCAGCGTGGCCTGTGCCCTGCAGGCCGTCGCCCTGCTGGGGGTGGCGCTGGACTCGGAGCGGGTCGAGGCGGCCGTCGCGGCGAGCCTGCCCGGGCGCTTTCAGCGACAGTGGCTGGGCGAGCTGGAAGTGGTGCTGGATGTGGCCCACAACCCCGCCGCGGCCCGCAATCTGGCGCAGCGGCTGGCGGCCCTGCCCCCGGCTCGAACCGCCGTTCTGTTTGGCATGCTGGAAGACAAGGACATCGACGGGGTAGTGGCAGAGCTGAAAGACCAGGTGATGGCCTGGATGCTGGCTGAAATGCCCGACGTGCCCCGGGCTCCGCGCGCTCCCGCCCTGGTTGATCGGCTGCGCGAACAGGGCGTCACCATGGTCAGTGTCAGCAAGAATCTTCGCCAGGCCTGGCGGCGCTCACTGTCCCTGCTGGGCCCTGGCGACCGCCTGCTGGTCTGCGGCTCCTTCCATGTGGTGGGGCCGGTGCTGGGCTGGCTGGAGCAGGAACAGCGCCGCCTGCAGCGCAGGGCTGAATCGTGAGCGGAGAACTGGTGCGCCAGCGCAGTGTCGGCCTGCTGGCCCTGCTGGTGCTGGGCGCCACGGCCTGGCTGCTGCTGTTTGGCCTCGATCAGGAGCCGGGGCTGGACCAGCGCAGCCAGCTCCCCGCTCCGCCGGAGCTGGAACGGGTGGTGCCCCGGGCTCCCCGTCTCCCCGAGCCGGTGCTGCCAGAGACAGAGGTTCCGCCCCGGGTGGCAGAGGGGGCGCAACAGGGGGGACAGCCCCTCGAGCCCGATGCAGAGGGGCAGCCCCGCCCGGTCGAGGAGGTGGCGCCCGACGTCGAAGCCAGGGGCGAGGCGAGCAGTCCGGAGCCCCCGGCATCGGCAGAGCCCGGGCTGGACGAGCGGGGCCTGCCCCGGGCCTGGATGGTCCAGGTGGTCAGCCTGCGCCGCGAAGACCGGGCCGAAACGCTGCGGGACCGACTGCAGGATGCCGGCTTCAAGGCCTGGCTGCAGGCGGGCGCCGGGGGCACCACCCGGGTTCTGGTAGGACCGCGCATGCAGCGCTCGGCGGCCGAGAGGGACAAGGCCGCCATCGATCGCCTGTGGGGGCTGGACACGCTGGTGCTGCGGTTTGAACCGCCCGACGAGCCGGAATGACCATGCAACGTTACAGGCCATTTGTTACAATTTCTTCCTTCTCTTTGCTGCCATCCCCGACTGTTCATGAACTGGGCTGACTGGACCATTCTGGCCGTAATCGGCGTCTCCACTGCAATCAGCCTGAAGCGCGGCTTTGTGCGTGAAGCCCTGTCCTTGCTGGTCTGGGTGGCGGCCGTCTTTGTGGCCCTCGCCTTCCACGACCGCCTCGCCACCCTGATCGGCGAGCGCATCGCGGCCCCCTCGCTGCGCACCCTGGTTGCCTTTGGCATTTTGTTTGTTCTCACCCTGGTCCTCGGCGCCGTGCTCAACGGGCTGGTTGCCAGCCTGGTTCGGGCCACTGGCTTGACGGGGACGGATCGGGTTCTGGGCATGGTATTCGGGCTCACTCGAGGAGCCCTGATTTGCCTGGCAGTGGTGGTGGTCGCACCCATGCTGCTGCCGGTGCGGGAAGATGGCTGGTGGCAGGAATCCCGGCTGATCCCTCATTTCAGCCTGCTGGAAGACTGGGCTCGGACCCACTTCGGCAGACTGGTGGAGGCGGTCGGGAACTGGGTGGGGCGGTAGCGCGCTCCAGCTGCGGGCGCAAACAGGGGAGGCAGAGGACAACAGATGTGCGGAATCGTGGGCATCGTCGGCAAGCGGGGCGTCAACCAGGATCTCTATGATGCGCTCACCGTGCTCCAGCACCGGGGCCAGGACGCCGCCGGCATGGTCACCGGGCATCAGGGCAAGCTCAATCAGCGCAAGAACAGCGGTTTGGTCAGGGATGTGTTTCACCAGCGCCACATGCAGCGGCTGGTGGGCCACACCGGCATCGGCCATGTGCGCTATCCCGCCGTCGGAACCACGGGGCCGGCTCTGGCTCAGCCCTTTTACGTCAACTCGCCCTACGGCATCGCGCTGGCTCTCGATGGCAGCCTGACCAATGCCCGGGAGCTGTCCCGGGAACTGTTCGAGTCGGACCTGCGCCACCTCAACACCGATTCGGACTCCGAGGTGTTGCTCAATGTCTTCGCCCACGAGCTGCAGCGGGTGGGCAACCTGACCCCCACCGCCGAGGACATCTTTACCGCCGTCGGCGGGGTGCATCGACGCGTTCGCGGAGCCTATGCCGCCGTGGCCATGATCGCCTCCTATGGCATCGTGGCCTTCCGGGACCCCAACGGCATTCGCCCGGTGGTCTTCGGTGCCCGGGAGACGTCCCAGGGAACCGAGTACATGATCGCCTCGGAGAGCGTGGCCCTGGATGTGCTGGGCTTTCGCATTCTCCGCGACATTGCCCCGGGGGAGGCGGTCTACATCGACAAGCAGGGCCAGCTGCATACCCGCCACTGTGCCGAGCACAGCCGGCTCGCCCCCTGTATTTTCGAGCACGTCTACTTTGCGCGCCCCGACTCCATCATGGATGGGGTCTCGGTGTACAAGGCCCGGCTGCGGCAGGGAGAGAGGCTGGCGGAGAAAATACTGCGAGAATGGCCCAACCACGACATCGACGCCGTGGTGCCCATCCCCGACTCCAGCCGCATCGCCGGACAGGCCGTGGCCTATCGACTGGGGGTCAAGTTCCGCGAGGGGCTGGTAAAGAATCGCTATATTGGCCGCACCTTCATCATGCCGGGACAGAGCCAGCGCCAGCGCTCCGTGCGGCAGAAGCTCAACACCATCGAGCTGGAGTTCCGGGACAAGAACATCCTGCTGGTGGACGACTCCATCGTCCGTGGCACCACCTGCCGGCAGATCATCGAAATGGCCCGGGAGGCGGGGGCCCGGCGGGTCTATTTTGCCTCGGCGGCCCCGGCGGTGCGCCATCCCAGCGTCTATGGCATCGACATGCCCGATGTCCGGGACCTCATTGCCCACGACCGCAGCGAGGAGGAGATCGCCGCCCTCATCGGGGCCGACTGGCTGGTCTATCAGGACATGAAGGACCTGGTGGCCAGCTCGGCCGAGGGCAATCCCCGCATCCAGGAGTTCGAAGGCGCGGTCTTTACCGGCGTCTACCTCACCGGGGACATCGACGACGATTACCTGCGTGATCTGGCAGCCAGAAAGAGCCGCCAGTCCCAGCTGCAGCCGGTGGATGCAGACACCGACATCGGCCTGCACAACGACAATTCCTGACCGCTCGGGCTGCGGCCCGGGCACACCGAGAGCAACCATCATGAGTGCACAGCCACCGAAGGATTCGGCGCCGGAACGCCTGTTGGCCCGTGAGCGGCAGCGCGATGACGCGTTGGCCAGCGCGGCCCTGGATACCCTGGCCATTCGCGCCGGCCAGCAGCGCAGCCCCGAGGGGGAGCACAGCGAGCCCATCTTTACCACCTCGAGCTATGTCTTTGCTGACGCGGCCCAGGCTGCGGCGCGCTTCGACGGCAGCGACGAGGGCAATGTCTACTCGCGCTACACCAACCCCAGCGTGCGCAGCTTTGAACAGCGCATGGCCGCCCTGGAGGGCGGCGAGCAGGCCGTGGCCACCGCCTCGGGCATGGCGGCCATTCTGGCCCTGTGCATGGGGCTGCTGAAGCAGGGCGACCACGTGGTCTGTGCCCGGGAGGTGTTCGGCACCACCACCACGCTGTTCCAGCGCTACCTGCGCCAGTTCGGGATCGAGGTGGACTTCGCCCCCCTGGGCGATCTCGACGCCTGGCGCCGGGTCATGGGTCGCCGCACCCGGCTGCTGTTTGTGGAGACTCCCTCCAACCCCCTGGCCGAGGTCGCGGATCTGGCCGCCCTGGCAGAGCTGGCCCGGAGTCACCAGAGCCTGCTGGCGGTGGACAACTGCTTTTGCACACCGGCCCTGCAGCGCCCTCTGGAACTGGGCGCCGACCTCGTCGTCCACTCGGCCACCAAGTACCTCGATGGCCAGGGCCGCTGTGTAGGGGGCGTGGTCATTGGCCGCGCGGAGCATCTGGAGGCCATCCAGGCCGTCCTGCGGACCACGGGCCCCACCATGAGTCCCTTCAATGCCTGGGTCTTCAACCGCGGCCTGGAGACACTGCGGTTGCGCATGGATGCCCACAGCGCGGCGGCGCTGGAACTGGCCCGGTGGCTGCAGGAACAGCCGGCGGTGAAGCGGGTCTACTATGCTGGTCTGCCCGACCATCCCCGCCACGAGCTGGCCGCCCGACAGCAGCGCGGCTTCGGCGGTGTGCTGTCCTTTGAGGTCGGCGGGGACCGGGCCGCGGCCTGGCGCTTCATCGACGCGACCCGCATCTGTTCCATCACCGCCAACCTGGGGGATGTAAAGACCACCATCATCCATCCCGCCACCACCACTCACGGCAGGTTGAGCGAGGCCCAGCGCGTCGAGGCAGGCATTGCCGACAACCTGATCAGGGTGGCGGTGGGCCTGGAGGATCTGGATGATCTGCGCACCGACCTCGACCGGGGGTTGAGGGCCGTGCAGCGCGGCTGAGCGCTGCTACACTGGACGAGGTGAGGGAGGCCCGTGGGGCCGCCACTAGACCTGGCGAAGGAGCGGGCACATGGGTGCACGGGCGCACGTGGTTTCAGCGACGGTTTCAAGTCTGCAGCGCAGTCTGACGGAGGCCGCCGAGAGCATAGGCACCGTGGTGCTGGGCAAGTCCCGCCAGATTAGGCTGGCCCTGTGCTGCCTCTGTGCCGGCGGCCACTTGCTGCTGGAAGACCTGCCCGGCATGGGCAAGACCACCCTGGCCCAGGCCCTGGCGCGCAGCCTGGGGCTGGAGTACAAACGGGTCCAGTTCACCAGCGACCTGCTGCCGGCGGACATCATTGGCGTCAGCGCCTTTGACCGGGACCAGAGCCGCTTTCAGTTTCTTCCCGGCCCCATCTTTACCCAGCTGCTGCTGGCCGACGAGATCAACCGGGCCACGCCCCGAACCCAGAGTGCGTTGCTAGAGGCGATGGCCGAGGGCCAGGTCAGCATCGATGGCCACAGTCATCCGCTGCCCAGTCCCTTTTTTGTCATCGCCACCCAGAACCCGCTCCACCAGTCGGGGACCTATGTGCTGCCGGAATCCCAGCTGGACCGCTTCTTCATGCGCCTCTCGCTCGGTTACCCCGATCCGGCAGCGGAGCGCCGCCTGCTGCAGGGAGAGGGCGCCGCCCACCCCCTGAGCCGGCTGGAGCCGGTGGTGACCCCGGAACAGCTCGAGGCAGTGCGGACCGCGGTGGAGCAGGTCCACGTCTCCGATGCGCTGCTGGACTACCTTCAGCGCCTGGTGGCCTGGACGCGCACCGAGTCGGGCACGGTGGGACTGTCGCCGCGGGGGGCCCTGGCGCTGCTGCGTGCTGCCCGCAGCTGGGCCCTGCTGGCAGGTCGCGACCACGTGCTGCCCGAGGATGTCCAGCAGGTTCTCGGCCCCGTGGCAGAGCATCGCCTGGCAGGAGTGGATGGCTCCTCTCCCGACGCCGCCGCCTGCATCGCCCGCCTGCTCGAGCAGGTCCCCGTGATCTGAGCATGGCCAGAGTGAGTGCCCTGCAGAGATGGTGGCGGCAGCGGCTGAGTCAGCGCTGGCCCAAACAGCGGGAAGTGCTGCTGGATCACCGCCGCATCCTGGTCCTGCCCAGCCGCACGGGGGCGGGCTTTCTGCTGCTGCTCAGCCTCATGCTGGTGGCCGCCATCAATTTTCAGAACAACCTGGCGCTGGCACTGGTGCTGTGGCTGCTGGCGCTGATGATGGTGAGCATGCTCCATGCCTATATGAATCTCTCGGGGCTGCGGGTCATCGCGCTGCGGGCCCATCCCGCCTTCGCCGGCCAGCCGGTCCGCTTCGAGCTGGAGCTGCGCTGTCGGGGGCGGCGCCCACGGCAGGCGCTGCAGCTGGGCTGGTGGGGCCAATCTGCCCAGACTAGGCTCGACCTGCGACGACGGGGCATCGCCCAGCTCTACCTGGACAGCGAGCGCCGGGGCTGGCTCCGGCCCCCGGCAGTCTGCGTGGCCAGCACCTGGCCGCTGGGTCTGATTCGGGCCTGGGGCTGGATCGATCTGGACTGGCGCGCCCTGGTGTACCCGCGACCCGAGCCGGGGTCGAACCTGCCGGCCGGTCCCGACGGCAGCTCCCTGTCAGGCAGTCGCCACCACAGCGCGGCAGGCGATGAATTCGACCAGCTGCGGGATTACCGGCCAGGGGATTCCCCGCGCCATGTGCTGTGGAAATCCCATGCCCGGGGCGGCCCCCTGCAGACCCGGGTGCTGATGGAGCCCAGGCAGGAACAGCGGTGGCTGGACTACAGCGCCGCCCGGGGCAGTCGGGAGCAGCGCCTGGCCAGCCTGTGCCACTGGGTGATCACCCTCAGCGCTCGGCGCCAGCCCTTTGGCCTGCGCCTGCCGGGCCTGCAGCTGCCCCTGGGCAGTGGCGACCCGCATCGCAGCCAGGCGCTGCGGGCGCTGGCTCTCCACGAGGTGGAGTCGTGAACTCCGCGGCATCGCCCCAGTGGCTGGCCAGGAGGCCGTTGTACTGGTTGCTGGCGGCCCAGGCCAGCCTGCTGGTCCAGCACGCCGGGCAGATGCCGTTCTGGCTGCCCTGGCTGTGGGGGCTGGCCCTGCTGTATCGCCTGCGGGCCCAGCGCCACGGCTGGCAGCGCCTGCCCTGGAGCCTCAAGCTGGCTGCGGTGGGGGTCGGCTTTGCCGCCACCCATTTCACCCATGGCGGGCTGGTCAGCCTGGATGCTGCGGCGACTCTGCTGCTGACCGCCATGGCCCTCAAGCTGATGGAGGCCCATACCCGCCGCGATGCCTGGGTGCTGCTGCTGCTGGGCTATTTTGCCCTGGCGACGGGGTTTCTGTTCGTCCAGAACCTGTGGGCAGGGCTGTATGCCCTGGTCCCGCTGGTGCTGCTGACCACGGCCATGCTGTCGCTGCAGGACCGCCGCCGGCCCCTGCACCAGCTGGCCCAGACTGGTCGGCTGCTGTTGCAGGGGCTGCCGCTGATGCTGGCCCTGTTCGTGCTGCTGCCGCGACTGCCGCCGCTGTGGAGTGTGCCCCAGCCGGGTCAGGTCGCCCAGGTGGGCATGGGAGAGGTCATGTCCCCCGGCGAGGTGGCGCAGTTGGCCCAGTCGGACCGGCTGGCCATGCGGGTGCGATTTCTGGATCCGCCTCCGCCGAAAAACCAGTGGTACTGGCGGGGTGCGGTGCTGGAGAAGTTTGATGGCCGCAGCTGGACCGCCGGCGATGCGCCGACCCTGCCCAATGTGGCAGCGGGGCGGCTTACAGCCGTCGAGGGCGAGCGCTGGACGCATCAGGTCCTGCTGGAGCCCAGTCATCGACGCTGGCGCTTCGCGCTGGATGTGCCCCGGTCGGCCAGCGACGGCGTCCATCGGACCGAGGGCGATGTGCTGGTGGCCACGCCGACCCATGAGCGAGTGGTCTACACCGTGGTGTCGGCGCCACGCCCTGGCGGGGCAGTCTCTCTCTCGCCCGCCGAGCGTCAGCGCTGGCTGGCCCTGCCGGAGGAGGGCAACCCTCGCACCCGCTCCTGGGGGCGACAGCTGGCTGCCGAGGGCACGCCCGAGCATCGGGTGGAAACCGTGCTGCGGCAGTTCCGCCGTCAGCCCTTTCACTACACCCATCGGCCGCCGACCCTGGGTCGGGATGGCACCGACGAGTTTTTATTCCGGACCCGGCGGGGCTTCTGTGAGCACTATGCCTCGGCCTTCGCCGTGCTGATGCGGGCTGCCGAGGTGCCGGCCCGGGTGGTGGCCGGCTACCAGGGAGGGGAGGAAAACCCGTTGAGTGGCAGCGTCCTGGTGCGCGATCGCGATGCCCATGCCTGGGTGGAGGTCTGGCTGGAGGGGCGCGGCTGGGTGCGGGTCGACCCCACCGCAGCGGTGGCACCCGAGCGGATCGAGCTCGGCCTGGATCAGGCCCTGGCCAGTGCCGCGCCCCGGGGAGGGGAGGGCGGGTTCGGTGGCCGCGGCCGGGACTGGCTGCACTACCTGAGCCTGCAGAGGGATGCCCTGGAGGATGGCTGGGCGCTCTGGGTGCTGCACTATCGGGATGAACGGCAGTGGCAGCTGTTGACTCGCTGGCTGGGCCAGGTCACACCCTGGCGGGTGGGGGGAGTCCTGCTGGTGGCGGCGGGTCTGCCCCTGGGCTGGATCGCCCTGAGCGGCTGGCTGGGCCAGCGCCGGGCCCAGGACCCGGCGGTGCGCCAGTATCGACGACTGTGTCGAACCCTGACCCGGGCGGGCAGTCCCCCCAGGCCGGGCGAGGCACCGGGGGGACACCTCGAACGGGTCGCCCGGCAACACCCCGAGTGGGCGGAATCACTGCGGCGCATTGCCTGGCTGTTCAATGCCCTGCGCTACCAGGCCCTGCGCTCGGACCAGCGCCACCACCTGCAGCGCAGTCTGCGCCAGGCGGTGCGCCAGTTTCCCTGAGGACTAGGCCTCCTCGGTCAGGCTGCAGAGCTGCCAGCGGTCGTCGGCACCGGCGAGCTGTTCGGCCCGGTCGGGGCTGGTGAGGACCGCCACCCCAGCCTGCTCGGGCACCAGGTAGCGGCTGGCCACCCGGCGCAGATCATCGAGGCGGGTGGCCAGCACCCGCTGCCGGAAACGGCGTCGCTGCTCGGGGGTGCGACCAAAGAGGTCATTGTAAAAGCTGGCCTGGGCCTCGCCGGCGGGGGAGCCGGGGCGATCGAGACCGCTGATGACGCCGAGGACGGCCTGTTCCAGCTCCTCCGGATCCTGGGGCTCGTCGAGCAGCCAGCGCACCGAGGCCTCGAAGTCGTCCAGGGTCGCTTCCAGCCGGGGATCGCGGTAGGAGTAGAAGCGGAATACGCCGCTGGCGACGTCGTGGCTGGCGCCTCCACCGTAGGCGCCGCCCTGTTCGCGAATGGCGCGGTGCAGATAGCCATTGCGGAGATAGCCCCCCAGCACGGTCAGCGCCGCGGCATCCTCGTGGTCGGCCGGCACTGTGGGGTAGGCCGTGGCACAGAAGTTGACTTGGGTGTGGGTGGACCACAGCTGACGCACCGGTCCAGCAGCGGCGGGCAGGAGGGCTGCGGGGGCCGTTCCCCCGAGGCTGCTGTCGGCCCACTGGCGATCCAGCTCCTCCAGCAGCTCGGGCAGGACGGCTTCCTCGGCCACCAGCAGCTGCCGGGCCGGGCCCTCCAGGACCGCCTGGTGGAGGCTGGCCAGCTCGGCGGCGTAGCGCTCCAGTTCCTGCTCATCGCGAAGGGAGCGATCCAGGGCCCGGAGCTCCTGCAGCCCCCGCAGCCCCGTCCACTCGTGGGCCCAGGCAGCGGCGGGGCCGAAGCCGGCCGCGGCGGCGGTCATGGCCAGCTGGTGGCCGGCCCCGGTGATGCTGCGCTCACGTCGAGCCAGGCTCTGGGCCACCAGCTCGCGCAGGCGGTGGGGCTCGTCAAAGCGGGGCCGCTCCAGCGTGGCGCGCAGCAGCTCGCCCTGGGCACCGGCGTTGCGGTTCAGGGCCCGGCTGGAGGTCACCAGCCAGCTGCTCACCTGGTCGGTGTCGTCGACTCCGGCCCGCCAGCGCAGCGAAGCTGTCAGCCCGCCGCTGACCCGGGCCTGGAGGGCCTGGGCCGCAAGGTAGTCCAGATCGTCGATGCCAACCTCGGTGAGGGCGGCGCTCAGGCGGGGGAGCAGACGCAGTTGGCGAGGCTCCAGCCGGGGAAGCTGCAGCAACACCTGCTGATAGACCAGGCCGTTGGTGCCCCGGGCATAGCGGGTGGTCGGCAGGGGTCCAGCGTGGGGCTGGCCCTCGATGTACTGGATGTCGGGCTTGATGTCCTCGAGCCCCACCCGGGGCAGCAGGGACAGGTCATCCTGGCTGGCCTGCCGCTGCAGCAGGGCCTGGGCCTGGTCGATGATGGCCCGGTGCTCGGCATCGCTCAACCCGGCCTTGATCCGGGCCAGGCGGCGGGCTTCGGCCTGCTCCCTGCGCTGGGCCAGCTCGGCATCGGGGGTCAGCACCAGGGTGACGCGGTGGGGGTTGTCCAGCAGCAGCCGACGCGCCAGTCCCTTGATCCAGTTCGGGTCCTGGCTGGCTTCGCGCAGTCGCTGCAGGGCCGGCTCGATGTCCAGCAGGGCCAGGGGGTCGCCGCGGTGGGTGGCGGCGCCCAGGGCGGTCATGGCCAGCTGCAGACCATAGGGGTAGTGATCTCCTCCGATTTCCCGCTGCTGCAGCTCCAGCTGGTGCAGGACGGCGTCGACCTGCTCCTGGGGGACACCGTGCTCGGCGACTTCCCGCAGTACTCCCAGGATGAGGGCCTCCACCGCATCCCGGTGTTCTTCGCGACTGCCCTCGAGGCCACAGACCAGGGCCAGCTCCAGCTGGGAGCTCTCGAGCCCGCACAGCGGCGAGGGAGCGGTGCCCAGTTCCGTGGTCTCCAGAGCCCGGGTCAGAATGGAGCTGGAGTTGTCCATCAGCACGGCGGAGAGCAGGTGGGCCTCGAAGAGGTCCTCCAGGGAGGTACTCTTGCCCAGCAGCCAGGCCATGACGATGTGGGTCTTGTCCTCGGCGCTGCCTTCTTCCTGCCAGGCATAGGATTCCTGCACCCGGATGGGGGCGTGATAGCGGCGGGCCTCGGCCACCGCAATGTTCAGGGGCTGGGCCTGAAACCGGTTCAGGGCCAGCTCTTCGAAGCGCTGGTGGTGGTGGTGGGCGGGGAGGTCGCCAAAGGTGATGAAAATGGCATTGGAGGGATGGTAGTGGCTGCGATAAAACTCCTGCAGCTGCTCGTAGCTCAGATCGGGAATGGCTTCGGGATCCCCGCCCGAGTTGTACTGGTAGGTGGTGTTCGGGTACAGGTAGCGGCTCAGCGTGTGCCACAGCACGCTGGTCACCGAGCTCATGGCGCCCTTCATTTCGTTGTAGACCACGCCCTTGTAGGTCAGGGGTCCGGCGGAGTCGTCCCGGGGCTCAAACTCCAGCCGGTGGCCCTCCTGGGCGAAGTCCAGGGGGTCGAGGCGAGAGAAGAACACCGCGTCCAGATAGACCTGGAGCAGGTTATCGAAATCCTTGCGGTTCTGACTGGCGAAGGGGTAGGCGGTCCAGTCGGAGCTGGTCATGGCATTCATGAAGGTGTTGAGGGACCGCTTGATCATGGTGAAGAAGGGGTCCCGCACCGGAAAGCGCTCACTGCCGCAGAGCACGGTGTGCTCCAGAATGTGGGCCACCCCGGTGTCGTCCTCCGGGACGGTGCGCAGGGCCACCAGGAAGACGTTTTCATCCAGGTCGGCGGAGAGATGGTAGTGCAGGGCACCGGTTGCGCGGTGGCGGTACTCCTCCAGGACGAGGTTCAGGGCGGGAATGGGCTGGCTGCGATGCCACTCGAAGGCGGGATGCACTGGACTCGGTGGTTGGCTCACGCTGGCTCCTCACGTCATCGTGGATGAAGGCAAGGCCTCATTGTACCCGGGTGGGTGAGGTAGCGGGCAAGTGCAGGGCCGGCTGTCGCCGCGGCCGGCGTGGTTGATCTGGATCAAGCCGGGTGCCCCGAGGGCGGCTGCTTCGTCTGTTCGGGTGAAGAGAACGGGGACGGGAAGAACAATACTTGCCATCGACAGTGAATGGATCCGGGAGATTGAGACCATGACAGCGACCACCCAGAAAAGAGAGCCCTATGTCATCCAGCGCAAGGTCTGGCCAGAGCGCTACGCTCGCGGCTGGCACGTGCTGGGCAAGGCCGACCGCTTCACTGAGGAGCCCCAGACCCTGGACTACTTTGGCACCCGGCTGGCCGCCTACCGCGGCAAGGAGGACGGCCAGGTCCACGTGCTGGATTCCTACTGCCCCCACATGGGCGCCGACCTGTCCAAGGGCCACGTAGAGGGGAACTCCCTGGTCTGTCCCTTCCATGCCTGGAGCTGGGGCAGCGACGGTGTCTGTGACCACATTCCCTACGCCAAGCGGATTCCTCCCAGGGCGGTCATCAAGTCCTGGCCCACGCTGGAGCGCAATGGCCTGCTGCTGGTGTGGAATGACCCCGAGGGCGGCGAGCCCGACCTGTCGGTGGCGCCAAAGATCATGGACGACTACTACAGCGGCGAGTGGACCGACTGGGTGATGGCCCGCTTCCTCATCAAGAGCCACTGCCGCGAGCTGGTGGACAACATGGCCGACATGGCCCACTTCGGCCCGGTGCACTACTCGACCGTGCGCTCCTTCCGCAACGTGCAGGATGGCCACACCTTTACCCAGTACATGGTGGGCGGGCACGAGATCCTCACCGAGGGCGAGCACCCGATGACCAGCGTCGCCCACTATGAGGGGCCGGCCTACATGACCACCACCATGACTGGCATGATGGATGGCGTGCCGATGACCACTCACCTGCTGGTCAGCCACGTCCCCATCAGCACCGAGGCCTTTCACATCAACCTCGGCGTGATGATGAAGAAGAACCCCGACTTCAGCGAGGAGGAAAACCGGGCGGCGGTGGAAGCCTATACCGCGCGCACCATCGAGTCCTTCGAGCAGGATGTGGAGATCTGGGACAACAAAGTGCTGATCGACAACCCGCTGCTCTGCGACGGCGACGGCCCCATCAACATGGTGCGCAAGTGGTACGGCCAGTTCTATGCCGATGTGGCCGACATCGACCCCCATGCAGTGGCTCGCAAGGAGCATATCACCATGGACGGACCGACGGTGGAGGAAGTGCTGGCTGCCATGCACGCCGATGCGGCCAGGACCGCCTGATGCAAATCGGGGCCTCCGGGCCCCGAAAACAATTTCCCCGTGGTGTTCTCCGGTCCGGGCCAGCGGGTCCGGGCCGATGGGTCGCGAGTGAAGTCATGGATATACGCGGACTGGGCTACGTCATCATCGAAAGCACGGATCTGGCCCGCTGGGAACGGTTCGGCTGCCAGGTACTGGGCTTGATGAAGAGCCCCGGCATGCCTCAGGAAGAGATGCTGCACCTGAAGATGGACGAATATCCCTGGCGGTTTCGCATTGTTCCCGGCCGTCGGGATCGCTTTGTCGCCGCGGGCTGGGAAGTGCCCGGCGCCGCGGCCTGGCAGCGGGCGGTGGCCCGGCTGGAGGAGACCGGCATCGGGGTGGAACAGGGCAGCGCCGCGGAGGCCGCCGATCGGCGGGTCCGGCAGGTTGCCCGCTTTGTCGCCCCGGGAGGGCTGTGCTGTGAGATCTACCACGGCATGCAGCTGGACTATCAGCCGCTGATCTCTCCGGTGGGAGTCCGGCGCTTTGTCACCGGCTACCATGGCGACATGGGCCTGGGCCACATCGCCGCTGCCACCCCCGAGCTGGCTGCCAGCCATGCCTTCTTTACCGAGGTCATGGGGTTTGGTCAGGTGGATTTCATGCATTTCCACTTCCATCCCGACCCGGAAGACCCCGGCCAGGGGCTGCATTTTCTCCACTGCAACAACCCCCGCCACCACTCCCTGGCCCTGTTCGAGGACCGCCAGCCCCATCCCGGAGGCCTGGTTCACCTGATGGTGGAAGTCGAGGATCTGGATACCCTGGGGCACATGATGGACCGGGTGCGCGAGCACGGGGTGAAGGTCATCACCGGCCTGGGGCGGCACAGCAATGACCGGATGGTGTCCATCTATGTGGAGAGCCCCGCGGGCTTTGCTCTGGAATATGGCTTTGGCGGTGTCCAGGTGGACTGGGACCACTACACCCCCACCGAGAGCGCCGTGCCCTCGGTCTGGGGCCATCAGTGGGGACAGGGCTGAGGAGAGCGCTTGGGGGGCGGAGGCAGCTCCAGGCGCAGGCGGTACATCTCCGGCCAGAGCTTGCCGGTCACCAGCAGGCTGCCATCCTCCTCGTCCCAGGCCAGGCCATTGAGCACGTCCGCCTCGGGGCTGCGCAGAGCGCGGGGATAGAGCTCGGCCAGGTCCAGGCGGCGCACGACCTCGCCGCTGTCGGGGTGAATGACCACCACCGCATCGCTGAGCCAGACATTGGCCAGCAGCCAGCCGCCGACTGTTTCCAGCTCGTTGAGCCGAGAGACGGGACGGCCGCTCTCCCGCACTGTCACCCGTCGGCACTCCACGAATTCTCCGGGCTCGAGAAAGCGCAGGGTGCTGCTGCCATCGCTCAGGACCAGCAGGCCGTCATCCCGGGTCAGGCCCCAGCCCTCGCCGTCGTGGCGGTGGCTGCGGCGGGTGGTCAGGGTGTCCGGGTCCAGCACCACCACCAGGCCCTCCCGCCAGGTGAGCAGCCAGAGCTCATCGTCGAGCAGAGTCAGCCCTTCGGCAAACCACTGGGCCGGCAGCTGGCGGCGGCGGTGTTCACCGCCATGCTCTCGCCCGGGGGCGGGGCGGTATTCCACCCAGGAGCGGCCATAGCGACCGCTGCTCTCATAGAGGCGATCCCGGTACAGCTCCAGCCCCTGGGTGAAGCTTTCGGGGTCGTGGGGATGGCGCTGTACCAGCTCCCAGGGGACATGGGCTGAGGGGGCGGCACAGGCGCTGCCGAGCAGGGCGGCCAGCAGGGTGGCCACGCGCAGCCCCCGGGAGAGCGGCCGCTTCATCCGTCCAGGTATTCCGCACCGCCCTCCACGGACAGGATCTTGCCGGTGATCCACGAAGAGGCATCCGAGGCAAAGAACAGCGCCGCCGCGGCGATGTCCTCAGGCTGGCCCAAGCGCCCCAGGGGCGTCACGTCCAGCATGCGCTGGCGCTGTTCTGGCACCTGCTCCAGATAGCCGGCCAGGGCATCGGTGAGGATGGGGCCGGGCTCGATGACGTTGACCCGAATCGCCGGTGCCAGGTCGTGGGCCAGGTTGCGGGACAGCTGGTTCAGGGCCGCCTTGGCGGCGCCGTAGGCGGTGAAGTTCTTCTGGGCAAAGCGGGCGGCCACCGAGGAAATGTTGATGACGGAGCCCCCGCCGGCGGCGCGCATCGCCGGGGCGGCCCGGGTGGTCAACAGCAGGGCGGGGGTGACGTTCCAGCACAGCAGCTGCTCGAACTGTTCCTTGCTGGTGTCGAAGGGGTCGTTGGGCCCGCCGCCGCCGACATTGTTGACCAGGATGTCAATGCGGCCAAACTCCCCGGTGGTCTCGGTCACCAGCCGGTCCAGGTCTTCTTCCCGAAGGGTGTCGACCACCACCACCAGGGCGCGGCGGCCCAGCTGGCGGATGGCCCCGGCCACCTCCTCCAGGTCTGTGCGGGTGCGCGCTGCCAGCACCACATCGGCTCCGGCCTGGGCAAAGGCCAGCGCACAGGCCCGCCCGATGCCCTTGCTGGCGCCGGTGACCACCGCCACTCGGTCCTGGAGTGAAAACAGCTCTGGAACATTCTTCATGGTCGCTCTCCTCGGTCAGAGTCGAGCAGTCTAGCAGACAGCAGTCGGCGGTTTCGCGTATCATGCCGCCGGATGATCGAGGACTGGCCATGATGGACGTTGTCACCTGGCTCCAGCAGCGGCTGGATGCGCTTCTCCCCTTTGTGCAGATCGCTGTGATCATCGCAGTGGCGATCGGCCTGCAGCGGCTGGCTCGACAGCTCATCGGTCGGGCCGTCAAGCGCTATGGCTTGCCGGAGGAGCTGCTCATCGGCAGCCAGCGCCTCAGTGGCTTCATTATTTATCTCATCGCGGGGCTGGCCTGTCTGGAGCGCCTGGGCGCCTCCATGGCGATGATCTGGGCCGCCTTCACCGGCTTTGCGGCGGTGGCGGCAGTGGCTTTCTTTGCCGCCTGGAGCGTGCTGTCCAATATTTTCTGCACGGTGCTGATCTTCATCACCCGGCCCTTTCGCATCTACGACTACATCGAGGTGCTGGAAGGTGGGGACAAGCCGGGTCTGCGAGGCCGGGTCATCGACATCAATCTCATCTACAGCACGCTGGAAGAAATGGGCACGGGGACGCTGTTGCAGATCCCCAACAACATGTTCTTTCAGCGCACGCTGCGGCGCTGGCGCCGGGGCACGCTGCCGCCGCCCCCGCCCCCGCCCCCGCCACCGACCGGCGACGAGAGCTCAGCCTGACGGCTCCTCGGTCAGGCCGGTGAAATGGCCGCGGATCATGTCCCGCTTGCGGCCGAAGCCGGGGCTGCGCGCCACGGCGAAGCCCTGGGCCTGGAGGCCGCGGCGCACGCTGCCGGCGGCGGTGAAGGTGGCCAGGGTCGTGCCCGGGCGGCTCCAGTTTGCCAGTTGCTGAAACAGCTCCGGCTGCCACATGGCAGGGTTGCGGGCGGGGGCAAAGCCGTCGAGAAACCAGGCGTCGATCCGGGTCGATGCATCGATCCGGCGCAGGCTGGCCAGGCCCTCGGTAGCATCTCCCTGCCACAGCTCCAGGCTGACCCGTCCCGGCAGCAGCCAGCGGTGATGGCGACCGGGGGTGGGGGGCGGATAGGCCGCCTGGAGCAGGGTCGCCTCGCCGGCCCGCTCCGGCCAGAGCGCATGGGCCCTGCGCAGGCTGACGGAATCCAGCGGGTAGAGCTCGGTGGTCAGCCAGTGCAGCTGCCAGCCCGGTGGTGCAGTGCGCAGCCACAGCTCGAGGGTGACCAGCAGGCTGAGCCCAGTGCCAAAACCGGTCTCGCCGATGCAGAATCTACCCGGCTCGTCGGCGGGCAGACTGCGAAAGCGCGGCTCGAGATCATTGCCGTCGATGAAGACGTGGCGCACTTCCGCCGGGCCCGACTCCCGGGAGAAGTAGACATCCTGAAAGCGGGTCGACAGGGGCTGTCCTGCTGCCCAGCGCAGGGCAGCGGGCGAGAGAGGGGAGCGATCGTGGCTCATGGAATCGATACTCCGGCACCGGGCAAAACGGACGCCATGCTAGCATGTCCGGCGCCGGGCGCAGATCGTCGCCCGCTGTGGAGAGCGGGGGCGGCACTGACCGTTTGGGCCCTGGCCTCGCTCTGGCTGGCAGCTCCGGCGGGGGCCCGGGCGGTGGATGGAGCAGAGCAGACGGTGACCCTGGCGCTGAGCACGGAACCTCCCAGCCTGGACAGCCGTACCGCCACCGACGAAATCTCCAGCTTCGTCCTCAGCCACGTCATGGAAGGGCTGGTGCGCTACGGAGCGGAGGGGGAGCTGCTGCCGGGCGTGGCGGAGCGCTGGGAGCTGCGCCCCGATGGCGCCACCTTCTGGCTGCGGCAGGACGCCCGGTGGAACGATGGCGAGCCGGTCACCGCAGAGGATTTTGTCCACGCCTGGCGCCAGGTGGTGACCCCGGAGACCGCCGCCTCCTATGCCTTCATCCTCTATCCCATTCGCCATGCCGAAGCCATCAATCGCGGCGAGCTGCCCCCCGATCGGCTGGGGGTCAGGGCGGTCCACCCCCACCGGCTGGAAGTGGAGCTCGAGCGGCCCACCCCCTATTTCATCAGCCTGACGGCCTTTGTCAGCTATCTGCCCCTGCGGCGGGATGTGGTGGAAGACCGGGGGCGGCGCTACGCTGCCGATGCCTGGGAAATGGTCTTCAACGGCCCCTTCGTGCTGGAGCGCTGGGTGCACGGGGCCGAGCTGCGCCTGGCCCGCAACCCCCGCTACTGGGGACGGCGGGAAGTACAGCTGCAGCGCATCGACATTCCCTATGTCACCAGCGATGCCCAGGCGCTGTACAACCTGTTCAAGGACGACCGCATCGCCCTGGCCATGCTGAGCCGGGACACCCTGCCCGACGCCCTGGAGCAGGGCCATGCCGTGCGCCGCTTTGACGATGGCTCCCTGTGGTTTCTGCAGTTCAACTTTCGCCCGGACCGGCCGACGGCCAACCGCGCCCTGCGCAAGGCCATCCAGGCCGTGCTCGACCCCGGCGTCCTGGTCAGCCAGGTGGTGGCCATGCCGGGCAACCGAGCCGCTCGCTCGCTGTTTCCCAGCTGGCTCCGAGGGGCGGCGGCCCCGCTGCACGAGGAGCACCCGCCGCCCCAGCCCGAGCGGGGCCTGGCGCTGGGGCGACAGTGGCTGGAGCAGGCCCGCCGGGAGCTGGGTGTGGAAGCGATTCCCACCCTGGTGCTGCTGGCGGGGGACACTCCGGCGGCGGTGGTGGAGTCGGAGTACATCCAGCACGTACTGCAGCGGGGGCTGGGGCTGGAGGTGCGCATCGACCGGCAGGTGTTCAAGCAGCGCATCGCCCGGATGATGGCGGGACAGTTCGATCTGGTGGCCACGGGCTGGGGGCCTGATTTTGACGATCCCCTGACCTTCGGCGACCTGTTTGCCTCCTGGAATGAAAACAATCGGGGCCGCTATCGCAATCGGGAATACGACCGCTGGGTGCGGCAGCTGATGGAGGCCATCCAGCCCGCTGAACGAATGGCGGCGGTGGCGGCGCTGCAGCGCATCGTGGTGGAGGAGGCGGTGGTTCTGCCCACCCACGAACGAGGCCTGGTCTATGTCCAGCACCCGTGGCTGAAGGGGGTGGTTCGCTCTCGCTTCGGGGGAGATCCCCTGCTGCGGGATGCCTGGATCGAGCCCCCCGAGATGCAGCCGGCACCGACCGCCTCCGGCGGGGAGGGCTGACCATGCTGCGCCATGTCCTGGGGCGGCTGCTGGGTGGACTGATCACCCTGTGGTTCATCGCCACGGCTACCTTCCTGGCCATGCACTGGGTGCCCGGAGATCCGCTGGCCGACGAGCGGGCCGTCAGCCCTGAAATTCGCCGCAACCTGGAGGCTCACTATGGCCTGGATCAGCCCCTGTGGACCCAGTACGGCAGGTTTCTGGGCAACATGCTGCGGGGGGATTTCGGCATCTCCTTCGTCGAGCGCAATCGCAGCGTGAATGACATCATTCGCGAGCATTTTCCCGTGTCCGCCACGCTGGGGGTGCTGGCCCTGGTGGTGGCTGCCCTGGGCGGAGTGCTCTGGGGGAGCCTGGCGGCCCGCTTTCGAGGGCGCTGGCCCGACCACCTGATTGCGGTGGCGGTCATCGCCGGCATCTCGGTGCCGGGTTTTGTCCTCGCGGCGCTGGCCCAGTGGGGCATACTGGAACTCAACCGCATCACCGGCCGACCGGTGCTGCCGGTGGCCGGCTGGGGGAGCTGGCAACACCTGGTGGTGCCCTCCCTGGTGCTGGGGCTGGGCACCATGGCCTATCTGACCCGGTTGATGCGGACTTCCATGCTGGACGTCGAGGGCATGGAGTTTTTGCGCACCGCCCGCAGCAAGGGGCTGTCGGAGGCGCGCATCGTGGCCCGCCATCAGGTGCCCAATGCCATCCTGCCAGTGCTGACTGTCCTCGGCCCGGCAGTTGCCGCGGTGACCACCGGAGGCTTTGTCGTCGAGCTGATCTTCGCCATTCCGGGGCTGGGCCGCTATTTTGTCCAGGCCGTCCAGCAGCTGGACTACACCGTCATCATGGGGACGACGGTATTCTATGGCGGCTTTCTGGTGCTGGTGGTCCTGGTGGTGGATCTGCTCTATGGCCTGGTCGACCCCCGCATCCGGCTGTATTGAAGAGAGGTGATGTCCGTGCAGAATCGGCCTCGCTCCGCGCCTCCGGTCGAGCTTGAAGCGGCGGCCGTGCCCCCCGACGCGGAGGGGTTTCGGCCGCGGGTGGCCGACGTGGCCAGCGAGCAGGCCGAGGGGGAGGCCAGCCGGCTCTGGGGGCTGGCGGGCCGGCGGTTGCGGCGGGATCCCCGGGCCTGGTTCGGCGGCCTGGTGGCGCTGTGCATGGTGCTGGCGGCAGCTCTTGGTCCCTGGCTTTGGCCCCGGGACCCCAGCCTGCAGAATCCCGTCCGTGCCTCGCTGGGACCGAGCTCGGGGCAGGTCGTCACCCTGGTGGATGCGAGCCAGCACTGGCAGCCGCCCCGGATCGAGCCCGCCGGCGAGGCCATCGTGCCGGCTCCGGAGCTGGGTGCGGTCACGGGTCTGGAAGTCGTGGTCGCCCATACCGAGTGGGTGCGCCTGCGCTGGCAGCCGGTGACTGGTGCCGCGAGCTACCAGGTGTACCGCCACAGTCGGCCGCCCCGGGATCGCAGCGATCTGGGCATGCCCCTGGGAGAGACTCGCGGTCCCGGCGAAGTGGGCTTCGAGGATCGCCTGCGGCTGCGGCCCACCACGGTCTACTACAGCGTGGTGGCCAGCGATGGCCTGGAGGAATCTCCCCGCCACCAGGTGCTGGCGGTGACCCCCGAGCCGGCCCTGGCCCTGCTGAGTGCTCAGCTGCTGGGCGTCGTGCCCAGCGATGGCCGCGTCGAGGACTGGGTCGGGCGAACCGTGCACCTGCCTGGCCATCCGCTGGGCACCGACTACCTGGGCCGGGATCTGTTGGCCCGCCTGCTGCACGGCGCCCGAACCTCCCTGTTCATCGGCATCGCTGCCCCTTTGCTGTTCGTATTGCTGGGCTCGCTCTATGGCGCAGTGGCGGGGCTGGTTGGCGGGCGGGTGGACGGAGTGCTGATGCGGACGGCGGATTTTGTCGTGGCGTTGCCCTTCCTGCTGTTCATGATCCTGCTGCGGGTGGCCTTCGGCATTGGCCCCGGAGAGAGCGGCGTCGGGCCTCTGGTCATCGCCCTGGTGGTGTTGAGCTGGCCCGCCAGCGCCCGCCTGGTGAGGGGACAGGTGCTGCAGCTGCGGGAGGCCCCCTTCATGGATGCCGCCCGTCTGGCAGGAGCCGGCGGCAGCTGGCTGGTGCGGCGCCACATTCTGCCCAACATCCTGGGGGTGGTGCTGGTGGCGCTGACCTTTGCCATTCCCTCGGCCATTTTTACCGAGGCCTTTCTGTCTTTCATCGGCATGGGTGTGACCCCGCCGACGGCGTCCTGGGGAGCCATGAGCAGCGACGGCATGCGCACTCTGCTGACCGATCCCCGGGAGCTGCTGGCCCCGGCGGCCTGCATCAGTCTGACGGTCCTGGCCTTCAATCTGCTGGGGGATGCTCTGCGCGATGCGCTGGATGCCCGCCAGGGAGAGCGGCCATGAGCCTGCTGCGAGTAGAGGGGTTGACGGTGGAGCTGGCGACCGCAGAGGGGCCGGTCCATGCCGTGCGAGGAGTCTCCCTCGATCTGGCAGCGCGCCGCAGGCTGGCCCTGGTGGGAGAGTCGGGCTGTGGCAAGTCGATGACTGCTCTCGGTCTGCTGGGGCTGACGCCCGCCGGCAGCCGCATCGGTGGCCGGCGGTACTGGCGGGGACAGAGTCTCGCTGGGTCCCGGGCCCTGGCGAGACTCCGGGGGCGGGAGATTGGCCTGGTGGGACAGAATCCCATGGCGGCCTTTAATCCCACCCGGCGGGTAGGCTGGCAGGTGGCTGAAATGCTGCAGGTACACCGGGGCTGGAGCCGGCGCCGAGCCTGGCGCCGGGCGGTGGAGCTGCTGGAGGCCATGCAGCTGACCGACCCCGAGCGGCAGGCCCGCCACTATCCCTTCGAGTTTTCCGGCGGCATGCTCCAGCGCGCTGCCATCGCCATGGCGGTGGCCTGTGAGCCCGAACTGCTGATTGCCGACGAGCCCACCACGGCGCTGGATGTGACCGTGCAGGCCCAGGTGCTGGCCCTGTTGGATCAGTGGTGCCGCCAGCGGGATATGGGCCTGCTGCTGATCACTCACGACCTGGGGGTGGTGGCGCAGATGGCGGATGAGGTGGCGGTGATGTACGCCGGTCAGATCGTCGAACAGGGGCCAGTGGCCAGTCTCTTTGCCCGGGCCGGTCACCCCTACAGCGATGGGCTGAAGCGGGCCCTGCCGGAACGAGTCGGCCGGGGGCAGCCCCTGCAGGTGCTGAGTGGGTCGCCGCCGGATCTGCGCCGACCTCCACCGGGCTGTGGCTTTCATCCCCGCTGTGCCGTGGCCATGGAAATCTGTGCGGCGGGCCCGGTGCCGGCCTTTGGCTGGGAAGGCGGGCACTGGAGCCGCTGCTGGCGGCATCATCCAGCGAGCCGGAGCAGAGAGGAGGGCGGGCCATGAGGGGACAGGTCGGGAAGCCGCCGCTGCTGGAGGTGCGGGGACTCTGCCATGACTACGGCCGCCGGCGGCATGCCCGACGGGCGCTGGATCAGGCAGACTTTACTCTGGAGCGCGGCGAGATCGTCGGCATCGTCGGCGAGAGCGGCTCGGGAAAATCCACCCTGGCCCGCACTCTGCTGGGTCTGCTGGACAAGACCGCCGGCGAGGTGCTGCTGGATGGCGAGAGGTTGCCGAGCCGCTATCGCCCCAGGGATTTCCGCCGCTACCGCGGGCGCATGCAGATGGTCTTTCAGGATCCCTGGGCGACGCTGAACCCCAGGCTGACCGTGGGGGCCAGCCTGGCCGAGCCGCTGCAGCTGTCGGGCCGCGGTCGGGAAGCCGCCGCCCGCACAGCCCATTGGCTGCAGCGCGTCGGGCTGTCACCGGCCATGGCGGGGCGCTATCCCCATGAGTTTTCCGGGGGCCAGCGCCAGCGCATCGGCATTGCCCGGGCGCTGCTGTTCGAGCCGGAACTGCTGGTCTGTGACGAGCCGGTGTCGGCCCTGGATGTCTCGGTTCAGGCCCAGGTGGTCAACCTGCTGGCCGCGCTGCGCCGGGAGCTGGGTCTGGCACTGTTGTTCATCGCCCATGACCTGGCCCTGGTCCGCTACCTCTGCGACCGGGTGCTGGTCATGCATCGGGGGCGCCTGGTGGAGACGGGGCCGGTAGAGCAGGTGCTGGCGCAGCCGGCCCACCCCTATACCCGGCTGCTGCTGGATTCCCGTCCGATTGCAGACCCAAGTCGACGACGGCTGCTTGCGGTGCAGTCCCCGCCCCCCTCAGCGGGCACTGCCCCGGGCTGTGCACTCGCTCCGCGCTGCCAGCGGGCCGGGCCGTCATGCCTTCGGCAGACGCCGCCGCTGCAGACCGTGGGGCAGCGGCAATACGCCTGCTTTCATCCCCTGGCGGGCGGCTCGCCGGTTCAGTTCGCCTCGAGCTCGGAGGGGTACAGATAGAGGGCCGGCGGACTCTCGTCGGTGAAATAGAGGAGGACGTGGCGTCCCGATGCGGACAGAGTCAGCGGCCAGCGGTTCAGGCCCACCACCAGCTCCAGGGCGCCGGCCTCCAGCTCGAGCTCGGCTCGATAGGCCTCCTCGCCCAGAGCGCGCAGGGTGTAAGCCCGGCTGTGGTTGCCGTGCTTGAGGTGGAGAATCCGGTTGACCAGGTTGGGCCGGGCCTCGTCGGACAGCAGCTGTTCCGCTCGAGTCAGCAGAGCCAGGACCTGCTGGGGGTCATCCAGGAGTTGAGGCGAACCCGGTGCCTGGCTGTCCTCGGCAGGGGCCGGCCTGGAAGGTTCGGGGCCCGGGCTGTCGGCCGCGTCCTGTGACGGCTCGGCAGGGGGGTGGTTCCCGAGCTCTTCGGCTGCCTCGGCCTCCCGGGCCGCCAGCAGGGCGCGGAGGCGGCGAATTTCCCGCTGGGCGGCCTCGGCCTCCTCGCGCTGGCGCTGTTCCCGCTGGCGGGTCTGGCGGCGCTGGAGCTGTTCTCGACTCTGTCGGTTGGCCACCAGTCGCTGCTCGAGTTCGGCGACCTGCCGGGCAAGGCTTTCGACTTCGCGGTGGGCCTTGTCGAAGCGTCGCTCGCTCAGGGCCAGCCTGAACTCGGCATTCTGCAGGCGGGCGGCACTGGCCTCGCTGCCCTCGGCGTCGTGGGCAGCCCGGGCCCCGGCGACACGTGCGCGGGCCGCCAGCAATTCGTCCCGCTCCGGAGAGGGGCGGCTGCGGGCCTCCTCCAGCCTCTCCTGCAGGGCTTCCAGCTGGCGGCTGTATTCGCCCTGCTGCCGTTCCAGGCGCTGCAGGTCTTCTTCCGCTGCCCTGGCCATGTCGCCCAGACTCAGGATCAGCGCCAATCCAATGCCTGCCGACTGCATCCATCGCCGGCGGACTGTGCTCGTCAATGCCATCCCGATCCTCGCTGTTATGGTGTGCTGCTCACGGTTGAATGCTACGCTGCGCCCCGGTTGCATCGAACCGGACCACGGCGGACAACTCCTAGCAGGCCAGCAATATATAGCAGAAAAATTGCCGGCCGGGAGCGACCGGGACGGCGGGGACGGGCTGGCATTGGCCTGGTCTGCGCAGTAGACTCGCGGTGTCGTGGCGCACCGTGGTGGTCGCGCCGAAGTCCACGGAAGCGAGCATGTCCGTCGAATACCAGGATCATCGGGTCACGCCTGCCCAACTGCTGACTGCCAGCGCCAACGCCCTGCACCGCGCCTTTCTGCAGGCCTCCAGGGTGGAGGCCAAGCGGCTGTTCCGCGAGCTGAGCCAGGGCCGCAGGGTGGGGCTGGTGCAGCTGAAGATGGAGGATGACAGCGTCCTGCAGTTGTTGCTGGAGCTGGATCATCGACACCACAGCGGCGGGCTGAACTTCAGTGGCTTTCGCAATCAGCTGGGGCTGCTGCTGTATCGCATCGGCGAGCGACTGCAGTCGGCCCAGCCCGACCTGGGCCTGCTCAATGACGACAGCGGTCGACGCCTGCTGTTTCACATCCCCGCGGTGGAGCCCCGCGGAGAGACCGTCAACATTCTGGTGCTGGGCATGGACCTGAGCCTGCCGGGCACGGCGGCCCTGCAGCTGATGTACATGGACCCGGCCCAGTACCGCCAGGAGGCCGAGGCCCCGGGCTGAACGCCGGGGCGATGTTGCGTTGGGTCTCACCCAATGCGGACTGGAGGCAGCTCCGGGGCGGGGCAGCGCACGCGCTCGGTAGGGGCCAGCACCCGGGCTTCGCCGCTGGCCACCACCCGGCCCTCCTGGTTCACGGCGCGGCAGTCCAGGGTGACGACGGGCTTGTCCTCGCCCAGGGCGGTCACTTCCAGCTCGATGGCAATGCTGTCCCCGATCCGCACGGGGGCATGGAAATTCAGCGTCTGGCCCAGGTAGATGGTGCCGGGTCCGGGCAGCTCCAGCGCCAGGGCTGCCGAGATCAGCGCCCCGGTCCAGGCACCGTGGGCGATGCGCTGCCGAAAGGGCGTTCCGGCTGCATAGTCAGCATCGAGGTGGACCGGGTTGACGTCGCCGGAGACGACGGCAAACAGGGTCACGTCCTCCTCGCTCAGGGTCTTGCTGTAGCGCGCCCGCTGACCGACGCGAAGTTCATCGAAGGTGTGGTTTTCCAAAACGCTCATGCTGGTCTCCTGTCCCTGCCAATGGGCTCGTGGCCCGGTCGGGAGCGCATCATACCTGATCGGCAGCCCGGGCGGAGTCGCATTGAGCTGAGGGGTTGGCTGGGTCATGATGGACCGCGAGTTCCGGCGCGGGCAGGAGCAGGGCGACGGGCGAACATGGAAGAACTGTGACAGCAACCAGAGGGGGCCAGCGCATGCACAGCAAGGGTGAGACAACGGGCCAGGCCGGTCGGGAGAGCATTGCCCGGGCCATCAGCCAGGCCCGCCAGCGGGCAGGGGTGGCGGACGAGGTCGAGCTCGGCGACTACCTCAACCTGGTGGACCTGTTTGACCGGGCCGCGGGGCGCTATGCCTCCCTGCCGGCCTTCAGCAGCCTGGGCCACACCTTGACCTTTGCCGACCTGGACCGCCTGACGGCGCGCTTTGCCTGCTGGCTGCAGCAGGAGACCGGGCTCGAGCCCGGTGACCGCATCGCCATCCAGATGCCCAACCTCATCCAGTACCCGGTCGTGCTCTACGGCGCCTTCCGCGCCGGGCTGGTGGTGGTCAACATCAACCCGCTGTTCAGCGACCGGGAGCTGGAAGCCCGGCTGCACAGCTCCGGGGCCCGAGCCCTGGTGGTGCTGGCCAATTTTGCCTTTCACGCCGCGGCGGTGGTCGACCGAACCGCGGTGGAGCACGTCATCGTCACCGAGCTGGCCGACCTCCACCCGTCGCCCAGGCGACAGCTGATCAACTGGGGTGCTCGCTACCTCAAGCGCATGGTGCCGCGCTATCGCTTCCGCCAGAGCATTCGGCTCGCCGACATCCTCTCCGGTAAAGACCGCAATTATCAGCGCCAGCGCCCGGGTCTGGAGGACATGGCCGTGCTGCAGTACACCGGCGGCACCACCGGTTCTCCCAAGGGCGCCATGCTCAGCCATGGCAACCTGGTGGCCAATGCCCTGCAGTGTCAGGACATGTTTGCCACCTATGGATTTCGCCAGGGCGCCGAGCTCACCATCCTGCCGCTGCCGCTGTATCACATCTACAGCTTTACCCTGGCTACCATCATGCTCAACACCGGCAACCACTGTGTGCTGCTGCCCAACCCCAGGGATCTCGGCAGCGTCATCAAGGCCCTGAAGGACTATCCCTGCACCGCCTTTGTCGGCATCAATACGCTGTTTGTGGCGCTGAGCAACGAGCCGGATTTTGCCCGGCTGGATTTCAGCCGGCTCAAGGTGACCCTGTCCGGCGGCATGGCCCTGACGGCCGGCGCGGCCCAGCAGTGGGAGGACCTCACCGGCTGTGAAGTCTACGAGGGCTATGGCCTGACCGAGACCTCGCCGGTGATCTCCGTCAACCCCGGCACCGACAACCAGCTGGGCACCATCGGCGTGGCCGTGCCGGGCACCGCGGTGCGCATCCTGGGCGAGAACGATGTGGACCTGGGGCTGGAGACCGCCGGTGAACTCTGTGTGCGGGGTCCCCAGGTGATGGAGTGCTACTGGAACAACCCCGAGGAGACCGAGCGGGCCATGCTGGAGGGAGGCTGGCTGCGCACCGGCGACATCGCCGTGGTTCGCCCGGATGGCTACATGAAGATCGTCGACCGCAAGAAGGACATGATTCTGGTCTCGGGATTCAATGTGTATCCCAACGAGGTGGAAGACGTGTTTAGCCAGCATCCGGCGGTGCGCGAATGCGCCGCCATCGGGGTACCGGATGAACACTCCGGCGAGGCAGTGATGCTGTTTGTCGTGCCCTGCCGCGACCGCGAGCCCCTGGATCCTGCCGCGCTGCGCAGCTGGGCCAGGCAACATCTGACCGGATATAAAATTCCGCGCCACATCGAGGTGCGCACCGAACTGCCCAAGTCGGACGTGGGCAAGGTACTGCGCCGGGAGCTGCGGGACGAGGTCATGCGCCGGCACCAGGGCGAGGAGTGAGCAGACCAGGGGACCGGTATACTGTGGTCCCGCTGTTGCTTTTCCCGGGTTCTCGGAGGGTCTGTGTCGTCACCGTGCCGGCTGCTGGCTGCGCTCCAGTCACAACTTGAACATTGTCTGCTGCAGGATGCCCACGCCCTGGAGAGGCGTCTGCGGGGGCTGGAGCGACGCCACCGGGCGGGCCAGCCCATCGACCGGGGCCTGCCCCGGCTGCAGCGGGCGGTGGCCGAGGCAGAGCAGCGGGCTGTCCGACGGCTCGAAGCCGCCGAGCCCCTGGCCCGCGCCGAGGCGCTGAACTATCCCCAGGCCCTGCCCGTGGTGGCGGCCCGGGCGCGCATTCTGGAGGCCCTGGCCGAACACCAGGTAGTGGTGGTGGCCGGGGAGACAGGCTCGGGCAAGACCACCCAGTTGCCCAAGCTGTGCCTGGAGCTGGGCCGGGGTCGCCGCGGCCTCATCGGGCACACCCAGCCACGGCGGCTGGCAGCTCGCACCGTGGCGGCCCGCATTGCCGCCGAGCTCGGCACCGAGCTCGGCGAAGTGGTGGGCTACCAGGTTCGCTTTGGCGAGCAGCTGACCGAGCACAGCCTGGTCAAGCTGATGACCGATGGCATCCTGCTGGCCGAGATCCAGCACGACCCTCTGCTGCTTCGCTACGACACCCTCATCATCGACGAGGCCCACGAGCGCAGCCTCAATATCGATTTCCTGCTGGGCTATCTGCATCGGCTGCTGCCGCGTCGGCCTGACCTCAGGCTGATCATCACCTCGGCCACCATCGATGTGGAGCGCTTTTCCGAACATTTCGGCGATGCCCCCGTCATCGAGGTGTCGGGGCGCAGCCATCCGGTGGAGCTGCGCTACCAGCCCCTGGAGACGCTGAGCGAAGAGGGGGATTTCGGCGAGGCCTGCCGCCTGGTGATGGAGCAGATTATCCAGGAGGACGGTGGGCGCGGCGGCGATGTGCTGGTGTTTCTCCCGGGCGAGCGGGAGATCCGGGACGTGGCCCGAAGCCTGCGCCGGGCCCAGTGGGCCGGGGTCGAGGTGCTGCCCCTGTATGCGCGCCTCAGCCTGGCGGAGCAGAACCGGGTGTTTGACGTCGGTCGGCGGCGAGGGCGGCGCATCGTGCTGGCCACCAACGTGGCCGAGACCTCGCTGACGGTGCCCGGCATCCACTACGTCATCGATGTTGGCCTGGCGCGCGTCAGTCGCTACAGCGTCCGCTCCCGGCTGCAGCGGCTGCCTGTGGAGCCCATCTCCCAAGCCAGTGCCGACCAGCGAGCGGGCCGCTGTGGACGCATCGCCCCGGGCATCTGCTACCGCCTCTACAGCGAGGAGGACTACGACAGCCGCCCCGAATTCACCGACCCCGAGATCCGCCGCACCAATCTGGCGGCGGTCATTCTCCAGATGCTCAGCCTGGGGTTGGGCGACATCGAAGCCTTTCCTTTCATGGAGCCCCCGGACCCCCGGCAGATCAGTGACGGTTTTCGGCTGCTGGAGGAGCTCGGGGCGGTGGATGAGCGCCGCCAGCTCACCGATCAGGGCCGCATACTGGGCCGGTTGCCGGTGGATCCGCGCATCGGCCGCATGCTTGTGGAGGCGCGCTCCCGGGGGGCGCTGCGGGAGGTGCTCATCATCGCCAGCGCGCTGAGCTGCCAGGACCCCCGGGAGTGGCCGGCGGACCAGCGCCAGGCCGCCGCCGAGCAGCACCGTCGCTTTCTGCATCCCGAGTCGGATTTTCTGGCCTGGACCGCCCTCTGGGAGCACGTGGAGGAGCAGCGCCAGCAATTGACTGCTGCGCCGTTCCGGCGCTTGTGTCAGCGGGAATTCCTGTCCTGGCTGCGCCTGCGGGAATGGCGGGAGGTCCACCGCCAGCTGCGCCTGCTGTGCCGGGACCTGGACCGGGAAGAGCGGGGCGGGCGCTGGCAGGAAAACAGCGAGCCGGCGGACTATGAATCCATCCACCGGTCGCTGCTGTCGGGCCTGCTGTCCCAGATTGCCCACCGCCATGAGGGGCGGGAGTACCAGGCGACCCGCAACCGCCGGGTGAGGCTGTTTCCGGGCTCGGCGCTGCACGCGAAGCCTCCGCAGTGGCTGATGGCTGCCGAGGTGGTCGAGACGCGGCAGGTCTACGCCCGCACCTGTGCCCGCATCGAGCCCGAATGGGTGCTGGGCATCAACGATGCACTGCTTCGGCGCAGCTGGGGAGAGCCCTACTGGCAGCGTCGCAGCGGCCGGGTGATGGCCCGGGAGACCGTCATGCTCTATGGCCTGGTGCTCAGCGATGGCAAGCCGGTTCACTATGGTCCCATCGATCCGGCGGGCTCGCGGGAAGTCTTCATCCAGCAGGCTCTGGTGGAGGATCAACTGTCGGGCGAGGCGGAGTTCCAGCGCCGCAATCGGGCTCTGGTTGCCGAGCTGGAAGAGTTGGAGGACAAGGGGCGTCGCCGTGACATCCTGGCAGACCAGCAGGTGCTGTACAGCTTCTTTGACGAGCGGATTCCCGCCGACATCACCAGTGCCCGGCAGTTTCACCAGTGGCGCCGCCGGGCCGAGAAGGAACAGCCGCAGCTGCTGGTGGTGCCCCGTTCCAGGCTGATGCGCCACGGGGCCAGCGAGGTCAGCGAGGCCCAGTTTCCCGATCGCTGGCAGTGGCGGGATCTCTCTCTGCCGCTGGAGTATCGCTTCGAGCCCGGCCACGAGGAAGATGGCGTCACCCTGGTGGTGCCTATTGCCTTGCTCAATCGCATTCCCGCCCATCGGCTGGATTATCTGGTGCCGGGGCTGCTGCGGGACAAGTGCATCGCTCTGGCAAGAACCCTGCCCAGGGCGCTGCGGCGCCAGCTGGTACCGGTTCCGGATGCCGTGGATGCCGCGCTGGAATTCCTGCAGGTGTCGAACCAGCCCCTGACCGAGGCCCTGTCCCAGGCGCTGTCCCGGGCCCGGGGCGTGGAGCTTCCCCTGGATGCCTGGCGCCCCGAGGAGCTGGAACCCTTCTATCGCATGCATCTGCGGGTGCTGGATGAAGCGGGGCAGGTCGCCGCCCGGGGACGGGATCTTGACACGCTGACCGGAAGGCTGCAGCAGGCCATGCAGCAGGCCCTGCAGCGCCAGGCCCGCCGCGATGAAACCGGGGCCCTGCCCGTGGCCGATTCAGCCAACGGGGCCGCCGCCGATGAGGGGCTCCAGGTCATCGAGGGCTGGGAGTTCGGCGAGCTGCCGGAAAGTGTGGCCCTCGAGCAGGCCGGGGCCCAGGCCCGGGCCTATCCGGCCCTGGAGGTGCAGGGAGAAGAGGTGGTGCTGACCCTGATGGCCTCCGCGGAGCGGGCCCGGGCTGCTTCCATGGCGGGCCTGGTGCTGCTGTGGAGGCGGGCCTGTGCCGACACGGTGAAATACCTGCGCAAGCAGCTGCTGCGGGGCAATGAGCTGCAGCTGCAGCTGGCGGGCATGGGCCAGCAGCGGGAGGACTGGCTGGAGCAGCTGCTGGAGGTGACCTGGCGCCGGGTCTTCCTTGGCCTGGATGGCGAGGGGGACGAGGAGGTGGAGCTGCCTCGGCAACAGGCGGATTTCCAGCGGCGGCTGGAGGCTGGACGTGGCCGGCTGGTGGGCGAGGCACAGCGACTGGAACAGCTGCTGCGGGAGATCGGGCAGGGCTGGGCCGAGCTGCGCAGATGCCAGGGCCGCACCAGCGAGCTGGCCTGGCTGGATGTGCTCAATGAGGTGCAGCAGCAATTGGATCGCCTGCTGCGGCCAGACTTCATCATCGACACGCCTCTGGTCTGGCTGGAGCGCTACCCCGTCTATCTCGCTGCCATGGCCCAGCGGCTGGAAAAGCTGCGGGGCCACTACCAGCGGGATCGCGAGCTCAGCCGCCAGCTGCACCCCCTGCAGCAACGGCTGGATGACTGGTGTGCCCGGGGCGAGGAGCGGAGCCAGCTGCCGGCGGTGATCCGCTATCGCTGGCTGCTGGAGGAGCTGCGGGTATCCCTGTTCGCCCAGCAGCTGGGCACCCGGGTCCCGGTTTCGCCCCGGCGGCTGGACCAGTGCTGGGCCGAAGTCGAAGCGCAGTGGCGCCAGCGTTGATTCGCGCAAAGTGAGAGGAGTGGACTATGATTGCAGTTTTGGCAGAAGGGCAACCAAGGTGAAGCGACGGATGAGGCGCCAGCTGCTGGCCTGGACGATGGGCAGCCTGGCTCTGGCAGCAACGGGAGCGGCCGCCGAGGAGGCGGTGGGCTCTGCCGAGCCGGCACCGGAGCTGGATTATGAATTGCTGGGCGAGGCCGAGGACAACCCCGACCCCTGGGAAGGTTTCAACCGGCGCGTGTTTGCCTTCAATGAAAGCGCAGACCGCTGGGTGCTGAAGCCCGTCGCCAGAACCTACCACGAGCTGGCGCCGAGCCCGGTGGAGACCGGGGTGAGCAATTTCTTCGCTAATCTGGGCGAGGTGAACAACTTTCTCAACAACCTGCTGCAGGGCAAGTTCAAGGGAGCGCTGACCGATCTCAGCCGCTTTGTCATCAATTCCACCCTGGGGGCAGTGGGGCTGATCGATGTCGCCACCGAGATGGGCCTGCAGCGCAACAACGAGGACTTCGGCCAGACTCTGGGGTACTGGGGAGTGAGCAGCGGGCCCTACCTCGTCGTGCCCCTGCTGGGTCCGCGCACGGTGCGGGATGGCCTGGGCAATGTGCCCGACATCTATGCCAACCCGCTGACCTACATGGATCACACCCGCACTCGCAATTCCATCGCCGCCGGCGGCGCCGTATCCCTGCGCGCCAGCCTGCTGGAGACCGAAAAGCTGATCCGTGGCGATCGCTACATCTTCATGCGGGACGCCTACCTGCAGCGCCGGGAATTCCTGGTCCGGGATGGCGAGGTGGAAGACGACTTCGGCGAGGAAGAGTTCGACGACGACTGGGAGTGGTGACGCCACTCCACCAGGGGCCCAGGAAGCACAG
>Ga0209487_1000428_pt1 | contig 38539 bp, 24 predicted proteins | sample Poulit2012_FD_187524 | JGI IMG/M metagenome (GOLD analysis project Ga0209487, IMG submission 187524) | Agricultural soil microbial communities from Georgia to study Nitrogen management - Poultry litter 2012 (SPAdes) (version 2) | ecosystem: Environmental > Terrestrial > Soil > Agricultural land...
TTTGTCAGGAGTCTGGCAGACCCTCCACGTATCGGTTAGTAGTACCCTCACATCTTTTCTGCCACACATTTTCAACACCGGATCTATACCTCTGCAGTCTTCTGCAGGCATGATCTCTTTTCGGCTGAACCCTTTGGTCTCTGGACCAGACTCAACGTTTTGAGTCATATCGGTTGAACGGAATAAGTCCTGAGACTGAGTTCAGAAAAAACTAGGGCTGAGTTCAGAAAAGGCCTGAGACTAAATTCCGAAAAAGGCCTGAGACTGAGTCCATAACATACCGGCAAAACACGCCGGAGCAGACTGTTTCAGAACGTAGAGCCCCGGTACAGTCAGAGGTAGGGGATCCGAATTTAAATATCAGATATATCATGACATTCAACTACTTTTCCAACGCAATCTGGCTACTGCTGCTCTCTGTCCTGGTCATTACTCAATGCACCGACTCTTCACAACAGGAGGGCCTTATGGTTCAGCAGGGGCAATATGGTCCAGGAGCCATGACAGGCACTTCTGGCTCTGAATCGGATATCCAGGGCAATGAGTACCCTGTGGCACCAGATTTTACACTGGAGACCATGAATGGAGAGCCATTCACCCTTTCGGAGCACGAGGGTCAAGTCATCGTGCTGAATATCTGGGCGACCTGGTGCCCCCCCTGCCGGGAAGAGATCCCCGATTTCATCGAGATGCAGGATGAACTGGAAGATGACGGTGTTCTCTTTGTAGGCGTCTCCGTTGATGAAACAGGCTGGGACGTTGTCCGTCCATTTGCAGAGGAGTTCGGCATCAACTATCCGCTGGTTGTGGATGACGGGACGCTCTCTTCACAGTATGGTCCTATCCGGGGAATCCCGATGAGTTTCATCATTAACAAAAAGGGTCAGGTGGAGCATATCGCCCCCGGGATGGTGACGAAGCAGATGTTGCAGCCCATTCTTGAGGAGCTGGCCGCAAGGTAGGGTAGATATCCTCCTGTATAATCGTCTCACGGCAAACCAGTTATTATGAAAAGAGATAGTATAATGAACAGAAATAGATTTCCGGGTACTACAACGGGAACTAAAAAATGGATCCTGATACTTCCCCTGCTGACCTTCATATTTGGCTGGATACAGTTGGGCCAGAGTTCAGGGCAGAGTTCAGGGCAGGACTTGACCCTGCCGTCGCCGCAAATGGAGTCCACTCCGGACCGAGTGACACTGGAGGTGATCACCCGTCTCGACACGGTCACCGCCGGAGGTGAAAACGCCTATGCGGTGGTTATGACCATCGATGAGGGGTGGCACCTCAATGCTCATGAACCGACGCAGGACTACCTGATCGGTGTGAACCTGACGGTGGACCCTGATGATAAGATGACGGTGAGCCAGATCCGCTATCCGGAACCGCTTGAGCAATCCTTCGAGTTTGCCGGTGACGAGCTGCTCAAGGTCTATGAAGGTGAGACGGCGATACTGCTAAACCTGGAGACGTCTGAAACACTGTCAGCCGGCGATCACTCCTTCCGGGGAACCATCCAGATACAGGCTTGCAGTGACAACGTCTGTCTTGCACCTGCCGATGTCGAGCTCACTTTCCCGCTCTCTATCGGAGAGGCATCGGTGGCCTCGGGTCACGACACGATGTTTCAGGAGCTTGAACAGAGCCATACGGTTGTAACCGGCGAAGAGAACGAAATCGCTGCTCTCTTCAATGACTACGGCTTCTTCTGGATGCTGATCGGGTTGCTCTTTATCGGGCTCGCCCTCAATCTGACACCTTGCGTCTACCCCATGATGACCGTGACCATCTCTCTGTTCGGGGGCACATCCAACACCACGCCTGTCTCCAGACGGTTTCTAAACGCTCTGGTCTACATCTCGGGAATTGTCGTGATGTACAGTACATTGGGGGCCGTTGCAGCCTATACCGGTGGGCTGTTCGGGAGCTGGCTGCAGAGCCCCTGGGTGACGGGTGGTATCGGAGTGATGATGCTTCTGCTGGCTCTGAGCATGTTCGGCCTGTATGAACTTCAGCCGCCGTCATGGATGATGCAGAAGCTCGGCAAAACGCAGCAGGCCGCGGGTCACGCTGGCCACTTTCTCTCAGGACTCCTGGTCGGCGTTTTTGCCGCACCGTGTATCGGCCCCCCTATTATCGCACTGCTCGCTTTCGTAGGCTCCCAGGGTAGCCCGATGTTCGGTTTCATTACCTTCTTTGTCCTGGCACTGGGACTCGGCCTCCCCTATCTGTTCCTCGCCACATTCAGCAGCTGGTTAGGCAAAATGCCACAGTCCGGAAGCTGGATGATCTGGGTCAAGAAGCTGTTCGGACTGGCTCTTGTCGGCCTGGGCCTGTTCTACCTCTCCCTGGTACTGCTGCCTGGCTACACGCTGCATTTCATGCTCGGTGTCTTCATTGCAAGCGGCATCTATCTCGGTTTTCTGGAGCGATCCGGCAAATCTTCAGCCCTGTTCCGGTGGGTTCAGCCCATTACCGGCGTCGTTATTCTGATCGCTGCGCTCCTTCTCTACCAGAACCTGCAGAGGCAGAGTGTTGAGTGGGAACCGTTTGAAGAGGCTCGTCTCGAGCAGGCGATAGCTGCGGGTGAACCGGTGATGATGGACTTTTATGCCGACTGGTGTATCCCCTGTATCGAGATGGATCGACGTACATTTACCGATAGCGAGGTGATCAACCGGACAGAGCGATTCACCCGTCTGAAGGTGGATCTCACCAGCTACAATTCAGAAGAGTCAGAAGCTCTGCGGAGTCAGTATGACATCGCCGGTGTTCCGACGCTTCTGTTCCTCGATTCAGATGGCCAGGAGATCCCATCTACACGTGTGGTTGGATTTATGGATGCAGAGAGTTTTCTGAACCGTGTGGAGGCAGCCAGCGAAGCGGATGCGCTGGTGAGTTCTGGGGATTAGACTCCACATTATTACACCAAAGGCGTCTTGTTCATATAGAACAGGACGCCTCTACCGTGATGTTATTGATACCCGAATTATCTGAACCATGGCGCGTAGGTACCGGGAAATATTAAATGATAAAACAGAACTTTGATATCCCAACGGCCTTGGATTTTACCCCGAATAAAATGGATGCTTTTCTATGAAAGAGAAAAAAACTGAATCAAAGAGATCGAACCTCAGACAGAGTCTCACTCAGTGGGTGATCATCGGTCTGGTGGTCGGTCTTCTTTATATAACAGGTCTCCATACGCCTCTCATTGCAGGTCTTCAGCGGATCGTTCTGTACACCGGTCTGCTGGATGCACGCGTTACGGATATCTCGGAGATTGATGGCCCCTTTCTCGATGAAGGAGACTACCAGTTCTTCATGCAGAGATCTGACGGAAGCACTGATGAGCTGAGTGCCTACAAGGGAAAGGTGACCTTTGTGAATGTCTGGGCCTCCTGGTGTCCCCCCTGCCTGGCAGAGATGCCAACCATTGAAAAGCTCTACAATGAACTCTCAGACAGTGAGGATATCGCATTCATCATGCTGTCGGCGGATCAGGACAGAAATGCCGCCGTGGAATTTATGGAAGGGAAAAACTATACGATGCCGTACCACTTTCCAGGCTCTCCGATTCCTGCTCAACTTCAGACGGGTGTACTGCCAACCACCTTTGTGATTTCTGCAGACGGACAGATCGTCTATCGCAGGGAGGGCATCGCGGACTACAGTTCACCGGCGTTCAGAGAGTGGCTTGTGGAGTTGAGTGAGCTCAATCGCCCTGTTCGCTCCCGGTGACCAGAAGAACATGAAGATTCCTCGGTCCATGAACGCCTTCAACCCGGGTCAGCTCAATATCAGAAGTAGCAGACGGGCCTGAAATAAAAGTGATGGGACGTGGATCCGCAGCAGCCGGTGGTTTCAGACGGTCAAAAGCAGCCGGAATATCGCCTGTAATCTGTTCCTCCTTGACAATACAGATATGAAAATCGGGGATAAGACTCAGTGCACGCCGGCCTTGCCCGGCTCCACCGTCCAGGATGATCGTACCTGTTGAGGCTACAGCCAGAGCGCTTGAGGTGAGTACTGCATCACACTGATCCAGGTCGTGATGGGATAGCGGCTGCTCCAGATCAGGAACAACGCTCCTTTCGGGACGTGCTGGCGGATACCACGACTCGGGAAAACCGGGAGCGATCACTATGCGTTTTACACCTTCCCGACGGCAGAGGCTGTCGATCACTGTCGGGAGATCCTCTTCATCCGTCACAGTTACCTTCGCCCGGTACTCCCGGACACGGGTGGTGAAGAGCTCCCGCCAGCTGGTTCGGGAAGATTGAGAGGCCTTTGTTCTGTAATTTCGGTTGATTTCAGAATCATGCTCTCCGGGTGGTACATCCACCAGCGCATTCCGAACTCTGCTGATGATCTCATCTCTGGCACTCTGCCTCTTCATTCCATCTCTCCGCTTTTTCGATCTCTCCACCACTCACGAAATGTCTCCTTTGGAGCCGGGTTCAGATCTCTGGCAGCGGTCCATCCTGAAAGTGTTCCCGGCAGACGGGAGATCACACCATCTTCAACAAACGCCCGCTGCCCCATCTGCAGCCGTTTCTGTGCCTTTTCGAATCTCTTCCTGCTGCGGAACACCCTTCCCAGATATTTCATCGCCATATGCTCCGGATCCATGCGCCCCTTCAGAGATCGCCTCTTCTGCTGATCAACCGACTCTCCCCGCAAGTGGACGAGAATTTTGGGAATATCGATCTTGACCGGACAGACCTCGTAACAGGCGCCACAGAGGCTGGAGGCAAATGGCAGCGAAGCCGGCCCCTCCTGCTCCATACCACGAAGCTGCGGCGTGAGGATCGCACCTATCGGACCAGGGTAGATCGAATGGTAGGCGTGACCTCCGGTTCTCTCATAAACAGGACATATATTGAGACAGGCGCTGCAACGAATACAGTGGAGTGCATCCCTCCCCTCGGGATCAGTAAGAACCCGGCTTCTCCCGTTGTCCAGCAGGATCAGATGAAACTCCTTCGGACCATCTCCTTCGGAGACGCCTGTCCAGAAGGTATTGTAGGGATTCATTCTCTCTGCCGTCGATGAGCGTGGCAGCAGCTGCATAAACACCTCCAGATCCTGCCACCGGGGGATAACCTTCTCGATACCCAGGACGGAGATCAATGTATCGGGCAGTGTGGTACACATGCGGCCATTGCCCTCTGACTCGACGACCGCCACCGTACCGGTCTCCGCCACAGCGAAGTTGCCACCGCTGATGCCCACTTTTGCTGACAGGAACTTCTCGCGAAGCCAGATTCGGGCCACCTCCGCCAACTCTTCAGGATTGTCACTCAGATCCGGTTTTCCGAAGCTTCTTCGGAAAATATCTCGGATCTCCGATCGGTTTTTGTGAATGGCGGGCACCAGAATGTGTGAGGGTTTCTCCTCTGCCAGCTGAACAATCAGCTCCGCGAGATCAGTTTCGAACGCCTGAATCCCGGCTGACTGAAGTGCGGTGTTGAGTCCGATCTCATCTGTCGTGATCGACTTCACCTTCACGACTTCAGATGCTTCTTTCTGCTGAACCAGATCGACGATGATCCGGTTTGCCTCCGTGGCATCACGGGCCCAGTGGACGACACCTCCTGCCTGCTCCACAGACTGCTCAAGCTGGAGCAGGTAGTGATCCAGATTGCGGACCGTTTTGTTTTTTATCTGTCTGCCAGCCTCCCTGAGCTCCTCCCACTCCGGCAGTTCACCGACCACTCCCTCACGTTTCTGCCGTATCGTTGCAGCTGCATGACCGATATTGCGCCTCAACCGGGAATCAGTGACATACTGCCGTGCAGTTTTTTCAAAGGGCGGCGCATGGTCTGCGAGATTACTGTTCATGGGTCTCTGGTTTGGATTTGCCTGAAGACCAATTGGTCAATTTGTAATTTACTCGGTTGAGGCGAGGATCTCCGCCAGGTGAACAGCAGCAACACCTCCTCTCCCTCTTGAGAGGCCTCCACCGATGTGCATCAAGCAAGAGTTGTCAACCGCTGTACAGACACCTGCTCCGGTGCTTTTTACATGACGCATCTTATCGCTGAGCATCGCTGTCGATACGTCGGCATTCTTGATAGCAAAGGTTCCGCCAAACCCACAACACTCCTCAGCAGCAGGCAGCTCCACCAGATCGATCCCTCGTACGTTCCGGAGCAGGCGCAGGGCAGCATCACCCAGTTTCAGCATACGCAGCGAATGGCAGGTAGGGTGATAGGTCACCCGGTGGGGGTAGTAGGCGCCGACATCCTCTACTCCCAACTTCTTGACCAGGAACTCGGCCAGCTCATAGACACGCGGAATCAGTTCTTCAACCTTCTCTATCAATTTGGGTTCACCCGTCAGCTGAGCGACCTTAGGATAGAAGTCCCGGATCATTCCGGTGCAGGAGGCGGAAGGAACTACGACTATTTCCGAATGGGCATAGATATCAACGAAACGACGCACCAGTGGGATCGCCTCCTCCTGATATCCACTATTGTAGTGCATCTGACCGCAGCAGGTCTGTTCCGGCGAAAAATGAACCACATGCCCAAGACGCTCAAGAATCTCGACAGTCGCTCTTCCTGTTCCGGGAAAGAGTGTATCATTAAAGCAGGTGACAAACAGTGAGATATCCATCTGGCGGCGTGGGAGTTAGGTCGTTCAGATCAATTAAACAATCTGTTGTACGTCATGCAACCTGTCACCATCCGGGATTCTGCTCGATCAATCCTTCTGTCGTTGTAATCTCTCTCGTAGGTATCGGGAGGAGCATCTCATGGGGTTCCATATTATAGGTTCCCCGGATGCGTGGCTCCCTGCTCTTTCGGCTCTCCGCCTGATTATGGATTGCCTCAAAAGCCACCCCAAAACGGATCAGGTCAAACATTCTGTGACCCTCCGCGAACAGCTCGATCGTCCTCTCCCGAAAAATCGCCCTGCCGATATCGTCGCTCTCGAGATAGGTTCCTGAGAGCATAGGTACATCCGGAACATTGGCAAGGTCTACATCGGGTAGCCCTGCCCGACTCCGTATCCTGTTGAGCAGGGCTGTGATCTCTCCTTCATAACCAACAGGATCCACTCTCCAATAAGCTTCGGCAAGAGAGAGAAGCAGATCGGCATATCTGAAAAGAATATCATTTCCTGCCTGCTGTCCTTGTGAATTGACGTGATCCAGCCAGATGTGCTTGTTAATCATAGCCAGTGAATCTCCGAAGAAAGTGACTTCAGGGTAGTCAGCATTCCCTTCATTCACCCAGTACGAGATCGTAGCTTCATGTCTTTCATCCCCATCTTCATACATCTGGATAAACTCCAGAGAGGGGCACATCCAGCCTTCCGGTTCTAGCGCCTGAGTCGTAAAAACTCCTCTGGATGTCCATGGCAGAACTTGCCTGAGGATATCAGCATGAGGTTGCCCTGTTACGTCAGCACCGAATTGCAGTTCAAAGATAGACTCTTCATTGTTGGTATTGGCAGGATTCCAGATGTCGCTATAATTCTCCAGAAGTACATAGCCGAATGAGGATTCCACCTCTTCCAGCGTCTCAGCTGCCAGCTGATAATCTTCGGAAAGAAGATAAGTTCTACCAAGCAGAAAGAGTGCGGCTCCTTTCGTCACGCGCCCGGGATCCGCTGCCTCCGCTGGCAGTAAATCTGATGCATCCGTCAGATCCGAAATAATCTGATCGAACACCTCACTTCTTGGTCGTCTGCCGCCTTCCGGGAGAGATTCATCAGGAGAGGTCACCTCTTCAAGAACAATCGGAACTTCACCCCAATATTGGACCGCGTACCAGTATGAGAGCGCCCGAAGAAATTTTGCCTCACCAACAAGCTGGTTTTTCAGTGTTTCATCATCGAACTCAACCCCATCTATCCGATTCAGGATGATATTAGTCTGAGTAACAGTATTGTAGATCTGGGACCACTGGGCTTCTATCCAGCTGTTGCTTGGAACAACGAACCACTCGGCGATCGGCTGCCCTTCAATACTTGGATGATTCACATTGAAATGTCTGTTGATCACATCCGACCTGATCTCGTTCCAGAAGTTAAAATGCACATTCGAAATACCGGCCTGTGTACGGAGTCGATTGTAGGCACCATTGACTGCCGACACCATATCCTCCTCGGTTTCATAAAAGTTAGCGGTACTGGTGAACGATTTCGGGTCGGGCTCGAGGATTTCAGTACAGGCACTCCAGAGACCAGCTGATGAAACAAGAAGGGTGACAACTAAAATTGATTTCTTCATCCTGGATGGGTTGTGATGGTTCATACTCAATGATCTGATAGGGGCTCTTGTATAAATCAGAAACCCACTTCAATACCAAGTGTAAACGACCTTGCGGTGGGATAGGGCAACCAGTCAGTTCCGCCGATCAGTGCTCCGAATGCCCCGTCCTGTCCGGCGTTTCTCTCCACATCCGGGTTCCCCGGATAACCCGTAATGATGAGCAGGTTCTGCCCCGACAGATAGATACTGGCCGAACGGGTACCAACCAGGCCCGGTGGCAGATTGTACTGGATCATGGCATTCCTCAGCCACAGGTTGCTTCCATCATAGATAGTCAAGCTGTGCTGACCTCTGTAGAGACGGCGCGCCTCTCCTCCACCCAGAGGTGTGGGTGTCCACCCATCTCCCGGGTTATCTTCCGATCGCCAAAAATTCTCGACATACTCGGCAGAGATATTGAACAGGCCGTCAATATTCCTCGGTGTTCTCCAGTATTCAGACCTGTAGACATCACCACCAATTCTGCCGGTGAAGTTCAGACGGAGGTCAAAATTTCTGTAACTGAGAGAGCTGGTCAAACCGAATGTCAGGTCGGGATGTGGATTGCCAATAATGGCGAAGTCACCATCGGGACCTGCGCTGATTACGCCATCATCATTCACATCACGAAAACGGATATTCCCTGGGACCACACCATCAAATTTCGGATAGTTATCCACATCTGCTTGATTTTCGTAGATACCATCAACGATAAAACCATAGTGCATACCGATCGGTGAACCCACCTGCGTGATGTGAGTGGGCTGACCTTCAGCACTTCCGGAATAGATCGTGTTTCCACCGGGAAGAGAGGTAATTCTGTTTCTGTTGGTCGACCAGTTCAGATCAAGACTCCATGTTACAGAGGGTGTGGCAATGGGTATGGCATTGATATTCATCTCCAGCCCTCTGTTGCTCATGGTGCCGGCGTTCTCGGTCACGCTGCCGAATCCTGAGGTGGTGGACAACAGTCTCTGCAGCAGAAGTTGTGTTGTATTTCGGTCATAGACATCGATAGAGAAGCTCAATCGATAATCCAGCATGGCTGCGTCTATTCCCACATTAATCTCATTCATCCGCTCCCAACCAAGCTGCTGATTGGCCATGCTTGTCAGGGCATTACCCCCGGCTACACTACTCCCGAACATATAGTCGGCCTGTCCGACGACTCCGAGATGTGCGTAGTTTCCAATCTGATTATTTCCGGTGACTCCATAAGAGATCCGGGTCCTCAATTCAGGAAAAATAGTTTGGAGACCCTCCATGAATGGTTCATTATGAAGATTCCAGGCAATGGCTCCGGAAGGAAAGATCCCCCATCGGTTATCAAAACCGAATCTGGAAGATCCATCCGTGCGAATCGTCCCTGTAAAGACATACCTCTCCAGCAGATTGTAGTTGATCCTGCCCAGTGCAGAGACAACCGACCAGTTCTCCTCGTTACTTGATCCTGTTATGTCTGAAGCTACATTGAGCGTACGTATTTTGTCATTCGGAAAGACTCCTGAAAAGCCTGCCGACTGATCGGTCTCCACCTGAACCGTGAATCCACCCAGTGCGCTCAGTCTGCCTGGTCCGACTTCATTCTCAAATTCAAGCGTTGATTCACTGAGCCAGTTCAGACGTTCCACCTGGTTCAGAGATCCACTTGGAATCACAGGTGGTGGTGTATTGGTTCCTCCCACATAGGAGGGATGAAAATAGTTCTGCCGCTCCTGCCCGTAATCGACATTGAAGCTGGTTCTGGCAACCAGTCCAGTCATAAATTCAATATCCAGAAATGCTGACCCGAGAGCTCTGAAGTTTCGCCTGTCATCGTCAACATGGTCCAGCGCATGGAGGGGGTTGGGATGCGTCCAGGTACCAGCAGATGGAGCCCCGTACTGCGATGGATAGGGAATGGTATTGCCGCTCTCGTCAAAAGCCGGCTGAAGTGGTGACATCATGATCGCACTGTATATCAGACCATCCCGGGCTTCTGTCGTGGATCCACTGCGTGTGCTGAACGTTGGCGCAACTCGAATCCCTGCACGAATCCGGTCAGAGAGTCGTGCCTCGACATTTGCCCTTGCTGAAATTCTCATAAAATCAGAACCGATCACGACCCCCTGCTGATTGGTTACCCCTCCGGATATGTAGGAGGTGACGGTCTCATTTCCACCACTCACAGAGACATTGACGTTGTTCTGATAAGCTGTTCTTCTGGCGACGTCAATCCAGTCTGTTCCCACGCCATACTGCGCCGGATTCTGATACTCCTCTGGAATTGAGGAAGCTTCCCCACTGGCAACCCTCCCCGACCAGATGTGGTGCTGGAACTCTGCAAACTGCCGGGCATTGGCCATTCTGGGTCTCATCCACTCAATATCCTGCTGAACTCCGGATGATGCACTGATATTAATGACCGGCGTGTCCCCCGCCACTCCGCTCCTTGTGGTGATCAGAACCACCCCGTTAGAAGCTCTCGATCCATAAATTGCTGTTGCAGAGGCATCCTTGAGGACCGTAATCGATTCAATATCTTCTGCCGGAATATCTGTCAGAGGATTTCTGAACCGTGCAGCCGCCTGGTTGGTGGGCTGGGGAAGCGCAAACCCGTCAACAACAAAAAGAGGCTGGGATCCTGCTCCTACTGCTCCGACGCCACGAACCTGTATCTGTGGTGCACCTCCCGGCACCCCGGTCGGCATCGTCACATTGACTCCTGATATCTGCCCCATCAGTGCCTGATCAGGACTTGTGATGGGTGCCGCCTCAAAATTTTCAAGTCGTACTGTTCCTACCGACCCGGTCAGATCCTGACTGCGTTGTGTTCCATAACCGACAACAACCACATCATCGATTGCAACAGATGTGATCTCCATCTCCACATCAATTCTGGAACGACCGGAAACAGGTATCTCCTGACTCTGAAAACCAATAGCTGAAAAAACCAGAACAGCTGTATCTGAACCGGGTACTTCCAGCTCATATTCTCCATCCAGATTTGTAGCAGTTCCCTGACTTGTACCCTGGATCACTATATTCACACCTGGAATCGGATCTCCGGAAGCATTGTCTGTGATCACTCCCTGGACGATCACATGTTGTGCTTGAAGAGAGGGAACGGCAGCGAGAACCATCAAAAGCATAAAGAGTACTGGAAAAACAGGGTGTTTGAAGGCATTACCAGATGAATGAATATATTTCATAATAATATGTGTTTTATGCACATATATTTTATACCTGTTATTAAGCGAAAGCTATATCAGATATAAAGTTGTGAATTTATAATGTCATAAATTTTTATAATTACTGACTGACTTACCAGATAAGAGTCACCCAGTTGGAAAATCTACTGTCTTTTTTACAATAGATCTTAGTGTATGGTCAAGGGGGGAATGCAGAAGCGGTGGCTGCTTCAGAGCTTTATCAGCAATCTGGAGGCTGATTTCAAGATTAGATGTGCTTCGGAAGATGATCATGGCCAAAGAAAACTGGCCATATAGAGATAGAGTGGAAGTGATCCAGATAACAGTGATCTGTTATCGAGAATTCGTAATGACTGTATAGATCTAAATTAAGCGGCTCTCAATCCAGTGCAGTCATAAAACAGGTAATGACGTTAGAGGTTGGCCCATTAATGCTTGACGCTAATGGACAAAAATCTGCAGATGATTTTTCTGAATGATATCTGCAAAATACATTTTACAACCATGTTAGCGATCTAATGTCAATCTATCTCAATATTGATAGAGATCGTTCAGCTGTCTAATTGCAGAATCTACCATAAGCTCTCCACCGCCAGGTGCCAAACGTGAGTTGACAGTTTCATAGTCGCCCTGATCAAACGCATCCTCTGTCGGAACGTAAGCTATATGGCGATTGGTCAGCTCCAGAATAATAGTTGTTCTGAAAGGTGAGGCCGCTTTGATTTCCAATCCCAGTTCTACAAATACTTCACCGGGCAGGCCGACGATGGCCACATCCTCTCCCAAACTCAGAACCTGAATTTCCAAAGGGAGTGTCCAGGGACCAGATCCGGCTGTAGGTGGGATCGCCTCACCGGTTCGCTGCATTTTTTCAAGTGAGCGGATTTTAAGAGCTCTTCGAAACTCCAGAAAAGAGCGCTGATGATAAAATGACTCTCGTTCATCCTGCAGTGCCCAGGTCAGCTCTTCATCAGTGTACTGCTGGAGTGGGACGTAGATCTGTTCACCCCTTATAGCAAGCCGGGGATTGACACTCCTCTGCAGATTAGGAATCTCCATTTCAACCACTTCAGCGATCGATCTACCAATTCGCCGGGTAACAGACCCAGATCCTTGCTGGTGGGAGGCCTCCAGGACATCCACATGGTTGATATTACCACTTGTGCCCTGTCCGAAAATCGTTATAAAATCATCTCCAAATACAGTCTTGAGAGATGAGGCAAGATAGAAGGGATAGTCGGCGCTGTACTCTGAACCACCAACTGTATCTGTATGGTTGGCAAAATTGATAAGACCGGCGGTCGCTGCGTTATCCTCTGTACGACGAAACAGGAGGATACCGATCTCAGGATCCACAGGCCCTGCTGGACGGATAGCGTGTGGATTTCCAACGCCGGGATTGAATCGAACCCGGCCGTCACTCATCACGTATCGACGATTGAAAGAGAGGCCCTCAGCTGCTCCGGATCCTGATTCGATAGTGACAGCTTCCAGAGCATCATTTGCTGCAATGACAGCCTCTGCTGTGTTCTGTAGCAACCGGGCTTCGTAACTCGCTTCATCCCCGGCTTGCAGCTGGCCTGCCCATTTTCTGTTGACGTACTCCTCCAGAGGGTATCCTGTATCCGGATTATTGGACACACTACCATCGTCTGTATGAAACACCGGACCTGTGTGCGTATGAGTAGCTGAGACTATAATATTTTGATAAGAAATATCCGTCTCCCGGCCCACTTCGAGTCGGACTTCAGTAGAGAACTCTCTTGTAATCCCGATCACATCACAAACAACAATGGCAGCCTTCTCTTCTCCACTCTGGAAGACGATGGCTTTTGCATACAGGGAATCCTTGATCCCTGTACTGGGCCCTCTGTATTGCCCGTATCCAACCGGAGGAGTAATATTCATCTCAGCTACGCCCACATAGAGTGACGTTGAATTCCCGGGCGTCTGTTGAACAGACAGCGCCACCTGAAATGGTAATAACACGAAGGCAGCAACTATGAACATAACCTTAGAGTTACTCATTGGCCGCCGACATCTGATCATCGGATTCATCCTCCTCGCTCTGGAAAACGTCATGCTCCGGATCCCCCCCAGACTGCAGATAGGCGATCAGATCCTTCAGCTCCTCTTCATTGAGAACGTTGATCAATCCTTCCGGCATCTGTGAGATTTCAAGCTGTTGTATCGACCGGATCTGATCTCTGGACACTTCTACAGGATCGAGACGCGGATTTCTGGGATAGATGGAGACCCTTCCCCCCCTTTCGATTGGCAATCCTGTGATGGTCTCACCATTGACAAGTTCAACCTCCGAACTGCTGTACTGATCGGAGATGAGATTATTAGGTTCGATGACCTTTTCCAAAATTCCGGGAATTGAGAACCGATTGGATACATGTGTCAGATCCGGACCACTGTCACCCCCGTACCGGTCGAACCGGTGACAGGTGGCGCAACTCGCTGTGAAAAACGCACTACGCCCTTTCTCAAAATCCCGACCTTCCAAACCTCCCCGTAAGGTTTCAGTAGCCTCTTGCACCGTCCACTCTCTTCCGGGACCCTCAGGTGGAAGAATCGTAAAATCAGGTGTACTCACAAGACTGACCCCTGTCAGATCAGCGACAGCCTCCCGCTCCTCATTTGTTGCATTTCGCAACGCTTCCGAACGCATGTCTTCCAGAAAACCGGCATAACTCCGACCACCATGGCGTTCAGACGCTTCATTTATAAAGGTGAAATAGTCTCGTCGCAGATCGATGGTCCACCCCTCCCGTAGTGTTCGTAGCATAAAGGCGATCTCCAGCTCCTGCGTCGGCGGTGGATTGTCGATCATCTCCTGGATCACACCCCCGTAGTCTTCGTTCCTCTCAAGCAGATTTTCACTCCAGTCCGGCACCTCCGGAGCCTCCCTCTCTTTCAGGAGAGCAACAGCCTTCTCGGCTACATTCGGATCCTGCAGATACACAAGATTTCTAATTAACTCCGTATTGACTCTGCTGTCACTGTCGGGCAAAAACCGGTTGAAATGAGCAGCCAGCTTCTGTCTCTCATCCGGGTCGGGTTCACCCAGACGCATAAAGATCAGTGACAGTGCTCTTAACACCCCTGTTTTCTGCCCGGCTTCAAGTTTTGCAAAATCCAGTTCAAGGAGTGATGTCATGGCCTGATCTCTCAGATCAGGGGATGCTGTCCGAGCTAGTCCCGTGAGCGCGATGATTCGGGCAAACGGATCAGTTTCATTCAGCGCCCGGTCCGCCCAGCTCTCCACCGGTTGGGCTTCAAGGGCTACCCGTGCAGCATAGCGCAGGAACCGGTCACTGTCGGACAGGTAGGGCCAGACCGTATCAACAGCATCGGGATGCTCCACGCCATGAAACGCCTCAAGCTGATGCCTGATCCTGCGTGCCTCTCTGGCTTCGCGGGTATCCAGCGGTTCAGACGGTTCAACCGACTCACCCCCGCGATAGACCACCCTGTAGAGTTGTGAATCCTGATTTCTTCCCCCCGTGACGAAATACATCGCTCCATCCTGACCAATTACCGCATCTGTGAGCGGTAGAGGACTGCCTGTAAGAAAATCTTCAGTTTCAGCACGATAGGAGGCGCCATCCGGTGTGAGATGAATCGCATAAATTGTTCCGAAGGTCCAGTCCAGAGCAAACAGAGCATTCTGATACCGTGCCGGAAATTCTGCACCTGTCCCGAACAGAACGCCGGTTGGAGATCCGGGACCGATGTTCAGGACAGAGGGCAGTGTATCCTCATAGTAATCGGCCCACTTTCCGCTGCCACTCCGCCAGCCGTAGTCACTGCCGCTGACAGCATGCAGAATACGCGTCGGTCTGTACCATGGCATCCCCATGTCCCACTCCATGTCAGAATCGTAAGTGAAGATCTCCCCTTGGGGGCTCACAGCGATATCATACTCATTCCGGTAACCGATACTGACCATCTCCCACTCAGTCGCATCTGGATCGATACGTGCTATCCAGCCACCAGGTGCCATAATGCCTCTGGCATGGCCGCGTGCATCCCACACCCTCGGAAGCAGCTGATCCTCCTCCCAGCCACTGAGACGGTTCCGATCCAGACTCTCTGGTGGCGGTGTATGATTACCTGCCACATAATAGAGTCCCTCCCCATCGGCCGTCTTTACCACCGTATGGTTCCCATGTTCACCCCGAAAAACAGGTCCCCCCAGAAACTCCATCAGATTGAGCTCACCATCTCTATTCTCGTCTCTGAGTCTGAAGAGCCCAGTGCCGTTGACATTGGCATAGAGGTGGTCAAATGCCCACAACATTCCGTGTGAACCTGTCAGTGGCATGACCATCTTTTCAACCTCTACTTCCGGTTGCTTATCTCCACTGACGCGAATACGGTATAGCCCGGCACTCCGTTGATCAGAGGCTATCAGATCTCCCTCCGGCGTCACTGCCAATGAGACCCAGGAGCCCTGGCTTTCTCGAGGGACTTCGTACAGTAACTGAACTTCGAATCCATCAGCTACAGAGGTGATGGTCGAGTCAGCCTGCTCATCCTGAATGCTCTCTCCGTTGTATACAGGAGCATGCAGATGTGCAGTCTCTGATCGGGGTTCGTCCACGGAATATACCGTCGATAACAGAAGCGAGAAGATAATCGCTGCCAGTCCTGAGAGTCTTGTCAGGTTCAAAGATCGAGTCATAATGTCGTACGGCTGTAGTTACTTGCGGGATTCCACCTGTAATTGTCAAGGCCTTTGATATACTCAGCTTCATGGAGTTTAAGATCAAGATCTCCTGAGACCTTGTCGGTCGACTCCGGGTGCAGAACCAGTGCTGCCCCTAAAGCCGTCGCCTCGGATAGGGCAGTTGTATAGACCTTCAACTCCGGCAGTCTTGAAGCGAGCAGCGTCAGAAACAGGTTGTTATTTGCAAAACCTCCGGTCAAAAGTAAGGAATCAATGTCAGAACTGCCTTGTACCAGTTTAACCGAAATCTCTTGAAGGCAAACAAGATCCAGGATCAGCTGACTGGCCGCCTCCTCTTTTGAACCAAACTGTGACAGATCCCACGGTTCAGTGTGATCCGAAGGGCAGGGACCTGATCGGCTGGCTAGTGCAGGGCGAAGTCCTCTCCCGGCATCCGGTCGTTTCAGAAGATTCTGTACATGGTAAAGATCCGGTTGAATATCAATCTGGCTTTTCGAATTCGACTCATCAGCTGTCTCTCTGCCGGTCGAATTTATCTCCTCATCCGTCACACCAGTCAACGTCTCCCCATCCGTCGAATACGTCTCACTATCCTTCTGAAAGAAGTTCCTGATCCTCTCCATCTGCAGATCGTATTCTCCGCCCAGATGAAGACGCGCTGATTTGACCTGCTCTCCATAGATATTCAGATAGCAGAGGCAGTCTCTTTGTAGCTCATCAAATGTCAACTCATCGCTGCTGAACGGGTTCAGAGTAATACTCCAGGTACCTGTTGAGACAAGAAGAAACCGCTCATCCAGTGATTTCAGATATGGGACAAGAGCAGCTGAGCTGTCATGAATGCCGGGACCTGTCATCATGGTATGTTCGGACAGCTGGACAGGTACCGTTTCATGAGCAGGTACCGGATCAGGCAGCAGGCCGGCCAGACCTTCCTGCTTCAGCCATTTATGGTAGTTCTGATCCCGAAAATCCCACATGGCGGTGTGACATCCGATGCTGGTCAGCTCGGAGATCATTCGACCGGTAAACAGATAGCTGAGGTACTGCGGAAAATGAAGGGAGCGGTGAATGCGTCGGTAAATATCGGGCTTTTGCCTCTTCAACCAGTAGAGCTGCAGGCCGGAATTCAACATTCCCATGGGAGGTGATGATGTCTCCAGAGAGAGCACTTCCTCTCCCCCATGCCTATCGTATAACTCGCGCATGAGCTCTTCAGGAAAGTCCTTGTTGTAATCATAGACGGGTGACAGTACCTCACCCTGCTGATTCAGGTGAACCAGGGTGGCCCCATAAGTTGCAAAGTTAAGATGTCTGATGTTGAAGCGGTGATCGCGTGAGATCTTATCCAGCATCTGATGAATCCAATCAGTAAGCCGATCCAGGTCTTCGCAAGGATCTCCATCATCATCGACTGCAGGTTCAAGAGTGATGATCTGCCTGAAGACGACCCGGAACTCCTGATCAAAGAGCATGAACTTCTTGTTCGTCTTGCCGATGTCAAATATAGCGGTGACAGTGACAGGTGATTCGTCTCTGCTCATCTCTATGGGTGAGTCTCCGGATTTAATGACTTTGGCATTCCCTTCTGTCATGAATATTGCTGATATCATGTATAAAATTGATCGTAAACAGCACTCACCCATCTATCGATTGGCAGGCAGCCTGATCTCCATACTATAAGTCGGATCCTTATCCGACTGTTGACTGACAGGCAGCCAGATCTCCATTCTTCACCAAATAATCTCGCAGTCACGCCATAATCTCGCAGTTACACCGGTGCCCCCTGTTATAAATGCTGTGCATGGCGCTTTTAAATGTTGTGCAAGCGCATTTCATCGTGTGCTATCGCATGAAGGCTTCCGGAAGGCCGCCATCTACTGGCAGAATGTGTCCGGTTGTATTCTGGAAGCGTCGGCTCAGGAGCTGGAAAATGGCTTCGGTCTGTTGCTCGAGTGTCACAGGCAGCCCCGTCAGGGTGCGACTCGCATAGTATCTGGAGAGTCTCTCCCGAAGAACAGGTGTGTCGTCAGACTCATTGTGTGCAATGCCATATTTAGTCAGTGAAGAGACGACGCGATCACGTGGAAACATGCTGCTCCCTTCGACTACCGTAGCTGGTGCAACGCCATTAACGCGTATATTGGGAGCCAGTGTGACAGCAAGCTCCCGTATCAGATGGTTGGCTGCAGATTTACTGGTATCGTAGGCTATACTGCCCGATTTTGCCACCACACCGTTGGCGCTGGTGGTGATCACCATGCTGCCATCAAGCCCCTGGGACTCCCAGACAGCTGCTACTTCGTCCGCTACCAGGTAACTACCCTTCACATTGACCCGGAAACAGTCATCCCAGTCGGTATCTGTAATTGAGCCGTCCTTACCCGGGACGGGATAGAGACCGGCTGTAATAACCACACTGTCAATCCCGCCATAAGCGATGACGGTCTGCTGAATAGCTCTCTTGATCGACTCCCGGTCAGTGATGTCGCACTCAAGAGCGATCACATCCCCCGAACCGCTGATATCCGATCCGGCCACACCAATACCCACACCTCTTTCATGAACGATCTCTTCGGCTGTTGTTTCAACTTTCTCCCTGTTGAGGTCCATGGCCGCCACCGTTGCACCTTCACTTATCAGCCTTGTGGCCAGGGCTTTGCCTATACCGCTTCCGGCCCCTAATACTGCAACGATCTGCCGTGAGAGTTCGGCTTCGGGCGGCATGCGTTGTAACTTTGCCTCTTCAAGGGCCCAGTATTCGATATCAAATGCCTCTTTTCTCGATATGGCGGTATAGGTTCCCAGAGATTCAGCTCCGCGTATCACCCCGATGGCCGCGAGATAGAATTCAGCAGTGACTCTGGATTCACTCTTGTTCTTCCCCCACGCAATCATACCCAGACCCGGTATCAGGATGACGCGAGGGTTGGGATCGCGCATCGTCGGGGAGTCTATCTCCCTGTTCTCAAGGTAGTAGTCGGTGTAGTCCCTGCGGTACTGCTCCAGGCCTTCAGATACCCGGGACATCAATGCATCAAGATCTGAAGTTGCCGGATCCCAGTCGATATAGAGAGGTTTGATCTTCGTCCGCAGAAAATGATCGGGGCAGGAGGTTCCGAGTTCAGCCAGCTCTCCAGCCTCGTTGGAGTTGATAAACTGCAGTGTATGTTCATCATCCTGGATGGTGGCTATAAATCGCTGTTCCTCACTGATAAGCCCTCTCAACCGTGGAGTGATCTCTGCCAGAATACGTCGTCTTTCGAAGAGTTCCAGTGACCGGTACTTCTGTCCTCCGAAACTCTGTTCGCCCTTCTCGTGATCGGCAAGAAAATCTGCAGCACGATTGATGAGCTCAATACTCAACTCGTAGCACTCCCTGTCATCATTCGACCAGTTAATCAGTCCATGTCCCCCAAGAATTATACCTTTGATTCCAGGATTCCCGGCAATCACCTCCTGAAGCTTCAAACCGAGCTCAAATCCCGGCCGCATCCAGTCAACCCACTCCACCTCATCTCCATAGATCTGACGGGTCAGCTCTCTGCCGTTTGATGCTGTTGCAATTGCGATGACGGGAACCGGGTGGGTATGATCCACATGTTTGTAGGGGATAAAACTGTGGAGCGGTGTATCGATGGACGGGGCGCGTGGGTTCAGATTGTATGTGCAGTGAGCATACATTCCTGTCATGGAGTCTTCAGCCTCTGATTTAAGCCCGTTCGGTTTCATATTCTTGTAGATCTCCTGCAGGGAGAGGAGGCGCTGCTGATAGAGCGAGGCGAAGTTCTCTCTTCCCGCAGTACGCAGATCACCACCTGAGCCTTTGACCCAGAGGACCTCCACGTTGCTGCCGGTGATCGGATCCTTCTCCATGTACTTGCTGGATGTATTCCCCCCGCCTGTGTTATTGATGTAGGAGTCGATACCAAGCAGGTTGGATCGGTAGACGAGGCGCGATAACGGGTCCATTCCTTCAATATCTGCTTCACTCCATCTGCTCTCCACTCTTCTGAAATATGAGGTGCCAATGCCATTCTGTAGAGTTGATGGCCCACTGTTAATACTGTCTGAAGCTTTCTTCATAGTCTGATAGTATGATCTGATTGTAGCATAGTTTTCAAAGCGTATCGGAAAAGTGTAACCGTAAAATCCTAATCAAGCATCTTCAACCGGGCATTACGAATCTCAACTCTCATCGGTGGTCCGCTATGCAGCTGAAAAGCTATCAGTCCACTCTGACTGGATTGAGGTGACTGGTCAATCAATTCGTGCATTAACTGACCGTTGATACTGCTTCTGATCGTATCTCCGATAGCCTCAACCCGGTAACTATTCCACTCTGTGTGTGTAATATGGCTCCCGAGTTCAGCCTCCTCCGCGAAGCGCTCCGGATGTCGCTCCCCATTATTGTCGATGAGAACCCGTTCTCCGCGACGGGCAAGTATTTCACGCTTCCCCTCCTCATAATGAATGCCTGGTATCCAGTCACTGATTGCAAAATCTGCCTGATAGCCCCGCATCCGATAGATCAGATCCGGGTTGTCACTATCAGTAAACTGTTCAGAACGGATCTGAAATCCGGAGTTTCCATAATTCTCATCACCGACGATGACAAAGCGATAATCGAAACGAGTCTCAAAGTTCCCGGGCTCACCCCCCTCCCAGATCAGAAAAGTATTGGCTTCAGAAAGGTTATCCGGGCTTGTCTCACCGACAATAACACCATCTTGAACACTCCAGAAACGATCGTCTCCATCCCACCCGGTGAGATCCCGCCCATTGAACAGAGGCTCGAATCCCTCTTCATTACCGGCAGAGAAAGAGGCTTGATCTGTCTGGACCGGTTGGTCGATCTGTTCTGACTGTTCTGTCTGTTCGGATGCGCCGCAAGATATGATCAGGGTCAGGGCCAGAAGAAAAGCTCCTGCAAAAGTTAAAGCTGATGAGGTGGGCCAGTATCCAGGCGGTATCTTAAAAAACATTGAGCACTTTCTCCGGTGTTTCATGATGAATAATCTACGTGTAACCACCCTTTAAGAGGCACCGCCAACGGTTTTCTACTCTGTTTAACACCATTCTTCTCAGTGATATCCTTCGGCACGGAGCTACCGACTATTACCGATTTTAAGGATCACCTGCACGTCGCCATCTGCAGATGACTGCACTATTGCAAACATGTGTCAGGCACCCGCCACCTGTTCTCCATCTGTCGAACTTTGTACCGACTGCAGACCATGTTTATCAAGCATCCGGGTTATCAGCTGATACCCTTTCTCAGCAGCTTCCCAGGGAGGTGAGTACTCTCTCCAGACGTTGATGGAGTTTGCGAACGCCGTATCATTCCGGGTAAACGCCTCTATGGTCAGCCACCTGTCATAGCGTATCTCTTTCAGAGCAGCAAATACATCATCCCATGGAATATGCCCGTCACCGGGAGTTCCCCGGTCATTCTCGCTGATATGGAAATGGCCCAGAACAGGTGACACTTCATGGATGGCACCAATAATACTCTTCTCCTCCAGATTGGCATGGTGAGTATCAAAATGTGCGGTCACATTCGGATGATCCACCTTTTTGACCAATTTCGTCATCTGCTCTACCGTATTGCAGAGGTAACACTCAAATCGGTTGATCGCCTCAATCGAGAGTTCCACATCCCGCTGAGTTGCGTAGTCTGCGACGTTACGGAGAACCTCGGCACTCCAGTCATACTCCGCCTCTTGCGGCGCTTCATTGGTGAAGGTGGCAAAAGCCGAGTGCAACGGCCCCCCGATCAGCTTCGCATCGAGCTCTGCAGCCCGGTCGACAAACCCTCTGATCGCATCTGCCGCCCGTTGTCTGATAGCGGGGTCGGAACTGGCCGGATTCTCCTCCGGACCCAGTCCGATCACACAGGTCGCCTCCAGACCGAGTCCTTTGAGATGTTCACCTAGCGCTCTGTAGGATGTCAGGTCTGAGCCGTCAATGAAGAGTTCAACTCCGTCATAACCGATCTCCGCCAACCTCTCGGTGATCCCCTTCAGGTCATCGGTGAGTGTTGCCGTCCACGCCAGCAGGTTAAATCCTGTTTTAATCATGAGGTTCAGGTTAGTCGTTCTGGATTTCGGTTCTAAATTTTCAGATCCGGATTTCCCGGGCCAAAGTGTTTGAGCATCACCAGGGGTTCGGTTTCAGAGCGATTTGTAATCTCTACTCCCTCAACAGCCGCTTTCTCACTGACAAAAAACTCATCACTTGTCAGCTGGCCGAAACGTATCAGTGATGGCGTTTCAATCTCCCAGACGCCCATCTTCCCATACCCCTGCATCAAAATCATGCCATAGGCTGCCGCATCCCTGATCGTCACAGTAGTACCGGGATAGACTGTCAGTTCTGAGGCACTGAAATCTGCCGATTTGTAGCAGACCCACTTCTCTTCATATCCCTCCGCCTGCATCTCCTCTATCGGCCTGACCGGCAACGGAGCCATAAAGCGGTTTTTCTGCATCTCCGGATCCACGTTCAGCTCCCAGTCCAGTACCTCCAGCAGATAGTCATAATCCCCCTTCCGGTCTTCCGGTGTATCTTTCCAGAGCAGCTCTTCAGACACAATGGAGTCACCCGTCAGGGATTGATACATCGCGAAGACATCAGAGGCTTTCTGGGGTTCATATGTACAGAGACTTCCAGGAGCGTGGAGCAGCCCGGGGGGCACATCCCATCCGGTACCCGGCTGCAGGCGCTGCGCACTGGAGAGGTTGGTGATCTTGTTATCTCCTTTGGTGAAGTTCTTCAGGCACTCCATGACCTGATCCTTTGTCGTTCCGGGGTTAAACCCGAAGAACGTATAGGGGAAATCCCCTCCATGGTTGTTGACCTGCGGCGGGAAGTAGTAAGCCTCCGGCTTTCCATTCTGACCGGTAAGTTGTGCATGCTCGTCCCGGTGATGGACGTGGTGGGGAAGAGCCCCCTTGTTGTCGAAAAACTTGGAGTACATCGGCCAGCTCTGATACGTGTCCCATATTCTGTCTCCGATCAACTCACCTTTCAGCTCATCTACAGCATCTCTCAGGAGAATCTGTTCTGTCTTGCCGTTATCTTCAATTATAATCTGGCTCAACCCTTCATGTTCACCTGTAAGCGGTCCGTTTTCTGCAGGTGTTGTAGAGGCAAACCATCGCTCATCAATCCCTCCCCTCTCTCCTCCAAGAGCATAGTAGTCATCGGGGTGAAGTTTGATTCGTCTTCCGGGAACGCAGAATGACCGGGGGACCCAGTTTGGTGCCAGTCGAACGATTCCTCTTCCCTGCTCCAGTGCCTGGTGGGATCTGGTTGCTGCCTTATCTTGTGTGATTGCCATAGGATGAGCTGTTTAAAAATATAGGTTAGTTCAAATTATTCTTTTTACTGCACGCTTTCGTAGTCATCTTCGAATAGCTCTGCATACCTCGGAGCCGGAATACTTTAAAGTCGATCACTCTCTAAAGAATTCGATCACTTCCTGACTGATCACACCCAGACTGATCACTTCAATAAATAACTACATGAGAGATCAAGTCACTCATTAAGAAGAAGAGATCGAATCATTCATTAAGAAGGAAAGATCAGATCATTCAGCCACGATTTCGAACTTCAGATCATACTCTCTGGTCATACCCGGTTCCAACATGATCAGCGTGTTGTTCTCCCGCGCCGCAGATTGACCGATGGGCGGATGGGTGCCAGGCTCGAGCGCGGTCACATACTCGTTCCTGCCCCAGTGCTGCCAGTTGGTCAGCCAGTTCAGCTGCTCCTTCTGGAACGTCATCTGGAGACCGAAACCGATCGATTCATTATAGATCCCACAACGGCACAGGCCGTCCGCTTCCGGTTCGACATCAATAATGCCGACAGCTTCACCAGCTCCTGAGTGCTCCTCCAGAGGGGCCTGACACTGTCTGTAGGGCCTGTCCTCACCGAATATACGCTGGTTCTGCTCCCCGACGGGCTCTTGAAGAGTCCCTCTCCAGCGAATCGCTGCTCCATCATCCACGAGTGGCCAACCGAAATTGCAGTGGTAAAGCAGCATGTGCGGCGCTGTCAAGTTGCCACGATTGGTCACCTCATCATGAATCTGAATCTCGCTGGATCCGAGCTCGGAGGAGATGGTTCTCCTGAGTTCGAGCTGATGTCCGAACGTGGTAGACTGCCGAACAATACCGGTGATACTCATACCCAAATCACCCCGCTGTAGATCCGGCTGAACCACCGATTCCACCTCTGCAACGATGTTGCTGATCCTCCCATGAAGTCCTCTCTCCCCCTCATCATCCGTTTCAGGACCCCCCACATGAGTCAGACCACATGTGGTCATCAACCCGCCCGAGAAGGCATCGAGCCAGCGGACACCTGTATCCGCAGAGGGATCTGGAGAGATAAGCCCGTTATGGCTGATCCAGGCCAGACTGTAGTGATTGTAGCGTGCATCAACGATATCCAGTCCCCGGTCCGGAACCACACGGAATCGCAGTCCGCTACCTGTATTGATCCAGGCACTGCGGACGCCTCTGCCCCGGCCGTTATCGATCACAGAGGTCTCTATACCTCCGACCTGGCTCACATAGGATACCTTGTCACTCCACTGCTCAAGTGGGGGGAGAGCGCTTCCTGCCTGGTCTGTTGAGGACCTCAAGCGACTGCCGATGTATCGGTCACTCCGGACTCCTCGCTCCAGCTGACACCAGTCTCTCTCCATCCTTCGGCTGAAGCTGAATCGAGAACTGCCTCACACACTTTCTGCGTCTCCTGCGCACTTCTGAAAGTAGGATTGCACGGTTCACCCGTCTCCAGCGACTCCAGAAAGTCCGCCACCTGATGGATGAAGGTATGCTCATAACCCACAGACAAACCGGGAACCCACCATTTGTCCATGTAAGGCTGATCACCATCGGTCACATGGATATCTCTCCAGCCGCGGGTGGTGGAGTCCCCACTATATTCAAAATACTCCAGACGGTTCAGATCCTGCAGATCCCACCGAATGGATCCCTTCTCGCCATTGATCTCGAAGGTATAGAACGCTTTGTGACCACGGGCATAGCGGGTGGATTCAAATAGTCCCAGTGATCCATTATCGAAATGGCAGTGGAAGATGCAGGCATCATCGATTCCCACCTTCTCCACCTTGTTGGTCTCCTGATGCAGTCTCTCCTTGACAAAGGTCTCTGTCACGGCCGATACATCCCGAATGCCACCATTCAGCCACATAGCTGTGTCGATACAGTGCGCCAGCAGATCGCCTGTCACTCCGGAGCCGGCAGCCTCTTTGTCCATGCGCCAGAGCGCCTCACCTCCCTGAGGAAGATCGGGACTGATCGTCCAGTCCTGAAGAAAGTTGGCCCTGTAGTGAAAGATCCTTCCGAGCTTTCCGGAATCGATGATCTGCTTTGCCAGAGTAACTGCCGGGACTCGCCTGTAGTTGTACCAGACCGTGTTCTGGACACCGGCGCTCTCCACAGCCTCAACCATGGCCTCCCCTTCGGCAACCGTCCTCGAGAGCGGCTTCTCACAGAGCACCATCTTGCCGGCCTCAGCCGCTGCGATGGCGATCTCCGCATGTAGATTGTTAGGAGTACAGATATCGACCGCATCAATATCATCCCGCTCAATGACTCGTCTCCAGTCGGTTTCAAACGACTCATACCCCCACTGAGCGGCAAATGCCTCCACCTTTTCTGCATTCCGGCCGCACACCGCCTTCAATACAGGCGTGTACTGCAGCTCGGGAAAGAAATTACCTACCCGCCTGTACCCGTTCGAATGGGTACGGGCCATAAACCCATACCCGATCATTCCGATTCTGATCTCCTTCTTCGCATCACTCATTTATTATCTCCGTGTGTTTTTATATTTCAGACTCTTATCCAGGACTTATCCATTTCGGATACGGCTCACTTGAATTCTGCCCAATCAGGCGATTACGCTTCCTGATCAATCTGTACACTCTCTTCCCAACCATGCATGTTGCGGACCTCGATCATGGTAGCGAGAATGTCATTCCAGGTCTGCTGCTTGAGGAGAACCTCATTCGGGAACATGCAGCCATCCCAGCAGATGTGTTCGAACGCTTTTGTCAGTTCACCACTCTCATCGCGGAGCCAGTAGCCGGCATCCTGCGCTATATTCAGTCTGCCATTCGGGTCATTCGGCAGGCAGTGCCTGCCTGTCTTGTCATGGCTTCCTGAACCGAATACGGTACCGTCATTCTGTGCCACATGAAAATCAATGGTCCAGGGACGTAATTTACCTGTCATGAACTCAAGTCCTTTTTCGAGAGCCTCCCGGTCTCCCCACTCAAAATCTTCAGGAAGAATACGATCCTCAGGCCAGTTGTATCCGAGCAGATAGAGCAGTGTGTGCGCCATGTCCGCCTGAAAACCAATATTTGGGCGATCTACAGCTTCCAGCAGCTCGAGCATTGTCCTCCAGCTCTGCATGCCACCCCAGCAGATCTCACCCTCTGCGGCCAGTTTCTCTCCGTAATCTGCCGCGACATCACAGGCCTCTCTGAAGGTTTCAGCAATCAATCGGGTATTGCCGGCCGGGTCTTCCGCCCAGGTCGCGGGATCAGTGGCCGAATCGATTCGTATAACTCCGTATGACCGAACCCCCTCATCTCTCAGAATACCCGCTATTCTGCAGGACTTTCTGATCTGCTCCACAAACCGTTTCCGATCCTCACTGCTCCCCATAGCAGAACCTCCACCAATATCGGGCCATACCGGTGCCACAAAGCTTCCGGTAACCAGACCATGGGCAGCCAGCTTCTCTGCAAGCCTTTTTATGTCGTCATCCGAGCTGTCGATGTTGATATGAGGGTCAGAGAGAAACAGGTCCAGCCCATCGAACCGGATCCCCTCCACTTCTGCATTGGCTGTCATTTCGATCAGCTTGTCGAGGTCGATGGGTGGTTCAGAGTCCGGGTCTTTACCTACAACTCCCGGCCAGGCAGCATTATGAAGTTTCGGATATGTATTCGTCATCGTCTTTTCTTGATTTATACGGTTGGTGTGGAAGGTGGATAGATGGAATTAAGCAGTTGGCACTATACATCAGAGAAGAGTCAGCCAGACTGCAGATCTACTCTTGCAACATTCAGATGCTACTCTCACTTATTGTTTATTGTCTGAACCGTGGTAACAACAGGGCCTTTTCAGACAACTGTAAATCCGACCTGATACCCGTCACAGAATCTCGATGCCCAGCATCGATGTAAACAAGAAATAGGTAAGCAGGGCGATGAGAATGGTAAAAAATATGTTGAGCACGATACCGGCTTTGGCCATATCGGGTATGGACATCACACCGCTGCCGTAGACAATGGCATTGGGCGGGGTGGCCACAGGCAACATAAAAGCACAGCTCGCAACCAGCGCAACGGGAATGGCCAGAAGCAGCGGATCCTGCCCCACCATGACAGCGACTGATCCAATCACCGGAAGAAAAGCCGCAGCAGTGGCCGAGTTGCTCGCCAGCTCGGTAAACATGATGATGACAAAAGAGACTGCCAGAATCACAAGAATCACAGGCCAGTTGGACAGGACGGTGAAGTACCCGCCAATCCATTCAGCCAGACCGGTCCGCTGAATAGCCCCTGCAAGGGTGAGCCCTCCGCCAAACAGGATCAGAACCCCCCAGGGCAGCTTGTCAAGATCCCTCCACTTGAGCAGAAAAACTCCCTTTCTCATATTGACCGGAATCAGAAACATCAGAAGCGCACCGAAGATGGCGATGCTGGCATCGGAGAGCCCCGGAATGACACCCGACAGCAGCGGCCGGGTGATCCAGAGGGTACCGATCAGCACAAACACCAGAGCAACCCACATCTCCGGCCGGCTGATGCGGCCAAGTCTCTCCAGTTCGCCTTGTATATAGTCACGTCCGCCGGGAAGACTCTCAAACCTGACGGGAAAGACCAGTCGGGTCAAAGAATAGAAAATGACTGGCAGGCCCAGAATGACCACCGGCAGGCCGATCATCATCCACTGGACGAAAGAGATCTCCACTCCATAGGCTTCATTCACAAATGCGATCAGCAGTGCATTCGTCGGTGTACCGATCACTGTACCGAGTCCACCGACACTCGAGGAGAAGGCGATGGCAAGCATCAGTGCGATCCCGAAGTTGCGGTACTGTCCCGGATCAGGGTCCATCGGACTGCCACTGCGGGTGAGCTGAATGACAGACAGGGCGATCGGCAGCATCATCAGTGTGGCGGCCGTATTGCTGACCCACATACTCATGAATGCCGATGCGACCATGAAACCGGCGATAATGCTCCGCGGTTCAGAGCCGATCAGGTTGATGATTGAGAGTGCGATGCGTCGATGAAGCTCCCAACGCTGCATGGCGATGGCGATGACGAATCCCCCAAGGAAGAGAAAGATCATGGGATTGGCATATGGGGCAGCCGCAGCACCTATATCGGAAACGTCCAGAACCGGAAAGAGAATGAGCGGGAGCATCGCCGTCGCCGGAATTGGAAGCACTTCACACACCCACCAGATGGCCATCAAGGTAGCCACAGCCGCCGTGCTCCACCCCTCAGGACTCAATCCCTGTGGAGCGTCCCATAGCACCATCAGCAGAAACAGGAGCAAACCTCCAAAAAAGCCTATCTGCTGACGCAGCCCGAACGGTAAGCCAACATCAATCGCCTCCCCGTCCACACCTGACGTATGGCCAGCACCATTTCCAGCACCATTTGATGAGACAGACGGCGCATCAGAGTCACCTGTTTTCTCACCGGTTTCTATGTCGAGCTGCCGACCCTTGTCATATTCAGCCATTCTTACGAGTGTGATTTCGAGACAACCCCAGCTAATGCAGCATCTTAGGCCGCAACCTCTCCACCCGCAATAAATAGACAGTAAATCAGATTGTCAAATGCAAACCGGCAATGACATATCTTTCGTCCCGAAACGTATTCAGGCAGGGTATTCGCAAGCCCATCATCCCGAAATGCAATTCGTCTGAACTCAGAAGGGTTAACGACCTCTGCTGTTCTCAAACAGCGGAAAAATCTCCGACGGTACATGAGCCTCGTGCATGATCTGGTTCATCCGTTCAACAATGTCCGGATGCTGATCTGCCACATTGATCTCCTCTCCGATATCTTCAGTAAGATTGTAGAGTTCAATCGGCGCATCCGAGCTCTCCAGAATATTCAGGCGCACCCCCTTCCAGTCCCCTGTCCGCACTGCCTGTTTGCCGCCCTGCGCATGAAACTCCCAGTAGAGATACTCATGCTGCTGCTGTTGACGGTTCAAACTCCCATAGACCGTTTCAACCTCCTGATCCTCTCCCAGCTCTATCAGCCCCTGGTCATCCTCAATTTGGTCGCCCCCCGTTCGTTCTCCTCTGTCTCGACCTTCGATACCTTGTCCACTCCTCAACGGTCCGCCAGGACCAAGAAGCGATGGAATCAATGAGATACCTGTCGTCAACGGTGACGGTGCCACACCGGCAAGTTCACTGAACGTCGGCATCATATCCTGAAAACCGGAGATATGATCACTCACCCTCCCCGCTTCGATCACACCCGGCCACCAGGCGATGAACGGAACCCGGATTCCCCCTTCATAAAGGTCCCGTTTGCCACCGCGTAAAGGGTCATTTGAACCCAGCATCGAGTAGTGGTATCCTCCTTCAGAGTAGGATCCATTATCACTGGAGAACATCACAAGAGTATTGCCGGCAATCCCCAGCTCCTCCAGCTTGGCGATGATCTGTCCAATATAGTGATCCAGCCGAGTCACCATAGCCGCATAGGCCGCTGCAGGCATCTCCTGAGCACTATATCCCATGGGTGCTCCCGGAAACGGCTCCTCGTCAAACAGGCTGTTTCCATCGCCGTCCAGATAGAGCCCCAGCGTCTCATCAGGTACCTCCAGGGAGGCGTGTGGAATCTGGGACGGCACATAGAGGAAGAACGGTTCAGACTGATGCGCCTCAATAAATGCCAGCGCTCTCTCGGTAATTACATCCTGACTGTAGTAAGCCTTTTCGATCGCCGGACCCGATCCCGGCCGCTGAAAATTCTCCCTCGATACGTCCCTGACCACATTCCCCTCAAGCGGAACCCGCAGGAGCTCCTCTCCCCGGACATCGTGAAACAGAAACTCCGGGTAGAAAAAGTGAGATCTCCTCTGATCCAGAAATCCGAAAAATTCATCAAACCCCTGAAGTGTCGGCATCCCTTCAGAGCCGGGATACCCCAGCCCCCACTTGCCAAAAGCTCCGGTGGCATATCCTGCTTTCTGGAGGATCGAAGCGATTGTCACTGTGTGGTACTGCAGTGGATATTGACCAATCGGCATGATCTCCCGGTTGCCTCTGATCGGAGTCCTGCCGACATGCAGCCCCGTCATCAGTACCGATCGCGACGGTGCGCATACCGTACTTCCGGCGTAGTGTTGTGTAAACCGCACTCCTTCCGACGCCATCCGATCCAGGTTGGGTGTCCGGATCGGCGACTCCTCCCTGTAGCTCGGGAGATCACCATAACCCAGATCATCGGCCAGGATGTAGATGATGTTAGGTCTGTCTGACACTTCGTCTGAACCTGGCTGCAGATCGGTCGCCGTTTCGTTGCAGCCACCGATACACGCTGTGGATATCAACGCCAATATCCAGAGCATCTGAAGCTTCCAGTACGCTGTCCCTCTATTTTTCACGTCTTTCACACTTTAGAGTGAATTCCTGATGTCGTTGAAATACCACTGTACGGTTGGTCTGGTTGACAGACAGATAAAGAATTAAATTTTTCCTAGGTTCTCAATATCCTGGATTCTGTGGAAAAGCGCTCTCGCCACCAGCCGTACGGTCAATCTGCGTCTGAGGAATCGGTCGAAGGTTGTGGTACTCCTGCATCAATCCATCCCGCTGCACTTCCGGATTGTGCTCATAAGCACGCTCTACCAACAGGCCCCAGCGTTTCAGATCATACCAACGGTGCTGCTCACCCATCAGCTCCCGGGCTCGCTCCTCCAGTATCGCTTCAAGATCCACAGAGTCAAGCTCCATGGCTTCCTCCTGCCCAGGCCAGGCAGCTCGCCGGCGCACTGTATTAAGATGATCGAGTGCAGCTGTTTCATTTCCATTCTCCAGATGAGCTTCCGCAGCAATCAGATGTGTTTCAGCCAGTCTGAAAGCAAGAAAGTCTCTCCATCCCTCCTCCTCATTCAGCTCATGTCGTTCAGGCGCGCGATGTTTTGTAAGAGACAGGAAGTCTCTCGGATTGTAATCTGAAGGCAGCACGACCGTATATGGTGCTGCCAGCTTCTCCTCCAGCGACCACTCCTCACCAGGGAAGTAAATCGCTGTATCCCCTTCCGCAATTTCAACCCCTTCCACTCCATTGACTGTGAACGTACCAGAGACAGTCGCATAGAAGATATCCTGGAAGAATGCATCATAGCGTGAATCGATAACCCGTGTTTCTGGTCCGAGCAGGTAATCATACATATACTCTGTTGGACGATACCGCCTCCACGGTCTCCCATACTCAATGGTTCGACTCATAGCTGGCATCTCATCGTAGACTGTAAGATAGTAGAGATGCGATTTGTTGCCGATTTCATTCAACATCCGGTCTCTTGAGTTCTGTGCAGCCCATACGACCTCTTCGTTCCTCTCATTTCCAACCGCCCACACATCGGCCACATCTTCAAGCAATCTGAAATTGTATTCATTGATAACCCTTTCAGCTAATTGTGCGGCCCGTTCATAATCATCCGGTGCGGCTCCGGCTTCATCTCGATAAAACTCCGATGCCCTGGTGAGTAGCACCCGGGCCAGCAGATGCTCTGAAGCGGGTTTTGTAGCGCGACCATAATCCTCCTGTTCATCCGGCAGATTCGCGATGGCATGCTCCAGATCCTCAATGATCAGTTCAAACACCGCGTCAACTGGTGCCCGGCTGGCTTCGATCTCCACGCCCTGAGTCTCCTCTGTCGATATGTGAACTGCGCCATACTGCTGAACCAGAACAAAGTAGAAATGAGCTCTCAGGAACCGCGCTTCACCCACGCGAACTCTCTTGACCTCTTCACTCACCTCCTCCTGATCTTCGGCGCGATTGATTACGGTATTTGCAATATTGATGCCTCTGTACATCTCGTCCCACATCTCTCTGGCCCAGTCGGTCGCAGCATTTAGCTGAACACCATAAAAGTTCCACTGCTTATGGCTTCCGTCTGCCCCTTCATGCCAGATATCTACGCCATATGCCTCTGTCATTCCATGACTTCTTTCCTGACCGTAATATTGCCGAAGCTGTAGATAAGCGGCATTCAGAACTTCCTCAAAACCGGCGGGAGTATTGAACCGATTATCTCCGACCTGGGTTCTGATATCCTCATTCAGCAGATCTGCACATGAAACTGTGAGCAAGACAACGGAAACAGTCATTAAAATCTTTTTTACAGTAGTCATAAGAGCCTCACTGTCAGATTATATGGACAAGTTAACACCGAACTGAAGCGTCCAGCGCGATGGGGTGTTATTTCCCGGAGCCGTCTCCGGGTCGACTCCATGGTGATACCTGATGAAGGGAGCATAGACGTAGGGATTCTCCGCGCTGACTGTGAACCGGAGTGATTGTGCACCAAGTATCCTCTGTACGGTTTCCGAGGGTAAATCATAGGAGAGTCCCACGTTCCTGAGTCTCAGAAAGTCACCATTGTAGTAATTTCGGGTCGTTCTCCAGACAGGGTTCTCCAAGTCAGCGCGAGGTTGCGGCTGATCATTCGTCGGATTGTCCGGCGTCCAGAAATTTGCAATGGCCTGGTTGTACCGGCCAGTACTGGGACCATTCATCGAGCCGCTCTCAATCATACTTCCAAGGCGACCTACAAGCATTATATTGAGCCCGAAGTTGCGGAAGTTGAACTGATTATTGAGGCCGCCCTGCCACTTGGGTTGAGCCTGGCCAAGAATAACCCGGTCATCTCCGCTGATACTGACATTCCCGTCTTCGTCCGGACCTGTAACATCCCGCACTTTGATCTCACCCGGTCGTTGTCCATATCTGGCCGCCTCATCCGCTTCATCCAGTTGCCAGATACCGATTTTCTCGTGATCGAAATAGACATCAATCGGATAACCGATAAACCACTCGTTACCTACGTCATCCTCGGCACCACCAAAGAGTTCTACAATCTCCTCTTTATTATACGCGAGGTTGAGACTGCTCGTCCATTGGAATCCGCCAAAATCATCTGAACGGATATTGATGGTGCTCAAGGAGATCTCAAAACCGGTATTCCGGGTAGACCCTACATTCTCAAGGACACTGCTGAACCCGCTGGTCGTTGGTATAGCTCTCTGCAGCAACAGATCACTGGTGTCCTGGCGGTAGAGATCCAGTTCAACAATCGCCCTGGAATCAAACAGGTCGAACTGGAGACCGACGTTGTATGAGGTTGTGGTCTCCCACTTCAGGTCATCATTCCGGATTTGATTGGGACGGAATCCAAATGCAGGGGTATCACCAAAGTTGTAAGCTGTTCTCCTGATTAGCCCCTGTGTCTGGTATGGAGAGATACCTGTCTGTCCGACCTGACCCCAGCTGAGCCTCAACCTCAAATCGTTCAATAACCAGGAAGGTGAAAAGAAATCTTCATTCGATATATTCCAGGCTACTGCTACAGAGGGGAAGAAACCGTATCGATGGTCGGCACCGAACCTTGATGAACCATCCATCCGCCCCGTCACTGTGACCAGATATCGATCATCGTAATTATAGTTGGCGCGTGCCATATAGGAGACCAGAGACCACTTGCGGAAATCGGACCACGCATCTGTAATCTCTTCTGCTGCACCCAGGTTGTGATACCTCATATCATTGAGAGGAATTCCCACCACGGTCACTCCATCTCTTTCTCGTTGATTCTGTTGAACACTGAACAGACCTGTCAAATTGATCGTATGATTCTCAGCCAGCTCCCGATTGTAGTAGACAAGGTTTTCCCAGGTGTACTCGAACGTGTTGATCGAACTTGTTTGTGCCAGAGCTGGATTACCCTGTCTTGCGCGGGATCGTGAAGCCTGAAATCGATTCTCTTTGATAGATCGCAAGTCTGGAGAAAAGTTGATCCGAAAGTTCAGATTTTCACTGGGATTGAATTCTGCATAGATATTACTGAGAATTCGTTGTGTAATATCCCGGTCATCGTAAGTCTCCGGCAGTACTTCGATAAGTGGATTCGTCCGGTTTGCATCCGGCTTCGGATGCAACTTCAGCTCACCATTTTCATCATAAGGTTGTGTCAGTGGTGAGTTGGAAGTCGCCTCACTGAAAAAGTTTCGATTTCCACCATCTTCAATGCTATAGGCTCCCAGGGTAGAGGTACCGATCCGGATCCTGTCGGAGATGTCAAGATCGATATTCAGGCGTGTGTTATAGCGTTGAAAGTTTTCAGGTGCAAGAATACCGCTATGATCAAGCCCCCCAAAAGAGACATAGTAACGGGCATTGTTCGACCCGCCTGAAATTCCCAGCTGATGCTGTTGTCTCGCTCCTCTCTGCAGGATCATGTCCTGGTAGTCGGTCCAGGTTCCGTTCTGTATCTGTTCATACTCTGTAGGATGGAACAAGGCAGCATCATCCCGGGTATCTCCAATCGCCCGGTAAGCCTCTCTTCTCATTTCAGCCCACTGCTCACCGTTCATAGAGGGAAATCTTCGAAGTGCTTCTGTAAAACCGACTGATCCATCATAGGTGACAGAGATATCTCCTGAATAACCACGGTTTGTGGTAACCATGATAACTCCATTAGACCCGCGTGCACCATAGATCGCTGTAGAAGACGCATCTTTCAACACTTCAACAGACTGAATATCCTGAGGGTTGATATCCTCAATGCCGCCAGAAATCGGAATGCCATCAACAACGAATAAGGGATCATTACCAGCTGTAATTGACCGGTTTCCCCGAATTCTTATGGAAGCACCTTGGCCTGGCTTGTTTCCACTCTGGCTCACATAGACTCCCGCCGAGTGCCCCTGCATTCCGGATTCCAGTGAGGTGATCGAAACGGAGTTGATATCCTGGCTGGAGATGGAAGAGACCGACCCGGTTAAATCACTCCTTCTTTGAGTACCGTAACCGACGACGACCAGCTCTTCTCCGATTACCTCCATTTGATTTAGGGCGATGTCGAGCTGATGTTCCTCCCCATCTGTAATTTGAATAGCCTCCTGATAGGGTTCATACCCTATATAAGTGGCCCGCAAATTGTAAAGTCCGGACTCATTGATGATGATCTCATACCGACCATCCATGCCTGTCGCTGCTCCTGTCTCCAGTTCTGTAATGAAGACATTGACCCCCGGCAGCGGTTCACCCGAATCCGCATCGGTGACCACACCTGTTAATATCTGTTGACGTGCATCGTGTGATGGAGATCTGCTATTTTCCTGTCTATTCTTTACTACCAGAGAGTTCTCATTGATGCTATCGAATTTATATTTTCTCCATACTTCAGCAACAGAACTTTTATCATCCTCACCCTTAACACGATCTGCAGTCCAGGCCACTAAAGTCGCTGGTTGAAGAATGAGCCCTGCAACAATCAGGAAAAGAGGTGATTTCGTGATCCAGATCAACCTTTTGTCCATGGTTCCTTCATAGTTTTAAAGTTGTGAAGTGGTAATCGTGAACCTTTAACCGGTAACTTTACCGGTTAAGAAAAGGAGAAGTACTTTATACCAATAGGTTCATATACAGGCTGTCACTTCCTGAATTGCTGAGAGTGCCGGTTGATAATAGTTGTGACTTCTTCTCTGATTCTAGAACCAGCACACTCTCCTGCAGGCATGTAATAAAACATTTCTGACATCCGCAAGTAAAAAATTACTTAATGGAAATCTCTCTGTGAATGGAGCAACCTTGAATAACTATCACTCAAGAGAGCTCGATCTGACTCTTTTTCACGACGCTCCTAAAGAGTCCTCAGAACATCATCCGCTGTTTCGATAGCCTGGTCGATGTCCGCTTCGGTATGAGCAGCGCTGATATACCAGTGACCCCGGCCAATAATCCGTACTCCTTTATGCTGCATCGCCGATACAAATCTTTTCAACTTTGTCTGATCGAAGGAGAGCGTGTCCCTGTAGTCTTTCACCTCATCAAGATCCGTGAACCCGGTATTGAACATGGGACCCGGTCCGGTAACCAACAGATTCTGATTGTGTTTTTTGGCTGCTGAACGAATCCCTTCCATCAACTTTTTTCCATATTCAAAGAAACGATCGTGAGGCTGCTCCTCTTCCAATACTTCAATCGTAGCCAATGCAGCTGCAACCGGTGTGTTTCCGGAGTTCATTGTTCCGGCGTGTATAGCTCTTCCCTCCTCCACTACCTGCATCCACTCGCGCCTGCCCACGATAGCACTGAGCGGGTACCCACTGGCAATTGCTTTGGCAAACACAGAGAGATCGGGGGTAACCCCGTAATAAGACTGGGCTCCGCCCATTGAGATTCTGAAGCCCGTGATGACTTCATCAAAAATAAGAGCAATATCGTAATGACTGCAGAGTTCACGCAGCCCCTCCAGAAACCCCGGTTTCGGAAGAATACAGCTCTTGTTATTCATGACAGGTTCAGTAATAATAGCCGCAATCTCCTGATGTTTTTTCTCTAACATCTTCCTGACCAGGTCGAGATCATTCCAGGGTAAAATTTCAAACTCCTGACGGCTGTGCTCCGGCAAACCCTCTGTCCATGGATAGACCTCAGGCTCTTCTCTGCTGCCAAGGTCTGAACCCGGTGGGACAGAGAGTCCCCACGATACATTGTCCAGCCAACCATGATAGTGGCCTTCAAAGCGCAGAAATTTCTTTCTTCCTGTCTTCGCCCTGGCGATCCGGAAGGCTGTCTGTATAGCTTCAGATCCACTGAGTGAAAATCGTATCAGCTCGGCTGAGGGAATCAGCTGGTTCAGTTTTTCTGCCAATTCGATTTCCCGGAGATGTTGACCGGCGAAGAGCTGCCCGCAGTTGGAGTACTCATTGATCGCTTTTAATACCTCCGGGTGTGAGTGACCCAGGATGAGAGGGCCCTGGCTCAGTGAAAAATCCAGATATTCATTACCATCCACATCAAATAATCTGGACCCTTCACCATGCGTATAGAAAAGAGCGTGAGGAGAGCTGAACTTTCTGAACTCTGAAGAGACCCCTCCGGCGAGAACTCTCTTGGACCTTTCTAATAGTGCAGCAGACTCGGCATACCTGGAATTTTCCATCTCTGTTGGGTTAGTCAATCATGATTGGTTGAATGATAATACGCCATGAAACTCCTGAAATTCATTTACTGAGACTCTAAGTGTTCACGCCATCTTTAACACCGGATTTAATGCATGACTTATATCAATTCACCGGGTTCACAGATTACCGGGTTCACATATTGCCAGGTTCACACATTATCCTATAATATCACCTCACATTAGAATTCACTCCACTTTCTGAACCACCACAGTCGGCGGATACGCGTAATCTTGCCACATCTGATCCAGCCACTCCGGATCCGGTTCTCCATCATAGGTGATGTAGCGATATCGGGCGCTATAAGGAGACCCTGGTTCGATGACCATATCACCCAGTTGCACAGGCGCATAGTTGAAGAATGGCTCTGTAGGATGGATCCGTACCGTCTGTGGGTGACGATAATTGGACGGATGGCTCAGAATGGCGACCCCTGCCAACTCCCCTTCACTATAACCGCCGATATGGGTCCAGCGGACCCTTGACCCATGACCATCCCTGCCCTCTCCCTCCGATGTCAGAAAGGTAGTGTTTTCAGGATCATCCCAATCGACATGTCCACGGAAGCCGACACCTCCATATCTATACTCGGGCAGCTCCAGTGGCTGGGCTGTATTTACAGACTGGCTGATTTCCAGATCAAACATGAAGTAGTCACCCGCCTGTTCTGTATCGTAGACCCGCACATCCCACTGTTCATTCAGTGCAATGACTGGCGCTGAAGATGAGAGGTCAACGAAGTGATGCCTCGAGCGGAATCCGGCGTGAACCGGGCCTTGCCATGCCAGATCCAGTGAATCAGCATGGTCCACTCTGCCTGTATTCAGATGGACGTTCCAGAAATCAGGGGTTCTTCCCTGGAAACGGGTATGGGTCCAGGCCGACCAGATCCCGGAGTGGTGTGGGTGTCCGTCAGCATTCAGATGATTGGTCAGTACGACACCTGAAGGTGACCGGAGCGGGTGGATGTACCCCCCTCTTCTGTATCGTTCATCTAATCTGTCGGGGGGATTGTTATAACCGTGATAGTAGCTCAACACCTCACGACCGGACTGTTGTATGGAGATCGTGCTGGAATCGATCTCATGCGTCACA
>Ga0209487_1000429_pt1 | contig 38511 bp, 31 predicted proteins | sample Poulit2012_FD_187524 | JGI IMG/M metagenome (GOLD analysis project Ga0209487, IMG submission 187524) | Agricultural soil microbial communities from Georgia to study Nitrogen management - Poultry litter 2012 (SPAdes) (version 2) | ecosystem: Environmental > Terrestrial > Soil > Agricultural land...
CCCCCAAGTCAGCCCGGCACATCACGAACACGATGTCAACAACCCGCCGCGATTAGGTCATATCGACCTAATCGCACCGACCTTTCCGCGCCAGCATGCGTAAAACCCCATTCTTAAACACCACGTTTTGGCCGGTATCCCTCATTAGCCGTTTCCGCATTACGCTGCCCGCGCGCAGCGGGGAGGTCGGGTGAGGACCTGGCTGAAGACGAGGGAAGGGGCCTTGGAGTAGGGTTACTCGGTCTTGGTGGGCTGAGTCTGGGAGCGGAGGACCGCGTTGAGCGTGGCGGTGAGTTCGGCCTCGGTGGGCACTGCCTCCCGCGCTGCCTCGGGCAAGGTGGCGTAGGTGTAGTCGGCTACCGCTAAGGGTTGATTCGACCCTGCCAGCGAGTAGCGTACGACGTTGTCTTTCCGGCCCGCGCACAACAAGATCCCGATCGTTGGGGCGTGCGCCTGCGGCATACGTAGGTTCTCATCGACCCAACTGACATAGAAACCCAGTTTGCCGACGTAATCAGGTTCAAAGTCCCCGACTTTTAGTTCACAGACAACGAACCGGGACTGGGCCCAGTTGAAAAAGAGCAGGTCGATGAAGAAATCGGTGCGATCCACAGTGAACCGGTACTGCCGTCCGACGAAAGCGAATCCATGACCGAGCTCGAGGAGGAATTCCTGCAACCGGGTCATCAATGTGTTCTCCAGGTCGCGCTCGGCCATCGGGCCGGTCAGATCAAGAAAATCCAACACGTACGGGTCCCGGGTAAGTTGCTGGGCGAGTTCGGAATCCGCCGAAGGCAACCGTGCCGGGAAGTTCGACGGCGCCGCCCCGGCTCGGTTGTGGAGTTGGTTTTTAATTTGATTGAGCAGGACGTTGCGGGACCACCCGTATTCGACAGCCGCAGCGGCGTACCAGTCACGCTCAGTGGAGGTGTCGAGCCGATCCAGCAACACGGTGATGTGGCCCCACGGCAATTGTGCAACAGGCTGTTGCACAACCTCGCTTGGCCAAGCTTGAGCGAAGGAACGCATGTAGAACAGGTTCCGCCGAGAAAGACCCCTCATCTTAGGAAAAGCCTGGCGTAAGTCGCGGGAAAGTCGCTCAATCACCGCAGTACCCCACTCCTCGGCCTCTTGGCGGGTGAGGATGGCGTCTCCGATCGTCCAGTACATGCTCACCAGTTCGGTGTTCACTACCCGCTGGGCCCGCCACCGCGTGGCGGCAACCGTGGCCTTGAGTTCAGCCAATAAGTCCCCATATCCCTCAGGTAGGGCAACATCTCTAGAACTCTTCGACACTTCATCCATGAAACCAAGCATCCCAGACCCACACCAACACCGACGGATCCGACCTACAGGGCCCCGTCGCCAACCGTTCCCTGCGTGCCTAAGCTTGCCAGCGCCGGTAGGTGCGCTCGGGCACGCCGATGAGTCTGGGAGAACCTCGCGGTCGGTGCCCGCCTCGGTGCGGATCACCGACCTCGGTGTTGACGCCCGCCGAGCCCTGACCGACCGACAGATCACTCTGATTGCGTCCTGGCGCAACCGCCCTAGCGATGATCTTGCAACCTCCATTGCTCGCTCCGAAGCGGTCTACTTGGCCAAGAGCATCCGGGGATTAAAAACCGAGCTGCAGGACAATGCCGCACACCTGGGAGCGCTGGTGCAAGACCTGACACCCGGGCTGCTAGATGAGCCGGGGTATGGACCCATCACCTCTGCGACGATTCTGGTGTCCTACTCCCACGCCGGTAGATTCATTAGCGAAGCCCAGTTCGCCTCCCTAGCTGGGGTTGCGCCCATCCCAGCCTCCTCGGGCAACACCGTCCGTCACCGCCTCAACCGGTTCGGCGACCGGCACCTGAACAACGCTTTCGACACAATCGCTCGTACCCGAATGCCTCACCACGAGCCGACCCGGGCGTACGTCGAGAGCCAGTACGAGGCGAAGAAAAACTACCGCGAGATCAAACGGAAACTGAAGCGGAACCTCGCTCGTCCCACCTACCGGAAACTAGAAAAATACGACATCCCCGCTTGACAAACAACATAGAAGGGTCAGGTCGGAGAGTCGTTGCCACTTTATGCCGTGAACTGTGACTATTGAAAGCGGTTGCCGTCCACAGTGAATCTACCGTTGACGAGATGTTGGAGTGATTGACGAATTGAAACCGAGGGCTTGGAACTCGATAGTTCCAAGCCCTCGGCGTACGAATGGCGTCTTGCTTCTATGACGGAGCGGAGTGAGTTGGGATAGTGCTCTCGGCGTGGTCCCGTTCGTGATCTTTACTTCGCTACGACTGAGATTCGGTGGGAGATCTGTACGTGTCGCACACCAGTCTCTCAACTTGCCTTCTATCGCCGCTGAGGGCGAAGGCTACTATTTGAGCCCCGACATCATCACGCCCCTGACGAAGTACCGTTGCAAGAATATGAAAACGAGCAACGTAGGGATGAACGTAAAGACGGCGGCGGCCATTACTGTCGAGAGGGGCGCTTGCTGCTCTTGAAGCGTATTGAGACCGACCGTTAGCACGTAGTTTTGCGGCGACTGCTGAGACACCATTGGCCATAGAAAGTCGTTCCAGTGCCATAGGAAGACGAAGGTGCCCAAGGTTGCAAGGATTGGCTTCGTCTGAGGGAGGACAATCGACCAATAAATGCGGAACTCGCTTGCGCCATCGACGCGCGCTGCGTCGATCAACTCGTCTGGTACGCCTTGGATAAACTGGCGCATCAAGAACATCGCTTGAGCGTTCGCGATCGTCGGAACAATCATTCCCCACATCGAGTTGAGCCCACTCAATTCGCCCACGATAATGTATTGCGGGATTAGTGTGAGGTGATAGGGGATCATGAGCATCGCGATGAATACCCAGAAGATCAGCTCGCGACCGGCAAATCTCTTTTTCGCAAACGCGTAGCCTGCCATCGATGCGAATAGCAAGACCAAGATCACGGAAACGATTGAGTAAACGGAAGAGTTGAAGATCCACCGGGGGATGTTCGCGCTGTTGAGCGCGTCGAGGTACGAGTCAAACGACAGAGCGGTGGGAAAGAGCGCGTCGGGCATTCGAATCGCTCTTCCCGGCTTTAGCGAGATTATTACCATTGCGTAGAACGGAAAGACCGTCACTACGGCAGCAAGGCTTAAAAATACGTAGGTTGCCCACGGACGTCGTTTTTGCCGCAGTGGGCTTCCAGAGCTCCTAGCGTCAGATTGACGAAGGCGCTGGTCGCCGTCCAAAACATCGGCTGTCATTAGTCCGTCCCCCCGACAAGTCGCCGCTGGATTAACGAGAAGATTAGTGTGATCACGAGTAATACAACCCCGACAGCCGACGCGTACCCGAAGTTGATATAGCCGAAGCCTTGATCGTAAATCATGTAGGTGAGGTTATAACTGGACCGCACGGGGCCGCCGCCGGTCATGACGTAGATGGTGTCGAATGTCTGGAAGGACTTTACGGTCTCCAGAACAAGGACAAAGAACAGCGCAGGCTTCAACTGAGGAAGCGTGATTCGCGTAAAGCGCTGCCATGCACTCGCCCCGTCGAGTGAAGCGGCTTCGTAGTATTCTTCCGGGATCGCCAGCATGCCGGCGAGCAGAATGAGCATATTATAGCCGAAGTTCATCCATGCGCTGACCAAGGCTAGCGCCGGAAGTACGAGGGCACTGTTCTGGAGCCAGCTTGAGCCCTCTAGGCCAAACAGTCCGAGAAGAGCGTTGATTGGTCCCCTCTCAGAGAAGATCCAGATGAAGACGAGTCCGGAGAGGACCGGTGCAGTGACTGCAGGAAGAAAATAGAGAGCGCGAAAAAATGCGATTCCACGAAGAGCACGGTTGCAAAGTTGAGCCATCGCCAGCGAGATGACGATCGTAAGCGGCATCGCGATCGCTGCGTAGATACCGGTCACTTTCAAGGAGTTCCAGAAGAGGTCGTCCTCAATCAGCTTTCTATAGTTGTCTAGGCCGAGAAAGCTAAGCTCTCCAGCAAGGCTGTATTTTCCGAAGCTGAGAACAATACCGTAGACGGTAGGAATTATTCGGAAAATAGTGAAGAAGAGGACGTACGGAGCGATGAAGACGTAAGCGATCTTTGCGCCCTCGGAGCGCCAGATGGAGCGCTTTTTGTTGCTCCGTTTGTTTGGGCCCTTTGAGGTGGTTGAGCCCGCTTCCGGAGTGACCATTGTTGCCAAGGCGAGAACCTTTCTGATTCCTCGTGCGTCACGCGCCAAGCGCGTGACGCACGAGGTGCAGGATCAAAGCAGCGCGTTAACTTCCTGCGCTGCGGCGTCAAGAGCTTCTTGCGGGTCCGCGCCTTCAAGAAGGACATCTTGAATGTGAGGACGAATAGTGTCGATGATTTCGCGCGATTGAGGGTGCATAACTCCTACCCGTACATCATCAACATAGTCCATGGCGTCGGCCATTTGAGTATCATCTTGGTAGACATCGACGACATCTTCTCGAGGCGGTAGGTAGCCGCCGGTTTCAGTGATGAAGTCTTCGATAAACTCCGCCTCGGAAAGGTATTTCACCCATGCTTGGGCGGCTTCGGGTGAATCAGAGGTGTTAAGGACTGACCAGCCGCCGACCGACCCCGACGCTACTTGTTCCACGTTGCTCATCGGCTCGATGGTCTGAATTCTGTCTGGATCTAGAATCTGGCGTGTTTTGCCTAGGTCCGGGTCCGCACCGTTGATGTAGCCAACGTTGCCTTGGCCTCGTTCGGACTGTTCAAGAGTTTCATCAACGCTTAGGTTCTCCCTGGGGACCCACTCCTCGTCGACCATCTCCTTGATAAATTCCATTGCTTCTAAGCCCTCGGGCCCGTTGAACGCTGCCTCGGTTTGGTCTTCGTTGAGAACTTCTCCGCCAGCTTGCCAAAGATAGATATAGAACGAGTGGTTCAGGGTCGACGTACCGTTGTATTCAGTAGCGTAGTAGCCTGCGTCTTTGACTTGTGGCGCGAAGTCACGGAGCTCGTCCCATGTGGTGGGGCACTCGACGTCGGCTGCTTCCAAGATTTCCGTATCGCAATACGGATTTTGGTATTGCATCAATAGCGGGGCTCCGTAGAGAGTGTCTTCCCAAGTCATCGCCTCGAGCGATGAGTCTGCGAAGGCATCCCAGTCGTCCCGCAGGTCATCGAGAGGAAGCAGTACATCTTCGTCCGCGTACTTCGGAATGAAGTCAGGGTTGAAGTACACAACATCAGGAGCGTTGCCGCCGCTGATTGCTGTCACTAATGCCTCTTCTCTACCCTGAAAGGATTGCATGACGACATCGACGTTGACGTTAGGGTATTCATCTTGGAACTTTTCCACGTGTTCTTCCCACCAGTCGGTCTTCTCAAGAGTGCTCAGTGGGTAGGTCCAAAAGACGACGTCGCCAGACACATCTTCCGGATCGTTCGAGACACCGACCTCTGGATCGCCATTGCCGCATGCAGCGAGCAGGACCATGGCTGTCGCCACGCCCGCGATAGCTTTTCCGGCTGTTATTCGTTCCATGACCCCTCCATTGGGTGTTAGACGTACTGCGACTGATGCAATCGATTGCATTGGGTATATGTCAAATTATCCTTTCCGGTGGGGGGTGTCAAGACGAACGCATGGCTGGCGACGCGCCCAAAAGTAACGTTTGGATCTCGACGGAAGGCGCGCACGAACGCTGAAGCCTGCCGCTGCCTTCGCCGCCTCTAGGCGAGCCCCGCATGTCGTCGACACTCTAGCAATTGTGGCGCGTGGGAGCAGAACTGCCAGTGGTCGGCGTCATGAGCGCAGGACTGTCTTCGGCGCCCGCGGGCGGTGTGAGGTTGCGCGCACTGGGCGTGGTCGCGATTTGTGCGGAATCGCGGCTGCGGCGGGGTGCCCAAGGGGGGCATCTTTCGCCGACTCGGTCGAGATCGGGGCCCGCGCAGGCCGTCGAGGGGCCTTGACCCGACTCTTCGCTCGTATGTACCCTGGACTTGCAAGCGATTGCACATTCGTACTCGCCGCAGAGTCACGATAGTCCCCAAAGGAGCGGGCATGGTTAATAGGTTAAGAACATTCTCGCAATTCGGCGTAGTTGCCAGACGGCTGGATCGCTGCGGTTGCCGCGCCACAGACCGATCTGGAGACGAGAGCGCTGTAGAGGATGTTTGTTCACGACGGGTCAACCACACCGAAGAGTCGGTATGAGAGTAGTTCGATTCATCGGGCATCGAGTGATCCGGATGATCTTGTCACTTCTTGCGGTCTCGTTGCTCACGTGGATGTTGTTGCAGTTCGCCCCTGGTGATTTCGCGAGCATTAAGGAAATCGGTGGCGATTCGGTCGGCCTCGCCCAAGGTGCGTCGACAGAGCATACAAGCAGTTTGCAGGCTCGATACGGCGACGATATTCCTATGTGGCAGCAGTATCTGCGCTTTATGGGAGGCGCAGTCACTGGAGATATGGGGCCCACTTATCGCTATCCCCATCTCACGGTAGAAACCATCATCGGCCGAGCCTTCCCGATCTCAGCAGGACTGGCACTTGGGGCGGTGCTGATCTCAGTGGTCGTCGCTGTCCCGTTAGGAATTCTCGCCGCCGTGCGGCGCAAAACGCCCTGGGACTCGGGCACAATGTTCCTCGCAACGCTAGGCCATGGGCTTCCTAACTATCTTGCGGGATTGGTGCTTGTGCTCATCTTTTCGGCCTGGCTGGGCCTGCTCCCACCGTTTGGTTGGCAAGGGCCGCAGAACGCTATCCTGCCTATGGTTGCGCTGGCTGTCTCTCCGATTGCGATCCTCGCGCGGTATGTACGCAATTCAGTTCTCGAAAATCTGCGGGAGGAGTACGTTACGGCCGCAAAGGCGAAGGGAGGAAGCTTTCGGTCGATCATGTTGCGGCACGTACTCCGTAACTCCATGATGCCGCTTGTGACTGTCCTTGGACCAATGTTCGCCGGCCTCGCCACGGGAACGATTTTCGTCGAGTCGCTGTTCGGCGTTCCAGGGCTCGGCCGCTATTTCACTGAAGCCGCTGTCCAGCGTGATATGCCCCTACTCATGGGGTCAACGCTGTTCTTTGCAGTCCTGCTGATGGTGATGAACCTGTTCGTCGACCTCATTTATGCAGGGCTCGATCCACGGGTCCGAGCCAACATGGGGCTGACTCAAACAGGGGAAGAAATGGCGAAGAGTGCGGCGAAGAATGCAGCCACTACGAGTGAAAGCCCAGTCCAAGGAGGCGGTGCGCTATGACTGCGATCAGGGATGGGTCCGCGAGTACTCAACATGCAAAACCGCGCAGCGAATGGTCTCGAAGATTAGGGCGCTTCCGGCGGAACAAGCTCGGTATGTTGGGGCTTTTCATCGTCGTGCTCGCATGCGTCGGAGCGTTCCTCGCGCCGTGGATTGCGCCATATCACTACGCTGAATTGAACCCGACGCAGGCACTGCTTCCTACGGGCTCTGACGGACACCTGCTCGGCACCGATATTTTGGGACGCGACATCCTCTCTCGCGTAATTTTCAGTCTCCGTACTGCGCTCTTCATCGCGATCACCGCCGAGCTGCTCTCCCTTGCGATCTCTTTTTTAGTCGGTCTATTGGCTGGCTATAGGGGCGGCAGGATCGATCAATGGCTGATGGCCGGGACTGATGTGATGTTCGCTTTCCCGGGATACCTTTTCGCGGTGCTGCTAGTGGCGGTTCTTGGGCGAAGCACCTGGGCGGTTATTCTCGCTTTGACCGTCGCCAGCTGGGTGGGATTGTCGCGGTTGCTGCGCGCACAGATTCTGCGCATGAAATCCTTGGAGTTTGTTGAAGCCGGCCGAGCTATGGGCGCAACTGGCTGGACTCTGGTGATGCGCTACATGGTTCCCGGCGCGATGGGACCCGTCCTCGTGAGCACAAGTTTCGGTATCCCGGCAAACATGCTCGCTGAATCGGGCCTCGCACTCCTGGGCCTTGGCGTGGCACCACCATTGCCCAGTATCGGCACCATGATCATTGACGGGTACGAGTACGTCCAGAGCTACCCGCATCTTATTGGATGGCCCGTCGCGATCTTTGTGTTAATCATGCTGGCCTTTACCTGGGTAGGAGATGGGGTACGGGATGCCTTCGACGTCGATGAAAGCTGAATTCGTGAAGACTGGAGCATTAGTCTCCTCACCGCTCCTGCAGGTGAGTGGCCTGCAGGTCGGGTTCCACCTGCCCTCTGGTTTCACGAACGTGGTTCATGATCTGAATCTCGAAGTACCCCACCAAGGTGCCATCGCGCTGGTAGGCGAGTCTGGTAGCGGCAAGAGTGTTTCGGTGCGCTCATTGCTCGGTCTGCTTCCCGGGAATGCGCGGACAAGTGGTTCTGCCCGACTGACTACCGATGGCGAATCGGTGGATCTCTTGGCGATGAGTGAGGCTCGTCTTCGCCAAAAGCGGGGGAGACGAATCGGAATGGTGTTTCAGAATGCGATGGAGGCGTTCAATCCGTCGGTTCCCATCGGTCGCCAGCTTATGGAGGCTCTGCTCTGGCATGGACTTGGAGACCGAAAGAGCGCATACGCTCGCGCGATAGAGGCGTTGGCAGATGTGGGAATACCGGAGCCGGAGCGCCGCGTACGAATGTACCCTTTCCAACTTTCTGGAGGGATGCGTCAGCGAGCGATGATAGCAATGGCAACTATCGCGCGTCCAGATCTGATAATCGCCGATGAACCCACGACCGCATTGGATGTAACCGTTCAGAAGCAGATTCTCGATCTGTTGGTCCGGCTGCGCGAACAGGGTATGGCGATGCTGATGATCACTCATGATCTTGGCGTCGTTCGGCACGTGTGTGATGAAGCGGTGGTGCTTCGAGGGGGCCGAATGGTTGAGGAGGCACCAGTGGAGCGGCTACTGACCCGCCCTCGCACTGCGTACAGTAGAACCCTCATTGATGCTGCACTCGACGTAGGCGATGCCGGAGCAAAAAGTAACGCGCGGGGCGGCGATAAGGTCGACGCGCTGGTTCGGGCGGAAAATCTGACCAAAGTGTTTGCAAGTCGCGGTGGAGATGTTACCGCGGTGAACGACGTTTCATTCGCTCTAGATCCGGGCCGCACTCTCGGAATTGTCGGTGAATCTGGCTCCGGCAAATCAACCCTTGCGAGGTTAGTTCTCCACCTCATTGAACCGACATCGGGTGATGTTGCCTTTGACGGGCTTCTTCTCCGCACTCTAAGTGCTTCCCAGCTGCGACATGCCCGGTCGGATATGCAAATGGTGTTCCAATCGCCTTACGGTTCGCTGCTCCCTTCGTCGACCGTCTCGGAGAACGTTGAAGAGCCGTTGCGAATCAATAAGAAGGGCAGCAAGGCGCAACGACGAAGTCGGGCGGCGGAACTTTTGGAACTGGTGGAGTTAGATGCCGGCTACCTAGACATGTATCCGCAGCAACTTTCTGGAGGGCAACAACAACGGGTGGCGATCGCGAGAGCGTTGGCGCTCGAGCCCAAACTCGTTGTCGCCGATGAGCCAACCTCCGCGCTCGACGCGTCGGTGCAGGTACAGGTGTTGGACTTGCTGCAAGATCTGCAGAACCAACTTGGTTTCGCGATGATGCTTATCACTCACAACCTCGCCGTGGCTGAGCGATTAGCCCATCAGATCATGGTCATGCGCGACGGCGAAATCGTCGAATTCGACGACACCGAGAAAGTCTTTCGCCAGCCAGAAGACGAATACACAAGAAGCCTGCTCGCAGCGGTGCTGCCAGTGCGTACTGGGCTACATCTGCGGATGGAGGACAAGATGATGTCCACCACTGGGGAGCAGGCACGTGAGTGCGGGTGATGCACGGATGAGGCCAACGAAGTCCTAGAAGAGAGGGAAAATGAGACACACCGATTTCACTATTAACCGCCGACTGTTCCTCACAGGGGTTGTCAGTGCTGCAACCCTAGCCGTCACCGGATGTGGTTTCACCGGAGAGTCCGAGCTGTCGCCGGAAGAAGAAGGGGAGGAGCGCGGAACTGGTCCCCGAGGATCAATCCGGCTCTACTTCAGTGGCGCAACAATCGATTCCTTAGATCCGCACTTCGTCAATAACGCGATGATCGTCGTTCCAGCGGGATTACTTGAGGGCCTTGTATTCGCGAATGACGAGAGTACGGGCGTGGTTCCAGCAGCTGCTGAATCATGGGATGTTTCCGACGACGAGAAGGTGTACACCTTCCAAATGCGCAAGGGCGCGACGTGGTCGAACGGTGATCCAGTAACCGCGGACGATGCGGAATGGAGCTTCAAGCGACTTCTGAACCCGACAGGCGCAGGGACGTCGTATGCCGCGGGCTCGTCTAGCTATTTGACCGGGTTAGGAATTAAAGGTGCCCCCGAGTATATGTCGGGTGCGAATGAGGACTGGGAATCGGTGGGTATCAGAGCCCGTGACGCGGACACTCTCGAAATTGAATTAGAGGCACCCAACGCTGAGTTTCTCCTGCTGATGTCGCACTACTCAATGGTCTTAGTACATCCGGAGAGCGTCGAGAAGCACGAGACTGCTTGGATGGAACCGGAAAATTGGGTGGGGAACGGGGCATACGTTCCAGATGTATGGGAACCGACGACTCAGCTTCGCATGGTCGCCAACAAGTCGTATTGGGATTACGACAATGTTGGCGTCGAGACGATCGACCTCGCTTTGGGGCTCGATGGAACTGCGGCAATGGCATCGTTCAGTTCCGGCGAGCTTGATGCCGCAGTTGCGAGTGCCTCTGTCCTCGATGCACGGGAGGATCTTGAAGAGGCCCGCATGGATGTTGAGGGATATACGTGCCGTTATCTACAACTGATGTGGGGCGGACATGAAGCAGCAGAAGACCCGCGCGTGCGGCGAGCTCTTTCGATGGCTATAGATCGTGAATCTATCGCTTCGTTGAGCAGCGTAGACGAAGCGGGAGTTTCGTTGATCCCCGGTAACGTCGTCGAAGGGTGGGACCAGTCGATCGCGATCCCGTACGACGTTGAGGCTGCCCGGGAACTCATGGCGGAAGCCGGGCTCGAGAAGGTGCCTAATCTGCGAATTCAATTCAACTTCGACGACCCGTGGCTGTCTCTCCTCGCTGACCAGTGGGAGAAGGCTTTTGATACGAACGTCACGATTGAGATCCTTGAAAGCGGTGTGCATTCCGAGACTCGGTGGAAACCGCATGAAGACAGCGACACGATCAGTTTCTATGCTGGCACGTTCTCTGGAGTCTCATCGCTAAACAATTGGGTCAACAATATATTCGGTCCCGATTATGTGATGCGTTTCAGCCTCTCCACCGAGGACTCTTTAGCGCATCAAGAGCTCCAGGACGATGATTCACTGAATGACTCCGAGCGGGCCGTAGCGCTGGACAAGTTTCTTCGCGATCACGCTGATGCTGACGCGGTCAGGTTTGCCGAGTTGGCGGAGCAAGCCCGCGGTACGATTGATGGCTACGAACGGGTAGCGCTCTTCAATGAAGCGGCTGCTTTACGAGAGGAGCTTTCCTATACCATTCCCATCACTTGGAGTGGCCGAGCATTCGTCGTCGCAGACCATATTTCCGGATTCACGCCGCGGCCCTCGCCCGAAATTGTGTATTACAAGGCTATTAGGACTACGAAGTGAAACCTTCCACGGTTGCCGTTTCTGCCATGGACGGAAACTCTCAGTCTTTCAGGAAGGCTGGTTCCTTCCAGTTCGCCGTGAGTCTTGATTTTAAAGCGAGCACTCTGGGCTGACCGATGAGCCGGAGGCGCCCGCTCGGGAGAACAATCTCCTCAGAGCGGGCGCCTCGACAAGCTCATTGTCGAGCGGAGGTTAGCTGTAAAGTCGTTTCCGAATCAGGAAGACGGCGATCGCCCCCGAGAGCAGGGACACAGTTAGCATGACCAAACTGTTGGGGGAGAAGCCAGTGCTTGGCATTTGCCCTGACCCATCGTTCCCGTTGACTTCCGGATCCTTTGACGGTTTTGGTTCCTGCGTAGGATCCGGTATCGGGGAATCCGAAGCATCGCTTTCGAAGGTGTGCGACCACCGAGTGGTTGCCCCCTCCAGGAGCACGTATCCCTCGAGAGCGCGAGCGGTCACGGTGACTGTCCCGAAACCAGGGTGAGTGCCAGCGTCAACTAATTCACCGTCGATGAGATACTCGACACCTTCTGCGTCGGGAATGGTGACTATGCCTTCGCCGGGCCTTGCGCCGTCGGTGAAGGTGGCCGCCGGTGGATCGACCTTAATGGGGGAAATTGCTGGAGGCGAGTAGCGGAACACGTTTGTTTCATTCGTAAAGTAGATTGCGCCCGCAGCGAGCGTTGCGCGTGCGACGCCGCTATCCAGAAGACTCTCTAGCTCGGGTTCCTTTGGATCGAACCGGAAGAGCTGGCCCCCCGCATGCCCGTAGATCAATCCATCTTCGGCGCGGAACTGCAGTCCACTTTGGGCAGCCCAGGTGCTCGTGTGCACGATTTCTGTTTCGATCGTCCGAGCGACTTCGTGCGTCAGCGGGTCGTACTCAAAAAGCGTGCCGTTATCGCTCATGCCCCAGATTGCGCCCGCATCATCGGCAACTAAGGCATGGATGACCTCCGCACCATCAACTGGTGTGCTTCTCGCGATGAGTTCCTCCGCCTCGATGTCCCAGACGAAGACCTCAGCGGTCTGCTGAGTAGGCGACGTGTCGAGTCCACCGTGAATCGAGGTTCCCCCGTAGATCAAACCATCGTTATAGGCAAGATCAGTTACGCTCTGCTCTTCCACGACGTTTCGATGGACGTCATACTCCCCTGTCTGAGGATCGAAGAGAGTGAGTGCGCCCCCGAGCTCGCCATAGTTGGGGATGGTGCCGATGGCGACGAGATCACCCGCCACCTCCATATGCCGCGGGCGGTCCTGTCCGGTCTCCTTTCTTCCCAAGGTGAAGAGATGACGCGGATTGTCTCCCCAGGACCATTCCTGGTCGGCTTCAGCAGCGTAAATCACTGCTTCGGGGTATGTGGCGATGATTGTTTGCGCGTCGTGAGCGATGATGGAATCGGCCTGTTCCGGCCCATCCAGTTGCTCAACTTCCCCGGTTTCAGTGCTCACCCGCGCCATGATTCCTGGACTCAGATAGGCCCCGACATAAACGTCGCCGTCTCCACCCTCTCCAATAGACATGGTCGTTACCGGAGAGCCAAAAGCTTCCAATTCCAGCAGTTCGCCCGCTCCCGTTGCTAAGTTGTAACGCCACATCTGCCCGTCTGTTCGAATCCCCACGAGAGTAGTGCCGGGAAAGGAGTCGAGGCCCAGGTCGGTTAAGAAAATCCGGCTGGTCCCTGAGGTCTCGCCATCTATTTCAGTCTCGCTCAAATCAATCGGGGAGGAGGAACGGCTCTTGATGTCGTACATATGGGGCTGATCATCTTCGTCAAGGTAGTAGAAGGCATTATCAGCGGTCTGTTCTGTATAGAGCCACATGCCCCCGACAGGAACTCGGTCCACCCATTCCGTTCCGTCGTAGACAGAGAGCGTGCCGCCCTCTACCTCGCGATGAGAGACAACCATGAGGTCCTCATACGTCTCGATTCGTTGGATGAACTCACCTTCGGTAGCGACGTCCTCGGGTAAGTCAATTGGAGTGGCGCGGCCGCTTCCAGGATCGAGCCTAAAGAGCTGCGCAGGTGTCCCCGCGCCTACGAACACTTCGTCCGAGCTGGCCTCCAAACCCCAGCCATAGTCTCCGTCGTCGGTAATTGAACCGTATGTGGTGAGGTCGCGGTCCGCTGTGTTCATAGCGAAAACCTGCGCCCCCGGAAACGTCGTCCCATAGAGCATGTCATCTTGGACGTCGAGTGTGCGGATCATCTCTTCTCCAGCGATTCCCGTCGCGATCTCTGTGAGCACCCTGGATTCGGGATCGTACTGCCACAGGGTTGCGTCATTCGGCGCACGCACGCTCAAGTAAACGGTTCCATCGTCCGCGACATCGATAGCAGATGCCACGGTGTAGGGATCGATTTGGTGGCTATCGAGTAGATCGCCTGTCTGCATATCGACAACATCGAAACTGACAGGCTCGCCGTCGGAAAACAGGTAGGCGACGGGCGTGCCATCGCTCAGGGTACCAACATCGGAAAGGCGAACATTAGGTGCTTGCATCGCGACTCCCAAATCCTCTACATCACCTTCGCCTAGATCTGCGTTTGCAGGTGATGAGGGAGTGAATATCAGGGCGCCGACGAGCAGTGGTGATGCGAAGAGGATCCTCCGGCCCCGCGCGTTGTTCTTGATGGGTGAATGTTTAAGGAGATGCATGTTGCCTCATTGCATGATCGGGAAAATTCCAGCTAAATTATTGCAAGCGATTGCAACTTGTCAACTGTGTCGCTCTTGACGAGGGTTGGGCCCTGTTCTACGGTAGTACAACCGGTTGCAGCGAACGTCGCACAATCGCGCTCCTTGCTTGCAGGTAAGGCATGCATAGGGGCTGAGGCTGAGACGCCCGCACTGCCAACAGTCTCAGCAGGGTTCTGTTCAACGAATCGAGGGAGATTCTGTTCATGAGTCGTAGTTCGGCAAGTTCGACCCGCTTGAAGGAAAGAACGGCTGGCGCCTCCGCACTCGCGGTTCTTTTTGCGCTCACCGCGGGGGCTGGCGGCGCCGCCGCCCAACCGACTGATGATGGGTGGCATTCGTCTGTCGATGTCATCGACCATGGCGGGGTGGCTGAAGATATTAATGTGCGAACGGCGGCCGCTGGCACGCTCCCCGATGGGCGGGATGTCGCATACATGCATTCAAATGGAAATCCTGTGAGTTTCCATGTCGTGGATCTCGAAACCGGAGACGTCATTTCGAGTGACGCGATCGAGCCCAAGAGCATCGGTGGCGCCTTCCACGTTCTCAGTGACGGGAGCGTCTATTTCAACGTCCGGGACGGGAGTGGAGTGCTCCTTATGCACTGGGATTCGTCGACCCATGAGCTGGAGCAGATTTCAGAAAATCCTGTCGGTGAACGCCTTATCCGCAGTCTAGAAACCGACGATGACGGTGTGCTTTATGGCGTTACCTATCCGAATTCCAAACTTTTTTCGTACGATCCGGAAACGGGGGACATCCGGGACTACGGGTCCGTCGTCTCAGACGATTCTTATGCCGAAGGTCTCGCCCTGCACGATGGGACGGCATACGTCGGTACCGGAATGGAAGTTGGACATGCCATCGCGGTGGACTTGGAGAGCGGTGAGATGTCTGAACTGGAACCGCCCTCGGCATACGGAAATATCACTCGTTTCTATAAATTCCAGTCAGTTGGGGATCTCGTAGCGATGGCCTTCTCCCCGGGGCTGTCCGGAGGCACCAACGTGCTCTTTTGGGACGCAGTTGAGGACGAGTGGGTGTGCGATGCCGCAATCCCGAGCGTTCTTAGCCTGAACGCCCCATTCAGCACCGAAAATGATAATGGGCAAATGTACGTAAAGTCGGAAGACGAGATCTGGAGATTCGACTCTAATGACTGCTCAGTTGAATCTACGGGATGGGCTGAAACCGGCCTCGAAGAGACGGGGTCACACCGCGTGCTTAGCTTGCTCCCAGGAGTAACCGAGGGGCCGGTGGAAGACCGGCTGGTGGGGACGAACAACGACGGCTCGAATTGGGTGTACACGCCAGACACTGGGGAAGAAAAATTCATCGATAGCGAGCTCGAAGGTGTTGACTTAACCGCGCACTCCCTGCACGTTGCCCAGGATAACCGCGTTTATATGGGCACATATTTGAGCTCGGGCGCCATTGGCAGATTCGATATCGAGAGTGGAGAGACCGAGCTCCTCAATGGCCCGATGCAAGCAGATCAATGGTTGGACTTCGGCGACCAGCTTCTTGTAGGTAGCTACGGGAATGCGGTTGTGCACGCTGGCGACCCATTCGAGGAATGGGATTGGGATACAAATCCAAGCGAGCAGTTCCGGCTGAGCACAACCTACAACCAGGACCGCGTCGCGGAAATGGCAACTGACGGTGAACTCGTGGCGATCGGGACCGTTTCTGACTACGGAGTCCAGGGCGGCGCGCTCACAGTCACCGATATGGAGGACCGCCGGTCGACGTACCGGGATCTTGTGGAGGCCCAGAGCACGGCGTCCGTCACTTTTGGTGCCGACGGACTTATCTATGCCGGCACATCGACTCGGGGTGGGCTTTCTAGCAAGGACAGTCCGTTAGATGCGCACCTCGTAGTTTTCGATCCTGAAGAGGAGGAAGTTGTTGACGAGGCCATCCCCGTAGAGGATAACTCAGTTATTGGTGGCGTAGTTGCTCAAGACAACAGCGTCTGGGGTGTAACTAATAGCGCCCACCTGTTTGAGTACGATACGCAGAAGAGGGAAGTCCTTGGCGTCCATGAATTAGGAACTGCAAAGACCTCCTCGCCCTGGGGATCGGGAAGTACCGTCCGGCTTCATCCCGAGAACGGCATTCTCTACGGGGTGTCGGGAACCGATGTATTTGCATTCGACCCAGACACCAAAGAGTCGCAAGTCATTCTCAGTGACCGGGAGTACAAGCGGCTCGACATCGCCGGGGATGGGACCGTATACGTTCTCGACACGACGAACCTCTTCTCGTTCATGCCGGGATCGGAGGAGGGAGATGACGACGGCGGTGGCTCAGAAGACGATGACGACGACCGTGAGGACGATGATCCGAACGGCGATGACGATAACGTCGGAGGCCCGGATGATGAGGCAGACTTAGATAACAGTGACGAAACCGTTGGTGGTCCCACGGAAGGAAATATATCGGACGGCGAGGCTTCCGAGGGCCCCGGTGGCGGCTCCATGCCAAACACAGGCCTCGAGGCTAATGCACTGATGATGGCGGGCGCTGCGATGTTAGTCCTAGTGGGCGGCGGGCTCTATGCAATGAAGCGGCGCAACATCTGATTTAACAATCTGGATGAGGGCTTGTCGCGCGCTAATCGGTGGCAGGCCCTCATTAGCCCTGGTGCGCTTAGATCGACTTGCGCTTTCTCCTTTCGAGCTCTCCTAAGGTACGCTCGGAGGTCTAGGTAGCGCAGCCGCAGAATGTTGTTCTGGGCATTACGCCTGACGTCCGAGAGTTTCTTGCACAGACGTCTACAGCCGCGGCTCGGGTGTTGAGCCCCCCGCTTCCATTTTGTCTGCGAGGGCCGGCCCCAGCGGGCTGATGTTTTGGTTCTGACCCTTGGATCTAGACCTCAAACGGCTTCAGGGCGACCCAATAGCTTGATTCGCCCGGATGAATCAAGTTCTTCGCCAGCGAGAGAATGGGTGTCCAGGCTCGTTTGGCGGCGAGGGGCTGGAAGGGACGCTTGCCCGGGCCGATGTTCTTCAAGGTCTTAATCCCCGTTCTCACACCGTGCCCTGCGCCGGTGACATGCCTCCAGTTCGTGGCCGTCCCAGCGCGGTGAGTTACGCAGGAACGGCAGCGATCCGTACTGCTCCTCTTCTCGTAGCGTAGGTGCGAACTGCGGAATGCAACGACTGACGCCGACGTATAGATTGGTGCTCGGAGAGGCATGCGTTTTGGGGGAGTGGCGGTGACATTCTCCTCCATGTCTTCTTCGGTCTATAGCCTTGTGCGTCCAGGGCCATCTGCCAATGCTGTTTTATCGGTGTACGAAGAAGCCTTTGGCTACTGGGATCGCATTCGACCCGAGAGCCGCACCTTAATGAGCCACCGTGAGCTAGGCATTCATGACTGGCGCCGGCGGCGTTCAGCCCTCCCCGGGCGATAAACGACACGCCGGGCCACTCGGTAGGCGTCACGTGTCTCTTTAGCGGGCGAGCTTTGTAAATCCCCCTAGGCTAAACGTCACGGCTGTTGGCGAGGCTCAGACGGCGACAGCGACCGCTGGACCTCACACGAACGACAAAGCACCCGCTGGTAAGCCATGGGCGGACAGCGCGAACGGCTTCGAGTAAAACCTTGTGGCCGCCCCAAGGCGGGGCGGCCACAAGGTGGAATTCCTGCTAGGTGTTCCTACTGATGGGCCCGCTTACGCAAGGTAAGAAGTGCCCCGAGGGCAAGACTGAGTAGCCCGGCGCCGATCAGGTACGGGACTCCGTTCACCCCCGTTTCCGAGAGCTCGTCTTCGCCAGCGCCCTCGTCACTGGGGCCTTCCTGTGGCGGTTCAGTGTCTGATGGATCCGAATCGGTTGGGTCAGGATCTGTAGGTGACGCTGCAGTGTCGAACGTGTGTGACCATTTCGTGACTGCTCCGTTGGAAAAGACATATCCCTGCTGAGGTTCGGCAATCACTTCTACCGTTCCGGTCCCGGGGTAGGTTCCTGGTAAGACGCTTTCCCCACCTATTAGATAGTCCACCCCCTCGCTATCAGGAATGATGTAGACATCGTTATCAGTGCCCGGTTCGTCAACGAAGAGAACTTCCTCTGGCGTCACTTCAACGAGTTTTTGATTCAACGCATAGGCGTTGGTGGAATCGGCAAAATAGATTTGACCGGCCCCATCGATAGCGGACTCTCGGACGCCTTCCTCGACGATTACCTGAACGTCGTGCGTATCCGGATCGATTCGGAAAAGCGAGCCGCCCGAGTTCCCATAAACATGCCCGTCCGCTTCATTGATGTACAGGGAAGTCGTACGCCCCCAGCTGTTGCTGTTGGTCATTCCTGTTTCGATCTCATCGAGTACGGCGAATGACTCTGGGTCGATGATGAAGACAACACCGGTATCGGTCAGGCCCCAGATTGTCTCCTCAGGACCATTCATTACTTGTGTGATCACCTCCGCGCCGGGGACTACTGCTTCGCTACTGATTACTTCCTCAGACTCGCCATCCCACACAAAGAACTCTGCCTCGTCGGTACTTGGAGAGCTGTCGAGTCCCCCGTGGATGGAGGTGCCACCAAAGAGCAGACCATTCTTGGCAGTGAGCGTGACCAGCGATTGATCCGGAACAATATTCCGATGAAATTCGTAGTCACCGGTATCTGTGTCTAACAAGGTCAATGCCCCACCGAGTTCGCCGTAATCAGGTACGCTCCCGACTGCGAGTCGTTCGCCAAAGGTTTCTAATGCGAAGATGCGGTCCTGATAGTTGGGCGCGCCCCGATCGAGCTGAAGAACATGATCCATCTGGTCCCAGCTCCAATCGTCATCTACTGGGCCCGCATACACGCCTGCCCCCGGGTATGAGCTGACGACCAGCTCATCGCCATGGCTTCCGATCGCGCTTGCTTGCTTCGGTCCGCGCGTATATTCGATTTCTTGGGTTTCTGGATCGATCCGGCTCATCGCGCCACTAGAAAGGTACACGCCCATGTACACTGCGCCATCCGGCCCGACACCCATCGAGTGCGCACCAGCGGGTGATCCAAGTACATCGGCTGGCGTGACATCGGAATGCTCAGTCTCGAGATTGAAGCGCCACAAGTGACCGTCCGAATTGAGCCCGATGACGGTCGGCCCTGGGAAATTTGAGTCGCCTACATCGGTAATCGTGAAGCCGTAAGTCCCGACTGCTTCAGAAATCTCCTCATAGATCTCTGAATCTTCGAATCCAGTAGAGAACTGTTCATCAGTGGAAAGACTGAAACCGGTCAGGACATCATCGACGAGGTAGTAGACATTACCGTCTATTTCGTCGGATACCGGAACCGCGAATGTTCCTTCGATGATCTCGGAGTTCCACTCCTCGTCTTCTAGGCGATAGACGGCCATGTCGTAGCTCCCGCGGGGGGAGAGTCGGACGAAGACGTGGTCGCCGCGTTGTTGGATTCCGATGAACCATTCGGTGTTGTCCATCACGTGTTCCGGCGGGTCCATCTCTGTCATCTCGCCGGTCTCCGGGTCGATGCGGAGCAGGTGAGGGGTAGGGCCAGTTCCAGCCCAGATCTCGCCGTTCACGAGCCCGATCGAGAATACGTAACCGGCATCGTCGACAACGCTGCCGTAGTCCATCATTTCACCGGTCTCGGTGTCATACCCCATGACCATGGCATTGGGGTAGGTGCCGAAGTAGAGCATTCCGTCGTCATCGATGGTTCCTTCGTACAGAACACGCTGACCCTGAAGGTCTACGTCTAGCTCCACGAGCTCAGTGGTATCTGGGTCGAAGCTGAACAACCCGGCTGCTTTTCCAGTCCGCGCGGTGAAGTAAACGGTTCCGTCCTCAGCTTGGACGGCCCATCCGCCAAGTTCGTAATCGTCAAGGGTTTCGGCATAGAGCTGCTCACCTTCCATGTCTAGCATGGTGAAGGTTGCGGGCGTGCCATTGGAAATTGCGAAAATGACTTCGGTTCCGTCGGAAAGGGCGCCGAACCCGACACTGCGAACATTGACAGTGACGTTGGCAGGGCCAAGGTCGGTAATCTCAAACTCATCTTGGACATCGTCGGTCACGTCAGCAGCGGCCAATGGCGCTGTGAGCGCGACGAGCAATAACGCCAAGGCGATCGCAACAGTACTTATAAATGTAGTTTGGATTCGCCTGGGGATCGCATTATTCCGATTCATTCGCTTCCCTTCGTGGTGATGGAGCATCGTCACTCCGCTGACCGCGTGGTCCTAGCAAGCTCTGCTGCTTGCGAGTACTGACGCCGGAAAAGGTGCAACCGTTTGCACTTTCGCTCCACCGTAGCGACGATCAGGAGCAATGGCAACCGATTGCACTGTACTATGAGCCCCCATCACTGGAGAAGCGGCGCCCTGGACTAGACGGCTTTTTATTTGCGTGCAGCGCCTGTCGAGCCGCGCACCACCAGTTCAACCTTCAATGTGTGTGTGCGGGCATGTTGCTGAGAGTTCCTCTTGAGAGCGACCTCCATCGCGGTGCGGCCCATCTCTTGGAGCGGGAGACGAACCGTTGTCAGGGGCGGGTGAACGTCAGCAGCAACGGTGATGTCGTTGAAACCTGCCACGGAAACATCCCTCGGTACCGTTAGGCCAACTTCGTCTAAACGATTGAGGGCACCGATTGCCAACTGATCCGCGGTGCCGACTAGGGCGGTGAGCCTGTCGTCGGTGTTCAGGAGATGCTTCGCCCCGGCATAAGCGGCTCGGCGGGTTGGCGCTCCGTAGTGCACCTGGACGCTGCCCCCGACTCTCGTGATTACCTTCCGCAAACCTTCAACACGCTCAATCGTTGATTCAACATCTTCTGGCCCGGCTAGCACGCCGATGTCACGGTGGCCGAGATGGGCGAGGTGAGAGGCGAGTTGCCGCGCGCCGGCTACGTTGTCCACGCGGACACTGTCGACGTCGATCGTGGGCGTTCCGATCGCAACAACACGTCCCCCGTTTGCCTGAAATGACCGTGCGCGTGCCGCGATTCCCGCGCGATACCTGTCATCGCGCAGCCCTGAGCCTGCGATGATGACCACGCTCGCACGATGCGCTTGGAGCATCCGGAAGTACTCGAGCTCTCGTTCAGGGTCGCGCTCGGTATGGCAAATAGTGACGAGGAGCCGCTGTTGACTCGCGACCGAATGTATGCCGTTGATGATTTCCGAGAAGTAGGGGTCCCCGATGTCTCCAGCGAGTACGCCGATGGTGCCGGCGCTTCCGCGTAGTAACCCTTGAGCTTGGGCGTTGGGTACATAGTCAAGCTCTTTAGCGGCACGCTCAACGCGCCTGCGGAGCTCGGGGAGGACCGGGTAGTCGCTGCCCGATAAGACTCGAGAGGCCGTGGAAATCGACACGTCAGCGCGTTGCGCCACATCCCGGAGATTGACCGCCATAGCAGAAGGCTACTCGCTCGATCGCGGTTGCGCTTGACGTTTCTATTCCCCGTCGCGTAGCTTCATCATATGGGCAAGAAATGCTTTTCTTGGCGCTTCTCAAGCGTCGAGTAGTCCCTTGCTGGTTATCGAAAAACTTCAACTCGATGAGGAGAAACCTATGTCACTATCTGCTCCACCTGCCGCTCCAAAGAATGAGGCCGAACTAGACGAGCTGCTGTCGAAGCCGTTGCCTGGAGTTGGCGAGGCTTTAGCTGCCGCCGAGGGCGATATCGTTCTCCTGGGTGCGGGCGGGAAGATTGGACCATCGATGGCGCTGATGGCCCGCCGAGCCCTTGATGAGGTTGGCTCAAGCGCTCGGGTTATCGCTGTTTCCCGCTTTTCTGATCCGAAAGCACGTGAACAGCTCGAGGAATCGGGAATAGTCGTGCAGGCGGCAGACCTCGCCGACCCCGATTCTTATCGGGAACTTCCAGACGCAGCGGCAATGTACTATCTTGCGGCAATGAAGTTCGGGACTACTGGGCAAGAACATCGCACCTGGTGGTCAAACGCGGCGATGCCGGCGATGGTCGCAGATCGGTATCGGAGCGTGCCGTCAGTCATCTATTCGACGGGCAACGTCTATCCGCTGACGTCCCTTGCTTACGGAGGGTCGCTCGAGACGGATCCGCCACTTCCGGTGGGAGAGTACGCCCAATCGTGTCTCGCGAGGGAACGAATTTTCACTAACGCAGCGGATACTTGGGACACTAAGACGACGATTTTTCGCCTCAACTACGCCTGCGAGCTGCGCTACGGCGTGATCGCCGACATCGCTTCCAAGATCGCGGATGGTGAGCCGATTGACGTCAGTATGCCCGCGGTAAACGTCGTCTGGCAGGGGGACGTAAACGCGTGGGCACTTCGAAGCCTCGAGCTCGCCGACACCCCGCCCCACGTCCTGAATGCGACGGGCCCGGAGACCGTTTCGGTACGGCGGCTCGCAACGTGGCTTGCGGAGGATATGGGCATGGAGGCGGACCTCGTCGGGGAGGAGTCTTCGGATGCGTTGCTGTCTGACGCGAGCCAGTGCATCGAGCGATATGGCTATCCGACCATTCCGCTACGCAAATTGGTGCGTTGGGTGGGTCACTGGGTAGAAGGCGGTGGCCGTCAACTCGGCAAGGCAACAAAGTTCCAACAACGAGAGGGCAAGTTCTGATGAGTCTGAAATCTCGCTTGGCCCAGGGTGTGGTCATTCCTGCCCATCCCCTTGCTTTGACTGAAGCGGGGGAGATTGATGAATCTGCGCAGCGGGCGGTCACGCGGTATCAGCTCGCTGCGGGCGCCCACGGGCTTGCTGTAGGTGTGCATACCACACAGTTCGAGCTTCACGATGACCGAGGGGCGCTGAGAGACGTGTGGGCACTGGCCGCGGAGACCGCTGCTGAAGTCGGGGAGACCCCGATCCTAGTTGCCGGCTTGACTGGCGATATCGAACAAGCGGTAGCTGAGGCAGAGCTCGCCGTTGAACTGGGTTACGAGGCAGCGCTTCTGAGCCCGTGGGGGATGTCTGAACGAACGGAAGCCACCCTCCTTGAACGCGCGGCCGCGGTCGGGCAGGTCATTCCGACCATTGGGTTCTATCTGCAGGACTCAGTGGGCGGGTTGCGCTTGAGCCGTGCGTACTGGCAGTCACTGTTCGATCTCGAATCCGTGGTAGCCGTCAAGACAGCTCCCTTCAATCGGTACCGGACCGGCGACGTGACCCAAACCTTGCTTCAGCATGACCGCTGGAGTGACGTGGTCGTGCTTACCGGTAACGACGACACGATCGTGCAGGACCTGGTCACTCCTTACAGGATGATGGTTGGCAACGAGACGCGCGAGGTTCGCGCTACTGGTGGCTTATTAGGGCAGTGGGCAGTAGGTACCCGTGCTGCTGTGGATCACGTAGCTCGCGCGAATGCTGCCGTCGCCGCCGGGACAATACCTGTGGATCTGCTGGCAGAAGCAAGCGATGTTGTAGAAATCAACGCAGCCGTCTTCGACGTCCAGAACGATTTCGCTGGATGTGTACCCGGCGTCAACGAAGTGTTGCGCCAGCAAGGGTTGGTGAAGTCCGCGCAGTGTCTCGGAACAGACCGACTCTCCCCGGGGCAGTCCGCACTGATTGCAGGAGTTCGAGAGCGTTTTCCGAGTCTGCTCGACGAGGACTTCGTTGCGGCAAATCGTGACTCTTGGCTCGCATGATTGTCGGCTGGGGCTCCTCCTCCATGGAGCGCATCGGACCCGCGATGGATTGCGTCCTGAGCGGATCAGGGCGTTGGTTCCATAATCTGGGCCGTGGGGGAGAGAGCTCCCATCACACGGCGGCACGAATCGGGGCTCTGCCGCCGAGGCTCTCGTTTCCGGAAAACGCGGTTCCGGCCGCCGGCAGTGTGCCAGTGGAATCAGTGCTGACTCATCGAGGGGTGGCGCTCAAACCGTTCGCGGTCGCCGTTGCAGGTGTCCAGGGCGTGCTCAGCCATGAAGACGGGGCCATCCTTTTCACCCGCGAGGCACCAGGTGCTGCGGTTCCACTGGATGGGCCCGTAGCCGCTCGGAGTCTTCGCGGGCCGGAGCTCTCTTCGTTTGATTCGCTGCTTTGGATCGGTAAGAATGACCTTTCTGATGGTGCGGACGCTTCTGGCGTGATCGAACGGACCGATGCGACAGCCGATTGGCTCATGTCCCATGGCGCGCGGGTGTTGGTGCTCGGGCATTTCGTCAACACGGATGCGCCAGCGAAGCAGCAACATCAGGTCGAAATTGTGAACCGTGCTCACGGCAGTCGCTACGGGAGCCATTTTCTCGACATCAACACCCCTTTGCGTTCCGCCGATATCTGGTCTGCAATCGGTCTCGAACCGACGGAACCGGATCGTCGCGAACAGTCCGCTGGTCGTAAACCGATTTCGATATCAGCCGACGCCGCCCACTTCGATATGGTCGGATACAGTTTCGTCGCATCGCTAGTCCGCGACCGTCTCGCCGATCTTGGTTGGTTATAGCGTCGTCTCCCGTGTACTGTGCGTATTCCCAAACCCGTAGAGCCCGACGCCATCGCCCTCGGGAAGCCGGATAGTTCCATCCCTGACTGTTACTAGAGAGGGATAGTGCTCCCCAAAATGCGCATTTGAATCTGGAGCGAATTGGCGACTGTTGAACTCCAAGTGACGGCGCGTCAACGTCAGCGCGCTGACTAGTCGTGCGGAATGCGCTAGAGCAAACGAAGAAGCGGTTAGGTCTTGAACTAGGCACCACATTCCGTGGGCGCGAGCAGCAGCTGCCGCAACCATCGCAGGAGTCTGACCCTTACTGGCTTTAATCACAACCCCACTCCAGCCCTGGTCGAGCAGTTTGGGAAGATCGCTCAACCGATCGAATCCCTCATCCAAAAGGACCGGTACTCGTCGCGAAAGCGCTGCCATTTCGCCACGCTCGAGAGTGGTATCGCGTGATATCGGCTGTTCAACGTAATCCACTGCAGCCGCTGCAAGCGGGCTACGACGAGCGATTTCCTCAAGAAGCTCTTCCGCCACCGCCGGCCGCGAGTATCCCTCGTTCGGATCAAGCGCTAGCGTGAGCTCATCCTGATACTGGGAGGCGAGTTCGTAGACAGCAACCACTCGCTGCGCATCGACGCTGGGGTCGGCGCCTGCCAGTTTGAGCTTGAGGTGCGCGGGACAGTCACGGCTTAGCCAGTGCTCCAAGGTCCGTGCCTGATTATTGTCCGCAGCCGTTAGTGGATCATCCACTCCCACAACATGCTGAATTTCCAGCGTGCGTTCAGGGGCAGAAAGTGCATCTGCCGGGTAGACCCCTCGTAGAGAATCATCGACCCAAGAGAGGTCTTCAGGTAGATGCTCCGCTGAACACATCGCGAGCGACGAACGGCCCCAGGCTCGTCCCCATGCGTCGTGTAGGGCTGAGTCGACGGCGCCGAGGGAAAGCAGCCCAGCAAGGCGTGGGACGGGGTCGCCTTCAGGGGCGGTAGTGTCATGAAGAAGCCGGTCCAGATCCGCTGTCAGGTGCCGCCACGTTGTGATTGGGTCTGCCGTTGGAGAATCGAGCGCGCTGCGAACGAAGTGGTGGACCAGGGAACGCAGCGCTTCATCTCGTTTCTGCACTGTTAGGACACTGTTGGGCCAGGCCCATGGCACTGACAGCACACTCTGGCCGTGACCGTGGGCTGACCGCCCGCTGCGAGTCTCAACTTCGAGCGTGACCTCCGCGATCGTGAAGAAGTTTATCGGGCGGTCACTAATGATCAGCGGCTGGTCAAGGCGCACTTCCCGAAAGTTCACCGAGGCGCTTTTTGCGCGGATGTCGGAGCCCCGCACCTTTACGCCAGCCGATCGTAGTTGTCTGCCGTTACTTCGAAACTCAAGGTTCCGTCGGTGATGTAGCGGGTAATCTCTTCAACCACATTGGCTCCTTGCTGGTGGCGTGCCTCAACGGTTCCGCCTGCTACGTGGGGAGTGAGCAAGACGTTAGGAAGGCCGTAGAGCGGACTGCTCTCGGGAAGCGGCTCGTCATCAAATACGTCTAGGCCAGCCCGCAGACGCCCCGCTACTAGCTCGTTGGTCAGGGCGGTGCTGTCTACCACGGCGGAACGGGCAGTGTTAATGACGATAGCGCCGTCACGGAGTTGTGAAAGAACTTCCCCGCTTAGGAGATTGCGCGTCTCCGGCGTCGATGGGGCACAGACCGAAAGGATGTCGCTAGCACGGCACAGCTCACTAAGGCCGGTCAGTTCTATGTCAAGGTCTCGTGCTTCGGTGGCCGAAACGTACGGGTCATAAGCGAAAACCTGTTGTGCCCCTAAGCCTCGGACCATCCGAGCGTAGTGACGTCCGGTGCGGCTGAGCCCGACAATCCCGATCCGCTGGGAAGCGATTCCATTTCCGAGCATCCCGTGCCCGCTCGCCGCCCAGTCGCGCGTCGTCTGCAACCCGCGGTCATGGGTGTGAAGGTTGCGAAGTAGGGCGAGGGTCAACGTGACGGCCAGTTCCGCCACAGGCAGCGCCATTGCGTTAGCGCCGCCTTGTGCGAGACGAGGATATCCTTCTTGCAGAAACTCTCGTGGGAACAGTTTACGCACCGAACCAGCCGAATGAAGGACGAGTTGCAGCCGCTTCCCACGAAGCAGATCACCAGAGAAAGGGGCGGTACTCCACGACGTGATGAGGATGTCATAGTCATCAGACAAGCCCGGCGGGAGTTCGATGCTCGTAGCGTCTTCAGCGCGAACAAGCTCGCCCAGCGCCGCGAGGCGTCGCTGGGAATCGTCGTCGTAAAGGAGATCAAATTCCGCGGGCCGCACAGCTGCATAAATTCGTAATGAAGGCATTGTTGCTTACTCCTCAGGCTTCTGAAAAAGGCATTAAACGGAGATAATGAGCGCAGAAACGCTCTTTTGAGCTAGTTCTCGATGACGTAGTAGGGGAATCATCAACTGTCGGTTGCCCTGGGACGCCAGCGGGCTGCGGGAGCGATACCGGCGATGAAGATCGACACTCGTGTCTTCGGGTAGCATTTCAAATTTCAACTCGGTTTCCATTGCAGGTGCTTTTATGCAGGTTTATCGGGATCGAGCTGTTCAGCGAGCCAGGTACGGATCGCTGCCATCACGAAGAAGGGAAGGCTATGGCCTGCATTGTGATACAACGTTACAGTTCGGCTCTGTGGACGTGCTCTTGCGGAAGCGCGGTTAATGAGGTTCCTATTGTGCTCGCCGTCGCTAGCGCCCCCACCTGCAAGTAGGAGAGGGCGCGGCGCGATGAGACGGATCAGATCGTCGTGATCACGCCCGGAAGGTTGACGAGCACCGAGATACCAAGGGGCGTCCCAGTTGGAATAGGCCAATCCGAGTCCAGGCTCATGTACAGCAGCGAGAGTGACGCGTGTGTCTAGCGCGGTTAGGTGCAGGGCGAGCTTGGCCCCAAGCGAGTGACCGAACGCGGCGATGTGGTCTCTTGCCCCTAGGCCCTCGGAGAGCACCGCCGATACCGCCAGCTTCAGATCAGCGATGCTGCGACCAAGGGGTGTGTTTACATGATGGCGGTTATGCAATTCAGCAGCCGGGCCGTACCTCTCCGAGAGTGACTGGCTCGCGGATGGTTGCCGCTTTGTGCCCTCTTGTTCAAACCACCACGGGACGGCCAAAACGCAAAGTCCGTGCTGCGCCAGGTGCAGCCCGTGCGCCCGAGGCCATAGCTGGCTGTGGCCAGTGCGAGCCGAAGACCTACCGAATACCGTTGCCGTCTCATAAAAGGGAACGACTATTAAGGGACCTTCGAGGGCACCATCTGGGCGAAATAGTTCGGCATCGAGTTGACTGCCAAAGGAACGGAGTGTGATGGTTTGGAGTTCGCCGGCGACACCAAATGCGGAGTATCGTCTCGGCTTGTGAACAGACCATTTGCCAGCAGAGTCTTCATCTGCTCCGAGCCAGCCGTTCCACCATGTTCGGCTTCCCGGCGCTGACGGAATATCCGTGTCACCAGGTCCGTGTTTCATTCTTTAGCGCTTTTCAGCGGCTGCGTTGGTCGTCCGGTCCTTCCGGATTCATAGACCGCTTCTATGAAGGCGACGGCGTTGCGCGCTTGGTCAGAGGTCGCTAACGGCGGGTGACCATTACGTATAGCAGAAATGAAATCTAACAGCTGGTTAAGCTGCTGATCCACAGCTTCGAACGTGGGCAGCTGCAGATTTGACTCGCTGAAGAAGTGAACGATGCGCTCGGATTCTGTGACTATCGACCCTTTGTCGCCCATGATGTTCATCCGGATCGGGAGCCTCCCGAAAGCTGCAGTGCTCGCATGGAAATTCAGCTGTGCTCCAGTTTGGAAGCGCGCAGTGACAGTAACCGTGTCTTCTACCTCAATCTTCTCGTGAGCAAGCAATCCGGTATGAGCGTAGACTTCATCAACGTCCCCTAGGAGCCATAACGCCAGATCCACGAGGTGGACGCCCTGGTTCATCAAGGCGCCCCCTCCGTCGAGGGCCCAGGTGCCGCGCCAGTTTCCCGAGTCATAATACTCCTGGGAGCGCCATAATGGGACCTCAATTGTCGCGCTTGTTACCTGCCCGAGCGCTCCCTCGTCGATGAGTTTCTTGATGAATTGATTCTCGGCTGCGAAGCGACGCTGGCTCACGATGCTTAAGACTTTCCCGGATCGTCTCTCCGCCGCCCGGATTTTATCTGCCGCCGCGACGGTTACTTCGATCGGTTTCTCTAGATAGACATGCTTTCCTGCGTCAAGCGCGGCAGCGGCCACATCGCCGTGAAGTCCGGAAGGCACCGCGATGACGACAGCATCGATATCGCCACGCTGGAGGAGTTCGCCCGTGCTGCGTGCTATTTCAAGTCCATGTTCATCCGCGACCGCAGCTGCGGCCTCAACATTGTCGTCCGCGATCGCGACGAGGGCAGCCGGAGCAGCCCCGGACAGGAGGCGCTTGATGTGTTGGCGTCCGACTGTTCCAACACCGATGATGCCGAAACGAAGAGGGCGTGTTTTTGTAGTCATGATTGCTTCCTTCAGAGTGCAGCTTCTACAGCAGCTGTGACGGAAATAGGGGATAGGAGCTGAGAGGGGTTCAATCGTGGGGAGCCTGTCTCGATCGTCTGAAGAAACTCAGCTAATGCAGGAGCGTTGTAATCCGGGCTGAGGACGATATTTTGTGCTAGCACGGCGGAGTCGAAGATTGACGTGACGTGGAACGGAACGCGGTTCTCCGAGTCCGGCACAAGGAACGTAAAGGTTACTTCAACGCCGTCGAGAAGACAGGATGCGACGACCATGCCTCCGTGACGTTCGGCGGAGACGGCAAGTGCACCAGGTTCCACTACAGGATTCCCTAAAATCTCCAACGCAGCCTCAACGTGGTGGATCCCATAGAAGAATAGTCCTGAATATGGCGAGTCGGGATCTGCCGGCCCAACCACGTGCAGGTGCCGAAGCCGGCCGCGCTCGGCGTGATCGGAAGTAAACGCGGATAGCTCTGGAACGAAGCGTAGTGCGGAGTAGGACACGAGTGGGGCACCGTGACGCTTCGACAGGTCAAGAAGTTGAATGGCATCTGTGACAGAGGCGGCTAGGGGCTTGTCAACCAGAACAGGAATGCCTGCCTCAAGCAAAGGACGGGCATGCTCTAGATGCGCGGCGCCGTCACGGCTCGAGATGATAGCGGCGTCGACCGCACCAACCAGGTCTGCTGGTTTATCTACGATAGTTTGCAGATCTCCCAGAGCGGCGAGTTCTCGGTTGCGTTCACTGCGCCCTCCTGCAAGCGCAGTTGCCCTTGCGCCAGGGTGGCGATTCTCAATGTTCAGGAAGCGGATGAAGTGTTGTACATGCGAGTTTTCGGTGCCAATGAAGCCAATGCGCATCGCTGCGAATCTCCTAATTGGGAACGGATCATCCCAGCCTGCCATGCAAGCGATTGCAGTGCAAGCGGTTGCCGCATTGGTTAACTATCAGTAGCGTGAAGCTCGAATGTAACCGTCACGATGAGGTGTGGAGGAAGATGCGCGGGCCTGTCAATATCGGGTTATTAGGGCTTGGCAGTATTGGGGCGACACATGCGAAGGCCCTTGCCGAACTTCGGCAACTTGCCACCGTCCGGGCATTCAGCGGGGGGAATGGGGAGAGGGCTGCCGAGTCTGGTTGGCCCGAGGCAGTTCAGAAGGGTCCTGAGGAACTCGTTGCGGATGCGGAAACAGACCTAGTCGCCATCTGCTCCCCGAGTGAACATCACGCGCGCCATGCAATAGCGGCGCTCGAAGCTGGTAAGCACATAGTCGTCGAAAAGCCTCTTGCGCTCACTGTTTCCGACGCTGACCAGATCGTGCGGCTTGCGGAGCGAAAGAACCGCATGGCGGCGGTCATTTCCCAGCGGCGCTTTGAGCCTGAGTATGCCGCAGTGAAGGAGATGCTCCAAAATGGAGCTCTCGGTCACGTCCGGCTAGCGCAGACCCATGTGCACTGGTGGCGCGACGCGGATTACTATCGCGCGGCTCCTTGGCGCTCCTCTATGGTTGCCGGTGGGGGGTCCCTCATGAACCAAGGGGTGCATAACGTGGATCTTCTCCAGTGGCTGGTGGGCCCCGTCATCGAAGTCACTGCTCAATACGCAACTCTCGGACACGACATCGAGGCTGAGGACACGACCGTCGCGACCCTACGTTTCACGAGTGGGGCATTGGGGCAAATCAGCACCTCGACTGCTACTCCACCGGGCTCGCCGGCAACGGTTGTTTTGCACACGGATACTGGGGTAATCGAGCTGGGACAGGGGCAGATTCTGCGTTGGGATGTCGAGGGGACGCCCCCACCACGAACCACCAGTGATGAGGCGACGGGCGCCGCCGATCCGGCAGCGATCGGGATCCGCGGCCACGTTGCCCAGTGGAAGGACGTGCTCAACGCGCTGAGCGCGGGAAGCCCGCCGGCAATTCCCGCGGCGCAAGGAGCATCGGTGGTGCGCCTGATCTGCGGAATATATCGGGCCGCCGAGACTGGCCGGTCGATTCAACTGGAGGAACTGTCATGAAGGTAGCAATCCTCGGCGCTGCACATCCACACGTTTCTTACGCCCTCGATGAGGTCGCGCACCGCAGCGAGCTTGCGCTTGTTGCCGCGTGTGAGGCAGATAGTCGCATGCGCGAACAGTACCTTGGAGACTTGGGCGATGTTCCGATATATGATGACCCTTCTCGCTTGCTTGCCACCCACGAAGTAGATGTCGCCCTAGTTGCCGGAATATATTCCGAGCGTGCTGAGGCAACCATCCTTGCGTTGAATGCGGGTGCTCATGTGCTGGCGGACAAGCCGCTTTGCACATCGCTAGCGGAGCTTGAAGAAATCACGGATGCCGCAGAGGGATCTGCTCGCCACGTTTCGATCGTGTTCGAGAAGCGATTCTATCCAGCAACTTTGGGTCTATATCGACTGCTTGAGGAAGGTACCTTGGGCGATATTGCCCTTATCGCGAGTACTGGACCGCATAAACTCCGGCAAAAAGCGAGGCCAGAATGGTTTCTTGATCCAGGGCGGTACGGGAGCATCGCGGGTGACCTTCCGATTCACGATATCGATCTCGTGTTGCAGATGTCTGGTGCCAGTAGCGGCACGGTTGCAGCGATCGCGGGTAATGCGCGGGAGTCTGATCACCCCGGTTTTCAGGACCACGTCGCCTTGCTGATGAATGCAGGTGATGTAACGGCGACGATCGAGGCGGACTGGTTAGGTCCCGAGGCGGCCGAGGTTCACGGTCACTATCGAATGAGGGTCACCGGCAGTGAAGGCACTGCGGAACTGGACTGGGCCTATGACCGGTTGGTGGTGACAACACATAGCCGGGGTACGTGGGAAGTTCCGTTAGGGCGCCAGGTTCGTCCGGCCAAATATTTCTTTGATGCAGTATTGAACGGCGAAGAGCCGGAGATTTCAACGAGGTCGAGTCTGCTTGCAACCCGGGTAGCGCTCAAAGCGCAGGAAAGTGCGCGACAGGGTGGGGTATTGCAGAAGTGGTCAGGTTAGCCGAGTTGGCAGCGATTGATTCCGAAGATAGGAAGAATCTGCCTGCTTGTGTCGTCGCGAGCCGCTAGTGTTGGCCTCGTCGGCGAAAGGCAGCCAGGCGGGTCGCAGGAGGGCGTGTAATGAGACAAGCGACGATCTATTCGATAGCCAAGAAACTCGGTGTTTCTGCCTCGACGGTCTCGCGTGCCTTTTCACGACCGGACCTGGTCAAGGCGTCAGTGCGCGAGCAGGTTTTTGTCACTGCCGAAGAGCTGGGCTATGTCCCGAATCGGGCAGCACGTGGGCTGGCAACCGGTCGTACGGGGGTTTTTGGCCTACTCGTGCCTGACATCACGAACCCGTTTTTCCCGCCGTTGGTACGCGCGGTTCAGTTAGCGGCAGACCAACGGGACACTGAGATTCTGCTCATCGATACAGGGGGGTCGGTTACAGCGGAGGAGGACTTTATTCGCCGCATCCGCCCCCAGGTGGATGGGCTCATCATTGCTGCGCCGCGGCTTGCGAGCAGCCGATTGAAGACGATGGTGAGGGGAATCCCAACGGTAGTAGTAAACCGAGTCGTCCGTGGATTGACGCACGTCGTGTACGACACTTCTCAAGCTCTAGGCGAAGCGGCGGATCACCTACATAATCTCGGGCACCGGAGATTCGCACTGTTGCGGGGCCCCGCAGAAGCATGGGCGGCTTCCCACCGCTCGCAGGCGATTCGTTCGTGGAGCGAAAATCATTCTGATGTTCACCTGATCGAGATGGGGCCGTTTGAAGCGCGTTTTGAGGTGGGTAAGGACGCCGTGGGAGATATCGTTGAGTCGAAAGCGACCGCCATCTTCGCCTTCGACGACCTGATGGCGGCAGGTGTTATCGCCGGGCTTAGTCGGTTGGGCGAAAGTGTGCCCGAGGAGCGAAGCATTGTTGGCTGCGACGATGTCTTGCTGGCGCGAACCATGACGCCGAGCCTCGCGACAGTCACGGCTCCCTTCGATGAACTTGGGCAAGAGGCGGTGAAGCTCCTTATTGAAGTGATCACCGATGCCTCACCGCGAAACGTCCGCCTAGCGGGGCGCCTGGCTCTGCGGGGAACAGTAGGACCCGTCGCCGAGCATTCTGCTTAATCGAACTGTTCAAGTTCAACCATTTGCATCAGGTTGCGAATGATGTGGAAAGGGTCTTTGACGGGCAGAGCGACTACGCGGTCAAGCGGATCGCCGTTGCGATCGCGAATTTGAACCCACTCCTCGCCCTCACTCCCGGCCGGAAAAGTGTCTAGCGTGTAGTGCCATATCTTCTCGAACCACTTGCCGGCCGGTTCATAGTTGTGCCGGGCTTTAGCTATCGCAGTTGCCGCGCTTGCCTCTGAATGTACCCACCACAACTTACTTGACCAAGTTTCTGCGACCAGCTTCTCGTAATCGGTGCCGAATTCCCGTCCCGAGGGTTTTACTGGTCCGCTCGAGTCGGTGTACCGCAGGAGACCCCCATACTCGGGATCCCAGCCGAGCTCGCAAGAGGCCGTGAGCGACTCAAGGAGCGGCAGGCGTGATCGCGAATCTTCGAGGAAATCGAGTGACTCCAACGCGATCCAGTTGGCTTCGATCGCGTGGCCAGGAACGCGGTGTCGCGAGACTAGAGACCGTTTGTCAGGCCCGGGCATCTCGCTGAAGGTGCCATCGGGCTGCCTGTGCGACAGCATTTCCTCTAGCGCAGAACGCAGTTGCTGGCGTGTCTGTTCTTCCTGGTACCCGAGAGCAGCGGCCGCTTGCGCGGCGACTAATAAAGTATTCGTGAGGATGAGTCTGGGTCCGAACGCATGGTGTCCCTTTGGCACTTTATACGGAGGAGTCGGCGCGGTCCCGGAGAGATGATCCTCCTGGGAGCGGTTCAACACCGGGGTGGCAGCGTCGATCCAACGACTTTCGCTCGTTTCCCGAGCCAGTTCATAGAGTCCCATAACTACGAACCAGTCTGCGTAAATGCTTCGGTCAGGCTGTCCGGAGCTTTCCGGCCTTCCCCCATCTCGTCCGACTACGAACCGAGTCGTGCCGTCAGCAAGAACCGCATGGGTGATGAGGAATTCGGCTCCGGCCGTTGCGAAGGAGAGCAGCTCGTCAGGATCCGCCTCGATTTGGCCGGCTCTGGCGAGTCTTGCGGCTCGCGCGAGCAGCCAGACAAAACGACCCTGCGACCAGGTGAACTTGTCTGTCGAGAGCCGTGAGCGGCCGCGATTATCGAATGCTGTAAAGAATCCCCCGAATTGGTCGTCGATGCCGTTATCGAGCCAAAACGGCAACACTACCCGTTCAAGATGCTGACGGGCTTGCTGCGAAAACGACATAGTTCTAACCTTTCGTCCTGGCGCAGATGCTTTCAGACACAATGTGGGAGCAGAAACGTACCCATGGCTCATGGCACCCGCGCAAGCGGTTGCATAGAGAGCCTATGTGACAGCGAGCGTTTCGAACAAGCGGGAACCCTTCATCCTCCGACAGGGAGAGCGCGACTTCCGACACGCCGAAGAAGTTCGAAACCGCTTGCTCGGAGGCCACGTCGCCGATACAGTTGCAAGCGATTGCAAAATGTGAGGGGAGATGAATGTCAGTTAGTAAACGGCGCCTAGCGCCTGAGGATATTCGGGTGGCGCGCACAGAGGAAGAGTGTGGCAGAGCAGCCGGCGAAGCGGCAGCCGAGCTGCTTAAGAGCGCGATCGCAGAACGAGGCAGAGCACGTGTGATCTTTGCCAGCGCGCCCTCCCAGGAGCAGATGCTCCACACATTGACGAACTCGCCCGGTATTGACTGGGCCGTGGTCGAGTCTCTGCACCTGGATGAGTATCGTGGCATCGCCTCGGATCATCCCGCGGCCTTTGGACAGTGGCTGACCGACCGGCTTCCGGCCGCCGCGCTCCCTGGTCTGAAGCGAATTTACACCGGAGGGACCTCCGAGGCGGAGATCGAGCGCTACAGCGAGATAATTGCGGCGGAGCCCATCGATCTGGTATGTCTTGGTGTCGGGGTCAACGGGCACGTCGCCTTCAACGAGCCGGGAGACACGGACTTTGATGATACCCGACTGGTCCGAGAAGTTCCGCTGGCCCACGCGTCCCGCCAACAGCAAGTGGACGAAGGGCTGTTCTCCAAACTGGACAACGTCCCAACGCACGCTCTTTCAATGACGGTGCCGGCGATTCTGCGCGCGGCTTCGGTGGTGTGCACAGTGCTGGGGACAAGCAAGGCGGATGCGGTAGCGGCGATGCTTACTAGGTCCATTTCGTCGGATCTCCCTGCGACTTCCTTGCGCACGCATGAGCACGTTTCGATTTTCCTTGATTCTGGGGCAGCGGAGAAGATTCCGTCGTCTGTTCCCGTCACAACACTGTCTTAAGTGCTATGGGTAGGGATTTCCTCACCGGTGAGAAGCCAGGACTGATCGACCTCCAAGTCAATGGCTTTATGGGCTGGGACATTAATTCAGATGACGTCAATGCCGACACTGTCATTCAATTGACGCGCTCCCTCTGGGCGGAGGGCGTGACGACCTACCTTCCAACCGTGATTACTGCGTCCCAGGAGAAAATGCTTCACTGTCTCTCGGCAATCGCGGAGGCGCGTCGCAAAGATCAAGAAGTAGCACACACGATCACTGGTATTCATATGGAGGGGCCCGCCATAGCCGCCGATGACGGTCCGCGAGGTGCGCACGACGCGGAGCACTTACGGCTTCCATCTCTCGACGAACTCAAACGGTGGCAACACGCAGGTGACGGGCTTGTCAAGATCGTGACTCTCGCACCAGAACTCGAAGGATCCAGCGCATACATCCGAGCAGCGCGGTCTGAAGGAGTCCTGATCTCGATAGGACACAGCGCGGCGAACTCTGAGCAGGTCCACAGGGCCGTTGCGGCGGGCGCAAGCCTGAGCACTCATTTGGGCAATGGCACGTATGAGATGCTTCCCCGTCATCCGAACCACATCTGGGCGCAGCTGGCCAACGACGGACTCACTGCCATGTTTCTCGCTGATGGCCATCATCTACCCTCCGACACGGTAACGGCGATGATCAGAGCGAAGGGACCCACAAGGTGTATCTTTGCCTCCGATTCCGCCGCTCTCGCGGGTAAACCGGCCGGGGAGTATGTAACGCCGGTCGGAGGGAATGTGACGGTGCGCGATGATGGCGCGCTCAACCTCACGGGAACTTCGCTTCTTGCCGGATCTGGACGGTCTTTGCGGGGCTGCTTACGGTGGGCATTGGAGACTTTGCCATTTGATCCCGATGTACTGTTCGACATGGCGACAGCCAATCCCGCGAAAGTTCTGGGAATAGAAGCCCGAGTTGTTGCCGGTGGTGACTCTGTTCAGTTCGAATCGGGCGAAGTCGTGTCAACGACGATAGCGGGCAGCGAGGTTTATCGGCGGCGTTAATGCCCCAACGCCCGCAAGAAGGCGGTCGAGCGGAGCGTCTTCGCGAATAGCGCTCACTAATTCAGTGGTTTCGAAAGCGACGTGGATCACCTCTGGCGTGGGGGCCCGCCGCCATGAGCAACGGGTTCGCTACGGTAGGCCGCGCAGGGGCTCGCTCCTAGGGCTGTCGTGTTCACGGTCACCGGCAACAATGCGCCCCTAGATCTCCTCGGGTGGTCCGCTGGTGCGGCGGTCCGTCCGACGTTCACTCACACCGCCTGGACCTGACTGCTGAACGGTTGTGGTGGAGCGGCGGGCAGAAAGGAGGAGGCTAATAACCAACCCCAGTGCGCCTCCGCCCATGAGGATGTAGCCGATCAAGGTGAGGTCGACCCCTTCGATGCTGTCCGAGACCGCGAACGCGAGGATCGCGCCGATAATTATCAGCCCGATGCTGGAACCGATACGCATTCGTCGCTCCTTTCGTAGCGAGAAGCACTCCTGCCGGGTAGTGCGACGACGGTAGCACCGCGGGTAAAAATTCCCGCCAGGGGTTGACACGCGCGGCGGGAGCGGCGCGGCCGACGTCAGGGGTGGGGAGGCTCGGCCCTTCCCTTTTCTTGAACGTCCGATTAGTATGCTGAACATGCGATCAAGGGGCGACCTTCACGCCAAGGCGAGGATCCGAAATGCGGCGATCGACTGTTTCGGCCGCCACGGGTTCGACGTGGGGATCAGGCAGATCGCGGAAATGGCGGGAGTGAGTCCCGGCCTCGTCGCTCACCATTTCGGATCCAAGGCGGGGCTCCGCGCAGAATGCGACAGTCATGTCCTGACGACGATGCTTGATGCGAAGCTGGAAACCGTGGGCCCGCAGGGCCCCGAGGCAATGCTGATGCAGCTCGCAAAAGTGGAGGAGTATCGGCCCATCGCGGCCTACGCGGTCGCGAGCCTCGCAGCGGGCGGGGATCTCGCGAACGAGCTGCTCGACGAAATGACCAGAATGACCGCAGAATTCCTTGCGGCAGGAGAAGAAGCAGGCACGATCAGGCCCAGCAGCGATGCGCATGCCCGTGCCCGCTACCTCACCCTGACCGGTATGGGCATGCTGCTCCTGGAGTATCGCCGTCACTTCGAGGCGCATCCGGAGGATCCCGCCGGCGCCTTTGATGCCGCCGCGCAGGCAAGCATCGGACCTGCCCTGGAGCTCTTCACGCACGGTCTCTTTACCGATGCTCGTTACCTTTCCGCATACTCCGGTGCCTCGGCGCCCGAATCCCCAAGGGGTGTTTCATGACCTCCGCGATCGACATCGCTGACCTCGTCAAAACCTTCGGCCACGTCCGCGCACTCGACGGCGTCGACCTCACCGTCGAGGTGGGGGAGGTGCACGGCTTCCTCGGCCCGAACGGCGCCGGTAAATCGACGACCATCCGGGTCCTGCTCGGCCTGCTCCGGGCCGATTCCGGCGAGGTCACCGTACTTGGCCGTGATCCCTGGGATGATGCGGTAGAGCTCCATAGACGGCTCGCCTATGTGCCCGGTGACGTCTCGCTCTGGCCCAACCTCACCGGCGGGGAAGCGATCGACCTCTTCGCCCGTCTGCGCGGCGGTTTCATCCCGCGGAGAAGGGATGAGCTGATCGAACGCTTCGACCTCGACCCGACGAAGAAGGGCCATACCTACTCGAAGGGGAACCGGCAGAAGGTCGCGATCATCGCCGCGCTCGCCTCCGATGTCGAGCTCCTTCTCCTCGACGAACCCACCGCCGGCCTCGATCCGCTCATGGAGTCGATCTTCGCGGAGGTCATCACTGAGGAGCAGGCCCGC
>Ga0209487_1000430_pt1 | contig 38474 bp, 29 predicted proteins | sample Poulit2012_FD_187524 | JGI IMG/M metagenome (GOLD analysis project Ga0209487, IMG submission 187524) | Agricultural soil microbial communities from Georgia to study Nitrogen management - Poultry litter 2012 (SPAdes) (version 2) | ecosystem: Environmental > Terrestrial > Soil > Agricultural land...
TCCCCGGCCAGGTCGAGATAGTTCTGCAGCCCCACGAAGGTGGAGGACCCGAAGCCGCGCCACTCGAACAGGGAGAACTGGGCGGCCCGCCCCAGCGGGTACAGCGCGAACGCGCCGTAGACCAGGAACGCCGGCAGAAGGAACAGGTACGGGGTGACCGGGGAGCGAGCCACCGCGGAGGGCCGATGGTGACGCGAGCTGGCAGATGTGCCACCTCTCGCTCCCATCGGCCCGCCGCGGCGACCGCCCGTCGTCAGCAACGCCATGGGCTTCAGGATTCCTCGGTGAACTCGCCGTAGTCCTCCTGCAGGGCCTCGGCGGCGGCCTCCGGTTCGGCCTGGCCGCCGATGACCTCCTGGAGGGTGGCCCCGGCGGTGTCGGCGAAGGAGGGGGTGGCGTAGTCGAGGTAGGGCAGCAGGGTGCCCTCGGTGGAGACGGCGTCGAAGGCCTCGTAGATGTCCTTGTTGACCCCGGATCCGGGTGCGAGCTCGGCGGTGTTGTTGACGGGCATGCCGCCGGCCTCGGCGATCAGCTCCATCGCCTCGTCACTGGTGATGTAGTCGATGAACGCGGCGGCCGCGTCCGCGTTCTCCGCCGCGGCGGGGATCGAGAAGGGGATGCCGGTGCCGCCGGTGGTGGCGACGGTGCCGTCGGCCCCGGGCGGCGGGGCCAGGAACCGCAGGTCCTCACCCATCGCGGCTTCCATGTCCGGTCCCAGCCAGGAGCCGCCGATCAGCAGCACTCCGTTGCCCTCGGTGTAGGAGGGCCAGGCGTCGTCGTAGGCCAGGCCGTTGGGGGAATCGCCGAGCGCACCGCTTTCGCCCCAGTCGGCGAGCTGGGTGAGAGCGGCCAGATTCTCCTCGCTGGTCCAGTCGGCGCCGGCGTTGCCCATGCCCAGGCTGACGATCTCCTCGGAGCCGACGAAGTGGGCCTGCAGGGGTCCGAACACGTGCAACGCGGGCCACTGGTCGAGGTTGCCCAGCATGATCGGCTGCTCGTTGGCCTCGGCGGCGGCTTCGACCAGCTCGAAGACCTCGTCCCAGGTGGTCGGGGGTTCCAGGTCGAGCTCATCGAGCTTGGACTGGGAGTAGTAGATGCCGCAGATCTCGCCGGTCTGGGCGAGGCCGAACAGGGAGCCCTCACCGAAGGTGACGCCGTCGGGCGAGTAGCGCATGTTCGCCAGCACGCTGGGTGAGAAGCGCTCCTCCCAGCCGTAGGCCTCGGCGTAGCCGGACAGGTCCGTGAGCAGCTCATCGGCCACGAAGGTGCCCATGTCGCCGCGGGCGTTGTTGACCTGGAGCACGTCGGGCACGTCGTTGCCGGACAGCGCCAGGCCGGTCTGCTGCTGGAGGTCGTCGAAGGACTGGGCGTTGCGGTCGATGGTCACGTTCGGGTAGTCGCCTTCGAAGGCCTCGATGAGCGTCTCGATCGCGTCGTTCTGAGCGCCGCGGACCTCCTGGTCCCACACCACCAAGGTGATGTCCCCGAGGGAAGCGATATCGGTCTCGACCTCGTCGGCCCCGGGGCCGGGCGCGGCATCGTCGCCGTCACCGCCGCTGGAGTCCGAACCGGGGGCGCAGGCGGCCAGCGCGCCGAGGCCGCCGAGAGCAGCCGTGGTACCGAGGAAACGTCGTCGTCGCATGAGGTCCTCCTGAGGTGGTCGGCGGCGCAGCGTCGTCGTGGCCGCTCGTGGTCATCGCGATCGTTCGTGATCATCGCGGTGCCGTTCGTGGTCGTCGTGGCCGCTCGTGATCATCGCGGTGTCGTTCGTGGTCATCGCGACCGCTGATGGCCGGCGCGGCGACTGGTGGCCGGCGCCTGCCGGTGTGGCGCGAACCACCATGATGGCACGAGTTGCACGCGGATGCACTGTTTTGTTCGCAGATGCGTGGAGTTGCGTGGTCGGTGCTACGGTGACGTCATGCTGAGCGAAGAGCGCCATCAGGCGATCGTGTCCGCGATCCGCCGTGCCGGTGCCGTGACGGTCGCCGAACTCAGCTCCCGCCTGGATGTCTCCGAGGCCACGATCCGCCGCGACCTGGACCTGCTGGCCGGCGAGGGCGCGCTGCGGCGGGTGCGCGGCGGGGCGACCGATGTGCGCGGCTCCGTGCGGCCCGAGCCTGATCTGCGCTCCTTCGCCGACGTCGCGAGCTCCGCCACCGCCGCGAAGCAGGCGATCGCCGCGCGGGCCTGCACCCTGGTCGAGGACGGCGCGGTGATCGCCCTGGACATCGGCACCACCGTCGCAGCGATGTGCCCACTGCTGATGGGCCGCTCCCTGACCGTGGTCACCGCCTCGCTGGCCGTGGTGCGCTCCCTGGCCAGCGCCCCGAACATCGACATCGTGATCCTGGGCGGGCTGCTGCGCCCCAACTACGACTCCATGGTCGGCACCTTGACCGAGACCGCGCTCAGCCAGCTGCGTGTGGACCTGGCCTTCCTCGGCACCGCCGGGGTCCGGGCCGACGGCGCGGTGCTCGACTCCACCCCCAGCGAGGTGCCCACCAAGCGCGGGCTGCTGGACGTGGCCGCCTCCTCCTTCCTGCTGGCCGACCACGAGAAGTTCCCCGGCTCCGGCTTCCTCGAGGTCGCTCCCCTGCCCCGCTTCGCCGGGCTGATCACCGACCGCTCCCCTTTGCCCATCGACATCACGCTCCCCGAGGGGGAGGGCGTGGAGGTACTGCTGCCATGAAGCTCGCCATCCTGGGAGGCGGAGGTTTCCGCGTCCCCCTCGTCTACGAGGCAGTCGCCACCGGCGTCACCGGACTCACCGTCGACGAGGTCGCCCTGCACGACGTCGCCCCCGCCCGGCTGCGCGCCATCACCGCGGTGATCGAGGGACTGGGTGAGCAGCTGACCGGCGATGGCCGGGCGGTGCACCTGCCCCACCTGACCGCGACCACCGATCTGCGCGAGGCCGTCGCGGGCGCGGACTTCGTGTTCAGCGCCGTGCGGGTGGGCGGCGCCGAGGCACGCGCCGTCGACGAGCAGGTCGCCCTGGGGCTGGGGCTGCTGGGCCAGGAGACCATCGGTCCCGGCGGGCTCGCCTACGCACTGCGCACCATCCCCGTCGCCCTCGACATCGCCCGCACGATCGCCGAGGTCGCGCCGGGGGCGTGGGTCATCAACTTCACCAATCCCGCCGGGATCGTCACCGAGGCGATGCGCACCGTGCTCGGCGACCGGGTGGTGGGCATCTGCGACACCCCCATCGGCCTGGTCCGGCGCGTGGGGCGCCTGCTGGACGTGGACCTGGTGGCCGGCGAGCGCGGGGCCGACGGGGTCCCTGCTGCCTTCGACTACGTGGGGATGAACCACCTGGGCTGGCTGCGCTCGGTCACCGTCGACGGCCGCGACCGCCTGCCCGAGCTGCTGGCCGACGACGCCGCCCTCGAGGAGATCGAGGAAGCCCGCCTGATCGGTAAGGACTGGGTGCGGGCCGACGGCGCCCTGCCCAACGAGTACCTGTTCTACTACCTGCACACCTCCGAAGCGATCAACCGCATCACCGGCGCAGCGACGACGCGCGGGGAGTTCCTGGCCAAGCAGCAGGGCGACTTCTACCTGGCGGCCGAGGAAGCCACCGGGAAAGCCGGGCGGGGCGCGGCAGGACGGGATGCGGCCGACGGCGCATCTGGAAGCCCCTCGACCTCCGGTGCCGGTTTCTCCACCGCCGGAGCGTCGGCGGGCACCGGCCCCTCAGCCGACTCCTGCTGCTCCTCTCCCCTGGATCTGTGGCGCTCCACGCTGCATGAGCGGGAGGCGACCTACATGGCCGAGTCCCGCGACGAGGAGCGCCGCGAGGAGGACATCGCCGGCGGCGGATACCAGGAGGTCGCGCTGCGTCTGATGACCGCGATCGCCACCGGTCGCCCCGAGCGGATGATCCTGGACGTCGGCAACGCCCCCGCGGGCAGCGACGCCCCGCCTGCGGATCGGATCATCCCCGAGCTCCCGGCCGACGCCGTCATCGAGGTGCTGTGCCTGGTCGACGGCGAGGGCGTCCACCCCCAGCCGGTCGCCCCGGTCGAGCTCGGCCGACTGGGCATGATGAGCCGGCTGCGCGCCGCCGAGCGCTCGATCCTGGAGGCCGCGACGAGCGGTTCTCGCGATGCCGCCTGGCAGGGCTTCGCGACCCACCCGCTCGTCAGCTCCCCCGAGCTCGGACGTCGACTGCTCGAGGGCTACACCGCCGGGCACCCGCAGATCGCGGAGCTGCTCGGTCCAGGCCGGTAGCCCCGGGGCCACCTTGAAGCCGGTGATGAGGTGGTTTATGGACTTCTTGGCACCTCCCGCGGCCTTGGATGCACCCCGTCAGCCGCTGCCGGGGGCGATTACTCGGCAGTCCCGAGGTCCTCGAGGCGCAGGTCGTCGATGGTCAGGTTCGCCTGGTGCCCGCCGCCGAGCTTCTCGATGCCGACCCACGTGGTGTCGGCCTCCTCGGAGGCGGTGAACTCGAGACTGATCCGCTCGGTCTGCCGGGCCTGCGGCAGGGGCAGGGTGTCCACCCGCTGGGAGTCGATCGGATCGCCGACCGAGTCCTCGCCCACCACCAGCTGGTAGGTGTCGGCGAAGGCCGTCTGGTGGTCGAAGGACAGGCGGTAGCGGCGCCCCGGGACGAGCGGCAGCGAGGACTGGGTGGTGCTCAGGATCAGCCCTTCGTTCTCTTCATTGCACATCAGCGACCAGGTGCCGCGCAGCACGTTGTCGGTCAGCTTGCCGCCCTCGACGACCTCGCCGTCCTCGTCCAGGCCGTACCAGCCTGCCTGCGAGTACGGTTCGTGGCGCTCGGCGAGCTGGGTGCGGGCGTCACCGCCGATGTTGTCGGCGCCGGTCACGAACGGCCAGTAGCCGATGTCGACGTTCTCAAAGTCCTCGAACAGCACGGTCGCATCCGTCGGCTCCGGATCCTCGGGCGCGGTGAAGGGGACCACGCGCACGTCGTCGACCCGCACCTGCGCCTCGCCCTCCCCCGCCGCGATCGCGAGCGTGACCGGTGAGCCGGTGCTGGTGAAGGTGACGCGAACGCGCTGGAAGAACCGGCCGTGCTTGGTGTCGGAGGCGGTCGCGTTGAGCACCGTGGAGGCGGTGATCGTCGTCGCGACCCCGCGTCCGACGCTCGCCTGGTAGGCGGCCGGCTCCACGCCGTGGCCCGTCGCGGAGACTGTCACCTCCCGGGTGCTCGCGGGATCGATCTCGATCCATGCCCAGGCGGACCAGGTGCCCGCGGGCAGATGCCGGACCGGGCGTGCCGGGTCGCGCAGGGCCTGCTCGATCGATGCCGCGCCGCCCCCGTCGAACCGCGTCTGGCGGTTGCGGAACTCGTCGGTCTCCACGGAGACTTCGCCCTTCACCCGCCAGTCGTCCAGCGTGCCCGAGAAGAACCCGGGATCGGCCACCGGGGTGCCGAAGCCCCACTGCGGGTCCGCCTGGGCGGGCACGTGGTCGCTCGGGTAGAGCACGTAGGCGCTGCCCGCCTCGGTCTCGAGCGTGACCTGGCCGTCCTCGGCGGTCACCGTGACCTCGTCAGTGCGTCCCGAGTCGGTCAGGCGGTACATGGTCAGCGAGCCGTGTCCCGCCCAGGAGTCGGTGAGCGTCCAGGTGGAGCTGCCGCCGTCGGGGTTCCAGTGGTACAGCTTCTCGTGCTCCTCGTCCCAGGGCAGCAGATACTTCCCGCCCTCGTACACGGTCGCCCCGTCGGCGGTGATGGTGCGGTCGGTGGGGATCTCGGTGCCATCGATCGATTCGACGTCGGAGGTGACCTCGGTACCGTCGGCGAACCGGATGTGGCCGGGGCCGTCGTCGTCGGGCGTGGTCCAGGAGATGATCTGCGAGCGCTGCAGGAACTTGGTGGGCACATTGCGGGCCCAGACGGTGTCGAAGAAGGCGCCCGCGTCCTGGTGGCCCGTCCAGCCCTCGAACTCCTGGACGTTCGCGTTCGACAGCAGCGGATCCGGGTTCCACACGTCCTTGCGGGCGTTGTCGATGAACCGGATCACCTGGGAGTTCAGACCCTTGTTGGTGGAGCCGCCGTAGTTCTCGTCGGTCGCCCAGTGCGACCAGGTCGAGCTGCGGGGCATCTTGTCCGCCCACTCGGTGGAGACGGTCCACCCCTGCTCCTCGAGCTCGTGCGAAAGGCGCTGGCCTTCCCAGCCGTTGGGGTAGTACACGTCCATGTACAGGAAGGAGAGGTTCTCGGGGGCCTCGTCGCGCAGATCCTGGAAGCGCCGCAGCACCTCGGCCGAGCCCAGGTCCTTCGGCCCGTCGATCATGTACGACTGGTTCATCCAGCCCCATCCGGGTTCGATCGGATCGCGCAGGAGGTCTTCGCTGAAGGCATGGGCCTCGGAGTAGGACTCGGTGGCGTTGACGTGCACACCGAAGGTCGCGTTCCACGCCTGACCCTCGGTGACCAGGGTGTCCAGATCCTCCTTGCCGCCCGCGCGGTGGTTGTAGTGACCGGCGTAGTCGGGATGGGCGGCGTCGTGGCCCTCGGCCTGGTACCCCTTGAGCAGCACGGACTGCCCGAGCCCGGCGGTGGCCAGGCCGATCCGCTTGGTGTCGTCCAGGGTGCGCAGGAACGGGTGGGTGGCCTGGGAGACGATGTTGAAAGGGATCCGCTTGACCACTTCGTGCGGCACGTTCTCGGAGCCGGTGACCGGCTCGGCGATCTCGCGCGCAGCGATCGCGGCGTCCTGCCAGGTGACCGCGCCGTCGTCGTTGACGTCCGCCACCGGGCGCACCTTCACGAAGGGATCCTGGTCCGGCCCCAGCCCCAGCTCGGCGGTGGAGCCGCGCACCACGAAGGTCCCGGGGGACACGGCGGCGACGGTGGCGTCGTCGCCCACTGTGGCGCCGTCGCCCGGGCCCAGGGTCATCACGTACCGCGAGTTGTCCGTCCGCACCCGATCAGCGGTCTCCCCGCCGGCGGTGTTGTCCTCGACGGCGTTGGTCTCGAAGCCGGCAGCGAGCTCGGCGCCGACGATCAGGGCGACATGGGTCGCAGCGGAGATATCGGTCTCCGGGTCCTGGGAGGCGAGATCGTAGAAGGTGTCACCGCTCTGATCGCGATCCACGGACAGATCGGCGGTGACCACCTGCGCGCCCGGCTCGGTGCCCTGGGCTGACGCCAGATCCAGGCGCGGCACCGCGATGCGATGCGCCATCGCGTCGGGATCCATGATGTTCGTCAGCCGCCAGATGAACACGCCGTCCTCGACCGAGAGCTCGGCATCGAACTCGACGCCCGGCAGGTCCGGGACGGTCAGGTGGTAGGTGGCGCTCGAGTCATCGGTGACCTGTGGTGCGGTGACCTCGACGTCGTAGGCGACATCGTCGATGGTCACGGTGGTGTGGGCGGGTCCGTAGCGTCCGGCGAGCGTCGCGCCGTCCAGCTGATAGTCCACGACCTGCGGGAAATCCGGGTGCAGGCGCACGCGCAAGGTCCCGTCGGTGATGACGAGCGCGCCGTCGGGCGGGTCCGCGACGATCGGGTCCCGCTCGGTCTGTTCGGGAGCGGCCGACGCCGTCCCCTGCGCCACGAGAGCCGTGAAGCCGACGCCTGCGGCCGCGCCGGAGGTCCGGAAGAAGTTCCTGCGATCCATGAGCACCCCTCTGTGCTGATCTGTTGTGCGTGTGCTGATCTGCTTCTGCGCTGATCTGCTTCTGTGCTGATCCGCTCCTGTGCTGATCTGCTCCTGTGCTGATCTATGCCCCGCGTCCACTTCTCGCTCCGGGGCGTATGACGGTTAACACGTGCGTTTACGGACCCTACCGCAGCCCGCAGGGGTGCTCGGAGGCGAAGCCCCCGGGAGCCTGTGGACGCAAAGACTGCGAGAGCCCTCGGAAGCGGAGCCCGCAGGAGTGCTCGGAGTCGAAGCCTGCGGGAATGCTCGGACGCGGGGCCCCTCCCGAGCGCTAAGAGGCTTGCGTATACGCAAGCCTCTTAGCGCCGGACAAGCACACCCTCGTCGTCCGCCTTCGCCCGCCTTCGTCCGCCCGCACGACGATTGCCCGGCCCGAGAACCGGTCCGGGCTCCCCGGCCCCGCCCGCGCTCCCTGTCCCGCCCGCGCCCCGGTCCCGCCCGCGCCCCGGTCCCGCAAGAGCCCCTGGTCATGTCCGTGCCCGGTCACACAGGAGCCCCTGGTCACGTCCGAGCCCGGTCACGCAGGAGCGACCTGCCCGTTCATGACACGCTGGGTCCCGTTCAGGGCACTTCAGCACGCCCACCCAGCCAGCGCCCTGTCCCGGGCCCGCATTCAGCAAGGACGAGTGAGCAGACCCGTTGAGCACCATTGTGGCGCTATCCCTGATCGGACTGGTCCTGGTGGCCGCCGTCATCCAGCGGGTGGCGGGGCTGGGACTGGGGATGCTCTTCGCGCCCTACGCGGTGGTGCTGATCGGTGCGCACGAGGGCATCATGCTCGCGAACTTCCTGGGCACCCTCATGCCGGCGCTGCTGCTGCCTCGGATCTGGTCGCAGATCGAATGGCACAAGCTGTGGTGGCTGTCCCTGCCCGCCGTCGCGGTGATGCCCGCAGCCGCCTGGGTCTCCTCCATCTCGCCGCCCGGGCCGCTGTACATCGTCGTGGCCCTGCTGGTGCTGCTCAGCCTGGTGATCTCGGTGGCCCTGGTGCGGGTGAACATGACGGTCGACGGGCACACCGCCCAAGTGGTCACCGGCATCGGCTCCGGGCTCGGCACCGTGCTGGGCGGAGTCGGCGGGCCCGCGGTGACGGTCTACGCCGTGCTGTCGCGCTGGCCGGTGCTGCCGATGGTGGCCACCATGCAGCCGCTGTGGATCATCATCTCCTCGGTCTCCTTCGTCTCGAAGCTGGCCTGGGACGACGGCCAGCTGCCCACGATGCCCTGGTGGGTATGGGCCGCGATCGTGGTGATCGTGATCGCCTCGATCTTCCTCGGCGAAGCCGTCCAGAAGCGCCTGCACGAGCAGACCATCCAGCGCATCGTGATGGCGCTGGGCTTCATCGGCGCGCTGCTGGCCCTGGGCACCGGAGTGCGGCTGCTGCTGGGCTGACTGTGAGGTGGCGATCGCTGCGTACCGGCCCGACCGGCCCGACCGGCCCGACCACCCGAAAGCAGGTACCGAGATCTGCACAGTTGTGGGTTCCCGGCCCCTTTTCCCACAACATCGCAGAAGTCGCGGACGACCAGTGGCGCCGGTGCCGTCGCTCGGCGCCATCGCGAACGTTCGGCCTTCGTTCACGATCGGCGTATGACCGCCTCGGGCTCGGCCTCGGGGTGTGGATCGGCGAGCCCCTGCGCAACCGTCGGCCCGATGATGAGCCGACGCCATCATCCCAGCCGTGATGCCGGGTCCGGTGCGGCGGCCAGCAGTCGACGGGTGTACTCGTGCTGCGGGTCGTCGATGACCTCGGCGCTGTCACCGGACTCGACGACGCGTCCGTCGTGCATCACCAGCACCTCGTTCGAGTACTGGCGTGCACTGGCGAGGTCGTGGGTGATGTAGAGAACCGCGAGATCCTCGTCGCGGCGCAGATCATCAATCAGATCGAGCATCTCCCGGCGGATGGTGACGTCGAGCATCGAGACCGGCTCATCGGCGATCAGCACCTTCGGCGATGCCGCCAGTGCCCGGGCGAAAGAGACCCGCTGACGCTCGCCACCGGACAGCTCATGCGGGAACCGATCGAGATAGCGCTCCGTGGGGGTCAGGCCCACCCTCTCGAGCAGCTGCCGGCACCGATCCCGGACGGCGTCGTCGCCACGCGCATCCTGATGGATGCGTACGGCCCGTCCCAGAATGTAGTCGACGCGGCGCAAAGGATTCAGGGAAGCGAACGGGTCTTGCAGCGTGAGCTGCACGTCCCCGACGTAGGCGCGCTGGCCGATGCTGCTACGGGCGGTGACATCACGCTTGTCCAAGAGGATCGATCCGGACGTGACCGGCACCAGTCGTGCCAGCATCCGGCCCAGCGTGGACTTGCCGGACCCGCTCTGACCGACCAGCGCGGTCACCCGGCCCTGCACGAGGCTGACGGAGACGTCGTCGACCGCGCGCATCCCCTGCTGGCGCCGCAGTAGCCCGCGGCGGGGGCCAACCGGGTACTCCTTGACCAGGTGCAGTCCTTCGAGCACAGTGCGGCCCTGCCCTCGCCGGACGGTCGGTTCGGAGGTGGTGTTCATGCGAGGCTCCCCAGGTCGGCGAGGGCGGACAGCAACTCCCGGGTGTAGGGATGCTGCGGATCCCGGTAGACGTCGAGAGCCGGGCCGTATTCGACGACACGGCCGTTTCGCATCACCGCAATCGAGTCGGAGATCTCCAGCAGTAGAGCGAGGTCGTGGGTGGTGAACACGATCGCGAACCCGTACTCCTCGCGCAGCGGCACGATCTGATCGAGCACCTCTCGCTGGACCAGCAGATCCAACGCGGTGGTGGGCTCATCCATGAAGATCACATCCGGCTCGAGTACGAGAGCAATCGCGATGGCGACCCGCTGCTTCATTCCGCCGGAGAGTTCATGCGGGTAGGCGTCGATGCGACTGGGGTCGATACCTACGCGCTCAAGGTGCTCGGCCGCGACCGCTGTCCGGTGCGCCGGGGCGAGCCCCGGGCGGTGGACCCTGATGACGTCATCGAACTGGGAGTGGATGGTGGTGACCGGGTTCAGGGCGTTCATGGCGCTCTGGAAGACGACGGCGATCTCATTCCACCGCAGGGCTCGCAGCTCGCGATCCTCCAGGTGCAGAAGGTCGGTTCCGGCGCCGTCCTCGGCACGGTAGGTGATCCGGCCGCCGGTGACCTGAGCCGGCGGTCGAAGCAGGCGGGTGGTGGCGTTGGTGAGGGTCGACTTGCCTGAGCCGGACTCCCCGGCGAGTCCGAGGATCTCGCCGCGCCGAAGACTCAGAGAGACGCCCTCGACGGCGTGGACGGTCCCGTAAGCAGTCGGGTAGTCCACGTACAGTTCGTCGACCTCGATGATCGGGCTGCCGGGCATCGCCGAGGGCCGGATGCGGGGTTCCAGGTCCTCGTCGGCATCGGGATCGCCGGCGGCGCCGGTCGCGGCGACCATCTCGGCGGTGGCGGCCGAGGCGCCACCGGGTCGCGGCGCGGTCGCTGTCCCGGTTCTGGCGGACTGGACGTCGGTGCTCGTCGGGTCGCCACCTGCTCCCTTGCTGCCACCCGGCGGGCCGGTGACGGCCGAGCCGGTGCGCAGTCGCGGATTGGAGTACTCATCGATGCCGAAATTGATCAGCGCCAAGCCGGCCCCGATGACCGCGATCGCGAGACCCGGTGGCACGTACCACCACCAGGCACCGGACAGCAGCGCCTGAGAGTTCTGGGCGAAGTAGAGCATCGAACCCCAGCTGGTGGTGGTCAGCGACCCCAGGCCGAGGAAGGCCAGGCCCGCCTCGGCGAGGATGCCGCCGATGACGGAGAACAGGAATCCAGAGGCAACCAGGGGCAGCATGTTCGGCAGGATCTCCCAGAACATGAGCCGTGTCCGGGACTCCCCGGTAGCTCGTGCCGCCTCGACGAACTCGCGGTTGCGCAGCGACATCGTCTGGGCCCTGATCACACGGGCCGAGCCGGCCCAGGAGGTGATCGCGATGACCACGGCGATCGAGAACATGCCCCGGGAGGGAAGGTAGCCGGTCAGCACGATCAGCAGCGGCAGCCCCGGGATCACCAGGAATACGGCGGTGAGGATGTACAGCAGGTCGTCGGCGATGCCACGCAGGTATCCGCCGAGCAGGCCGATGACCACCGAGAACAGCTGGGAGATGACGCCGGCCAGCAGGCCTACCAGCAAGGAGACACGGGCTCCGTGGACGAACTGGGCGAAGACGTCCTGCCCGGACTGCGTGGTTCCCAGCCAGTACCGCCCGGATGGCTCCTCGAGCATGTCGAAGGAGGTGGCCTGCGGGTCGCGGCCGGCGATCAGCGGCCCCACCACGGCGATCACGACGAAGACGATGACGATGATCAGCCCGGCGCGAACCTTTCCGCTGCGAGGGAGGAGATGGGCGATTCGCATGGTGGCTCAGGCCCCCTGTCGGGTTCGGGGATCGAGGAATACGTACGCGATGTCGGCGACCAGGTTGGCGACGATCACCGCGAGCGAGATGATCAGGAACAGTCCCTGCATGAGCGGGAAGTCCTGGGCACCGACTGCCTGGAACAGGGCGTAGCCGAGGCCGGGATAATTGAAGATGACCTCCGTGAGCATCGAGCCGCCCACCACAGCGCCGAGAGCCAGAGCGAACCCGGTGACGCTGGGCAGGATCGCGTTGCGAGCCGCGTAGGAGAACAGCACCATCCGGTCTGGTAGCCCCTTGGCCTCGGCCATCGATACATAGTCCTCACCCAGGATCGTGACCGTCATATTTCTCATCTGCAGCACCCAGCCGGCGAAAGAAGCGATGACGATCGTGAGGGCGGGAAGCGCCGCGTGGTAGATCACCGAGCCCACGAACTGTGGCGAGAACTCAGGGAAGATCGCCCGGTCATAGCCGCCTCCTGCAGGAAAGATGGTCACCGTCACCGACAGCAGCAGCACCAGGATCAGCGCCATCCAGAAGTATGGGATGGCATTGAGGAAGGTCAGCGTCGGCAGGACGTGATCGGACCACGTCCCGCGCCGCCAGGCCAACAGCACACCCAGCCCTGTGCCGAGCGCGAAGCTGACGATCGTGGCTACCCCGACCAGGGCGAGGGTCCACGGGAGGGACTGGCTGATGATCTCCACGACAGGGGTGGGGTACTGCGACAGGGAGACACCGAGATCGAACCGCGCCAGGTCACCCAGATAGTCGCCGTATTGGACCATCAGGGGGTCGTCGGTCACCCCGAACTGGGCGGCGATCGCCTCACGCGCATCGGGCTCGATCTGCCCCTCCGACCCGGCCAGCAGGATGCTGACGGGATCGCCCGGCATCAACCGCGGGAGCAGGAAGTTCAAGGTCAGCGCGGCCCAGGCGATGAACACATATAGGCCGATCTTGCGCAACAGAAATTTCATGCGGCGCCTCCGTCAGCTCTCGTCCTGGTCAGCCGCCTCAGCACGATCAACCGGTTTGCCGATGTCGTCGGCTGACCGAGTGCGTACGGGTCTTCTTCGGTGGGAAAGCCCGTCCAGTGACGATTGTTGTAATTGAACCAGCTCGGAGCAATCATGATGGGCAATGTTGGCAGCTCCTCGACAAAAATTTGCTGCAGGCCAGCAATGGCCTCCCGCTGCTCGTTGTCGTCTTCGGAGATGCCATAGTCCGACAGCAGCTTGTCCGTGGCATCGTTGGACCAGCGCTGGAAGTTTGCTACCACCCTCCCCTCCTCGTCAGGCTGGTACTCGGAGGAGAGCATGTAACGGTACAGATACCATGGGTCCTGCCCGGTCACAGACGTCACGGTGACGTCGAAGTTCCCCATGTCTCGGGCTTCGGCCCAGGACTCGAACGAACCGCCTTGCGGAGTGAAGACCACACCGACCTGTCTCAACTGTTCACTGATCACCTGGGTGGCGATGACCCAGTCGTTGTAGTCCGAGGGAATCGGCAGTGGGAATGATAAGGGAGTGCCGTCAGGAGAGACTCGGATCCCGTCCGAACCGCGCTCGTAGCCAGCCTCGTCGAGAACTCGCTCGGCCTCGTCGGGGTCGAAGGTGAATTCGACGTCACGGTAATCGTCGAGGATGAAATCCTCGAAAGTGGGACGCGGCAGCGCCGTGGGATGCGGATTCTGGACATACCCGAGTTTGGCGATGTCGGTCAGTTCCTGGCGGTTGATCGCCAGGTTGATGCCCCTGCGCAGTTCGAGATCCTGCCACAACTCCTTCTCAAGATTGAACGTCAGATTCGCGACCCCGATGCCCGGGTACCAGTAGCCCCGATGCTCCGGATCGTGCTCGACGAAGATGGTCTCGATGTTCGGAATGAAGTCGCCAGCCCAGTCGATATCTCCGGCCTGCATGGCAGTCGCCATCGTCTGACTTGTGTACGAAGGCCAAGCAAGGTTCTTCGGCTCGAACTCCTCGGCCATCCAGTGATCATCGTTGCGCACGAACGTGTACAGCTGGCTGGAAAAGCGGTCCAGCCGGTAGGGCCCGGTCCCCACGGGATCCGCCACCTCCTCGGATGAAGGGTCCTCGAAAGTGGAGAAAATGTGCTCCGGCACGATCGGCATCAACCCCACCGCCGACTCCTGCGCGAAGGTCGGCACCTCGAAAGTGATCTCCACGGTGTGGTGCCCGGTCGCCACGGCATCAACAATGGCCAACGCCGCAGTGTTGGTCGCGGGGACATCCCTCATCATCAGGAAGGTGAAGACGACATCCTCAGCGTCGAATGCCTCCCCGTCAGTCCACCTGACCCCGTCCCGAAGGGCCACCGTCAACACGGTCCCATCCTCATTCCATTCGAACTCGGTGGCCAGCCACGGCTCCGGGTTTTCCACATCCACCTCGGTGGTCACCCGCAAAGGCTCGAAGATGAGCCCGTCGACGCCCTGGAGCGCCATGGTCGAGTATGGGTTCAAGTTGCGCTGGAACGTGGTGGTGTCGGAAGCCTTGATGCGGATCGGTCGGTCCTCATCAGCCTGCTGCCCAGTGCTGCAGGCCGCCAGCGCGGTGGCCGAAGCAGCACCGACGGAGCCGAGCATCATCGCCCGGCGCGTGACTTCAGGAGCCATCGGGGGTGTCCTTTCTGGTGGTCGCCGAAGGAGTCGGTGATCGAACTCGAGGTGGTGCGAGACCCCGCTGCCGAACGGGCCGGGTGAGGCACAGGGGTCGCCTCGAGCGGTTATGGGGGTTCGGGTTGGCTCAGCCCATAGCTCGCATGGGTGTCGACCCGATCGCGCGCAGCGCTGAAGAGCTGAATACGGACACACTGCGGATGTCACGGATGTCATGTTGTCCGGCTGCGGAACTACCCCGTAAGCGCAGTTTTTTGACATTGGAGGTGTCATCCGACAGCTCAGGACTGGATCATCCCAGGCGCCGCGAGGGTGAAGGTCCAGGTCGGGCGCTCTTCGGCCGGGATGGGATCGTGGGGATTCACGAAGTCCATCAGGTACTTCGCGTTCTGATCGAACTTCATTCCAGGGTCTTGGAAAGCAAAGCCTTCGGGCATTTCGATGGAGCCGACAGTGCTCCATGGATCACCCGTAACGCCGTCTTCGGGCAACACCGCCAAGGTGGCCTTCACGCGGCTCATGAGGGCCGAGGGTTCCTGACCGCCGGTGAGGTCGACGTTTCGTGGCATCGCCGTGTAATAGAGCGCATACACGCCGACAGGGAGCGAAGCGACCGCCTCTGCGTCGTCGGCGCTTCGCACTCTGAGCCGTACTTCATTGCGCCCACCGGGGGCGCCGGAGTTCACGAACATGGGCGAATCGTTGATGGATAGCTCCACGACATGGTCATCACGGTCCACCGAGACGTCGGCGACGAGATCGGCGAGTTCACCCTGCCGGATGGCGACGTCCCGGGCGCCACTGAGGACCGGCATGTCTGCCCGGTAGGCGGCGTCCTGCCGCTTCTGCTCGGCCGTCTGCGAGAACTTCACCCAATCCACGACGAGCTTGGTGTCATCGTCCGCGAGGTGTTCTCCGGCATCGCCGCCCCAGTTCCCACCAGCCGCCAGGTTTATCTGCAGGTACGAGGGCCGGTTCAGTCCGGCCCGTGCAGCCTCTCGTCGATCCAGGTCGGCGGGATCCTCCTCGGAGTTGAAGTAGAGCGTCCGGTACACCCGTCCGTCGAACAGCCACTCGAGCTTCTCCGGCGTGCGGTTCACTCCGAAGACGTGGAAGTTGTCGTTCAGATCGTCACTCGTCGTATAGCTTCCACCGAGAGAGTAGGGAGAAGCGTTCCCGTCTCCGTCCGGATCCCCCTCCTGGTGCCAGAAATGCGGGGTGCCGTAAAGGGTCCGGTTGCTGTTCCCCGGCTGACCCTCCTCACCCTCGGCGGCGCGCCCATTCGTCGGCGCCCCGATGACCTCAGCGATGTCGAGCTCGCCCGTGGACGGCCATCCATGCCCCTGCTCAGTGGAGATGCGTCCGTCGAGATGGAATTCGTGGCCCAGCAGCCAGAGCGCAGGAAAAACTCCCTTGCCCTTCGGCATTCGTGCGCGAAGCTCGAGCTTTCCGAACAGGAAATCTTGACCCCCGTGGGTCCGGATGCTTCCAGAGTTGTACTTCACCAGCCGGGCGCTATCACCGTGCCTCTCAGTATTGCGGTACCGGTCCCTTGGAGGACGTTCCGTGACAGCTAGGAGAAGTTTGCCGTCCTCGACCCGCACGTTCTCGGCGTTGGAGGAGTAGTGCTGCTGTTCGTTCCCTCGGATGTTACCGAGCTCGTATTCCCACACCGCGGGGTCCAAGGCTGCGCCGTCGAAAGTGTCCTCCCACACCGAAGCGAAGTCAGCGTCACCGGAGTCGTCAGAGGCTGCTTGGGAGGCGTGCGCAGGTCCGGGGTGAACGAGGGGGGCGGCAAAGCCCGTAGCGACTGCGCCTGTCGCAGCCAGGCCCAGCATCGTTCGTCGACGGAGGGGGGTGCATGACAGGGATTCGCGGTTGGACGGAGTAGTGCGTGACGTCATCGTCGGGCTCCTGGTGAGGGAAGGGAACTCCTCGGTCAGGGGCCCAAAGTTACAAACCTTCGCTGGGAATGTCAATATTCGTGACACTTAAGCGAGGTGGCGTGTGCGAAACGGGTTGATGCTGCGGTGGATGACATCGGCCCGGATGGACGTGTCATCTCGCAGGCACCGCAAGGCGGCTCGGAGCACCGTGTCCCGCACCAAGGATCCGGTCGCGGTTTCAATCGACAGCTCATCGACAGTCTGGGGCAGAGCACGGCCGCGCAGCCCTTGGCGCACCGGGTCGAGGAACGTCTCTCCCGCGTCGCTGAGGCACCCACCGATCACCAGCGTCGATGGCTCAAGCAGATTGCACAGCCCCACCAGTGCTTCCCCGACCCGGCGGCCGAACTCCGCCAGCAGCGCCCGGGCCTCGTGATCACCCTTCTTGCCCGCCAGGATCAGGTCGGGAACGTCCGCGCCCCGACCGAGCAGGCGCTCGACGTCCTCGATCAGGGCATGGCGACCTATGTACTGCATCATGCAGCCTCTGCCCGCGCACGAGCAGGGCCGCCCGTTCAGATCGATGCTGGTGTGGCCGAGTTCGCCGGCTCCGCCCCGGGAGCCGCCGAGGATGCGGCCATCGACGATTTGCCCCATGGCCACGCCGTAGCTGAGCTGGACGTACACGAGATCGCTGGCCGCAGGACGGTGCTGCTGTTCGGCGAGGGCGAGCAGCCGTGCCGTGTTCTCCAGGCGAACCGGGCAGCCGAGGACCTCCTCGAGCAGTTGCTTGGGGTTGGTATCCATCCAGGCAGTGGAGGCCGAACCTCCCAGGACCTCCCCGGTGTCACGATGGGCTTGGGTGTTCACGGCCAGCTGAGTGAACAGCAGAGGGGCATCGCTCCCTACTTGCTCACGCAGGTGCGAGATGGACGCCGGGGCAGCCAGTATGCGTTCTGTGCCGCGCATCTGCGGGCCCCCGGGGAGGGCGTGGTAACCGAGTAAGCGGCCATCCAAGGTGCCGATCCCGATCAGGGTCTCGTCGAAGTCGATGACCACCGCTCCGATGAGCCCGAATCGCGGGGTCATGAGAATCTGGTCCTTCAGGGTGGTGACGCCGGCACCGCGAGGGGCGACGCTCACCAGACCTCGTTCCAGGAGGTGATCGACCGCATTGCTGACGGCAGTGCGGGAGACGAGAAGCTTGCGAGCCAGGTCCGCCCGATGGGTCGGGCCCTGGGTGATGAGCGAGTCGACGATTCGAGACGGTGTGGTGGCCAGCATGCGCCGATCTTTGCAGATGACGGTGCGCCTCTCGCGAATCCGACGGCCCGCAGGTACCGAGATCTGCACAGTTGTGGGTTCCCGGCACCTTTTCCCACAACATCGCAGAAGTCGCGGCGGCCTGGGTGACGATTCATCCCGCCCTGGGCTGCCCGTTCTCGCACGTGCCGTGACCACCTGAGCGGCCCATTCGCAGCCGAGCCCGGGGCCGGGCCACGTCGAGGCGCTGCGGCCGGCCATGAATTTCATTGCCCTTGAGCCGGCCCTCGGCGTACTGTCCATGGCGGATGACCATCCATGCCACGACGCGGCGCCTGGCCACACGGCCAGTCGTTCCGCCGGAGGGCTCACGTCGGCAGGACGGAGGATGCCCATGGCCGGTTTCCTCGTCGCTACGTGGGATGGCGGTGGCAACACGGTGCCGACCGTCGCGATCGCGCGAGAGCTGCAGGAGCGTGGCCACCGCGTGCGCGTGCTGGGACTGACCAGCCAGGTCGACGCCTTCCGAGCGGAGGGCCTGGACCTGCTCCCCTACCCCAGCGCGGGCGACTTCCCGATCGGTGGTTCGCCGCTCGCCGTGCTGCGCCTGATCAGCAACCGTGCGATGGGCCGGGATGCGGTGGCTGCTCTCGCCGCCGACCCCGCCGATCTCGTCGTGGTCGACACTGCGCTGTTCGGGGTGATGGACGAGCTGCGCCGGGCGGGACACCGGTACGCCGTGCTCGGGCACACCTTCGACGGGTTCCTGCGTGCCACGCTCCGCCCGAGCGCGCCCGTCCTGCGCCCGCTGGGCCTGCGGCCGCTGCGTCTGCTCGATGCCTCCCGTGCCACCATGGTGGCCTCGATCGCTGACCTCGACGCCGGGCACGGCGATGTCGTGCACATCGGCCCGGTCCTCCGTGCCGAGCCGGCGGGGCCGACGGAGCCGCTGGTGCTGGTCAGCTTGAGCACCGTCGGGTTCCGCGATCTCGCAAGGACGTGGCAGAAGGTGCTCGATGCCGTCGAGGGGCTCGAGGCCCGGGTGGTCGCCACGATCGGCCCGGCAGTCGACCTCTCCAAGCTGCGGGTGCCCGAGAACGTCGAGGTGCACCGATGGCTGCCGCACGCCGAGATCCTGCCCAGGGTCTCGGTCGTCGTCAGCCATGGAGGCCACGGGACCGCCATGGCCGCTCTCGCCCACGGGGTGCCCTTGCTGATCCTCCCGGTGGAGCCCACCTCGGATCAGCCCTTCGTCGGCAGAGCCGTGGCGCGTTCGGGCGCCGGGCTCACGCTCTCACGCCGATCATCGACCGCCGCGATCCGCGCCGCCCTCGATCTGCTCCTGGCCGACGGGTATCACCGGGTCGCCGCTGCCGCGCTGGGCGCGGACATCCGAGAGCTCGACGGCCGCCAGGCCGGTGCGGACCTTCTGGAAGCGCTCCTCGAGCCCGACGGCCGACAGACCCCGCACCCGGATGCCCTGCGCGACACCGGTCCTGCGAATCCCTCCCCTGACCAGCGGCCCCGACGCCTGCGTGCCCGCCGTGATCGGGGCCCGGTGACCTCCGCCGTCGGTGTGGACGCGGTCCCCACGACGATGCTCGGACTGAGCAGGATCGACGCACCGGACTACGCGGATGCGTTCACACTCTCTACGCCGGGCGTCCCGACGGGCACTGCTGAATCCTGGGCGCGGGCGATGTTCGGAGACACCCCGAGCATCGCCGAGCGGTTCATCTTCCAGGTGCTGCTGCGGCTCGAACTGTCTCCCTTCCCCAGCCGGGACACCATCGCCGGCTTCATCGTCGCCGAACGGACGCCCGAGCGCATCCGGCTCGAGGCCGTCTCGACCCTCCTGACGTGCCACCTCGTCGTCCAGGTGCACACGGATGGGGTCAGCCTGGCCACGTTCATGAAGTATCACCGGCGAGCCGGGCGCGCAGTCTGGACCGTGGTCTCCGCCGCTCACCGCCGTCTCGCCCCCGGGCTTCTCCGCGACGCCGCCGAGGAGGTAGCGGACTCTCAGCGCCTGGTCACCGGCCCGTAGCGGCTCCGGACTGTGAGTTGCCGTGGCTGTACAGGGCCGCGACGATTCACTCCTGGGTCTCCATGGGTTTGCGGAAGGCCAGGGCCGGGGAGGGGATCTGTCTATGCGAGCGAGTCGTCGTGGTCAGCGGTGAGGGGCCCGCCGGCATCTCCCGTGTTGACCACGCCTGCGGGTTCGATCAGCACGGCATGCACCTCGCCCTCGGCGGTCGGGCAGTGCTCGACACCGCGCGGCACGACGTAGAGCTGACCCGGTCGCAGGGTGACATCGCCGTCGCGCATCTGGATGGTCAGCGCGCCTTCGATCACCAGGAAGAGCTCGTCGGTGTCCAGGTGGCGGTGCCACGTGAACTCCCCCTGGACCTTGACGACCTTGATCTCGTAGTCGTTCAGTCGGGCCACCACCTTCGGGGACCAGTGGTCGGAGACCGCGGACAGCTTCTCGGCGAGGTCGACGACGGAGTTGGACTCTTTCGACCCCGTGGGTGTCGGCACCGCCGTCATGACCGATCACCCCCGGCAGCCAGAACCGCGGCGAGGCCATATTGCAGGTCGTCGAGGAAGAACTCAGGGACCTCCAGCGACGGGAAGTGCCCACCGCTCTCCGGCTGCCGCCATCGGACGATCTGCCGGAACCGCTCCTGCGCCCACGGGCTGTCCTCGGTGTCCGCCCACTCGGCGAACTTCTCCAGGATCCAGGCGAGGAGCCCGGGTTGTACGTCGAGGGCCTGTCGGTTCATGAGATGTCCTCCCTGGGGTGAGCTGACGCGGCATCGGCAGCGCTCTGCTGGGAGTCGATCCTCGGTTGTCGCCCGGGCCGTCCGCACGTGAATTTCTCCGAGCGGGCCGACGTCGCGGCCCGTCCTCGCAACGTTCGCGATCGCACGGCTCGGTCGTCCGACGAGGCAGCCGCATCAGCGCAGGGGCAGGGTCACCACCGCGACGGCCTGCACCCCCGCGTTAGGGGTCAGCGTGACCTGGTCGCCGGTGAGCTGGGTGGTCGGGACGTCCGCGATCTCGCGCACCGCGGCCGAGACCTGCTCATCGAGGGTCACGGTGCCGGCGGCCGGGTCGAGCAGCAGGGCGTGCAGCACGCCGTTCCCGTCGGCCCCGGTTCCGAGCGTGAAGCGCACGCCCTCGGGCGGAGTGTGGACCGCGTCGTGGAACCAGGGGCGGGTGCCGTAGATCGCTCCGCCGTGCGCGGCCATCCACTCCCCCAGCTGTTCGAGCGCCGCGGCCTGCAACTCCGGGATCGAGCCGTCAGCCCGCGGGCCGACGTTGATCAGCAGGTTTCCGTTCTTGGAGACCACATCCACCAGCAGACGGATCAGTTCGGCCCCGTCCAGTGCGTGGTCAGCGGATTCGTCGGCGTTGTATCCGAAGGACAGGCCCAGGCCGCGGGTGGATTCGAAGACCTCGGGCTGCACGGTGGTGATGTCCTGGTACTCGCGGGTGAGAACCCCGTGGACGGGCACGCCCCAGCGGTCGTTGATCATGCCGCCGGGCACCGCGGCAAGGTAGTCGCGGAAGATCTGTTGCAGGGAATCTGGGCCGTCGTACTTGCCGGCGTCGGGCCAGTCGATGTCGTTCCACAGGATGTCAGGGGCGAAGCGGTCGACCAGTTCGCGCAGCTGGGCCGCCGCGAAGGCGGCGAAGGCGGGGTCGTTGCGGCGCAGCGCGAACAGCTCGGTGTTCGAGTGCAGAGGCGGGAAGTCCGTCGCGTGCCAGTCGTGGGCCCCGGAGTAGTAGAAGCCGAGCTTCAGCCCGGCCTCCCGCACCGCGGCGTTGAACTCCTCGAGCAGGTCTCGGCCCGGGCCGCGGCCGGTGGCAGTGAAGGGGGTGGTGGCGCTGTCCCACAGACAGAAACCGTCATGGTGCTTGCTGGTGGGCACGACGTAGTGGGCCCCGGCGCGCCGCGCCAGGCCCACGATCGCCTCCACGCTGCCCTCGGCCGGTCGCCAGTCGTCGGCGAAGTCCTCGTAGGAGTGGCCGAGCCCGTAGATCTCCTCGTGGCGGGCCCTGGTGGGGCTGCCCTCGATGCGGACCGTGTTGGCGTACCACTCGGCGTACTGGTGGCGGGCGTAGGCATTCTCCGCGGAGACGTCGCTGCGGTCCAGGACGTCGGCCCAGGCCGGCACCGAATACAGGCCCCAGTGCACGAAGATCCCGAGCTTCGCGTCGCGGTACCAGTCGGGAACGCTCAGATCGGGGTAGGCGGTGGCGGGGGCGGCATCGGCCGGCCCGTGGCGGTCATCGAAGCTGATCATCGGTGTCTCCTTCGAGCGCGTCCTCGCGCTGCTGGCGGTGGCACGCCGGGGCTCGGACCCTGCACGGCACGCCACAGGTGTGCGGGGCGCGAGCATGGCGGCTCTGGCGGTGGGATCGGGTGGGTGACAAGATGGCCACTCCCATTATCAACCGCTTAAGCCTCGGGAGCTTCCCATGTCTGCGATGACGCAGCCCTTGACCCCACTCCCCCGCATCGGCATCGCCGGGATCGCCATCGAGTCCTCGACCTTCACTCCCTACCGGTCCGGGGAAGCTGACTTCGAGGTGCGCCGCGGCACCGCTGACATCCTGGACCGCTACCCCTTCCTCACCGGCGCGCACGACCCCGGGTCAGCCCCCGGCCCACCGTCCTCGTCGGGCGCCACGGCTACTTCCTCACCGGCCGGGGGCACCACGCCGCCTGCGTCGGGCCGAGCCCTGCGCGAGGCCGCCGAATGGGTCGGCGTGCTCCATGCCCGGGCCCTGCCCGGCGGGCAGCTGGACCGCGACACCTACGAGGGCTGGAAGGCCGAGATCGTGGCAGGCCTGTCTGCCGCCGCCGAGTCCGCGCCGCTGGATGGCTTCTTCTTCGACATCCACGGAGCGATGAGCGTGGTGGGCCTCGACGACGCCGAGGGCGACCTGATCACCGCGATCCGCTCCGCCATCGGACCCGACACCGTGGTCGGCACCGCCATGGACTTGCACGGCAACGTCTCCGAGACCCTGTTCGGGGCCTGCGACCTGCTGACCTGCTACCGCCACGCCCCGCACATCGACGCCTGGGAGACCCGCGAGCGAGGCCTTCGCGATCTCGTCGACGCCGCCGCCCGGGTCGCCGCGGGCGGGGCGCTGCCCCATAAGGCGCTGGTGCACGTGCCGGTCCTGCTGCCCGGGGAGAAGACCTCCACCCGCATCGAGCCCGCCAAGTCCCTGTACGCACGGATCCCGGAGCTGACCGCTCGGGCCGGCGTGACCGACGTGTCCTACTGGGTCGGCTTCGCCTGGGCCGACCAGCCCCGTTGCAAGGCCGCGATCGTCGCCTTCGGGGACGACGCCGAGGCCGTCCAGTCCGTCGCCCTGGAGCTCGCCACCGCCGTGTGGGACAAGCGCCACGACTTCGAGTTCGTCGCCCCCACCGGCACCTTCGACGAGTGCCTCGAACAGGCCATCACCTCTGATCAGCGTCCGTTCTGGATCTCCGATTCCGGGGACAACCCCGGCGCGGGCGGGGCCGACGACACCACCTACGCCCTCGCTCAGCTCCTGGCTCGCCCGGAGATCCGCGCCGGGCAGGTGAGCGCGCTGATGGTCTCGCTGGCCGATCCGGGATCAGCCGACGCCGCGACCACCCTCGGGGTCGGCGGACGCGGGGATTTCCTGATCGGCGGGCTGATCGATGACCGTACCCCCGGCCCGGTGCCGCTGCGGGCCGAGGTGACGGCGCTGGATGAGGCCCCGAACACGGGCTGCTCGGCCGCGCTGCGCGTTCTCGACGGCGACGAGCTGACGGGCCTGACGGTCGTGGTCACCACCCGGCGCTCCCAGTGGGCCACCCGTTCGATGTTCGAGCGGCTGGGTCTGTCGATGACCGGCTTCGACGTGGTCACCGTGAAGATGGGCTACCTCGAGCCGGACCAGTACGAGGCCGCCGCCGGCTGGCTGCTGGCGCTGACCCCGGGCGGCGTCGACCAGGACCTGCAGCGGCTGGGGCACTCCCGGATCGACCGGCCGATGATCCCCTTCGAGGACGAGATCCCGGCGCCGAGCGCGGCCGAGGTGCTCACCGGGGGCGGACCCGCGGGCTGAAGGCAGCTCGCGAGGGCAGAGGTCCGAGAAAGCGCTCGCACAGGCAGACGTCCCGAGGGGGCGCTCGCAAGGGCAGCCCCGGGCTCAGACCAGGCCCAGCTCCCAGGCGGTGCGCACGGCGGAGGCCCGGTCGCCCACGCCCAGCTTCTCGTAGACGTGGACCAGGTGGGTCTTCACGGTGGCCTCCCCGATACCCAGCCGGTTGGCCACGGCACGGTTGGTGCAGCCATCGGCCACCAGACGCAGCACCTCGATCTCCCGGGCGCTGAGCTCGGCGCGCGCATCGGCGCCGGTCAGGGCGGCGAGAGCGGCCGGGGCGAGCACGGCACGGCCACCGGCGAGATCGTGGACAGCCCGGATGACATCGTCACGGCGGGTGTCCTTGAGCAGGAAGCCGTCGGCCCCGGCCTCAAGTGCCGAGCGGATGTCCCGGTCGGTGTCGTAGGTGGTCAGCACCAGGATCCGAGGGCGGACTCGGTCACGCTCGCGCAGGGCCCGGATGGATTCGGTGCCCCCGCCACCGGGCATGCGAAGATCCATCAGCACCACGTCAGGGTCGGTCTCGGCGATCTCGACGAGCGCTTCGCGGCCATCTTGAGCGATCCCGACCACCTCGATGCCCGGTTCGGAGCCGAGCATCGCCACCAATCCGTCGCGCACCACGGGATGGTCATCGACCACGACGGCCCGCACGGCCGGGCCACCGGGTGCGTGGCCCCTCACGGCGGGCTCCGGCCGTTCGACAGCGGCGCCGCCGGTGCTGCTCATCGCGGAACCGTCGCGATCACGGTGGTGCCGCCGCCCTCGGAGGACGAGACATGCAGGTGGCCTTCCACGGCTTCGACCCGTTGGGCCATGTTGGCCAGGCCGTGGCCGCGGGTGATGGACCGGGCGTCGAAACCGCAGCCGTCGTCGATGATCTGCAGGACCTGTTCGTCGTCGGAGCCGGAGAGGACGACGGTCACGGTGCCGGCTCCGGAGTGTCGGGAGACGTTGGCCAGGGCTTCCTGGGCGATGCGCACCAGCACAGCGGCGTGGGCGCCGTGGCAGGGGGCGTCGTCGGCGTCGAAGGTGGCCACGATCCGATGGGCGCGTGCCCAGCGGGCCACCAGTTCGCCGAGCCCGTGAGCGGTGCCTGCGTCGGTGAGCTGCTGCGGGGCGAGCGCCTCGACGGCGCGGCGGGCCTCGACCAGGCAGTCGCGGGCGGCCTCCTCGGCGACGGCGATGCGGCGGCGGGCGCCACCGGCTGCGTTCTCGGTCCCCGCCGGGTCCCCGGTCCCCGCCGCGTCCCCGGCCCCTGCCGTGTCATCGGTCCCTGTCGCGCCATCGGTCCCCGCCGGGTCCCCGGTCCCTGCCGTGTCATCAGCGGCTGCATCGGCGGCATCGAGCTCCCCGCCGACGGTCTCGAGCTGCCGGATCACTCCCACCAGGCCTTGGGCGACGGTGTCGTGGATCTCGCGGGACAATCTCGCCCGCTCCTCGTCCACACCGGACTCGCGGGCCTGTCGCAGCAGCTCCTCCTGCAGGGCATCATTGCGCTGAGTGGCCTGCTGCAGTGCCAGCAGCGTGCGATCACGCTCCGCAGACCGCCGCTCATCCGCCAACGACAGGTAGAGCATCAAGGTGGCCAGGAACAGGTTCACCACGGCGATCCCCGCGAACAGCAGCGGCATGCGGAGCAACACGTCGATCCCGCCGGTCTGCCCCAGCGCCATGAGCAGAGCGGTCACCGGGACCAGCACATACAGCTGCCAGCCGGTCACGAAGCGGAAGGCATCGAGGTAGCCGACGAAGGCGTAGATGCAGACCAGCGGGTTGGAGGCGATGGCCATCAGGGTCAACGCCACGTGCACCGCATAGAGCCAGACCACCACGGCGCTGCCCGGCCGGTATCGGGCCAGGGCACCCTCCAGCACCACCCTCAACGCCATGATCAGCACCATCACGGCCGTCGCCTGGAACATATGGGGGGCGTTGGCGGGATCGTCGGTCACGAGCCACCCGAGTGCGGTGGAGATGGCGGCGAGCAGCGGCGGCACCAGCAGGCCGACGATCCCGGGTGGTTCCGGCGCGCACGGAGCGGCCGGCGCGGGATCCTCGGGCAGGCGATCCGTCGACACGGGCCCGCTCGCCGGCCTGCCGCCCGATCGGCTGTCGGCCTGCGAAGATCCGGGCCCACCTGCATATTCGTCGCCGCCGCGGTCATCGCGTGCCGGCACATCGGGCACTGCAACCCGGTCCGGGCCCGGGGCGGGGCTGCTCCCGGACGCCGGGATGGTGGGGGCGAGGACGTCATCGGCCATGCCAACCAGTGTCCTCCCTGCGCCCCCGGGGCACCAGGGGATCTGCATCCACCGGTCGATGGATCCCCCCGGGACGATCGGAGGATTCACGGGCGCGGGCCGGTTCCTACGGTCGAGGGATGCGCTCCGCGAACCGGCCCGACTCCCTGCCCTCGCCACCTCCCCCGCCCCCTGTCGACCATCCGTCCGGACAGACCGCGACACGCCTGCACCACCTGGATGCGGTGCGTGCTGGTGCCCTGCTGCTGGGTATCGTCCTGCACTCGTTGCTGCCGTTCATGCCCGAGGGCGGCTGGCTGTTCACCGACACGCAGAGCTCCGAGTCCCTCAGCGTGGCCACCTTCGTCATCCACATGTTCCGGATGGCGCTGTTCATGATGCTGGCCGGCTACTTCGGTCGGATGGTGCTGCACCGGCGGGGCGCGGCCGCCTTCGTCCGGGACCGGCTGCGGCGGATCGGTCTCCCGCTCCTGGTCTTCTCGCCCCTCATGCTGGTCTCGATCATCGCCGTGGTGGTCGCCGGCACCATCCTGGGCTTCCTGCCGGAACCGGTTGCCGCGGAGGAAGAGCAGCAGGACGGCCTGCTGGCGCTCCTGAACCCCGTCCACCTCTGGTTCCTGCTGGTGCTGATGGAGGCCATCCTGTGCACCGTGGCCGCCCGTGCGGCCCTGATCCGAATGCTCGGGGCGGAGCGTGCGGCCGCCTGGGCCGAGCGCATCGGCAGTGCGCTGGCCGCCCCGGCGGGGGTGCTGATCCCTGCCGTTCCCTACGCGCTGGCCGTGGCCCTCCAGGGCACGGCCCTCTTCGGCATCCTTCAACCGGTCACGATCCTGCCGGAGATCTCCCCGACGCTCGCCTACTTCAGCGCCTTCCTGACCGGATGGTTCCTGCATGCGCGTGCCGGCGCCATCACCCGTGCCGGTCGCCGCTGGGGGTGGCAGCTGCCGCTCGCGGTGGCGCTGACCGTGCCGGCTCTCTTCCTGGCGGGGGCCTCGCTCGTGGAAGGCACGGGGACGCTGCTCGCAGCAGCCGGCTTGCAGGGTGTGACTGCGTGGCTGTGGTGCTTCGGCCTGATCGGGCTGGCCGAAAAGGTCTTGTCCCGGCAGAGCCCGGCGGTGCGCTACCTCGCCGATGCGTCCTATTGGATCTACATCCTGCACCTGCCGCTGCTGATGGCCGTCGGGATCGTGCTGGCTCCCCATGGCCTGCCGATCCTGGTGAAGCTGCTGATCACCTGGATGGTGACCATGGTGATCCTGCTGCTGAGCTACGACCTGATCGTACGCTCGACCTGGCTCGGGGCCTGGCTGAACGGACGCCGTCATGACCGCGCGATCTTCCGCGCCACCGCCCCTGCCGAGGCGCGGACCTGAGGGTGTTGACAGCGCGCCCAGAGGGGAGCGGTAAACTTCGGGCAGGCTCATGGCGAGATGCTCACGTACAGCGCGGCCCTGGCCGGGCGCAGGGACCAGACCAAGGGGCGGGCCCCAGTTCCGGCGAGGATGCCGACGCCGTCGAGACGCTCCTCTCCACCTCCGAGGGATCAGCGAGTGCCTGTGACAGACGGGAACGAATCGTCGGCTCACCAGCCGGCTGCTGGGGACGGCACGTCCCCTCGGCCTGACGCGCCCGGTGACCGTGACCTGCCGTGGAAGGCCACCGCCGAGCGACGCGACCTGTGGGGGCCTGTGAACAGGCCACTCGAGGGGACGGTGCACGCTCCGCCGACCACCGCATCCGTCGGCCGCCCCCGCAGCCCCGTGGTCTCCTTCGGGCTGCCGATCCTGGTCGGCGGTCTCGTCGGCGTCGGAGCTCTGGTGCTGGGGTTGGGCGCCGCGCTGGCAGCACCGCTGCTCGTCGCCGGCGGAGCCCTCGGGGCGGGGGTGCTGGCAGCCGGGGGCAGCGGGCTGGTCCTGCGCGCCACCCGGCCCGCCCCGCCCGCACTGCTCGCGGCCGACGCCGACATCGCCGAATCCACCCAGCAGATGCTCGAGAACGTTCTGCAGGCCACCGCCGCAACCCGCACGCGCACCGCGAGGCTGCGCACGCGAGCCTCCGAACCGGCTGCCGCTCTGGCGCTGGAGCATGTGGAGTCCCTGCTGCTGCGCATCGACGCGCTGGTCGGTTCGGAGGCGATCCAGTCGCTGCGCCCTTACGCTGGCGAGGTGACCATGCTCGAGGGCATGGCCACCCGGTACCTGCCGGAGCTGGTCGATGCCGCCGAGGACACGATCGGTTTCCTCGCCACCTTCCGGGGCAGCGCCCGCCAGGAGGCCCTGGACAATCTCACCGGTATCGACGATCAGCTCACCGTGCTCGGCGAGGGGCTGGAGCGCATCGAGCACGATGTCGTGGCGGGGGTCTCTCGCTCCCTCGAGGTCCACTCCGAGTTCCTGCGCAGCCGCTTCGCCGACCAGCATCTCAGCCCGATGATCGATATCTGACCCTCACTCAACCCACTGCACCAGCCGCCCAGGAGGCCCTGATGGACAAGCTCGAACCGCCCACACCCGCTGCCGAGATCACCCCTGCCGAGCCCGTGCCGGAGGTGAGCGAGGACAAGGCCGAGTCGATGCTGACCGAGCTGCCGGCCGAGCAGCAGCAGGAGCTGGAGTCCCGCGCCGATCAGTGGCTCGACGAGATCTCGGAGCTGAACCCGCATTCGCAGGAGTTCACCGCGCAGGTCAACGCCCTGGGGGCGGTGGCGCGTCGGACCTTCGAGCGCACCTCGGGCACCTCCTCGCGCTTCATGGAGCAGACTTTGCGTGAGTCCAAGTCCGGCAGCTCGCAGGAAGAGGTCTCCAAGTCCCTCTCGCAGCTGCGCACGACGATGCAGGATCTGGCCCCGAAGGAGGAGACCTTCGCCGACAAGGCGCTGTCGTTCCTGCCCGGCCGCAACGCTGCCAAGCGCTATTTCCGTGGCTTCGAGTCCAATCAGAAGCAGCTCGATGAGGTGCTGTCTGCCCTGGGTCGTGGGGAGGAGATGCTGCAGCGCGACAACGCTGAGCTGGCCGTCGAGCGGCGCTCTCTGTGGGACGACCTGGGCGCCCTGCACAAGGCCTCCTACCTGCTGCAGCTGCTGGACAAGCAGGCGGTGCAACGGGCCGAGCGGGCCCGCGCCGAGGGCAAAGCCGATACGGCCGACGCTCTGGAGCGCGATGTGCTGTTCGCGGTGCGCCAGCGCCGCCAGGACATCGCCACCCAGATCGCGGTGACCGTGCAGGCCTACCTGTCGATGGGGCTGATCGAGGACAACAACACCAAGCTCGCCCAGGGCGTGGACCGGGCCCAGACCACCACCGTCACCGCCCTGCGCACCGCCGTGATCACCGCGCAGGCGCTGGAGAACCAGAAGCTGGTGCTCGATCAGATCGACGCCGTCAACCGCACCACCGACTCGCTGGTCGAGCGCACCTCCCAGATGCTGGCCGACAACACGCTGCGGATCCAGGAGCAGGCGACCAGCTCCGGGGTCTCCCCCGAGACCCTGCAGAAGGCCTTCGACAACCTGTTCACCACGATGGACGGGATCGATTCCTTCCGCTCCCAGGCCAATGAGAACTTCCTGGCCACGGTCACGGCCCTGGAGAGCCAAGTGCAGCGCGCCCAGCCGTACATGGAGCGGATGCAGCAGGACCCCGAGGACGGGATGACCCTGGAGAAGGGCACGCAGGATCTGCTGGAGATCGACGACTGAGGGCAGTCCGGGGCGCACGCAGCTCGCGTCCCGGCAGCTCCTCGGTACACGCCCGGGAGCACCTCGGAAGATGCCCGGGAGCTCCTCGGAAGATGCCGGGGACTCCCCACAAGACGCCCTGCACGACGCCTGCGGACGAAGTCATCCGATGTGTGCTGCCATTGTGTGCAGGACATCCGGCGCGACCGCCAGTTCCACCTGGTGGAATGCTGAGATGCAGGTCCGACTGGCAATCGGCGCCACATCAGACCTCCGATCCCACGTAGCATCGGCCCCACCCGACCTCATGGAGGAGACCCCTTGTCCACCACGCCCCCGCAGACCCTGGAGTTCGACGGCATCCGTGCCCTTGTCACCGGCGGCGGTGCCGGCATCGGCGCCGCGACGGCCCGCACCCTGCTGGCCCGCGGTGCGTCCGTGGCCGTCCTGGACCTCTCCCCCGACACCTCCCCCGAGGGCACCATCGCCCTTCGCTGCGACGTCTCGGACTCCGCGGCTGTCGAGCAGGCCGTGGCCGAGGTCGCCGAGCGGCTGGGCGGGATCGATGTGGTCATCAACAACGCCGGCATCGGTGCCCAGGGTGATGTCACTGCCAACGATGACGCCGAATGGATGCGCGTGATGGACATCAACGTGCTGTCGGTGGCACGGGTCATCCGCGCGGCCCTGCCCCATCTGCGCAGGTCCGAGAACGCCGCGGTCGTCAACACTTCGTCGATCGCCTCGCAGACCGGTCTGCCGCAGCGGGTGCTGTACTCCGCGTCCAAGGGCGCGATCCACTCGATGACCCTGGCGATGGCGGCCGACTGGGCCCGCGAGGGCATCCGCGTCAACGCCGTGGTGCCGGGCACCGCGAACACGCCCTGGGTGGGCCGTCTGCTGGATGCGGCCGACGACCCGGTCGCCGAGCGCAAGGCCCTGGAGGCCCGCCAGGCTCATGGCCGCCTGGTCGAGCCCGAGGAGGTCGCCGAGGCACACTGCTACCTCGCCTCTCCCCGCAACCGCTCCACCACCGGGGTGCTGCTGACCGTCGACGGCGGCACCACCAGCCTGCGCGTGCGCGCCTGAGGTGCTGCGGTTCTCCCTGAGTCTCTGCGCTCTTGAGTCGTTGCGCGCCTGAGGCGCTTTGAACGGTTGCGTGCACGTGAGAGCCAACTGCGGCTCTCACGTGCACGTCACCGTTCGCGTCCGGGCCCTGCGCCCCTGGGCCGGGATCAACCCCCTCAGGAGTCGACGAGCGTGACCTCGAAGGAGTACCGCGAGGCGCGGTAGACGTGGTACCCGTACTCGACGACGGTGCCGTCGTTGGCGAAGGACTTGCGCTCCATGGTCAGCAGCGCGGCCCCGATATCCTCCTCGAGCAGTTCGGCGTGCTCCTGGTCGGCGACGGTCGCGCCGATGCGCTCATGGGCGAGCACCGTGGTGATCCCCTGTTCCCGCAGGCACGCGTACAGTCCGGAGGCCGCCAGGGCCTCCCGCGAAGGGGCGATGCGCTCGGGGATGGTGTTGCGCATGACGGCCAGGGGCTCCCCGTCGGCGTAGCGAACACGGATCAGGTCCAGGACCTGTTCGCCGGGGCGCAGCTGGAGACGGTCGACGGCCTCGGCGGAGGGCCGGCCCACCCGGTACTCGATGACCTCGGTGCGGGGCGCCTTGCCGGCGGTGCGCAGGTCGTCGTACAGGGAGGTCAGGGCGACCTGACGGTTGACGGGGGCCTGCACCACCTGGGTGCCGACCCCGCGCTTGCGCACCAGCATTCCCTTGTCGACCAGCTCCTGGATCCCCTGTCGGACCGTGGGCCGGGACAGACCCAGCCGCTTCGACAGCGCCAGCTCGTTCTCCAGCCGGCTGCCGGGCGGCAGGGTGTCCGTGCGCATGGCATCTTCGATGCCGCCTGCCAGCTGCAGGTACAGCGGGGTCGCGCTGTCCCGGTCAATGTTGAGGTCCAGCGTGATGGCACCGTTCTGCGGTGTCACGGCACTGTTCACGGCCGCCTCCTTATGGTCGATGTTCCGGCCCGCGATCCCGCGGGCCGGTGTACGTGCTGGCGAGGGCCGGGGCCCGGACCGAGCAGACCTGTTTTCGAGCATACGGTTCTCCGAGACCGAATGCCCGCGGTCCCGTCGGACAGCTCCGGTCAGATGGCCGGACCTGTCCGCCCGGCCGGGCTCGGCCGAATGCGCCGGCCCGCCCCGCGGGACGGGTCCCATCCTGAAGAGCGGGCCTGGCTGGCCGGGGATGTCGGCGCAGCTGTTCTCCCCGGCCCAGCCGCGCCGCCGTGGTCAGTGGGGGCGTTCCTGCAGAGCGACCTCGACCGCCCCGTCGGCCGACAGAGACCTCTCTGCCGCCTCGCACACCGCGGCACCGACGTAGCCGTCCCAGGCGGTGGCCGAGCGGGGCGCGACGTTGGTGCCGTCGGCCACCGCGGTCACCCAGGCCTGCACCTCGGCGTCGTAGGCGTCGATGAAACGTGGCCGGAAATCCAGCGGCACCGAGCCTCCCCAGCTGCCACCGGCCTGCTGTGTGGTCACCCGCCCGATCTCCAGGCCGACGGTGGCGCTGCCCTTCGAGCCCACCAGCTCGGTGCGCACCTCGTAGCCGGCCTTGGTGTTGACATACAGCTCATCGGTGACGACGGTGCCCGAAGCGGTCCTGAACAGCAGCAGCATCGGGTCGCTGAGGCCCTCGGGGGCGTTCTCCGTGCTGCGCGCGGCGATCGTCTGCACCGAGACCACCGGCTCCTCGAGGAAGAAGGAGATGGCGTCGATCTCGTGGACGGCCGAGTCGTAGACCATCATCGTGTTGTCGAAGCCCGGAGGCGTGGAAGCGTTGCGGTGCTTGCAGTTCAGCAGCAGCGGGGTGCCCAGCTCCCCGGCCTCGAGGGCGTCCTTCAGCTCGCCGTAGCCGGTGTCGAAGCGGCGCATGAAGCCCAGCGAGACGTAGGACCGGCCGGTCTCGTGCTCGGCGCGGACCACGTCGTAGGCGTCGGTGGGGTTCATGGCCAGCGGCTTCTCGCACAGCACCGGTTTGCCGGCCGCGATCGCCGCCAGCACCTGCTCGCGGTGGAACTGGCCGGGACTGGCGATCAGCACGGCGTCGACGTCGTCGGCGGTGATGACCTCCTCGGGGGTATCGACCACTCGTGAGCCGGGCGCGGTGGCGGAGACCTTCTCGGCGGTCTCGCGCATGTAGTCGCTGATCACGCTGACGCGGGCGCCCTTGGTGCGGCGCGAGATGCGCTCGACGTGGTCGGCGCCCATCTTGCCGACGCCGATCACGCCGATACGGATGTCCTGCGGGGGCGCGGTCTGTGGTCCGGGCTGCGGAGGTGCGGTCGGTGCGTCGGTCATCGTGTCTCCCCGTCGAGTCGGGGGTCGATCCCGGCGTCGGCCCAGGTGCCGCGCACCCAGGTCTGCTCGGGATGGTCGGTGATGTTCCAGGCCCGTTCGGCCTCGGGACCGGCCATGACGTTGAGGTAGTACATGTCGTGGCCGGGTGCTGCGGCGCAGGGGCCGTGCCAGCCGTGCGGGACCAGGACGGTGTCGCCGCCGCGCACCTCGGTGAGCACGTCGATCGGCTTGTCCTCGCCGCTGGAGGTGGTCTGGTGGAAGCCGAAGCCGGGGCCGCCGTCGGGTGCGTCCTGGATCTCGTAGTAGTAGATCTCCTCGAGCTCCGATTCGCGGTGCTCGCCGTCGTCGACGGTCTCATCGTGCTTGTGTGCGGGGTAGCTGGACCAGTTGCCACCAGGTGTGATGACCTCACAGGCGATCAGGCTGTCCATCTCGTCGAAGGAGCCGACGGTCCCGAAGTTGCGGACCTTGCGGGTCATGTTGCCGCCGCCGCGGACCTCGACCGGGATGTCCTCGGCGCGGATCAGGGCGACCGGGTGCGGGGAGGTGGCCACCGCTGTCGCCAGCGCGAAGCGGCCGCCGCCGGCCGAGGTGATCGTCAGCTCGGAGCCGACGGGCGCGTAGAGCACGTCGGTGGCGGAGGTGAACACGTCGGTGCGTCCGCGCAGGGTGTAGCTCCGGCCGTCGACGGTGATGTCGCAGCCGCCGCTGAGGGGCACGACCATCACCTCGACCCCGTTGGCGGTGCTGGTCTCGGTCTGCCCCGGCTCGAGGGCGAGGACGCGCAGGCCGGTGTGGACCCAGCCTTCGCGGCGGCCGGGATCCACCACCGTCTCGTAGTGGCCCTGGGCGGTGGAGCCGGCGGGCAGGTGGAGCTCGGAGCTGGTGGTCATGGTGCTCTCCCTTCGATGAGGTGGATCAGGCGGTGCGCGGTGCGGTGACCGGAACGCAGGGCGGTGGTCAGCGGATCATGTCGACCGAGGCGCGCACGGCTGCGGTCACGTCGTCGCCCGCCGGGTACAGCAGGGTGCGGCCGACGACCAGCCCGCGCACGTTGGGGCGGTCCAGCGCGCGCTTCCAGGAGGCGCGCAGCGCGATCGGATCGTCGTCGACGGGGTCTCCGCCCAGGATCAGGGTCGGCATGGTGGTGGCGTCCATGACGCGCTCCATGTCGTCGACCGCGGGCAGTTTCAGCCAGGTGTAGGCGCTGGTGGCGCCGAGTCCCTGGGCGATGTGGATGGACTTGATGACGGCCTCGGGCGAGAGGTCGTTGACGATCTTCGTGCCCGGTCCGCCGGGGCGGGAGGACATGAACGGCTCGACCATCGCGATCAGCTCGTGACGGGCGAGGTCGGTGACGGCGTCCGCACTGGCCTCGAGGATGAAGGAGGTGCGGTCGTCCTCGAGGTCGATGCGGGTGAGCATCTTGCCGCCGTCGAAGCCGGAGGCCTGGATCGAGGCGGCGTCGTAGGCGGTGAAGCGGTCCTCGATCTCCCAGCTGCCGCCCTGGAGGCCGCCACGGTTCATCGAGGCGAACACCAGCTTGTCCTCGAGCGCCCCGAGCACCAGCAGGTCCTCGAGGATGTCGGCGGTGCCGAGCACCCCGTCCACGCCCGGCACGGCGAGCGCTTCGCGCATGCGGTCCAGCAGCTCGGTGCGGCTGGCCATGGCTTGGGCCCGGGGTCCGACGCCGAGGGCGCCACGGGCTGGGTGGTCGGCGGCGATGATCATCATGGTGCCGTCGGTGTCGGCGACGGTGCGGCGCTTGCGGGCCGCGGCGAGGCGGGCGAAGCGTCCCGGATCCTCGATGCGGACCCGCGTGACCTCCTCGTAGGTGGAGACGAAGGCGGTGGACGCGGCGGTTCCGGTGAGGGCGCTCATACCTGCTCCGCCCCGGCGACCCCGCGGTTGCGCAGCGCGGTCAGCATCTCGTCGACGGTCTGGCCGTGGTTGGGGTCCCCGCCCTCGATCAGCAGGTCGATCTCCTCGGTGGTGGGCATCGCGGTCGAGCACTCCAGGCGGGAGGTGACGATGGCTCCGGCGGCGTTGCAGCGGGTCAGGATCGTCTCCAGGTCCTGCCCGGCCAGCAGTCCGTGGCACAGGGAACCGCCGAAGCTGTCGCCGGCGCCGAGGCCGTTGATCACCTGGATCAGGTTGGGGGCGACCACCACGTGCTCATCGGCGGTCTTGCCGAGCACACCCTTGGGGCCCTGCTTGACGATCGCGATCTGGACGCCGGCCTCGAGCAGCGCGTCGGCCGCGCGCTCGGGCTCGGTCTCGCCGACGGCGACCTCGCACTCGTCCTTGTTGCCGACGGCGACGGTGGTGTGCTTCAGGGCTTCACGGTACTGCTCGCGGGCCTCGTCGGTGCTGGACCAGAACATGGGCCGGTAGTCGAGGTCGAAGACGGTGTGGGCGGCGCGGCCGCGCGCCTCGAGCGCCGTGAGGTGTGCCGAGCGGCTGGGCTCCTCGGACAGGCCAGTGCCGGAGAACCAGAACAGCGGGACCTCGCGGATCGCCTCGAGGTCGAGGTGCTCGGGGGCAACCTGCAGGTCGGGGGCGCTGGGCTGGCGGTAGAAGTACAGCGGGAAGTCGTCCGGCGGGTAGATCTCGCACAGGGTGATGGGCGTGTTCAGCTCACCGTTCTTGACGACGAACCGGCTCGCGACCCCCAGCCGCTCCATCTCCTGGACCACGTACCGGCCGAAGGGGTCGTCGCCGACGCCGGTGATCACGCCGGGCTGATGGCCCAGCCGTGCCGCCGCGACGGCGACGTTCATGGGGCTGCCGCCGAGGAACTTGCCGAAGCTGTGGATGTCCTCCAGGCCCTTCTCGATCTCCAAGGGATAGATGTCGACGCCGCTGCGTCCGAAGGTGATGATGTCGAGATCTGTTGCCATAGGTCTCCCTGCCTCCCTGCGTCGGAATCTGGGTCGGGTGCCGCGTGCTGCTCTGCGATGCGGGCCGCCGGATGCACCCATGCTCCCATCGAGACGCGCATTTGTCTATACAAAGAAGGGTTGATGTCGGGCGGGGCCGACAGGGCCCGTTCCGGGGTGGTCCCGCGCCCGGGCCGGCGATGGCTGGCCGCGGTCAGAGCTCCCCGGTGAGGAATTGCGCCCGGCCCATTCCGAAGGACCAGTCCTCGTGCTGGTTATGGACGACTGAGACGATCAGATCCTCCGGACGCACCAGCTCGGCCGCCCCCAGACGCTCGGCGAGCGCGGCGTAGATCGCCTGCTTCTGCTGGGCGTCGCGGCCCTGCTGGGTGACCTGGATGATGATCACCCCGTCGCTGCGCTCGAGGCCCAGCCCGGTGTCCTCGGCGAGGATCGAACCGGCCGGGAGGGTCTCGACGATCTGGTACCGGTCGCCGGGCGGGGCATCGAACAGCTCCAGCATCACGTCCTGGACGATGTCGGTGAGCTGCTTGGTCTGAGTCGCAGTGCGCACGTCGTGCTGCGTGATACGGACGAGAGGCATGATCGGTTCCTTGTGTCTGGGGCGAAGCCCGGGGCCGGGCAGGCCCGGGAGAGGGATATGGCCGGGAGCGGGGACCGGGAGCCGGGCACCGGGAGTGGGATCGTGGGCTGGCGTATCGGGCAGTGGGTGTCTGCATCTGCCGTCCCGGGGATCCGGGCGTCTGCGGTCAGGCGCCTGACTGCTCGGCCGCGGCGAGCAGGGTCTGCGCGCTGCGCTCGAGGCCCTCGATCTGGCCGAAGGCGGCGTCCTCGTGCTCGATGTTCACGTGCAGGTCCGGGTTCACCGCGGCCAGGGCGGTGAGGAAGCGGCTCCAGTAGTCCACGTCGTGCCCCTCGCCGAGGGCCACGAACCGCCAGGCCGCATCCTCCGGCCAGGAGGAGACGTAGTGGCCGATGCCGGTGGGGGTGCGCTGGGCCGGGTCGGAGGGCACCGGGTCGAAGACGGTGTCCAGCACGCCGCGCACGGCTGCGGCCGGGAGCACCGCGGTGTCCTTGGCGTGGACGTGGGTGATGTGCCGGCCGAGCCGCTCGATGCAGTCGATCGGCTCCATCTGCTGCCAGAACAGGTGCGAGGGGTCGAGGTTCACCCCGATGTTCGTCGGCTCGACCTTCTCCAGGAACTGCTCGAAGGTGGGCGGGGAGAAGACCAGGTTGCGCGGATGCATCTCGAAGGCGATCTGCACGTCGTGCTGCCGGGCCAGCGCATCGATCTCCTTCCAGAAGGGGACCGCGACCGACCACTGGTACTCGAGGATGTCCAGATCGATGCCGTTCCAGGGGTTGACGATCCAGGCGGGGTAGCAGGCGCCCTCGTCCGTGCCGGGGGTGCCGGACATCGCGACCACGTCCCGCACGCCGAGCATGCCGGCCAGCTCGACGGTCCGGCGCAGGTCGTGGGCATGGGGGATGCCCTCGGTGGGCAGCGGGGACAGCGGGTTTCCCGAGACCGTCAGTCCGGTCAGCCGCATCCCTTTGTCCTCGAAGATCCGCAGGTAGTCGGTGCGGGCCGTCTCGCTGGCCAGGAGCGCGTCGACGGGAGCGTGCGGGGCCGGGATGAACCCGCCGGTGTTGACCTCCGCGCCGGTCAGGCCCGCCCCGGCCAGGACATCGAGGGCTTCGGCGAGCGTGTGGTCCTGCAGGCAGGCGGTGTAGGCGCCGTAGGTGAGAGCCATGGAAATGGTCCTTTCGCGATGGGGTGTCGAGGGGAGGCGAGGTCAGTCGACCGTGACCGCCCGGCCGCCCTCGGCGGCGGACTGGGCGACAGCGTTCAGCACCCGCATCTGGCGGTAACCGTCGGAGAAGCTCGCGCACTGCGGGAGCGCACCGTCGGTGATGCCGGCGACCTGCTGCAGGAAGGCATGGGCCTGGTAGGTGAACTGCTCGATCTGATTCAGTCCGACGCCGCCGAACGCCATCGAGGAACCATTGCCGAAGTAGGGGAACTCGGGGTTGACCAGCACCTGGCGCAGTCCGCTCAGCCCCTCGGGCGACGAGCCGTCGGCGATCTGGATCTCACCGGTGCGGTCCAGCGACCAGCTCGCGGTGCCTTCGGTGCCCAGCACGGTCAGCGCCTTGTAGTTGGGCAGGCCGTGAGCCACCCGGGAGACGGAGAAGGTGCCGGCCGCACCGGAGGCGAAGCGGGCGGTGAAGGTGGCGACGTCGTCGTTCTCGACCGGCTCCTTCGGGGCGTCAGCCGAG